>Ga0180432_10000475_pt1 | contig 65546 bp, 49 predicted proteins | sample SS_ome_10_FD_132414 | JGI IMG/M metagenome (GOLD analysis project Ga0180432, IMG submission 132414) | Hypersaline lake sediment archaeal communities from the Salton Sea, California, USA - SS_1_MS_2 metaG | ecosystem: Environmental > Aquatic > Non-marine Saline and Alkaline > Hypersaline >...
ACAACTTTACAGACCGGCTTCACACTTTCTGTTCCGAAGGCCATGGCCGCCACAGCCTGAGCCCCGCCGATGGCATAGACCTCATCGACGCCAGCAATCCCGGCCGCTGCCAGAATAGGCAGAGAGATTTTTCCGTCTTGGGATGGAGGGGAAAAAAGCGCGATCTCTCCCACCCCGGCCACACGGGCGGGAAGTGCACTCATCAGGACAGAAGAAATCAAAGGATAGCGCCCGCCCGGCACATAGCAGCCAATTCTCTCAATGGGGATGATCTTTTGTCCTGCCACCACCCCCGGCTCGATTTCCGCATCAAAATTCCGAAAAGATTCGTACTGTTTCCGAGCAAACCAGTCGATGCGATCAGCAGCCTTCTTGAGTTGACTGAGTAGCTCTTTATCCACTGCTGCCTGGGCTTTTTGAATCTCCTCATGCATGACCTGGAATGTGGACATAGCACAGCCATCGAATCGCTGCGTGTATTCCCTCAAGGCCTTGTCCCCTCTCCGCCTGACATCATCAATTATCCCTGAAACGACTTCAGGAATCTCAATGTCTGCAGGCTTGAAAAATGAAGGGTCAAGATCCGATGCTTTGACAATTTTCATGATACGCTTTCGCCTCCCTGCCGTTTTCTGAGATCTTTGGTGCGCCGGCGTCGCCGAAGCTCGATGAGAACGTCGGAGAGGGTGATGTCGTTTTGGGCGAGGAGGACAGTCATGAAATAGAGCAGGTCCGCAGTCTCCCAGATGATGTCCTCCCGCTCCCTTGCTTCGACCAGTTCTTCGGATTCTTCTCTTATCTTCTTCACCACCCTGGATCCCGTCAATTGAGCTGTGTAGGAATCGGGCACAGGGTGCCGGAGTCGGTCTTCGATCACGCCGTAAAGCTCTTCGAGCGAAAATTTCTTGTTTCCGAAGCAGGAATAACGCCCAGTATGACAGGCAGGCCCTGTTTGGGCCACAGCCAGCAGCAGCGCATCCCCATCGCAATCTGTGCGAATTCTACGGAAATCCTGGACATGTCCGGAGGTCTCCCCTTTCATCCACAGTTTTCCCCGCGACCTGGAGAAATACCAGGCTCGGCCGGTCGCAAAAGTTTTTTCCAGGGATTCGCGGCTGCTGTAGGCCAGCATCAGCACCTGATTCGCCTCGTCCAGGGTGACGGTCGGAATCAATCCCTTCTCCCAATCCAGAGAGGCGATAAAGGCATCCGACAAAGCAATGGCCCCCGTGTAAAGCGCCATTCCAAGCTGAATATTGACACCAATCTTGGATAGAATGGCGATCTCATCCCAGGTCGAGACTCCGCCGGCCGCTGTGATCGGCTTATCTGTCGCACTCTTCATCTTGCGGACTGCCTCTCTGTTTGTTCCCTTCATCAGGCCCTCTTTCTCCACACAGGTGAACAGAAACTCGGAGGCGTAAGGTTCGAGCTCCTGCACCACCTCATCCCATTTCAACCCCGTCCCCTCACGCCATCCCCTGCTGAGAACTTCCCCGTCGCGGGTGTCCAAAGCAATGATGAGCCTTTCAGCACCAAAAGCCTCGACCAATTGGCTTAAAAAGGCGTGGTTCACTTTTTTGTCCTTCAGGGCCATGGTTCCGATGATGATCTTTTCCGCCCCCAGGGAGATCACTTTTTCAGCCTTCTCCACAGTCCAGATACCCCCACCCACCCGGCAATCGGCGATGGCGCACAGCCTCCGGATGACATCTTCGTTATCCCTCTCGCCGAATGCCGCATCCAGGTCGATGACAGCCACCTCTCCAAAGCTGTCAAATTCTTCGGCCAACTCCTCCGGATGATCCCGCTCGAGCACTTTCTTCCGACCCTGTTCGAGCTGAACCGCCCGCCCATCGATGAGGTCTATGGATGGTATGATCATCGGACATGAACTCCTTTCTTGGTCATGTATTGTTTGATATCCGAAACAGTGTAGGTCCCATAATGCAGGAGTGAGGCCAGCAGAACGGCATCGGCCTTTCCTATCAACACTGCATCGACAATCTGATCCAGGTTCCCGGCCCCGCCCGAAGCGATAACCGGAATATTGATCCTGGCGATCACTCTCTGGGTTAACTCCAGGTCATAACCCGACTGGGTTCCATCTTTATCGATCGAATTGAGGAGGATCTCCCCAGCCCCTAACCTTTCCCCTTCGCTGGCCCATTCCAGAGCATCAATTCCCGTATCCTCCCGGCCGCCCTTGACATAGCAGTTCCAGCTATCCCCGGTCTTTTTGGCATCCACAGATAGGGCAATGCACTGAGAGCCGAATACGTCCGCCCCCCTGGAAAGAAGGGTTGGATCGTTCAGCGCCGCTGAGCATATGGACACCTTGTCGGCTCCGGCTGCAAGAAGCTGGCGCATATCTGCGATAGTCCTTATGCCGCCCCCCACCGTCAAGGGCACAAACACACATCGGGAAACCTTTTCCACAACATCGACCATGGTTTTTTGGCTTCTGTACGTGGCTCCGATATCGAGAAAAATGATCTCATCCGCGCCCTGATTGTTGTAGGCCCTGGCCAACTCGACGGGATCGCCGGCGTCTCGTATTTGCTTGAACCTGGTTCCCTTGACCACCCGGCCATCTTCCACATCCAAACAAGGAATGACCCTGGTCGTCAGCATCGTTCCACCCAATTCTTGAGAAGTCTCAGGCCAGTATCCCCGCTCTTTTCCGGATGAAACTGAACACCGATGACACGTCCCCTTCCCACAATCGAGGGATACGCGCCGCCATAGGTTGTTTCCGCCCAAATGACATCCCTGTCATCAGGGGACACTCGGTAGCTGTGGACAAAGTAGAAAAAATCTCCGTTTTCGATGCCCTCAAAAAGAGCGTTCCTGCGGGTGATGCAAATATCATTCCATCCGATCTGAGGCACCTTATTGATCGTGAATTTGCGGCAATCCCCGGCCATGATCGAAAACCCTTCTTGACCTGGGGATTCATCGCTGGATTCAAAAAGGAGCTGCATACCGAGACAGATTCCCAAAAAAGGCCGTTCAGCGGCGAGCCAGTCAAGTAAAGGCGCATGCCATCCTTGGTTCCTGATCTCTGTCATGGCATGGCCAAAGGATCCCACTCCGGGAAGGACCAGACGGTCCAGGCCATTGATTTCAGACGGATGCTGCAGGATTGAACTGTCTTTCCCCAAAAAGGCAAAGGCTTTTTGGACGGAATGAAGGTTGCCGGCACCGTAATCAACGATCCCGATCATTGTCGATCCACCCTTTCGTGCTGGGAATGTCAGCGATATCCCTCCTATCCTTGGAACAGGCCATGCGCATCGACCTGCCAAAGGCCTTGAATAAGGCCTCCAGTTTATGATGATCACTGCGGCCGTAGGGCATCCTTACCACCACATTGGCCTGGCTATGGGTGGCAAAGGCCTGGAAAAAATCCTGCACAAGGTCAGTATCCAACTCACCGCAAAAGCGCCGTCGGAATGTGACCTCAAACTGAAGATAGGGCCTGCCGCTGAGATCGATAGCGACAACCGCCAGCGCTTCGTCCATGGGATAGACGAAAAAACCGGCCCGGTTGATGCCTCGTTTGTCTCCCAAAGCCCGGACAAACAATTGCCCGAGCACAATGCCACAATCTTCGATCAGATGATGCTGATCGACATGCAGGTCCCCGCTTGCCTTCAAACGCAGATCGAAACGTCCGTGCTTGGCAAAGGCTTCGATCATATGATTGAAAAAACCTATAGGCGATTGAACACCATACTCACCCTTCCCATCGATAGCGAGATATCCTGAAATTTGCGTTTCTTTTGTTGTCCTTTCCCATTCGGCTGTTCGTGTCACGACAGCACCTCCAAGACATCATTGATGTCGTCCAGGACCTTCTGCGCTCCATGGCTAAGCAGAACCCCCCTCTGAGCCATGGCATCGCTCCCAATACCGGGCGCCATGACACCGACAGGGATCACACCAGCCTTTGCGGCGGCTGTCATGTCATCCACTGTATCCCCGAAATACCAAGCTGAATCTGCGGAAAGACTGTTCAAGGCTTTCACAATGCCAAAAGGATCGGGTTTCTGCTTATCGGAGGGAACATCATCCATGGTGACCACTACTGAAAAAAAACCTTCCACAGCAAACCTTTGCAGGATATAGTCAGTCTCAAGCCGGGGTCTGCCTGTGACTATTCCCATCTTGCTTATCCGGAGAATTTGTTTAAGGACAGATCTTTTGAAGAGCCAAGACTCTCTTTGGATCAATCCGTCAAAATTTTTTCCCAAATAAAACTCCTGGAAAACCTCGATGAGGGTGTCTTTGGCGATGTTTTGACCTTTTTCTTTAAGAATACACTCTGTCAGATCCCAGTCGTTATTCAACCCACCGCGGTTTCTGTATACCTGGATCTCATCCAGGCTGACCGGCGAATCGAGATAGTACTCCACAGTCTTCTGAATGGCCACGAGGTAAGATTTGGACACATCCACCAAAACTCCATCCATATCAAAGAGGAACGCTTTCATCTCTTCTCCTTCCTACCACATCTTCGATGGCGAGTAAAAAAATTTCGTTCTCTTCGGGCGTGCCAATCGTGACTCTCAGCATGTTCTCGAGCCGCCCTCTGCCAAAGTACCTGAGGAGCACGCCTTTGGCCCGAAGCTCAGCAAACATGTCTTCGGCCTGGATTTTCTGGGTTTCGAACAGAATAAAATTGGCATGAGAGGGAATGGCTCGAATGCCCTCTATTTTTTCGAGCGCTGCCAACACTCTGTTCTTCTCTTGGATGGTCTGCGCCGCGGAATCAAACCAGAGGGACCTGTTTTTAAGGATAACTTCGCCGGCCACCTGCTGGAAGAGACCGACTGAAAAAGGAAGCCGGGCCTTCTTGAATTCCTTGATCAAGAACTCAGGACCCAGCATGTAACCCAGCCGCAGACCCGCCATGCGAAGGGCTTTGGAAAATGTGCGCAAAATGACGATGTTGTCAAGCTCGCCGACAAGGGGCTGGGCGCTCTGGCCGGAAAACTCGTAGTAGGCCTCATCGATAGCCACGATACAGGGGACATTCCCGGCGATGTGCCGGATCTCATTGGCATCGAGGGTTGTCCCAGTGGGATTGTTGGGTATGGCTAAAAACATGATCCGCGCCTTCTGGCCTGCCTCAATCAGTGCCTGGACATCAAAACTGAAACCATGACCAAGGGGAACTTCGACCACGGAAACATTCATAACCTCGGCCACGCGCTTGTACACAGAGAACCCGGGTTGCACAGTCACAATCGTGTGGTGCGAATCACATGTGCCGTGAATCAAAGTCTGGATCACCTCGTTCGAGCCGTTGCCGACCATGATCCCGGTTGCAGGGAAATTGGTGTAGGCGGCGATAGCCTCGATCAATGAGCCGGCATCACCTGCGGGATACCGGTTCCAGTTGACCGTTTGCATCCTCTCCAAAATCTGCTGTTTCATAGTGCGAGGCATGTCTTCTGGAGATTCGTTCTGATTGAGCTTGACCATGTCCGCATCCTGTGGCACCACATATGCGTCCATGGATAAAAGATTCGGTTTTAATGTTCTCATATGATCACCTTCTTGAATTCGAATTCCAAGATGTCGGTCGCACCGATCTTTTTGAGCTGGGGAATGAGCTTAACGGTCTCCTCTTTCCTGACAGCAGATTTCACAGCATAGCCTTGTCCTTCAAACAGAGGGGCAACAGTCGGTGCCCGCATACAGGGAAGGATATTTACGATTTCGTCAAGTTTTTCCGACGGCACGTTCATTTCCAGCATGACACGGTCTTTGGCATTCAGTACGGATTGGAAGAGCATGACAAGTTCTTCGATCTTCTCCTTTTTCCAAGTCTCATTCAGGGAATCGGCGTTGGCTATGAACCGCGTGGAAGAGGTCATGATTTCATCGACTATTTTCAATTTATGATCTTTGAGTGTTTGGCCGGTCGAGATGTTGTCGATAATCATATCGGCGTCCTCGGGCGGATAAGCCTCGGTCGCACCGAATGTCCGGATTAGAAAATAATCGTATCCCTTGTTCGTAAGGAACTGGGAGGATATTTTTTCGTACTCGGACGCTACGAGGATTTTCCTTTGCATAAGCTTGTTCTCGTTCATCGCCTCTGGTATGGCTGCGACGATTTTAACGGGATCAAATTTCAAATCCATGAGTTCGACCACCTCGGCTCCCGATTCGACAACCCAATCAAAGCCGGTGAATCCGACATCATGTGAACCCAGTTCGATGAGACGGGCGATATTCTGTGGCTTCATGATCTTGCCCTCAATTTCGGGGTCGCCGATGTGAGGAACATAGAGGCGGTCATTGACCTCAAACCTGAGGCTGGCATCGTTGAGGAGGCCGACAACCTTTTTGAAAATACGTCCTTTGGGAATGACCATGCTTAATTTATTCATTGCTAACCTCTCTTTCATACGGTTTTAATCTCTCTCTCTTTTTTGGGTCAATCTCCCTGATTCTGATTTCAAAGGCGAAAAGGCCGAAGACCTGATACCACCTCAAATGGAAAGAAATCAAGGTATTGATTAAAGAAGGGATTTAGTTGCAATGCAGATTAGACTTGACTTTGCAGTATTTGAGGAAGTAGTCAACTTTCTGCTTCATAATTGCGTATTAAAGATAAAGACAAGACCGATGTCAAGAGATTTTTTCATAAAAAGGCTTGACAGGGAAAAAAAGAGTGCTATAATGTCCAGAAATTATCGGTGAAATCGACTAAATAACCGAGAGTGAATGGTGCGATGAAAAATTTTAAAAGTTTTGACAAAAAAAGAGCGTTATCCATCGCACACTCTCTATCCCTTCTCAAAAATTCCCTTAATGTTTTGATTCTTAATTAAGAAAGCCTCGTTCCGGGCTTTCTTAAAGCAGGAGCGAGGCTTTTATATATTCAGCTAGATGTATGCAATTTCTCAAATGGAGGAGAAAATGGAAATGAAAACAGCGCGTAGAATCCCAAAGGATAGTGAAGGGACAGCTGTCTTTGCCTCTATTCCGATGGAAAAGCTGTCCGGATTAGATGAAACCCTTTGGCTGGACCAGATGAACGCAAAAAAAGCCGTCACAGCTCCTGACAAAAATGATATTTCCATAAAGAAATCAAGATAGAAATGAAAAAAGGGGCCGCGTCTTGACATTTAACGTTATGGAGCTGCTGTAATGACTATTTCTTTCCTCAAAAGGACAATCACATATGGACAAGTTGTGGGAATGTTAAAAGCTAAGACGCGCCCCCTTTCTTTTAACTTAACCAGTTTTGACAATAATTTCTATAATTGGGCGGTTCCTGCCGTCCAATAATTCTTCAATCCACTCTAAAACCCATATTAAAGATCAAAATCTATACACGGAGGAATAATGTGAACGCAAACTGCATCATACCTAAAGATTATGCACCTCTTTTGGATGCTATAGAAACTGAAAAAGCCATCAAATTGATCAAGGATTTTTTCCAGAAAAACCTAGCCGAGACGCTGAATCTCAGGCGAGTCACAGCACCGCTGTTCGTAAAGGCTGGGACAGGAATCAACGATAACTTGAACGGTGTGGAAAAGCCTGTGTCTTTTCCCATTAAAGACATGAACAACACAACTGCCGAAATAGTTCAGTCCTTGGCCAAATGGAAGAGGATGACCCTCGCCCAATTAGGTCTCCCTCGAGGCCACGGCATATACACAGACATGAACGCGATCCGGCCGGATGAATGCCTTGACAATCTTCACTCTCTCTATGTCGATCAATGGGATTGGGAAAGAGTCATTCACAAGGAGGATAGGAATCTGAAGTTTTTGAAATTTATTGTCAGGAATATCTATCAAGTGATGAAGAAGACGGAATTTTACATGCATGCCCACTACACGCATATAAAGCCCATTCTTCCGGAAGAGATCACCTTTATCCACACAGAGGAACTCAAAGAGATGCATCCGGCCCTCTCTCCCAGAGAGAGAGAAGAGGAAATCTGTCGGGAATACGGGGCTGTGTTTATCATCGGGATCGGCGCTGCCCTCTCAGACGGAAAACCTCACGATGGCAGAGCGCCTGACTACGATGACTGGATCACCCCCACAGAAAAAGGCCCGGGGCTCAATGGAGATATCATTGTCTGGAATCCGGTTTTAAACAAAGCCTTTGAGCTATCGTCGATGGGAATCCGAGTAGATCCAGATTCATTAGAAAAACAGCTTGAGATAACCGGCACGACGGAACGGCGAGAACTGATGTTTCACAAAAGATTGCTGAGCGAGGAACTGCCGCTCTGTGTGGGCGGAGGCATCGGACAGTCAAGGCTATGCATGTTTTACTTGCAGAAAGCTCACATAGGTGAAGTCCAATCAAGCATTTGGCCGGATAACATGATTGATGTCTGCCAGAAAAACCACATTTTCCTCCTTTAGATTATAAGGGCGCTATTTTCAAAGATGCTGTTAGGCTTCCGAGGTCTCGCAACCAAGAATGAAGACGCGCCCCCTTTCTATTCGGGTTTGAGGTGTTCCTGGAAATAGCGGCGCACAGCGTCGAGCCAGTAGCGCTGGCTCTGTCCCTTGGGGTGGTGATCCTGGTTGGGCATCACCAGCAAATCAAAGGGCTTTTCCGCCCGGATCAAAGCCTCACACATCTTCATCGTTGAGGAAAAAGGAGCATTGACATCATTGGTGCTGTGAATAATAAGGAGTTTTCCTTCCAGGTTATGAGCAAGCTTCAGACTGGAGCTTTTCTCGTAGGCCGCCTTGTTCTCTTGCGGTAATCCCATATAGGGTTCTATGGCAGAGGCCGGGTGATCGTAATGATCGGCCACAGGATTTGTGGCGACTCCGACTTTATAGAAATCAGGAGCGGTGACCATGGCCCGGATCGTCATGTAACCTCCCCAGGAACCTCCGAAAATGCCCACCCGGTCAAGGTCCATATAGGGACGCTCTTCGGCCAATTGCTTCACCGCAGCCACATGATCCGGGATTTCGTGTTGACCGAAGTTTTTATACACAACATCCTGAAATGCTTTCCCTCGATGGGGTGTCCCCCTGCCGTCCACAACAATCGTTATAAAACCCAATTGGGCCATTGCGATGGGTCTGACGATACGTCCATCCCTGAACGACCGGGGAACCCATGTTGTCTGAGGTCCGTTGTAAATGTAATCCAGGACAGGGTACGTTTTATTCGGATCAAAATCATAAGGCTTGAACATGACACCATAGAGGTCTGTTGTCCCGTCATCCGCCTTGACGACAAATTCTTCCGGCGGACTCCACTTCAATTCCTTCAGCTTGTCAATATTGGCCTCGGATAGAGTTTGGAGGCTCGTCCCGTCGGACTTTTTCAGTTCGACAACCGGCGGCCGGTCAATGCTGGAGTGCACATCCAGAAAATAGTCAAAGGACGGCGCAATCTGAATCGAATGCTGTCCGGAAGCATCAGTCAGGCGCTGGAATCCCTGGCCTTGGAGATTGACTTTATAAAGATGGGTATCATACAGCCTTTCTTCGGCATGAGCCCGGAAATAAACCCAGCCATTGTCCTCATCAACGGCCACAATATCGGCCACAGGAAATTCGCCTTTTGTCAGTTTTCTGATAAGGTTGCCCCTCAAATCATACATATAGATATGGGCCCAACCGTCTCTTTCGGATATCCAGAGGAATTTGGAGAAGTCCGTGAGAACCTTCATTTTGGCCAGCGGAGAGGCATCGATTCCGAAGACAAAGGTGTCCGACACTTCGCTGAGGACAAGCCGTGATTCACCGGTCTTAGGATGGACTCCGAGCACATCCACTTTCTTGTGCTGTCTATCTGACCGGCCCACATACAGCTCCTTGCCATCAGGCTTCCATCCCAGGGCTGTCAAAAATTGATCCGCCTCATTGCCAAGATCGACTTCAACCATTTCTTTCGACATAATATCAATGATGTAGAGCTCATTTCGGGGTAAAGCACCTCCTGCTTTGGCATAAGGGGCATACTGCACCTCTTCTGTTGTTTTCAGCCAATGCATGATGGCGATGCGGGGGACATTACGGGTATCGATCTTCATAGCCGTAACTTTAAAGGAATCGGGAGACCATTTGGCACCGGAGATATTCCACCCATAGTCTTTGATACCGCACGTTGTCAGAGGTTGGCGGCGACCATCATAGGTCGAACGGATGTAGAGATTATAATCATCGGCTCCCAAAAACCACCGCCCGTCTGTGGAAAGGACTTCCATTACAGGGGGGGTGCTGGCAAAAAATCCCTCATGGACGGGACGGGGTGTTGTTCTGGCTTTTTCATCGGCAGACAAACGAGGAACGGATTCGATTGTGTATGTCTCTAAATCACAGATGAACTCTCTTCCATCCATTGTGAACATGATGGATTTCTCCCCATCGACAAATGCGAAGCTGTTGAAAGGGAGTCCTTTATAGGGGGGTTTATGTCCCAACTCAGTCGTGAGAGCTTTCCTTATCTTTTCTGTGTCAAAGAGAAGCTTTTTGGTGTTGGCTTTCGGATCAACCTTATAGATCACAGTTTCGGTCGGATGGCCTTCGGCATACCAAAAGCTGCTTTTATCCGCCATCCAGTTGGCCCGAACCTCGCCTCCCTTTATCAAGGACATGTAACCCAAATACTTGGAGTACATCTCTTCCCGTTCGCATTTCTGCTCCTCATCCGATAAAACCGGGACGACAAGATAGACTGCGATAAATAACATTAAAAATAGTAAAAATCCTGCTTTTTGCATTTTTGCCTCCTACGTACCCTGACCCAAAACCACAGCCGCTATCTGGGAATTAACCTTCCCAGACCCATTTGTGATCGCAGTATTCATGACCTTCCATCAGGGTTTTTGTCCGGTACATACGGATATTGGGATTGAAGGCCGTCGCTGTCGCATAGTCCACATGACAATGGGTGGCATACCCGATATCCGCAGCATCTTCCTCCCGGAATGTCTGGGCCCAGAGACATTCGGTCACCCGGACTTCATAGCTTGTCTTTGTTTCTTCGTACGGTTTCATAGTGAGCACATGCCGCCAAAACCGGTCGAGCATTTTGGTTCCTGCCACGAACATGGCGAAATTGGTTTGCGGGAGATTTTTTATCTGTTCCTTGGTCGCCTTCGCTCCTGCATCGGCTGAAGCATTGGCCAGTATTTCCAGAAACTTCTCCTTGCCCATCATCTCTCCAAAAATCTTCATAGACTCGATAAACCTTCGCTTGAAGGCAAAATCAAAGACCTCCTTATAGCTCATGCCCGAGTCTTCCAGAAATTTGTGTTTGGGCTTTTCTATAACGCTATCTGCCGTTGGTTGAGCCCTGGAAAGACCATTGATTCCCCCCAAACAGCACATTCCAAAGACCGGCATTCCCTTGAGCAGGAACCGCCGTCTTTCCGGCCAAAAAAGTGAGGTTTTTGTTAGCATTTCTTCCCCTCCTCAATTTATCATTGCCTGCGTTAAGGGCGGGCCCTCGAGATCAATCTTGCTCTGTCGATTCAGGGAACGGACCCTGCGTGACAAGAAGCAGAAATCAAGCCCTAAAACATTCGGCGAAATATCCCAAATATCCTCATCAGCCCGGTCCAAAAGCAAATCCTATGGACCATTGTCTATTCCGGCACGTCCAAGTCATCAAAATTCATAAGGGTGTTGAACACAAGCATAAAATCCACTTTGTTCTGGAACCGGTGGATGGGATTGAAGTTGAAGAGCACCACACGCCCTTCGCCCACAGGGACATCGACCAGAGCAGCCTTTCCTTTGATCTGCCCTTTCCCTTTAACGACGCCACTCATGCACATATCATCCTCACCTGAGTACTTGAGCACGACGTATTTTTGTTCTTCTTCGGGAATGTTAAAAAGAATACCGAAACTGTGGAATAGAGGAATATGTGTGTCGTATCCGTATACGATCGGGCTTTTGGGATTCGCTACTTCACCCTTCAGAATAGAACCCGGGATGACAAGACCCGGGGTCCGGGCTAACGAGACATAACGCACAAGCCCAAAATCTGTGGCCAGTTGGCTGGCCCTGTCCAAAAGCACCAAAATTCCTCCCTGCTCGATAAACTCCTTCAAATTTTGAAGCCCTATGAACCCCATTCCTCCCGTGATATCCATGCTCTCATCCTGGAGCCCTAAAAACTGAAATTTATCCGACTTCTCATAGGAGATAGGGCTGAATACCGGATCAATTCCGTGGACAATAGACTTAGCACCCCCTTGCCGCGGAATGACAATGACATCAAATTCATCTTTCAGCTTCCCCTCCCGGATCCGGTCCTTGGATATATAGGCGTAAGGAATTTGATACTGATCAAAGGCAAACCTCACCCATCCAGAGTCCTGGGTGTAGGTCCAGGTGTGGTAGAGAGCAATGTGGGGCAAGTTCAAAAGATGCTTTTTGACACTCGGCTCACTGTTGATTGGAAAGGCCTCCAAACCCAGGTCCTCGACCACCGATTTTAGACTGGAGAACATTCCCTCATCCCCCTGGGTGGGTATGATAAAGGAGCCGGGCGGAAACGCCTTACCATTCGCCTTGAATGTCTCCTCCGCTGCATGAACATCCATCCCTCTCAGCGCGAATCTGGCTGTGACCAGGTTGTTGTCGGCATGATGAGGGATGACATAGCCATACCCAGAAGAGCCATCTGCGATTTTTCCTTTGATCCGAATCTTTCCCTCGACTAGCGACACCTTGGCATCCAGTATCGCAGGCTCATCGATGCGGACCGTTTCCACACCGTGCATATAACCCAGAGTCCAGCCCGTATCGTCATAAGGCGGCGTATACGCTTCCGGGAATTTCTGCACGTCCAGCATGGTCAAGGCATAGATGCGGTAGGGTTGATCCATCCTCACCACATAGCAACCTTCGACGAATGTGCGACCCTTCAACACAAATTCCTCTTCCAGCTGATGGATCTCCACACCTTGGGTTATCAACAGATTCAAAAGGTTTGCCGTTTCCACAAGATGGATCTGCTCAACGGGAACGATCCAGGCATAGGGCGCCTCGGATTTGCCTCTCTCCACAGCGTTCGAGCCTTTTATCCAGAAATTGTGAAGGATTGTCTCCCTGTTATTGGCCACATTTTTAAGACTTGAGAGAATGCCGCTCTGTTGGTAGTTGACATTGTTGCGGTGAGACCACAGGACTTCTTCCAAAGGCGGAAAAGGCCGATACCACTGCCTTGAGTAGAATTCGAATATCCCGGAGTAAACCTCCTCCGAAAATTTTCTGGTTCTCTTGACAGTTGTCGCCCCTGCATTTCCCAAGGTTTCGTAAAAGCGGCCGACGGCATTGTGCAGGTTTGACATCTCGAAGAGATAACCAGGAAACCAGCTGGCCGAGAAACCATGGGTCCAGACACCCGGCATCCCGTATTTGGTGAGCTCTGTGATTTCATAGAACGTCAACCAGTGCCACTCCTCGATCAGCAAGGGATCGACAGCCTCACGAAAAGGCCCTTTGCCAGGCGAGATATAGAGAAAAGCAAATGGCTCATGCAAATCCGTATGAATCTGGGGATGCCATTCCAGAAGCATTTTGACAGCATTTTGCGTCAGAGGTTGGGTCACGTGAGTATCACGGTTATTGTCATGAAAGACATACTTTCCCCAATAGGGCGGCTCGGGAAAGCGGGAACGTTCATTGTCGATACCCATCCTGTACTTGTAATAAAAATCCGTGACCGTATCGTGGCCGTCCGGTTCCAGACAGGGAAGAAGGACAATGATCACATTATCGAGGATGTTTTGGATATACTCCTTTTCCGATGCGGCCAGGCGGTAGGCAAGCTCCATCGACATCTCCGCGCTTCCGGTTTCTTCGGAATGCAGATTGCAGGAGATGTAATAAATCGGCTTTGTTTTTTTTATGATTGTATTCGCTTCAACTTCGGATGTCTTCCGTGGGTCGGACAAGGCTGCCGCGTATTGTTTGCAGGTATCAATACTCTGAAGCGTATCCGAAGATGATATGACAGCGATGTGCATCATCCGCCCGTAATTGGTCTTTCCTATCGGGAGGACCATGACTTTGTCCGACTTCTCGGCCAGGATTTCCAGGTAGCGGATGATATCCGCATAATAGGTCATCTTCTTGGGTGCTCCGGCCACATAACCCAAAACCTCCCGGGGAGAAGGAATGGCTGGATGGTCCGGGATGTGGTCGATGAGGGGGTTCAAGAATCTTGTGTCAGTCGTGTACTCTTTGATGAGCTTGGTGCTCTCTTCATCGTTTTTTTGCTGCTCCTGAAAGGAAAAAGACAAGACAAGACAGACGCAAAGAAAGAAAGGCAAAAGATGGGCTCGTTTTTTCATGGCATGTCCTCACTTGATGGAAAATTTTTGATCAATCTGAATTCTCCACAAACATGGCCGAAGGCTCATTCATACTAATGAGTACTTGGAGAACAAAACGAAGATGAATCTGAAGGGATGTCTACGCTCATTCCTAATCATTTAGTCTATAAGGCATTTTGTTATTTATATTGGCATTTTTTTTTGTGGTTGAAATTTGTGTTTTAGTATCCCAGAACCAGGCCGTTTATTTGAGGGGAAACACCTCCCTCGAACTTTCCGGTCACGGGATCAATCCTGATGCCGACCCAATAGCCGAGAAATCCTCTGGCAACCTGGGCTGTCACGATCTGAAGCTCCTCCCCCATCTCCTTGACACCAACGATAATCTCTTCGGAAAAATCACCTTTGGTCACAGACCGTTTTCTCAGATCGGTAGAAAACAGATGAAAATTCACTGTTTCGACCGCTTGTTTGGGATCCATCCCAAAATCGAGCACATTGTATAGGTTCTGAAGGGTGCAGGAATGAAGATCAGAGCCGATGCTGCTCGAGGCCAAAAAAGGTTTTCCGTCTTTGAAGATCAGCAGCGGATTGGTCGGGTCAGGGAGAGGTTTTCCGGGTCCGACAGCCGCGATGAGCTGCTGCTGAAAATTGGCCGAGTCCGGGATGGAAATGCCGTCAACAAAAATGCCGGTCGTACCCCAGGCCGCACAGTTGATCGAATGACACACAGCAGCCACATTCCCGTATTGATCTACAGCCACGATAGCATCGGAATGTTTGGCATCGTCATCGGATTTTTCCTCGGTGTCTTCCTCTCCATAGCTTTTCATCAGGGCATTCATGAGATCATCTCTGAGCGTCGGCCAATCCGATTTCTGCACAAGCCCCCGGATGCGCTGAGCCTGTTCTTTGGTCACCCGGGATTCGAGGTCTGAACGGATATCCGGATAAAGGGATTGAGGATTCACCCCGTAAAATCCATGAAGCATAAAAGGTAGTCCTGCGGCTTTTATAAACTTCAGTAAGCCTTCAGCCGACTCCATGTAATGACCCGCCTCGGCCAGTTCAAAGGCTTCCATCAGGTTAAGCGATTCAATGGTGTTAACACCGCCTATACTCGGAGCATTGAGGGTGTACACATCAAAATCCTTGTATATGGATTTCAAGGGCTCGTCCCAAACAACCGAATAATCCTCGAGGTCTTTGAGTGTCATCTTGCCCCCTTCTGCTTGGACGGCATCCACGAACTTCTGCGCCCATTTACCCCGGTAGATGTAGTCGGTTCCTTGGGCGGCGACCTTGCTTAGCGTCTCAGCTAATTCCCATTGTTTCAGAATGTCGCCTTTTTTGTAAAATTCACCCTCTTCGTTGGTGAATATTTTTTTTGTCTCCGGCAGCCGGGAAAGGACTTTTTTCCGGTATCCCATCATACCGGCATGCATGGAATCAACTTCAATCCCGTTTTCTGCAAAATAAATGGCGGGTTCAAAGAGTTGAGCATAGGGAACCTTGCCGAATTTGTCATGCGCCGCTTGAACGCCGGCTAAAAAACCGGGGACAAGGGCTGTTCGTCCGCTGGCCTTTCCCATTTTGGGAATGGATTGCGGATCTGTCTCGCCCTGAACCGTGTTATAGCCGGCAAACATATAGTGGACCTTGTCGGACTCAGCATCGTAGTAGACCATGGTCATAATCCCGGCATAGCTAACCCATGATCCGGCCGCCAGGCAGATCTGGGTCATGGCTGTGGTCATGGCTGCATCGGCAGCGCTCCCCCCTTGTTTGAGCGCTTCGAGCCCTGCTCGACACGCCAAGGATCCTGTCGTCCCCACAATCATGCCCTTTTCACCCGACACATAGGGGGCCGGCTCGTTGAAGGTCTTGTTCAGCTCCTTGTATTTATCCAGCTCCCCCTCCGGCCAGTTCGCAGGAGAGAGGTCGACATCAGATAGCTCTTTCTTGCATCCTGATGGAAAAATAGTAAAAGCAAATAACAGTGTGATGGTCAATATGAAGTTCCTTCGCGTTGGACTCTTTTCCATCATTAGACTCATCTCCTTTCGATTAGCTTTTGCCAACAGTCTACAGAATCTAAAAATTTGGCAAAACAGACTATCTTTCCTGGATTTCGATGGGAATGCCGTCGGGATCGGCAACCACGGCAATCAGCCAGGGCTCCTTCCTGAGAACCCTCCGCAGCTTGTCCTCTGGAATATCGGCAACTTTCTCCAGCTTTTGTTTGTACTCGAACGGAGGCACAATCACTCTGCCCCCGTACGCCTTGCTCCGCTCTTCAAATTTTTCCAACGCGTCTTTCATATCATCCACGCGCAGTCCAAAATGGTTCAATCCGACCTTGCCGGTGAGCAATTCCATCACATCCACCTCTTCTTGTATCTCTGTCGGTTCCGCATCGGGCTCGGCCTGCATGATCTCCAACATATCTTCACCGTGATAGAGATAAGCGTTGCTGGCGGTTTTCTTCAAAACTTTGAAACCGAACACCTTTGTGTAAAAGGCAATTGACCGGTCCAAATCACTGACTGTAATTCCGACGTGCTCATAAATCATTTTTGACCTCCAGAAAATCTTTGCTTATGTCCAAGAAATGGGACCTGCACATAACAGCGCAATTCTCTATCTTCTACACAAAATGACCCAAAATCAATTGTTTTTTCCTCATTCTGCTGTTGAATCAAGCACTAAACCTAAAAGATTTGAGGCCATGACCTCAACTGGCAAAATCCGGTTGGGACGCGTTTTCAAGGGGAAAATCTTTTAAAATTTGGGCAGATCCAAAAGCACATCCACACACAGATTGTTACCAATCACCACATTGTCATCAAAAAAAAGTAAAGGCCCAACCCTTGCAAAGGAACAGGCCTTTTTTATTATCGGTCAATACGATCAGAAGGTGTACCTCACACTCGCTTTGAAAACACGCGGTGAACTCAAGCCCGTGATTTGGTTCAAGTAATTGGGATTGGGCAGGAAATACCCGGGGACTCCGTAATAAACGTCTCCAGCCCAGGCGTTGTTGTAACTGATATAGCCGCTGTTGAGTGCGTTGAATACATCCAGGAACAGACCCACACGTCCCGGGCCTAAATTGAAGGACTTCTCAATTCGCAGATCAAGGTTATCCCGCGAAGGCAGTCTCTCCGTGCCGGGTGTCGTGGTGTTGGTGTAGACTTGGGCTGACCAGGCAGAAAGACCGTTAACCCGGACAACCCGGTTGTAGGGAGTACCGGAAGCAAAGGTGTAGTAGAAGCTCAAATTGATTCCCAGAGGCGCTGTGTAGGTCCCGGCCAGTTTGATGACAAGAGGCCTGTCCAGATCGAGACGGCCGTACCTATTGACCAGATAATTCGGGTCTTCGAACGCACCGGTCCCATAATAAGAAGAACTATAACCTAATCCGATATGCCCTTCCGATTTGCTGACCACCACGGACCCGAAGAGCTGCCAGTTGTTGGCCAATCTCTTGTTTAAAATGAACTCCACACCCTGGTATTTTCGTTCGGCCTTGGGCTTGCCGTCCTTGCCGTTGATATTGGTCAGCCATCCGACCGGGGCATTCCCGCTTCCGAGATACACGGGAAAAGAGATGTCATCCGAGGTGCCGAAGGCGCCGTCCGGACCTGGCTCTGTCATGGTATCTTCGGTGTAGATTGTGCCCTCGATTCTGTTGTACTTCTCGATGATATTACTCGCCCATTTCCGGATGTAATTGACGCCTATCGAGAAATCCTGGACAATTTGTCTTTCAATGCCGACCACAATTTCAGTGACATCAGTAGGCCGGATATCTTTATCATAGAAGGTGTCGATATCAGGAAGTCCTGTTTCTGCATCTTCAAGCCGTCCGTACTGGCCACCGGCAATGAAGAGATCCGACAGATCAGGGAGGTTATTGATATTCAAATCATACCAGTAGATGAACATGGCGTGCCAGTAGTTGGGATTGATGAGGCCGGATATCTGCCCTGAGAAAGGCTCGTAGTATTTGGAATAGCTGGCTTTGATCAAGGTTTTGCCATCCCCGATGGGATCAAAGGTCAAGCCCAGCCTGGGAGAGAAGGTGCTCCAATTCACGACCCCGTTGATGGCTTCATATTCCTTAGGGCCGAAATAATCGGGCTGGTAAGGGATGAGCCACATCACCATGCCGTTCTTAAGGATGTTGTCCCAGTAAGGATTTCCTGTGTTGGTCTGTTCCGGTATGTTCGGCCGGTACAGGTCCCAGCGGATACCGGCATTGATGGTAAGCCTGTCGCCGATAGTGAAGGAATCCTGGACATAGGCACTCCAGCGGTAGATATAATCCTTTTCCGTGGAGTCATCCTCTTTATTGCCCACAGCCATGGGGAAGAGATAACCAAAAGGAAGTCCGATGATGGATAGACTGTAATTGCCCAGCGCTGTGTAGGCAGTATAAAGACCGTATTCATTGGCGAACCAGTGTCCCAGCAACACTTTGGATAACTCAAATTCGAACCCGAGCTTGAATTCGTGGCTGCCGCCGAGCAGGTTATCGGCAAAACGGGTCAAGCTGCCCAGAAACTCGAGTCTTTCCCGGTCGTATTTCTGGTTCAGGAGAGGACCGCCGTAGGTGAAACCTGAGACCAAATCCACGTGCTGGACACCGTGCATGAGTGTTGGATCCTCAGGGCCCAGCCTTTCTGGATTAACATTAATCGGATACCAGGAATCCAAATAGCCCACCCTCAGGTCGAGGAATGTATTCTGGTCGAGGATCCAGTTCCAGATGCCAAAGACGGTCGACGTGCCATAGCTGGGAAGGTCGGGGACGGCTTCGGGGAGAGTGAAGGCGCTGACATAACTCGAATGATAATCGGCCTTTCCACTGCTCCTGTAATAATTCACAGTGAGTTTATTGCTGGGATTAATCTGGAGTGTGAGCTTGCCCTGGAGGTTGTAGCTGTCTGTTCCCGCATCGATTACGGATCCGGTCGCGGGGTCATTGAAACCGGTGTAATTGTAAGTGGCATCAAAATAGCGGAATGCGGCAAAAAACCAGAGTTTGTCCTTAACCAGCGGGCCGCCCAGATTGGCCGAGGCATCCAGATCCTTGACCGTCTTTCCCGGTGTGATCAGAGGATCCCCTGTAGGGCCTTCGGGCGCAATGGAGGAAAAGGTCTTGATCTGATGCGGAGTGAAGTTGTTGCTGACCATGTTCTCGCCCGTGTAGTAGACCTGAACCAGTCCGCTAAATTTGTTTCCTCCGGATTTGGTGACCACGTTGATGTAGCTCCCGTGGACCTGCCCCACTTCAGCAGGATGGCCTGAGACTTCGATCTCGACTTCGTCAAAGGTATCAAAATTAACGGGGATCAAAAGCCCGGACACGAGCGGATCGGTCACCAGAAAGCCCTCATAGGCATAGCTTTCTCCTCTAACCGTTGATCCATGAGTGGCTGTTCTGCCGCCTGAGGTAACGGTTGAGCTGTCCGGAACGACTCCAGGTGCCGTGTTGATGAGAGAATACACGGAGCGAGCTACGGGAATGTTTTCGATCAAATTGGCATCATAGTTCACCGACGTCTTGGAAGAAGTGACATCCACCGTCGGTGTCACGGCTGTAACGGTCACCTCCTCGGTCAGAGTTGTTGTTTCCAATGTCACATCAATGGATGTCGTTTTTCCTACGCTGACCAGGATGCCTTCGAGAGTTTTGGTGTTGAATCCGCTCATTTCTACAGTAATCGAGTAACTCCCCGGAGGCAGAGCCGGGAAGCGAAAGAGACCTGTGTCAGAGGTGACAAAGCTGCTAGTGCCGAGCATGGCCGGCCCGGATACGGTCACGGCAGCTCCAGGTAAAGGCAAACCTTCCTCATCAGCAACTGTTCCTCTGATCGATCCGGTTTGTCTTTGTGCCAAGGACACCGTTGTCAGTGCAAGAGTCAGAAAAAGAATCAGAGCCACTTTAAGCAATTTTGTTCTCATGAATACCTCCCTCAAATTGTTTGATCTATCTTAATCCCCTCGAGATAAAAAGGGATATTGAAATAAACCATTCTTTGGCTAGGGAACCCCACGCAAGTACAGATAAACACTCAATATCTAGCACAGATGACATTAAACCCCTTACATGGCTATTGCCTTGCTTAAAATAAGCATAACTGCTTTTGTTAAGATAGTAAAGTGAAAGTAAAGAGTATTGTAAAATGCAGTTTAATTTTGTACAGAGTTGCTAATACTGAAAAAATATTATGCCCTCAATGCCGTCTCGGGGCGTCCCCACGCCGATCGGGGCGAGCGTGGCGATGCTTCGAAGGTATCCATCGGCGGCACGGTCCGGGGCTCGGCCATTCTTGCGGAGAGATTCGGCTCAAGGCCGTGGGCAAGCTATATCGAACCCGCCGTTGCCGCTGCAGAGCAAGGAGCCATCGTGACATCCTTTATGTACGGACTCAACTTTGCCCTTTTCGAAGTTGGCCTTCTCGGAGATCTTCGCGACAATAAAGCAGCCCGGGATTTCTACATGCCGAACGGCTATCTGGTGGGCACAGGACAGCGCTGGAAGATGCCGGCCCTGGCCGAGACGCTGCGAAAAGTCGCCTCAGACGGCCCTGACTATATGTACACCGGAGAATGGGGAAAAAAATTCGTGGAAGCCGCTCAGAAAAAGGGATACCGGATCACCATGGAGGACATGAAAGAGTATCAACCCACCTGGAATGACCCGGTGCGGTTTTCCTACCGGGGCCACGAGATTTTGGGCTCTCCCCCGCCCGATACAGGAGGCCTTGTGGTGGGATATAACTTGAACATCGTGGAAAACTTCGACCTCAAAAATCTAGGCTGCTACAACGAATCCGCCGAGTGCTTGGAAATCCTGTCGCGCGCCTTTGGACGAGTCGCTGAAGAGACTTCCGGTGCTATTCATGACCCGCTGACCTATAAAATCCCTTCCAACCTCTGGCTATCAAAGGAATACGGCAAGATGGGCGCCGAATTCGTGCGCGAGACGATGCCCCGCGTAAGCTTAACACCGAAAAAAGAAGCAGGGAAATTAGAGGACCAGAAAGTGTTTTCTGCAGCCAGCTTCTTCCAGAAAGAATTGGGAAGCGATCATATCGCCATTGCCGATAGCCAGGGCAACTGGATCTCCCTGCTGCATACCATTCATGGAGGAGCCCCGGGAATTTTCATCGATGGAGTGAGAGCAGTCGGGAGCGGAGCAAACGCCCCCGTACGGGGCCCTGGACGGCGTCTCGTCCTGCCGATCACCGCTATTATGGTCGCCAAAGACGGGCAGCCCTGGCTGGCAATGGGAACACCGGGAAGCCCACCTCAGCCTGTGACCGAGGTGCTCATCAATATTCTCGATTTTGGTATGGAGCCAAAGGATGCTGCGGAAGCCCCTCGGTTCTGGGCCTTTCGCGAGGCGGACACATTGCATATCGAATCACGTATCTCTGATGAGGTGCGAAAAGGAATGGCCGCCCGGGGAATGAAGATCAAGGACTTGGGCGATTTCAACTTCCACACCGGATCCATGCAGATAGTATGGCGTGACTCCAAGGCCGGAAAGATCCACGGAGTGACCGATCCCCAGCGCTTGGGTTACGCAGCCGGAGAATGATAATCTGGCCGTATCATCTCAGATCTACTGTGTGCTTTTGAGCTTTTCCTTCATTAAATCGCCGCTGGATTTGAGTCTGAAGTCTACTGGCGGCTCGAGACCGGCGAGATGGCGCACAAAGTAGTCCAACATACGGCGTAGGGCATAGCCTGGTAGTTCGTGTCCTGCCTGGGGCATCAGGACCAGATCGAAATCTTTGTTTTCGTTCATCAAGGCCTGGGTGAGTTGGAACAGCCCGCCGGGATGCACACCGTGGTCGATAAGACCGTGGATGAAGAGCATCTTGCCCTTGAAATTCTTGGCATAGGTCAGGTTCGCCTGATTCATGTAGTTATCCCCATCCAGAAGACCTTGATACCGTTCGCCCCACGTGTGCCAGAACAACCGCTGGTCGTGGTTGCCGGAACCCGAAACACCGACGTCAAAAAACTCAGGAAAACGCAGCATGGCATTGGCCGTCATATATCCGCCGCCGGAAAACCCGTAGATGCCGACGCGTGTCGTGTCCATGCAAGGGTACCGCTCGGCGAGCTGCCGGATTCCAGCGATGTGGTCTTCCACATTGCTGGCGGTGTGCGCTGCGCCGTAGGATGCATGGTGAAAGGCTCTGCTTCGTTCGGCTGTGCCGCGTCCGTCGATGACCACCACGACAAACCCGAGCTCGGCCAATGTGGCGGCGATATTGAACGAGTTATCGGTGAACCCCTCCGGAACATTAGAAACCTGAGGGCCGCCGTAGATATAGTCTATGATGGGGTAGCTTTTCTCTGCCGAGAAATCCGAGGGGCGGAACACCACGCCGCTGATGTCCGTCTCCCCATCCTCCGCTTTCAGCAGCACCGGCTCCGGCCAACGCCACCAGTAAGGCATACGCGAGGTATCGGCCACTTCGATGACCTTTACTTCCTTGCCGTTGCGATCACGCAGTATTGTCCGTGCGGGACGGTCGGGCCGCTGTACGGTCTCAACATAGAAGTTGCCGCCCGGAGAGAGACCTGACACCGTCGAGATGTCCTCTCCCAGGAAACTCAGGATAAGAAGGCCAAAATCATTCTGTGCGTAGAGCAGGTGGTCGGCATCACTCTGACTTAAGATAGTGAGATCTCCTGTATCGAGGCCAACCCTCGCCGCTTCCCTGTAGTAGGGATCTTTGCCCGAAGTTTTACCGGCCAGAGTGATGAAGAGCTGACGTCGCTCGCGGTCGACACCGACGACGTCGCGCACAAGCCAATCACCCTGAGTGAGTGGGCGCACCAAACGTCCATCCTTGATATCATACAGATACAAGTGCGCCCACCCGGAACGCTCCGAATACCAGACGAGTTGATTGGTTTCGGGCAAGGGGACGATCGAGCACGGCCCGTACACGTTCGATGCGAGATCGATATAGGTATCCGACGTCTCTGTAAACACAACACTGGTCGCACCTGAAATGGTGTCGAACTCCACCACGTTGACCGTTTGCTCTCCGCGTTCGATTTCAACAAAATAGGCGTGACGGCCATCCGCGGCCCACCAGGCACGGTTCCCGCCAAGTGGTGTGTCGTTCATCCGGGTGGCGGGCAGTGTGGGATAGTGCGCCGCCACCTGCTTCTTGGTCCCGACATCTATGACGAGCATTCGGAATTGTGTCACATGCGCATCGCCTGGCAAAGCCGCACGCACGCTGAAAGCAGTGGGACGTACGCTGCCGTCAGCGGGAACGAAATTTATAACTGGCATCTCCAACACCTGACGGTCGTCCACCTGCACGGTGAGCAGCTTCTCCGAATCCGGCGACCAGATAGCCTCAGGCTTCGTTGCCGGTCGTCCGGTAGCATTGGGGACCACACCATAGGCATAGAACGGCTGACCGTCGGTCGTCAGCGCCGATTCCTCACCCGATTCCAGATTACGGAGCCAAATATCATGGCCCTTCAAGAACGCGCCCTTCTTTCCATCGGGCGCAACCAGCAGGCCTGGATCAGAGGTTTGCTTCTCCTCCTCAAGCTGGTTTTGTGCAATTTCGTATCTCCAGTTTTTGCCGAAGGCCGTGAACCTTGCGGAAAGCGCATCTCCGTTGACACGGAGCATTCGGAGTGACAGATCGTTTGCATTCACCTCAACTTCGTCATCCCCGAGAGCTTCCTTCAAATTTCGGGCCAGTTCCGCATGATCGAAGAGGTCAGCAACCTGGCCACTTGTCGCTAACACAAGCGTGTAAGTGTGGCCGGCACTCGTTTCGCGTTTGTACCAAAAACGGCTGCCGTCGATCCAATGAGGATAGACCCGTTGATTGAGAAGCCATCGGTCATGTTCGGATGCCTGAAGAGCGGCCACACGCTCGTACCGGGCTCGCATCTCATCGTCCTGCTCCTGTGCGGTCAATAAACAGGACGTGACTATGCCCAAAACGAGACCCGCCAGCACAGCACACAGCCATGTCTTACGATTCAGAATCATGTCAATACCTCCCTTATAGCTCAGAGCCTGCTCCTCGAAAGTCTATGGCAGCGGAACAAGGCGAACCAGTGGTTGACTACCTTGATGCGGGGAACTTCAAATACACATGGGCCAACACTCTAGGCAATCATGAGAATGTGCACTCGTCCGCTCCTCGGAACCGTCGCCGGGTCGCAGACCCATTGGCTATGGCATTATTTTTTTAAAAAGGTCGTTATGCGCTTAATGCACTCATCACTTTGTCCGGTTACCGTCATCCCCTCCATTTCCCTGTCCAGAACTGTGGCAATGTCAGCATCCTGATTGACTTGGACTAATTTCTTGGCCGATCGGAGGGCCAAAGGGCTTTTCTTCACGATGGCTGCGGCTGTTTCGTCGATAAACGTGGTCAAAGCATCAATGTCTTCAGCAATATGAAAGATCAAACCATAATCGTAGGCCTTGTGCGCATCGATTTTGTCGCCCAGAAAAAGAAGTTCCTTGGCCCGCCCCTCCCCAACTATACGGGAGAGAAGTTTTGTCGAGGCATTGGAGAACATGAGCCCCATGGAAAGCTCGGGCAGCATGATGGTCGTATCTTTGGTCGCGGCTCTCAGGTCACAGGCCAGATGGATTTCGAAACCGCCGCCGATGACCCAGCCATGCAATCCTGAGATGAGTATTCCCTTATGGTCGAGCATGACCCGGCAGAGTTTTTGAAAATTACCGAGGTATTCCGAGGCTTCATCGCCGCGATCAGGATCGGTCATTATTTGATACCCATACTTCAGATCCGCACCGACCGTGAAGTCCTTGCCGGCAGCGCCGTAGATGACACAGAGATCTTCATTGTCTTTACTCAGAGTAAAACAGGCGATGAGGTCTTTGAGTGTATCCGGACTGAGGGCGTTTCTCTTTTCAGGCCTGTTCAGTGTGATCCGCCCTACAGGCCCCTCTTTTTCATAAATGACATTTTCAGGCATGAAAATCTCCTTTTTTATTGTTTGCTTCTGCTGGAAATTTCCTGCCTCCACCACTCTGGAGCGATGTACTTTTGCATACTTACGGCTGTGCCGTAGCTGTAGCGTGTGATGAGCGACTCTGCTAGATTTTTCCAATCAGCCAGGGCATCTCTTGCGTTGTCACTACAATAGCTGGTGAGGTATTCATTCGCCAGGAGGGGATCTTTTTGGTAAAGAGTCCAGGCTTCCTCATCGATAGCGGCCTGCCTGTCCAACTCCCCGCTCTCGATACGTCGCTGTTCTGATTTAATCTCCTTGATCATGTTGACATAATTCAGTTGGGCCCAGCTGCCCACAAGCTGGAACACCCAAAAGGCCGAATCCCAGTCAAACTGAGTCCGGACACCTGTCGTGTAGGCATCGGGCAGGCGGGTGATGCCGGCGTAAAAAGGAACATAGAGGTTGATGTCGCCTCCACCCAAACCAACCCACATCACTCCCCCGATAGGGGCTGGGAGCCAATCCCGGCATTGATTGATGACAATGGTGTCCGAAGACATGGTGCCGATCGACCGGGTTTGATCCGGAGCGCCGTAGGGCCAGTTAGGGCTGCCAAAGGGACCTGAAGCCAGGCCTTTGGTCTGGTCGAATTCCGTTCCCTGCAGCCGATCGCCGTGAATTTTTCTGACATCCAGTATGGAGAGCTTTTTATCCGGCTTAATCGGAATGGGGTAGCCATCGGCATGAGGATTGAGACCCTGTGAAGGGGCAACCATATTAAGGGCACTCCAGGTGCGCAGGCTGTTGGCTTTTTTCCCCGTGTAGGCCAAATCCCATCGAAAGGGTTCGCCGCTTTTCGAATCCCACCAGCCGTGCTTGACGGCGAGTGATTTCACGTTGGAAGAGGCCATGAAGTTATCTTTATCATTAAGGTCTATTTCGCCGATGATACTTTCGTTGGCGTTGACTGCAAACATGTCGTCGGGTATTCGCATGGCGCACCAGCAGACGCCCGGCTCGCCGGAACTTTTCTTCCAGTTAGGGCCGACAGGAAGAAATTCGAAGCACCAGACCTCGTCTTTGTCGGCGACGGCGAAATATTCCCCACAGGCATCATGGCCTCCCGGCGCCAGGTTCATCCAATCCGGTGTCCAGGCATTGAAACCGTACTCTTCCATGAGAGAAGCCATGATGTGGATCGCTTCACGGGCGGTGGTAGCGCGTTCCAGGGCGATCCTGGAGAGATCGGTGATTCGAATTTGGGCCTCGGAGTTTTCCGATGGAGCCAGCTCCGATCGAATCCCGATGAGAGTGGCTTCCCCGATGGCGACCTGATTTTCGTTCATGAAAGGAAAAGTGGTGGCCACATAGGAAAAAGTGTGCTTAACCTGGGGGATGGCAAAGGTCGAACCGGATCGAACCGGGGGACTTTCCTTTGTCCCTAGAAGATCATAGACGTTCCATCCTTTGACGATTCGCTTCTCTCCGGGTTGGTGAGCTGCAGCCGGGACGTATTCCAGCCGGATATCGCAGTTGCCGCAGTCAGCCGACTGAGTGCAGATCACAGACCCATCGACAGTGGCCTGCTTCCCCACCAACAGGGATGTGCACATCTGAGGGCTGAAGGGATTGATCTCCGGAAGCGATGGTTCAGGGTTGTTTTCACTCGTGGCGAGATACAAAGCAAAGGCACAGCCAAGAATTACCAGTGATATCCAAACACGGCGCATCGAGATCTCCTTTCGAAATGGTGCCAGGCACCTTTTCTTTTTTAAAGATTATCGGTCCAGAACTCGATCATTTTCTTGAACAGATGAACTCGGGCAGGGGTATCGGCTATTCCATGTTTTCGCATCGGGTAGATCATCATATCATAATTTATCCCGGCTTTAATCAATTCATCGATAAAAGCCCATGTATTCTGGATGCGGACGTTGTCGTCATAAGTGCCGTGGACGATCATCAACCGCCCATGAAGGTCTTTGGCATATTTCAAGAGAGAAACCTTTTCCCAGGCCTCAGGATTCACCTGGGGGGTTTTCATGGCAAATTCGGCCCACTTCGGCTCGTGGAATCTCTGATCAGAGACAGGAGCCACAGCAATCCCGGCTTTAAATTCTTTGGATTGCGTCATCCCCATCAAGGTGTAGCATCCTCCATAACTCCAGCCCCACATTCCCACTCGGCTGGGATCCACATAAGGCTGAGATTTCACCCATCGCACAGCATCCATCAAATCGCTCAACTCAATCGGCCCGATCATCTGATTGAGGACGAGGTTTTCCAGTTTTTTGCTTCTGGCCGTGGCACTGCGATTATCAACCGTGACCACCAAGTATCCTTCACGCAAGAGAATCTGGTTGAAAAAGCAATAGCGCTGCCACTGATTGATGACTGTAGGCGCAGAGGGACCTCCATAGTGATACATAATGACAGGATATTTTTTATCCGGATTGAAATCCTCAGGCCTGTAGATCATGGCCGGCATCTTGAACCCGTCCGAGGCTGATATCTCGAAAAGCTCTGGTGGTTGGACCTTGTAATTTTTAAGAACCTCGGCTTTCGAGGGGCTGATCACATTGATCAAGCTCCCGCTGTTTGTATAGAGCTCCAGGGAAGGAAGGGCTTTGATATTGGAGTAAACGTCCAGATAGAATTTGGAATCCGGACTGAAGACAACAGAATGGAAACCGTCTGCCCAGGTGAGCCTTTCCATTCCGGTCCCGTCGAATTTGATCCGGTAGAGATGGCGTTCCAGTGACGACTTCTCCAGAGACGTGAAATAGAGCAGCCCATTCGCTTCATCAATGGAGACCGCCGAGCGTCCCCACCAGTAACTTGTCTGAAATGGCGCACGCACTGCCCATTCGCCTTTTGTGATGGGATTGACGAGATTTCCATTGATATCGTAGAGATAAAGATGTTTATATCCTGTTCGCTCAGAGCCCCAAACTAAGCGCTCCCCATCTTCTAGAAAATAGAGGTCTTCGGAAGGATTGACCCATGCGTCATCGGATTCATGCAAGATTGATGTGGATTTACCCGTAAATCTGTCGGCTATGTACAAATCCAGCTCATCCTGAGCCCTGTTTAAAGACCGGAAGCTGATGTGCTGGCTGTCGGGAAGCCAATCGACGTTGACGACATATTCATCGGGAATGCCCGTTCCTCTGATCCAGGTTGTCTTTTCACTGTCCAACTCCATCACACCGATGCGGACAATTTCCATGGTCTCACCTACCAGAGGATACCGGACTTTTATCCTGCGGGGATTGAAAGGTTTGATATCATAGTAAATGAATTCCGTGACCTGAGAGACATCTGTTTGCATGTAGGCCAGTGCTTTGGAATCCGGTGACCACCAGAGGCCGACCCCATTGTTGCGGAAGAAAACATCCTCCCAGTACATAAAGGACAGGCGGCCGTTGTACAGAGTCTCTGAACTGTCGAAGGTAACTTGTTTTTCTTCACCTTTCTGCAGGTCATAAACATAAATCTCATTGATGCGCACAAAAGCGATTTTTTGCCCATCCGGAGATAGAGTAGGACCTAGTTCTTCCTCCTCAGTTTCAGTGATGCGGGCAAAATTGGCATTAACAATGTTCAACACATATATATCACCGTCGAACATATAAAGCGCCTTTTTACCGAGCTTATCGAAAGTTATCGGCCAAGGAATCGTCTCGGGAGTCCCATCTTTGCCCACATGATCCCTAAGGCTCTGCAGTGCTTTCTTAGCATCCAAAACAGGAGCCCGTGCCCCACTGACAGGGTCGAGGACTTCGAAGGTCTGCTCTTCCTTGGGTTTGTGTGTATCAAGAAGCAGAGCTGTGCTGTTGTCAAGCCAAATGAACTGAGGGACTGCCTGCACTCTGGACGCCTCCTCACCCCAGAGCCACTCGACATCGATGGCATTCTTTTCCTGACTCATGGCAGAGGCACTGATGAACAAGAAGCCTAGAAAAAGAACCAAAAAGGATTTCATGGATTTCGCTCTCATAGTCGACCTCCCTCTCAGAAATTCCATTCTCTACAAATTTAGGGACTCAAAAAAGGTGCCTGGCACCGTTTTTATATGGGGAAAAAAGGTGCCTGGCACCTTTTTGGCACCGAGTGCAATCAGTTGATTGGATCAGGCCAGGTTTAGGCGGGGGATGGCTTTTCCTGCTTTGAAAACATTGAGGATGTTCGCCTTATCACACAGAATGCTGATGTCATCGAGCGGATTACCTTCAACAACGATGAGATCTGCCAATTTCCCCTTCTCCAATGTCCCCAAATCATCACCCATATCCACGACTTCGGCGTTGATCTTGGTTGCGGAAACGATGGCTTCCATCGGAGTTCGGCCGACCTCAACATAGTTCTTCAGCTCTACCGCGTTTTTCCCCATGGGCGACATGGGATCGCTCAAATAATCCGTTCCCAATCCGACTTTTACGCCGGCATCATAGGCTTTGATAAAAGATGCCCTGTGAATGTCAAATACATTCTTGGCCTTGTCCAAAGAGCCCTGCGGGACTCCGGCTTCAGTGCCCCCCTCGATGATAGCCTTGAGAATAGCCAGCGTCGGGATGAGATAGGTCCCCTGCTTGATCATCATCTCGATGACTTCATCATCCAAAAACATACCGTGCTCTATGGTGTCCACCCCGCCCAAAAGCGCATTCTTGATCCCGGGAGTTCCTTGGGCATGGCTCGCTGCTTTCACGCCAAAAGCATGGGCTTCTTCGACCATGGCCTTGATTTCATCCAGAGTAAACTGGGTGTGCGTGGGCTTGTCCTTCTCGGACATGACACCGCCCGTCGTGCACATTTTGATGAAATCCGCCCCTTCCCTCAGCTGCTCTCTGGCGGCCTTCCGGCATTCATCCACGCCGTCAGCGACTCGCGCAATTCCCCTCTCATAAGACCAGGCCGCCGGTAGAAAATGAGCCACATCTCCGTGCCCCGCAGTCTGCGTGATGATGCGATTGCAGGAGAAAATCCTGGGCCCGACAATACTCCCCTCTTCCACGGCTTTTTTCAGATGAAGGCTGGTGGGCGTGGCGCAATCCCGGATAGTCGTGAATCCGCTGTCGATCAGCCTCCAGGCATCGACAGAGGCACGGATCGCCCGGAGTTCATGTGAGGCAATAATCCAGCTCAAGGGATCGAGGCTCTTGGCTCCGATCGGATGGACATGCATATCCATCAGGCCAGGCATCACGGTCTTGCCAGAAACGTCGATCACTTCAGCGTCCTGAGGGTAATCGCCGACTTCACCTTCCTTGCCCACAGCCTCGATCCGGTCGTTTTTTATGATCACAACCGAATTATCGACCGGGTCTCCGCCGTTACCGTCGATCAGACGGCCTCCCTTTAAAACACTATATGCATCAGCCATTCTGCCACCTCCTCATCATATTGTGTATCATGGGCATTGTTTTCATGGGGAGAACCCAAATCTGCACTCCTCCAGCCGAGATTGGAGAACAGAATCTGTGCAGTCCCGCGAATCTATAATGTCACAGGCTTAGAGTCTGTAGCGCAAGTTTCCCATTTCAGGACTCAAACTGTTCATGTGCCGCTTTTGTGGGGAGCTCAATGCCCGTTTTGGGGCCTTTCTTCTCCGTCACAATGAGAGCCAAGGAAAATATGAGACCGATGAAACCTAGAAAGGCAAACATCAGCATGGAATTGGTGTAATCCCCGCCTGCACTGTCAGTGAGCCGGCCGGCCAGCCAGGGAACAACAGTCAGCCCGAAGTTCTGGATAATTGTTATTAGCCCGAAAGCTGTTCCGAGACGGTGCTGTTCGACCAAAATGGGCACTGAAGACCACAGCGCCGACGGTACGAGCGAAAAGGCAATCCCGATACCGATTATCAAGGGGGCAGGATGAATGTCTGTCAAACCTAAAGCCAAATAAACGGGCACAATGATGACCGCCCCGACGATCATGATGGTCGCCCGCCTGCCGATCTTATCGACAACAATGCCAAACAGAGGCGTGAAAACCATAGTGGCCACAAAAAGCAGGGATCCATAAAAAGATGCCTGTGCTGCGCTTATTTCATACTTGCTCTGGAGGAATATCTTGGAGAAGGCAACAAAGGGCAACACGGCCGAATAAAAAGTCACACAGAGCAAATTGACAAACCAATAGGACGGTTTGAATTTGAAGACCTGGCGGAAGACGAATTTATCCGTGGCCACCTCAGGTCCTCTCTCTCTGAAAGCCGCCTCTTTAGCCTTGTCCAAGCGGCTGTACAACGAGAAGACGACAAAACTCAACACAATAGCCCCAAAAGCCACCCACAGGGCCAGGCGCCAATTGCCACTCCAGGTCTGCAGCGGCGTGCCCAAATTGAGAGAGGCGAAATTCCCCAGCCGCACCAGTGTGATATACAGACCCATGGCAAAGGCAAATTCCTTTCCCCTGAACCATTTGGACAAAACCTTGATCTGAGTCACGCTGAGTGATTCAGCCCCTATTCCGTAGAGTAGCCTCCCCCAGAGCATCAATTGAAACGAATTTGATCCCCCGAATGCAGTCATCAAAACCCCGACCACACACAATACGACGAACAGCATACCGGCCTTGCGAATGCCCACGCGATCCAACAGAATCCCCCCGAGCAGCACCATAAGCAGGTTGGGCAGCGAGTAATAGCTGAACAGGAGTCCGTACTGAGCCCTGGTCACCCCCATCTCACTGATAATAAAGTCGGCAATGGGGACAACCGAATCGTAGGCATAGTAGACGCCGAACACGACCAGTCCCATCATGACCAGCACTATCCAGCGGAGCCTGAGAACTCTTTCCAAGCTTTCTTCGTGCATGTCTATTCCTTTACAGCCGTGCCCTTAAGGTATCGCTTAGTCATCGACCAAACCATACTTATCCTTTAGGGAAGCATCGTAAGCTGCTTTTCGTGCTTCACACCTTTCCCTCGGACAGAGCTGGCACGAGGTAAAAGTCACTTCGGTCGGAAACACGATGCCGGAGATCGACTTCCGCGGGAGCATGAGCATGCTGTCGGTCAATCGAACTCCCACAAGTTCTTCAGTATCTCCTATAACCGCAAACAAAGGTTTTTGTTCTGTAATTGGCCAATTTGGCAGTGATCCAGGGCTCATACTGGATATTTTTGCAAGCCCGTAGTGCTTTTTTAGATGCCTTTCAAGATGCTGCTTCCCCAATCCCAGAGCAACATCCGCTGTTGTCTCCAGATAATACTGTTGGAGAAGGTCATCCATGGAAGAGGCTGTCTCCTCCAGCGCCTTCCCCACGGTAACCACATATGGAAAGACCCTCTCCACATTCTGCAGGTTCTTATGGAGAACAGAGCTCGAGAATGTCTGTCCATCGATCACGACGGACTTCTCTGCCCTTCCTTCGACATAAGATACTCTATAAATGATTTTTGGAGTGATCAAGGCTTTGGCGGATCGAATCAAGTCTTGGACTAAGCGCAGGGCTTCTTTTTTTTTATCCAGCCGAAGTTGTTTGATCAGATAATCGGGTGAGAATTGAATTGAAAAATTATCTAAAACGGCCATGTAAAATGCAATTTACGGACCAAGAAATCTCATGTGCCCCCAAAAAGTGCGCAAGCCCGCTTCCTATCAGAATGAGCTCGTGCTGTTCCTAGCTAACCTAGAATACCCTTGACTAGATCTACGGCTGAGGCAGCATCAGGAGCGTAGCCGTCTGCCTTGATCTCATCCGCATAAGATTGGGTGATGGGCGCACCTCCGATGATCACCTTCACTTTGTCCCTCAAACCAGCATCATCGACAGCCTGGATAACATCTTTCATGTAGGTCATTGTTGTGGTGAGAAGCGCCGACATACCGATAACACCGGCACTTTGTTTCTCGACAACCTCCATAAACTGCTCCCGCGTCACATCTGTTCCCAAATCAACGACCTGATATCCCGCACCCTCTAGCAGCATGCCAACGATGTTTTTGCCGATATCGTGTAAATCTCCCTTCACAGTGCCCACCACAATCGTTCCCTTGGAGGCGACATTGGCCTCAGCAAGCAGAGGCCTCACAATTTTCATTCCGGCTTTCATCGCTCTTGCGGACACAAGCACTTCTGGAATGAATACTTCATTGTTCTTGAATTTTTCACCGACAACGTTCATACCGGCAACAAGCCCATTGTCCAAAATCTCTGTTGCAGCAATTCCTTCTGAGACAGCCTTTTGTGTCAACTCTCCGACCGAAACTTCATCACCCTTTTCAACTGCGAGTGCAATATCTTCTAAAATCGCCACATCTTCCTCCTCATTGGATTTATGATCTTAGTAATTTAATACCATAAAACAAGTAGAGTATTGTACTATTTTTTATTCTTTTGTAAAAATCTGCTATTTGTTCAGAAAAAATCATGATATTCCTCTTTTCATTTGACACAGAAACAGACAATTGGATATATTCCGTCTGTTCTACCTCATTCAAAAACATGGATAAACAAGACAGAATGATAAAAAAGGATATCTTGATCAGGAGAAGGACCTTCTGTTTTTTTGAATATCTTGGATAATAAGGAGACAAAAATGAGAGGATTTGCTGTCAACGACGAAAGCTTTTCAAGCGCGCATTTTGCCCGCATATCCAAAGAACAGTGCCAGAAGATTCACTGGGCCAGTCTGGAAATTTTGGAGCGCACCGGCCTTCGGATTCATGATGAAGAGGCGGTGTCTATTCTCAAAGAAGGGGGCGCTTGGGTTTCAGATGAAGACCGTGTACGGATTCCATCCGGGCTCGTGGAAAAAGCCTTCAGTACTGTTCCACACAGGTTCACCTTGTACAACAGATTGGGTGAACCTGTTATGCCGGTCGAGGGACACCGCTGCTTCTACGGCACAGGATCCGACTGCCTCAGCATCATCGACCACCGGACTGACGAATACCGCCCGGCCGTACTCAACGATGTCAAGGAAGCCACGGTTTTGAGTGATGCCCTCGAGAATCTCGATTTTGTGATGTCCTTTTTCCTCCCCTCAGATATCGACCGGCATTCCTATGATATGCATCAGATGGAGGTCATGCTCAACAACACCACCAAGCCTATCGTTATCGTCACTCACGATGAAGTCAGTATGGCCAAATGCGTAGAAATGGCCGAAGCTGTGGCCGGAAGCGCGGAAGCCCTCCGGCAAAATCCTTTTGTTACCTGTTACATCAACGTCACCACCGGGATGCGGCACAACGAGGAAGCTCTCCGAAAACTCATCTATTTGGCCAGGAAAGGCTTGCCCTCGCTCTACATCCCCATCGTCTCTGCGGGCTTGACGGCACCGGTGACGCTGGCAGGAGCGGCAGCTTCGACCATTGCCGGCGTTCTCGGCGGACTCGTCCTCTCCCAACTGGTGCGTGAGGGAGCCCCTTTCACCATGCCGGGTTGGGGGGCAAGGGCGATCAACATGAAAACGGCCTCTTATGCCTATTTCACCGCCGATGATAAGGGTGTCATGGCAGCCATGGCTCACTACTTTGGTCTGCCTATATTCGATTACGGCGGATACAGTGACTCCAAAGCCGTAGACCAGCAGGCAGGCGCCGAAGCCGCGGCCTCTCTCCTCTTTGCCACCTTGAACGGCGGAAATATCATCCACGACCTGGGATTTCTCGAGGCTGGATTGATCGGCTCGCTCGTCCAACTGGCCATCTGCGATGAGCTCATCCCGTGGATCCAACACGCCCTCGGCCCCGTCGAGATATCAGATGAAACTCTGGCTCTCGACCTCATCGATCAAAAGGGGCCGGACGGACAATTTCTGGATGATGAACACACCTTCAAGCACTTTCGCCAACTCTGGACGCCGAACCTTATCGACCAGAAAAACTATGACCGCTGGGCAGCCGAGGGCCAAAAAACCTTGGGCACCCGCACCGCCGAATACGTGGAAGAGCTTCTGAACACTCACAAACCGGAACCGCTGTCCCCGGAGGTCCAGTCCAAAATTCACGACATTGTCCACAGCTCACAGAGAAAATAGATCGGCCCAACAGTCGTGAATAAATTTCAGAAAGATTTCGCTAAGATTTTGAACAGCTCGCGTTTCCGGAAGTCTTTGATGACCGCAATGCCGATCACCCCCAATGATTCACGTCAGCTTGACTTTTCCGCAAAATCATGGAGGAATATAAAACCGTAAAAACGAATATCAGATAAATTCTCGAGTTCTCAAATGAAAAATGACGACGTTTTTAATAAACTGGCCGAACATTTGCTATCGCTAGGCATGGGATATCCCCCGGGTGAATTCTTGGATCTCATTCTGAGAGATAACTTCACGCCGCTTGAGGCTGAAGTAGCACTGGCTATGCCGAATAAAATTATTCCTCTTCAAACGGTACCGATCGAAGAAATTGCGAAATCTTCTGATTTAACCAAGGACAACTTAGAGAAAACATTGGAAAATCTCGTTCAAAAAGGATTGATATACTCGGGGCAAACTGAAGACGGCCAAAAAGGCTACGCCCTGCAGCAGGTTGGATTTGGCTTCCCCCAATCCTTTTTCTGGGGAAACGAAGACACAGATCAATTACGGGACTTATCTTACAAAATTGCCAGGTATTTCAATACGGCAACGACTAAGGAGGCCTATGGGCCCACGCCAACCAAAGCTTTCCGCTTTGTTCCGGTCAAGGAATCCATCGAATTTGATCTTCAGTCCGTATACCCTTACCAGATTATGGACAGCGTGATTGAAAAGGCCAAAGTCATAGCTCTTGCCCATTGTGCTTGCCGTGTTGGGGCCAGGCTTGCCGGCGGAGGATGTGACTGTCCCACTGAAGTCTGTATGAAATTCGACGAGATGGCTGAATATGTGCTCAACCGTGGCCTCGCCAGAAAAATCAGCAAAGACGAAGCCCTGGATGTCATCAAATTGAGTCAAGACAACAATCTGGTTCATTTTGTCGACAATGCCATCGGGGACGTCAAACACAACTGCAATTGTTGCGGGCACTCCTGCTGGAGTGTAACCCGGATTAGAAAGAGGAAAATTCCGAGAGATCTCATCATGGCCACCTATTTCATCAGGGCAACGGATGAGGGTAACTGCACGGGATGTGGTGACTGTATTGATGTCTGCCCTGTGGAGGCCCTCAGTTTAGAAGACGGAATGGCAAAGGTCGAAGAGGATTGGTGCATAGGCTGTGGCATCTGCATATCGAAATGTTCCTTTGATGCTTGCCGGATGATCGTGCGTCCGGATAAAGAAGATGAAATTCCCGCTTCGAGCTTTAAGACACTTCATGAACAAATACTAAAGGAACGCGGATTAAAATTATCAAAACCTGACATCTAATCCAATAATTGCACATATTGTAAAAAAACAGAAAGATTGCACTCAAATAACTGGGATTAGAATTTTTTTTAGCTTTCAGGACAGTAACAAAATCCCGCTCATTTGATTTTTGGGCAATTCGTTTCTTCTCCTCCTGAACGATAAATGAGGTGCGTCACATCTCCTTTTGCATTCTTGACAAATGTCACTTTGATTCCGTCGAGGACAAAATCTGTTTCTGATACAGGAAATATCTCGATGTCCGGCCGCCAGCTTCCTTGAAAATAGAGCCCGTCATTCCGCTTCTTGATAGAAATGACGTATTCATACGCATACTGGCCAACATAGGCATCATAGTCTGCAGGATCAATGGCCACAATTTCCGGTATGTGCTTTTTCTTGGGAGCTTCATAATCCTCGCTAAATACAATTGCGGCCAAATCATGGCTTATCTTGCCGACTCCAGGCCATGCCCCCATGATATTGCTCAATACAGTCACAAAGACATCATCATTGAGATAGCGGGCAATGTACGTTGAGAAACCGTTGACCCCTCCGGAATGACCGACCATTGTCCGGTCATTCCTGTTGGATATCCACACACCATAGCCGTTATGAAATCCGTATTTGGCAGAAAAAGTGAATGGAGTGAACATGGTCTCCAGAGTCTGCTTCGTCACCAGTTTATCTGTGTACAGCACACGATCCCACTTGAAGAGATCCTCAACTGTCGAATAGAGAGCACCGGCGGCATAAGGGACTGTCATGTGAATAAAACCTGCATTGGCCAGTTCTCCATTGGCCATCCAATAGTATCCGGATGCTCTATTTTTAAGCACAGACGATGGGTCATCGAATCCAGAATCTCTCATCTCGAGAGGCTTGAAGATATGTTCATTCAGGAAATCGGCGTAGCTCATACCGGAAATGAGCTCAACAATGTATCCTAAGACATTGAAGTTTGTGCAGCTGTAGCGGCATTCTTCCCCTGGCTCGAAAAGAAGAGGCTTGTCCATGACGGTCTCAACCAACTCTCTTGGCTTGATGGGATACCGGCTGTAAGCGTAATACTCGGGATAATTGTAATAAATGGGAATTCCTGATGTATGAGTTAATAGATGGTGCAGGGTGATATCCTTCCACGTCTCAGGTATATCCATATATTTCGAGATGTGATCATCGACTCCGAGTTTTCCCTGCTCCTGAAGCTGCATGATGGCCATAGCCGTAAACTGTTTAGTCATTGAACCTATTCGAAATTTTGTCTGGGGTGTGTTGGTGACATCGAGCTCGAAGTTGGCCATGCCGTATCCCCGGCTGACAAGAATTTCCCCTCCTTGGGCAACCAGAGCTGAACCGTTGAAATCCACGGATTTGAGATAGGCATCAATCTCGTGTCGAATTGTTGATTCAGATTTAGATTTTGTACAGGCTGCAAAAAAGCTAATAAGCACAAACAATGATGTCAAAAAGAATAAAAAACTCCAAGATACACTATCATTTTTCATCGAATCCTCTGAGTATATATGCATCAGAAATCTGTAAAGACATAAGGAAACGGCCGTGTGCGGCCGCCCAGCTCCTTATGTAAAATCATCAGCTCCTCCGGGACGATACGCAATCGATCCGATCTCAGATTCATTCACATTATTCAATATGTAATCTTGAATCAAAAGTGATATACCCATTGCTTGCTCTCGTCGCATGCCCGATGTGCGCATTTTCAAATTCGGGTGGCACAAAACGAACGGGCTCAGCACCATCCAATGGAAGCTTGTATACACACCAAAGGCCATCCACTTCACAATGATACCAGAGATGTTTTCCGTCGAGGTCAGCATAGGGGCCGTGACTGGATGAACCGACAATATCATTGGCCAGAGGCTCCCACGTATCGCCCAAAGCGGGCATTTTACACAGTGTGTGCCGTCCCTTGACATCGGTGAAGAAATAAATCGTACGGCCATCCACGGAATACCAGGGCCGACCGCACCATGTATCTGAAAGAAGAGGCTCTGGATCTTCAGACCCATCGCTGGGCACGATCCACATCCGGGGCCAGCCATCGGCTTCTCCACCCCTGTTGGAACGGAAGACAATTGTTTTTCCGTCTGGACTGAAAGCAGGCCGGGTATCTTGGAATCTTCCGCGGGTGATTTGGTGGATGTTGTTCCCGTTTGCATCCATCACATAGAGGTTCAAAGCATCGGGTATACCACCGAGAAAACCATAGTTACCATCGATGCTCCTTCCGATTTCATACATATCATACCGTTTCTGATCAAGGTCCCGGTCTGCAGAGAAAACAACAAGGCGCCCATCCCAACTGTAAGATGGAAGTACTGAAACAAAGGAATTCGGAGTGATAGGCATGGTTTTGTCCTCTGCAAAATCATACTTCCAGATCCTTGAGTAGCCCCTCGCTCCACCGCTGAAAACGACGGCCTTACCCTCCGGATGAATGCAAGCTGTGGCATAAAAACCCTCTCCAGGCGTCGGCGAAATGTGCTTGACCGTTTTATCCGGAAACATGACATAGACAGCTTTCAGCATCAATTTTTCGGATTTTTCTTGAGCAAAAACATGATCTAACACTAGAAATCCGCTAAAAATAAACAAAATTGCCAGCAGTGCCGATAATTTTTTTCTCATAATCTCATTCTCCATATCCTGTTTGAAGCCTCACGCAAGAAGTTTAACCAACGACGACCGTCCCATCTTCTTTGGCCACAATATGATGCCCGTCTTTGACGTACTCCAGAAATTCATCCCCAAGCTGGTCTATGGTGCAGATTCGTTCACCCACCCACACATCGGCTATCACCAAGCCGGCAGCTCCCAGCGAATCGATATGCTGTGAGAATAGCATAGCCTTGGGAGCTATGCCTCTGCTGGCCACAGCATCCAATGTGGCACCGGCAGAGGTGGAACCAATTGTTTTGGGGAGACATAGAATTTTTCCTGTCAGCTGTTTTCCGTAAAGTTCCTTATTGTCCTGATCAGAGCAGACGGCCACATCTGTTTGGTTAAGAAGACTCTTATAGAACGAGGCAAGCGTATTGAAACCCGAATGAGTGACAATAGCTTCACCCTCCACACCGCGCGCAAGAATGGCCCGCCCTTTGAATTCTCGGCTCATGTCAATCCTCCTTCTTTATTTCACCGGTCACAATGACTTCAACAAGGTCTTCATCAAGAAACATTCGGGCTGGAGTGAAAGCCCTAAGCTTGTTCGAGTTGGTGATCACCGCTTCACGAGCACAGAGCTGGTTATCCATATAGGCCTCAATGCAGGTTTCGCTGAGTCTCACACCGACATCCATCAAATTTTTATAGCGTGCCTTATCTGCTTTGAATTCCTTCAAAACCTGGGGAGCTGCACAGAGAACAGTATTCACAGACACCCGCTTTTTGCCGTGGGCCTCCAAAGCGGCATGAATTTTTTCGTCCCACCATTCCAATTCCCGCAGGCTGAGATGTGGGCACCCAACGAGACATTTCTGGGGCTTGGCGTTCTTATCTTCCCACATCACTGGATAGGAATTCATGAGCCGTTCAAGCTCACTGTCTCCGATGCGGAAGCTTTTGCAGGCAGGCAGAAGCAAATCGCGGCCTTGATCAACAGCTTCGGGAGTGATCTTGTCCACATGATAGAGCCCGACAGCCCCGATGGCTGCGCAGGCAGCCCCCATTTCCTTGAGGAAATCCCTTATGACCTCATTCATCTCTGTGCCGAGAAACCGATCCAGGCCTATGATATAGGGCACGTCTTCGAGAACCGTCATGCCGATGGCCGCACCGAGAAGCTGTGGATTAGGAAGACTGGTTGTTGTCACATCAATCTTCCAGCTGGCCCGCCGCCCCTCATCGGTGAGCAATCCGGCCAGCGGTGTTTTCCCTGCGATATTGGATAGAATATCCATAATGGCCGCATTTCGGTTTGTTCTGGCACCCAGTACTGAGTTGGCATAAACCACACACGAAGACTCAGACCATGCCAGTATAGCCCCCTTTTCAGGGATATTCCCAACCTCCGGAAAATAGGGTGTGCATGTGTAGGCATCCTCATCCCTAAGGCCCAATTGCAGCATTCTTTTATCATAAACATCTTGGTTGACAAGCATCTCCTCGATAGAGCGCTTCTGTTCCTCGTTCACAAAGAGATTTTCAAAGTCAGAAGGGGATTTTGGATCCAGGGTGAAAGGGTATTTGGTCCTGAGTCCGGCCTCCACCAGCTCATCGAGCATCTCAAGACGCAGCCCGGTTCCGGCTATGGCAAAAGGAATAGAGAAATGCCCCGGCCACTCAATGTTAACAAGTCTCTCGGCATCGAGCGCCTCGCCATAGAGCACCAGGGATTTCATGACCTTCTGAAGGACTTCCCCTTTTTTGCCCTCTAACATCCCCTGTTCTTCTTTGGTAAGCGTCATCCTGACTTCAGCCACTCGCTTATCTCCTTTCTTTCTCTCTGGACCTTGCACCAGATAAAATCATACTTCGATGTCCAAAAGCAAATCATTGGACAGTTGGAATAACGGCTCATTCAATGTGCCATTCATGGACTACAAGAGAAATCTGCTTTGATTCGGAATCTATATAATGCCGGAAAAGGGCCGTCGAACCACAGCTTGATAAACCCAGTTGATCAGCGTGACATAGTCAAAAACCGGCATATGAATAGCTTCTTGAATGGCCCAGGCATAAGGCGGCATATCGCTGCATTCGATGAGCAGAGCCCCTATATCCGGGTGGTCGTGGATCAAACGCATCGCCAGATTAACCAGCTCCTTTTTCAATTCCCCGCTGTTGAAATGGCCTTCGCACTGGAGGATCTTCTTGAATTCAAAAATATCTTGTGCTCCGGCGATTTCAATTCGTGATAAATCATCTAGGCCACAGGAACTGAGCATTTTGGGTGTCAGTGAATCCTGAACGGCACAAAGGATGCCCACCTTCTGCTCGGGCTTGAGTGACGGAAGGATCAAGGGAACCTGGAGCAGGCTCGAGAGAAACACCGGGACATCGAGCGCTGCAGATGCTTCTTTCTGGTAGTTCCCAAAATATCCGCAGGACCCGACAATGGCCCGCACCCCCTGTTCTTCCAATTCCCGGCCTCCTTCGATAACCTTGTCCAGAATAGAAGGATCTGCTCGGAGAATTTCGTCCCCGGCTCCCTTTAAAATCTTGTACAAAACAGGAAAATTGAATGTTGTGGCATTGGCCACATTTCCGGGAAGATAGGGATAATGAAGATCGAGCACGAGAATTCCTACGGCATGACCTGCAATGGCCTGTCCCTTTGGGATGGAAATATCCGAATCCGGCTGGTTTGAACCAGCCATATACCCGTATTTTTTCGGCATTTCTTACTCCTCAGATAAAGCACTGGCGGTCTTCTTCAATATGTGTCTAATATTTCTCTGGGTGTTAGTCAAATCAAAAAGAAATGGCTATCAAAAAAGCATTGGATTGTAAAGTCAATTTTTATCATACGGGTCCAACCGCTTGTTCCAATTGAGAGAATTGTACTTCTTCAATATTTCCAGAGTCTCCGGAATGGGCAGAGCCTTCATCGAAAATTTGCTGGACGACATATCTTCGGCCATAAATAAGGAGTTAAGAATAGCCTCTTCTGTGGCATCAACGGCCGCCAAAAAAAGCGGACTCAAGCTGGGATTTTTTATGTTGAGAGTCGGGTACTCGACTGACTCATCCTCTGCAAAAGCTCTTTCCGTAATAAGCGTGCCGGGATGGGTTGTAAAGGCGATGGAGAAATCCCCGCTGTAGCTGTGGCTAGGTGATCCCACCCTAGAAAAGGCGAGATAGGACCGTTTGGCCAATCGCATCAGATTGTGCGCAGAAAGAGGAGCATCTGTGGCAATGATAATCATGCAGGAACCCCCCGGGTCACGTTCAGACTGATCTCTCATCCCCCGCGGTTTATAAAACCGGCCCAACTCCCTCCCCACAGGAGCGCCATTTATCGACAGGATTCCACCGAAATTGCTCTGAACGAGCACACCTATGGTATACCCCCCGCTCTCAGGAGGAAGAACCCGGGAGGATGTCCCGATACCGCCCTTAAATCCGAGACAGAGTGTCGCCGTCCCGGCCCCCACATTCCCCTCTTCCACAGGCCCGCTCTTTGCATTTTTTATCGCTTCCAGCACATGTTCCCTTTTCACATGGCGGCCTGGGCCGTCGTTGATTAAACCATCGTTCGTCTCGCCGACTACCGGATTGCAGGTTATCAAATCCGCATTCTCAGGTATGCTGAGGATATAATCCAGGATTCCGTTAGCCACATTCCAGACAGACAGCGTGCTTGTCAAAGCGATGGGCGTTTCGATCTGACCGATTTCCTGGATTTGGGCAAGTCCAGTTGATTTCCCGAAAGCATTACCAAGAAAAACACCTGACGGAACCTTCTCTCGATAGATATTCCTCTCATGCGGCATGATGACCGTAACACCGGTCCGGATTGTAGTGCCCTCTATAATTGTTTTATGCCCGACTTTCACGCCCTTGACATCTGTGATGGCATTCCATTTCCCGGGTTTGAGAATACCGATTTCTATGCCGCATTCCCGGGCTCGTTTCCTAGTTTGCCCCTCAAGAGTTAACTGTACAACCAAAATTATCAAAAATGACAGGAAAATTTTTTTTGACATCTCCACCTCTCTCATTCTTGGTTTTTCGGAATGATGGGCAGCTCAATGTATGAGAGATGTTCCCGGTCTCTATAAACCGTTATGGTCGGCACGATATTGTCTGGATCATCAGGTGAGTTTGTCGGGCTTAGCTCTGGGTGCAGTTTAAACGTGGGCCAGTCGGCACAGGCAATGGAAACACGAATGTGATGGCCTTTCTTGAAGACCCAAGAGGTGGGATAGAGGTCTGTAACGACTTCTACGATATTTCCACCCGCAAACACCTTGTCTTCGTAATCGGCCTTATTGAATCCATGCCACGGCAACTCTGGAAGCACGTCTATCCCAGGGCTGCCCGGGATCATCCGGTCATTGTCCTGCAGCGTGGCAAACCCGGCCCGGTGCCCGCGCTCGGTCACCAGTACCGATTCTCCGTTCTCATCCACATCCACGAGGTAAAAGAAAAAATCGCCATAATCCGCTGTGGACGATGCCCAAACATGGACCACAGGATGCCCGGTCACCTCCGCATCCTGGTCTAATGGCGGGGTTTCATAGGTCAAGCACTGGACATCCTGTTTGGTGCGGAATGGAGGCGTCTCGGCCACACCCATCATTTGCTGCCGGTTACGTGGAAAGATATGAGCCTTTGGCCGCGGTTTGCCAACCATATCATTCACAGCCGCAATCCATTCCGTATCAGCATCCGGCCCCCATCCTGAATTGTGGGTGAAATCCGCTGTATACTCGTCCATCCCCTCTGCCCTGGGTTGTGCTTTTGCCAGGGTATTTTCAGGAGCGAAATAGAAATTCGTCAACGCCTGCCTGTCTAGAGGCCACTCGTTTTCAAGTCTGTATCCTTCTCCGTTCATGACAAAAATGATGATCGGAGGCTCTGTGTCGATGCCGTTATCAATGCCCTTAAGCCAGCGGTCGAACCAGCGGAGCTCCTCCCTCCCGAGTGCCATCATAAACTCCGCACGATCTCCCAGCTCGGATCTCAACCCGATCAATCCGGCAAAGGCCGGGGATATTCCCTGATGATAGTAGGGTCTGGCCACTATCTTGGAGGGGTTGGTTCCCTTCATGGTGGCATAGAGCTCAAAGGTATTTCTTATAAAAGGATCAAACCAGCCGCCGACATTGTAGACGGGGATCTCAGACTCCATGACACCTGGTATGAGCGCAAAGTTGATATCCGCCGCAGTCAGCCCATCCCCCGGTCTTTTTTCATCCCGGAATCGCCGATCCTTCCATATCATATCGGGATCATAGGTTCCGGGAGCGCCGTCCGGATGCGCGATGTGCTCCATCGTGGCGTTGAAGTAGTAATGGATTTTCCTCTCTATCCCATCGCTGTATTGAGGCGGGTTTTCCGGATCGACAGGCCATGGATAGTCATCGAAAAATGCCCCGTTTTCGTTCAAGTCCGCGGGGATCTCATCGACGATGCTTCCGTCGTCATCCTCATCGACAACCGGCGGAGTGGGCGGCACGGAACGGAACTCCTTGACCAGCATATTTCTGTTGAGCAGGTTGGTAAAGGCCGACCAGAACTGCATAAAAGCATAGCTGTAGATCCCTCCGGGCTTCATCATGAAGCCGTCCAGCCCGGCCACCATGGGCACGATGCATTTGAGGGCTTCTGGCTTTCTGGAGGCACAGGCAATCTGAGACCAGCCGACGTAGGATCCCCCTTCCATGCCCACATTCCCATCACACCACGGCTGCGCTGCAATCCAGTCGATCACTTCTTTTCCATCGTCACAGACCACAGGGTCCATGACAATCATCCAGCCAAAAGAGGCGCCTGTCCCCCGCATATCGGCGATGGCGATGGCGTATCCATGGGACAAAAAGAGCGCATGTTGAGGATAGGCTGTAACGACCTTTCCACTCTCCATATCCATGGTCGTGCGGTGATAAGGCGTGTACTGAAAAACAACAGGAAATTTGTCCGGGGCCTCCCCCTTCCCCATATAGGTTTGGGGAAGAAAAACATCGACGGCGATTTTTGTCCCATCGCCCATGGTTACGTATTCGGAAATGCGCTCCGAGCCCTCCCACTGAGGCTCTGTGTAGCCGGAATACTCAAAAGGCCGGCTGATCTTTTCCTTACGCGCACATCCAAAGGTGAAGAAAATAATCAAAATTGCGGAAATTAACATAAAGGGCACTTTGTTCTTACGTATCACTTCTCCCTCCTAAAAAATGGTTAAGTCGTTTCTATTCTTGTTCTTATCTTATTCTTCCAATTCCTTTGCGATGAACCAGTCGATGTGTCGTTCAAGGACAGGGAGTGGCATGGAACCGCTGCCCAGAAGGGCATCGTTGAACTTGCGCACGTCGAATTTATCACCCAAGGCTTTTTCGGCTTTATCCCGGAGCTCTCTCATTTTGATGCTGCCCAGCTTATACCCGAGCGCCTGGCCGGGGATATCGACCGAATAACGCAGGCTTTCGCTCTGAATCTGGGTCTCGGTCTCCAACACATTCACCCGCATAAAGTCCATGGCTTTAGCTCTGGTCCATTCCAGATAGTTCATGCCCGTATCCACGACAAGCCGCACGGAGATGAACATATCCATCATGTGCTTACCGGCCCGGCTGTAGGGATTCTGGTACAAACCGGCCTCCATCCCGAGCCAGGAGGCATACTCAGCCCAGCCTTCGTTGAAGGCATTATGCAGCGTCTCTCTTCGAAAAGCGGGCAGGGATTCATTCATAGTCTGAGAGGCGATGTGGAAATGATGACCGGGAATCAGCTCATGATAGACAAGCCCCTCCCCTAAAAGGAGCGATCTCTTTTCTGGATTTGATCCGTTGTAATAATAAGTTCCCCTTGGCCTGTTTTTTGAAGGAGCCTCATAATAGCCGAAGGTCATGGCTCCTTCCAGCTCGGGCGCTAGTCTCGCCACACCATAAGGGGCTTCCGGTTTCCATAAGAAATAATCATCGAGAACGGCTTCCATACCTTTGACATAGCTGTTGAGCCGCTCACCGATTTCATCGGCGGTCTTCGGGAAAAATTGTTTGTCTGTTTTCAAAAATTGCTTGAACGCATCAAAATCCCCCTCAAACCCCACAGACTGGCGAATCATATCAACTTCTTCCCTGTCCTTTGCGACCCATTTGAGGCCGATGTCATGGATCTCCTGCGGCTCGAGATCCAAGGTTGTGTGCACACGGATTAGATATCTGTAGTAGTCTCTTCCCCTCGGATACTGCCAGAGGCCGACATTTTCCGGGGCATTGGCACGATAATGGCCCTTGACATAATTGACAAGACTTTCCAGTGCGGGCTTTATTTCGACATCAACGAGATTGGCCACATCCTCCCGAAAGACATCTGTTGTGCCTTCTTCAAGGGAATCGAGCCTATCCGGAGCCACATAAAAGAGGCTCTTCTTCCCCTCTTTGATGAACAGACTCAAATAAGGAATAACCACCACCAACTCTTCCTTGGGAATGATGATGCCTTTGGTGAATTGCTTCTCCAGCCGGTTTTGAATGCTCTTTACAAAAGGTGCATACTGCTGCAAGAGTGTCATGTATTGCTCACAATCTGCCTCGCTTGCGAACGTGAAATCCGTGAACACTCTATGAACGAGAGTCAAGGGTGTGGCATAGGGGGTGACCGGGAATCCGAACCAGAAATAATCCAGGCCATCGATGGCATCCCGGAGTGCCCATTTCAGAATATCCAAGGTCAGGGTTTCCTTATGGCTTAGGTCTTCGGGATGAATAGATTCCAGTCTATCCATGAGCGACTGTGCAAAAGCCGCTTCGTTTTGGGCCTTCTCGAAGGTTATATCAGGTAATTTGGTGATCTCCAGCCCCTGTTTCATCCTCAAGTACAAAGATTCAGCGATCATGTGATCCCAATAGGCATCGCCCGCGTCTTTCAGAATTTGAGAACTCTGGGATGTTTCGGCTACTCCAGGCTCTTCGGAAGACTTTTTGCAGAATGAGCCCAGAAAGACAAGGGAAACTAACATAAAAACAAGCAAAATTGTTTGAGTGATTTTGGATTTCATTGGTGTGGCACCTCCTGATTATTCAGTAAAAGTTTAATTTGAGAGATTTCAAATTTTTCCTTTGAGCATGCTTATGGACCAGCACTGTATTAAGCTACTTAGCTAGCAAACATTGAGGACTTGGCTCTATAGAAATTTTTTTGGGGCACGTAGAAAATTCAGGAACATATTCTCGATGTCCGTTATTCATGGAAACAGTTAATGTCATTCTATAAACAATCTGGAAACAGAGTCAACAGCAATTTGGCACCTAAAATCACATTTTGCAGCGCCTTCCCCTTCATCAATCCCAACCAGAACACCGGCAACCCCGTGGCCACCGACATTGAATGGAAAATCGCCCTTCAAACCGTCTATCATGATAGCCTGCATCCGTCGCACATCCTTTTGCCGGTCATGCCGCTGCCAAAACAATGAGATGAGAAGAATTCCTCAAGAAGGCAGCCTGTGGGCCCATGATGACCAATTAAGCTAAAAAAAAATTCCTTCGATATGAGATATTCCTGATTCCCTGACGTCGATAGGAATGGAAAGAAGAAGATCATGTTAGAATTTTTTGATGTTTTAACATAATAAAAAATTATGTTATGATGCTTTTATGAGAACAACATTGACTCTTGATGAGGATGTGGCCCAAAAAACGAAAGAACTTGCCATGAAATTAAAAAAACCCTTCAAAGTCGTTATCAATGACGCACTGAGAAAAGGATTGGAACAGGTCGAAAAACCGACGAAACGGCTTCCCTTCCGGACAATTTCCCATGAAATGGGACTCAGAGAGGGATTCGGCATCGACAATATTCAAGAGCTCATCGCTCAGGCTGAAGGCGAGAACACACGATGATCATGGCCGATGTCAACATCCTGCTTTATGCGGAAGACAAATTATCACCTCTCAACAAACAAGCCCTGCAGTGGTGGGACTCCCAATTATCCGGGGAATCTCCGGTATGTTTGTGCTGGGAAATTATCACCGCCTTTATCCGTATTGGCACGAACAGGCAAATATTCAAAAAACCCTTGACCGTGGCCCAAGCCATAACGCGTATCCAAAGCTGGTTCGACCAACCTTGTGTTCGATTGATAAAACCAACAGACAGTCATTGGCCAATATTCAAGACATTGCTTCAAGAAGGCCAAGCAACGGCTAATCTTGTTGCGGATGCGCATCTGGCTGCATTGGCCATTGAGCATGGATGTGTGCTGTACACGACAGATTCTGATTTCAGCCGCTTTCCCAAACTCAAATGGAAAAATCCCCTCAAAACAGCCAAATAGTCTTCTAACTTAACGCGGCCCTCCCGATCATACGCAATTTTTTGGCTTCTGTCTTTCCGAACTGAAAGCCAATTTATCACCCTGATGTCTTACCTTTTATCAACAACGACATCGCCATTGAGTATGACCATCGTTAATCTCTTGAGGGACTCCAGATCATCAAGGGGATTGCCATCCAGGACAATCATATCCGCCCACTTCCCTTCTTCCAGAGATCCTGTCCTTTCCTTGATGCCCAAGGCCTTTGCAGCATTGATGGTTCCCGCCTGAACGACCTGGAAGGGTGTGAGTCCCAGTTCTCTATAGGTGATCAGTTCATTTGGAGCATCGTCAAAATCAAGCGGGAAACAACCGCAATCCGTTCCCAAGGCGATCATTCCTCCCGCGGCAACATAGGGCTTCAAATGGTCGAGAATCATAATCCAGTATTTCTGCCACTGATCCATGACTTTTTTATATATTTCTTCTTGATATTCTACCTTGACTCTCTCATCGGCCAACATCTTGGCCACGACATACATAGTGGGCACGATAATGGTTTTGTTTTTCACGGCAAGTGGAACCGTTTTTGAATCTATTCCCCATCCGTGTTCGATAGTGTCAACCCCATATTCGACACAGGTATGAATAGATTCGGACTGGAAGGCATGGATAGCGATCTTTCTTCCGTATCTGTGGGTTGTTTCGACAGCTGTCCGGATTTCCTCATTGGTGTACCCGCCGGGAAGGTTCCAGGTGACTTTGATCAAATCGCACCTGGGTGCTCCTTCCGGAAAGCGGCTGCGGATGGCACGGAGAATTTGGTCAGTTCCGTCTGCTATCTCCGAAAACTCCCAGGCATGGCCGCCCGAGTTGGTTATAATCCTGCCTGCACTAAAAAATCGAGGACCAGGAATCAGCTTCATCGCCAAAGCCTTTTTTAAAGAGCCCGGAATGTCTCTCACTCCTCCGATATCCCTGACAGTGGTCACTCCCGCCTCAAGGCTTGTTTTCAGGTTGTTGGCGGCTCTCAAGGCAACCATGGCGTCCGGCTCTTCCCAGGTTTTGGACGAGTAAGCGCTTTCATGATCGAGCATAGAGTGGTAGTGAAGATCGATCAAGCCGGGCATAACCGTTTTCCCTGAGAGGTCGAAAACTTCTGCGCCATCCGGGATGTTCAGTTCTCTCCCTTCCCCCACAGCAGAAATGATAGTGCCTCGAATCAAGATCACACCATTTTCGATGGAATTCTCATTGACAGCGTCAATGACCCTGACATTGACGAGCGCTTTGACAGGAGAAGCATTTTCTCCATCCAGACCTAAGCCCAAAAACGAAAAAAATATGAGAAGAAAAATAAAGAAAGGGAAAAGACGACTGCACTTGAAATTTATTATCATTCTCGAATCCTCCTTGTGCTCTTTTTTCAATTTCAGGATTTATATTGTATTCCTGAAATTCATCCTAAAGTCAAGGCGGGATCAACGACACATGAAATTAAAATGAAAATTCCCCGAGATGTTTAACCCACTTCAGATCTCGTTTTACTCTGTTGTACAAGTTTTCATCGGCTGTGACTAATTCAATTTTTTTCGTGTTTGCTACGCTTAAGTAACTGGCATCATAAGCAGTGAGATCGTAAGATTGAGAAAAATGCACGACCTCGGGGAATAATAAAGAAATATCCTCTAATTCTATTTCCAGGTCCAAAAAACCTTCTGCGGCACTATGTGCTGTTTCCTTAGGCATTCGACCTCTTCGAGCTGCAATGAGCAGCCCATTTAACACTTCATAGCCAAGAAGTGATGGAGCGAAAATTTCGATCTCTTGAGAGATGAATTTATCGAGAATTTCAAGAGCATCATTGCCGTATTTCTCGTCTGGAAAAAACCATTTTAGAGCGACGCTAGCGTCAATGACGACCTGTTTCAAGTCTTCCTTTCCAATTGTTTTCTGGATTCTTTAAAGATCTCATCCGCAGAAATGCCTGATTCCAAGAAATCTTCTCTGACATCCATAATTTTTTTATAGCCTTCCAGACGCTTGGAGTGTCTGTATTCGTCGTAAGGAATGATGACGGCAACAGGCTTTCCCCTTTTCGTTATAATGAATTCTTTATTCCCCTCTAGAGCATCTGCAATCAGAGCACTGAACCGTTTTTTCCCCTCAGCGACACTTACGACTTCGGGAGTATTCCTTCGGTATTTTTTGTCCTCTTTAATAGTCATATTATATGACTTATTATATAGTCATTTTATTATCCAGTCAAGTCCATAAGGAAGTTCGAGCTGATTGTTTGCCCGAATTGACCGAAACGGCGACCTACACACAACAAGTGGGATTTTGAAGCTCTTTATTTATGGGCTCTCTCGGCTGCCCTATCGAGCGCGGAGACCGTTTTTTGATAGAGAGCTTCGGCCTCAGCATGAGAATCCCCTACAGCGGTCAATCCTATACGGCCGAATTCTCCAAGAGCGCTCATCATGTGGAAAACGACTCCTTTTTGATGGGATTGGTCGAAATGCAGTCCTTCTTCGGCTACGATGTCGAAAATATCCTCATAGGTGAAAACACGGTACTGAGGAAATTCCAGATGGTCTGTGGCGATGAAGTATTTGTTTTTTCCCTCTGCTGTTATGAATGCTCCCGCTTCGGCATCGTAAGCGCCATCGGTCAAAAACTGCAAAGTCAAAAAGGGATGGGTCGTTCCTCCCTTGCGGAGGTTGATTTCAATCGCGTAAGTTTCCCACTTTCCTTTCGACGTTTTTACGGCGACAAAATCGATGGCAAGCCTGCCGAGCACACCTTCCTCAGTCAAGCGTTTTCCGACTTTGGCAGCCTCTCGCATGATTTCGACAGCATAGGCTTCATCTGCGGGGAATCGAGCGCCGAAATAGCTCTGCCCGGAAGGCCCTCCCAATACCTGGTCGTGCGTTGACAGGAGTTCAACCTTACCCAAAGGCGTGATGCGAATTTGGGCGCTGGGGCTTCTGAATTCATCCCCCTGGATGCGCTCCTCGACCACTCCGCCTTGCTCCGCAAGAGTATTGAAATACCATTCCCTCGTGACTTCCGGGACTTCAAAACGGAGATCCTGCAGCCGTTCTTCAACAACCGAAACCTCATTTTGAGAACCCACCTCAGGTAACCCCTCCAGGTCGAGAGAAGCGTTCCCCATACCGCCCACGCCTTCATCATGCTTGACAATAACCTGCTGGACAGAGGGACGCACCTGTCGTATTCGGACAATGGCCTGCGCAAGATCTTGGGCAGTGCGAATACCCTCCACACCAAAAGGATGCTTGACGTGCTCTTGAGAAAAAAGACGGCGGCAGCCGCTCTTTGTTCCGAAAGGGAAAAATTTGGGATCCGCTCCATACATGGGGATTCCCAACATCAAAGCCAAATCCCGCTCAAGGATGGTGTTCATAAAAGGGACGAGGTGAGCACGATCATGGTCCAGAATGAGGGAGTTGATCTGCTGGATGAATTTGGTTCGCTCGCAAATCTTTAAGCTGAGAGGCCGCGCGGAGCCGTCCAAAGGAGAAAGCATAAAAAGCCGCTTGCGTGCATGACTGGCAATCACACCCGGCAGAAGGTGGAGGTAGTAATCCACGATATCCGAAGGGATCGCCTGGGATGTGACATAGATGAGGCGGGCCTTGGGTTGCCGCAAAAGCAGAAGCAGGAATAAGAATCTCTCTTCATAAGCCTGCAAGAGAGGTCCTGGAATGGTCACATCAACGGATATGGAGGGAACGACAACAATGGTTTGCTCATCTGAGCTTATGTGATCGATCGTACGCCAGAGTGTTCGCAATTTTTGTTGCAGAGCATCGAACTTTTTCTGGGCCTCTGCCTCAGACATCCCCAAGTCGTAAGCAAAATGTTTATGTTCCATGAGTGCCCTGATGAAATCCTAATCTATGAAAACTATGACTCGAATGTCAAGAAAAACCGAATCTTTCCATCCATTTGCAAACAGCGAAGTGATACAAATATAACGTCCGTGAACGAATCAAAAATTTATGAGCTTGAGAAACCTGTTCTGAAATCCAATCAAGAAAAAGGCAAGAGAGCTTGTGATAGCAAGCGAGGCCCGGGAATGGAGTTCGTTGACCTTGTCCTTTCAGCTGTGATACGTTTAGGCCTGGATATAAGCAGCTGGAATTTGAAAAATATTAGGGAGGCTTTCATGAAAAAATTGATCTTATCAATATCCTTATCTGTGTTTATATGTTTTCTTCTCTGGAGCTGTAGCCCAGAGACCGAAACAGGATTTGATATCGCCGCGCACTACGGCAAATCGGAATACAAAATTCCGATGCGGGACGGCATCAAACTGCACACGGTCGTCTACAGCCCCAAAAACACATCACAGAAATACCCAATCCTTATGGTCCGCACGCCCTATTCTGCCGATCCGTATGGCGGCGATCTTTTTCATCCGTCTGACAGAATGGCACCAGCCGATGAATTTTTTGAGGATGGATATATTTTCGTTTTTCAGGATGGGAGGGGGACGTTTAAATCCGAGGGCGAATGGATAAACCTAAGGCCCGTACGCAAAGAAGAAAACGGCACGGATGAAACCACCGATACTTATGATACTGTCGAATGGTTGATTCATAATATCCCTGGAAACAACGGCCGGGTCGGCCAGTGGGGCATCTCCCATCCCGGCTGGTATACGGTTATGGGGATGATCGATGCCCATCCTGCCCTCAAAGCGGCATCTCCCCAGGCGACCACATTGGATGCCTTTATCGGCGATGACGACCATCACAATGGCGCCTATACCCTGATAGAAACGGAATGGTGGTACAGCATGAGCATTATAAGCGGTCCTGATCGGAAAAGCCTGAACGGCGTCCCACCAAAAGACATAGATTACGGAACTCCCTGGGCTTACGAATTCTTTCTCAATGCAGGACCGATTGCTGAATTCAATGAACGGCATTTCAAAGGGCTCATGACACAGGTCTGGCAGGATATTATCGACCATCCGGACTATGATGAATTCTGGAAGGACAGAAATGTCACCCGCTGGCTTGACAATATAAAGATCCCTGTTCTGAATGTGGCCGGCTGGTTCGACTCCTGCGATCCGTACGGCGCTATAGCCACCTATCAAGCCATAGAAGACAAGAATCCCGATAACAAGAGCACACTTGTTGTCGGCCCGTGGCGTCACGGCGGATGGCGCGGAGATGATGGATCCAAACATGGAGATATCCGGTTCGGCTCAAAAACATCTGAATATTTCCAAAAGGATATCATCTTCCCTTTTTTTCAATACTATCTGAAAGACGAGGGAAGCTGGACACCTTCCGAGGCCACTGTGTTCGTAACGGGAAACAACCGCTGGCATCACCTCGACCAGTGGCCTCCGGCTAACGTCGTCAAAAAAAGCATCTACTTACAGGAAGACGGAGGGCTCTTTTTCGAACAATCCCAGGAAAAAATGCAGGGTGCTCATGACAGTTATCTAAGCGATCCGGCCAAGCCAGTCCCTTTCACATCTGATATACAGATGAGTCGATACAGCTGCAACAACATGCTTGGAGATCAGCGTTATGGCAGCACACGGCCTGATGTTCTCATCTACCAGACAGAAGCTCTTGAAGAAGACATCACCATTGCCGGTCCAGTGCTCGCCAAACTGTTTGTCTCAACCTCCGGAACGGACAGTGACTGGTTCGTGAAACTCATCGATGTTTATCCTTATGATGCACCGGATAACGGCGATGTCGAAATGGGCGGATACCAGATGCTGGTGGGGATGGAGGTGATGCGGGGAAAATACCGCAACAACCTCTCCAGTCCTGAACCCATGACGCCAAACGAGATAACGCCGATCAGCTTTGAAATCAGAGACAGGTTTCACACCTTCAAAAAAGGACATCGAATCATGATTCATGTGCACAGCTCATGGTTCCCAGCCTTTGACCGCAACCCGCAAACATTCACCAACATCTACCGCGCCACAAAGAGCGACTATCAAAAGGCGACCCAAAAAATATTCCGTTCCCAACAATCACCATCTCATCTTGTACTGCCGATCCTCGAACAATAAAACACAGCCAGTTCGGGTACAGTTTATATTGATTCATACTATCCACTGAGGAGGATGACATGGACCGAAGAGATTTCTTGAAAAATGCCGCGTCGATCGGAGTGGCTGCCGCATCCGGAGGCATAGGAACCGCGTTTGCTGGAGAGAATAGTACTACCAAGGAAGGTGGAGGCCGCTGGTCGGAGATGGCCATGACTGACCTCAAGCCGCTGACACCGGTTCCGGAGCACATAGCCGCCACCGGACGACGCGGAATGGTGTCCTCCTCACATCCGGTGGCTACTGAGGCCGGACTGTGGGCGCTCGAGCGGGGCGGCACCGCTGCTGATGCGTATATCACTGCAGCCTTTGCCCAGGTGGTTCTCGAGCCCACCATGACCACTTTAGGAGGCGGCTGGTGGATCCACTACTATGATGCTGCCAAAAATAGATTGTATGAGGGTACAAGCGCTTTTGCGACACCCAAAGCTGCTGGGAAATTCATGTCCGCTGGCGAGACCATGAGCGGCAGAGCTGTCATGGTGCCGGGCTGGGTACGCGGCGCTGACATCACCCACAAAAAATGGGGACGGTTATCATGGGCTGAGCTTCTCGAGCCGGCCATCGATATCGCCGAAAACGGCCTCATCATTGACCATCTGCTCTGGGGCTGGACCTTTGAAAAAAAGGGCCTTGTAGGCCGCTACCCCGAGGGTCGTGAGATCTGGTTCCCTAACGGGCATATGCTCGGTGTGGGTGACACCTTACGCCAGCCTCAGCTCGCGATGACTCTCAAACGCCTTAGGGATGAGGGCCCGGATTATTTCTACACAGGGCAGTGGGCCAAGAACATGGTGGCTGCAGTCCGTTCCCGGGGCGGGCGAATCACTGAAGAGGACTTCAAAAGCTATAAACCAGAAGAATTCACCGACGGCTGGCGACCGGGAAGCGGCAAAGGCCTTTCGACAACGACATTTCGAGGATATGAAGTCGGACCGCCGTCGTTGGCCATGTTCGGACTCGGGTTCAACCTGGTGGAGACGGGCGATCTGCGGTCACGGGGACGCCCTGTTGACAATGCTGACTCTCTCTACCTGTTGATCCGAATCATGCAGGAGATGTGGCACACCGGCCTGCGTTATAGCAAAGCAACGCACGACAAGCTCGTATCCAAGGAGTATGCCAAACAGATTTGGCCGCTGATCGAAAAGGGCCCCCCCAGGCCTTTTGGCGGCTTTGATGCCGGGACATGTGCGCTGGCCATCGTCGATGGCGAAGGAAACATGGCCAGCGGTGATCATTCCATCTCGTCCTCGATCTACGGGGCCGGTATCTTCGTCGATGGAGTGGTGCTCAACCGGGTGCTCTACAACATCAAGTACGAGTTCCCGAAAGGCATTGCCACGTCGGTGTGGCTCTTCAAGGACGGCCAACCGATACTTGCAGTGGCTTCACCCAGCGTGGCTTTTACAGAGTGCGTACTGCAGAATGTGGTCAATGTCGTCGAATACGGAACGGACCTCCGTGAATCTGTACTCCAGCCACGTTTCGGCCACACTGATCAGCAGTTCGGCGGCACTCAGGTCGAAGGAACCTTCTCGGAAAAAATCCTCAGGAAGGTCGAGGAGCGGGGAATGGAGCTAATGCAGGTTAGCCCGTGGTATGTCTACATGGGAAGCTGCCACGGAGCCATGCTGGACCACGAGACCGGGATGATTTCTGGAGTCGCAGATCCTCGGCGCCGCGGCATGGCCAAAGGAATCTGAAAAATGGCCTTACAAGGGATACATTTTAATCGATGAGGTTTTCTCCGAAGCTGCCAATTTCATCCACTAATCATTGATCTTGTGTTTTGGAGTGTGATACTTTTATTCTGGATATCAAAGGGCAAAAATCAAGAAATTATGAGGAGGAAATTGTGAGGAAACTCAGCATCTTTTTATTCGTAATTTTTCTTTTCTGGAATTGCAGTCCCAAGGCTGAAAAAGGATTTGACTTAACGGCCAACTATGTCAAATCAGAATACAAAATTCCGATGCGTGATGGAATCAAACTTCACACAGTCGTCTACAGCCCAAGGGATGAATCACAGTCATATCCTATTCTGATGGTCCGCACGCCCTACTCGGCCGATCCGTATGGCGCAGGTGTTTTCCCCCCACCTGGCAGAATGGCACCGGCTGATGAGTTTCTGGAAGCTGGCTATATTTTTGTCTTTCAGGACGGGCGCGGGACGTTCAAATCTGAGGGCGAATGGAGAAACCTCTGTCCCGTCCGAGAGGACAAGAATGGAATCGACGAAACGACCGATACCTACGACACCATCGAGTGGCTGATCCATAACATCCCTGGAAATAACGGCCGGGTCGGCCAGTGGGGCATCTCGCATCCCGGCTGGTATACGGTTATGGGAATGATCAGCGCTCATCCTGCGCTGAAAGCAGCGTCCCCGCAGGCAACAACCTTTGATGCCTTTATCGGCGACGATGAACATCACAACGGCGCCTTTGTACAGATGTTTGTGGGATGGGCATACAGCATGAGTATAAACAGCGGCCCCGATCGAGCCGAGCTCAACGGAAAATGGCCTCAACGCATCGATCATGGCATACCCTGGGCCTACGAGTTCTTTCTGAATGCTGGACCCCATGATCAAATTAATGAAAGATATTATAAGGGGCGTCTGACAAGGGTATGGCAGGATGTTATCGAACACCCCGACTATGATGAATTCTGGAAAAGCAAAAATGTCGCCCAGTCGCTGGGCAATATCAGGATTCCTGTCCTGAATGTGGCGGGATGGTTCGATGCCTCTGATCCCTACGGGGCCATTGCCACCTATCAGACTATAGAGGAAAAGAATCCTGACAATAAGAACACGCTTGTTGTCGGACCTTGGCGGCATGGCGGATGGCGCGGCGATGACGGTTCAAAACACGGAGATATCCATTTCGGCTCGAAGACCTCTGAATATTTCCAGAAGGAAATCATCTTCCCCTTTTTCCAATACTATCTGAAAGACGAGGGAAGCTGGATGCCTTCCGAGGCCACCGTCTTTGAAACCGGGAATAACCGCTGGCATCACCTCGAACAGTGGCCCCCGAAAAATGCTGTTAAGAAAAACATCTATTTCCAGGAAGACGGGGGGCTTTCCTTTGACCAACCGAGCGACACTGGCCAAAGCGCGCATGACAGCTATGTGAGCGATCCTGCAAAGCCCGTCCCCTTCTCCCCCAAGATCCGTATGAACCAGTACGCGTTCAACTATATCCAGGGTGATCAGCGCTATGCCAGCACCCGGCCCGATGTCCTGGTCTATCAGACAGAAATACTGGACAAAGACATCACCATTGCCGGCCCTATTCTCTGCAACCTTTTTGCTTCCACAACCGGAACGGACTCAGATTGGTTCGTGAAGCTTATCGATGTCTATCCCAACGATACACCGAGCAACGGGGGGGTTGAAATGGGCGGCTATCAAATGATGTTGGGTGTGGAAGTGATGCGCGGCAAATATCGCAACAGTTTCTCCGAACCTGAGCCCATGGCTCCAGATCAGATAACCCCAATCAGCTTTGAAATCCACGACCGATACCACACCTTCAAAAAAGGACATAGAATCATGGTTCACATTCATAGCTCCTTTTTTCCGGTCTTTGACCGCAACCCGCAAACATTCACCAACATCTACCGCGCCCAAAAAAGCGACTATCAAAGGGCCACGCAGAAAATATACCGAACTCCAAAATCTCCTTCTCATCTTGTTCTGCCTGTTTTGGAGTAGCCCTGCTTGATGCTTGGACAATCAGGGCTTTCGAATAAAAAGAATTCCCGTTCAAAAAAGATATCATTGGTGAGGAGAAAAACATGAACACCGATAGACGTGCCTTTTTGAAGGCTGCGGCATACGGGGCTGCTGGGCTCTCAGGAGCAAACTTAATGGGCAGAACAAGCGAAGCTCTTGGCTCCCTTCGTTCATTCTCTATGGCGGCAAGGCTCGGCCCATCAAAAGCAAACATTGCGACCGCAGAGGATGGTTTTGAACTCTGGTATGAAGCGCGGGGAAAAGGTCCGGCCATCATTTTTGTCTGCCGCTCACCCTCCGAGCACCTTGAATACGCTGAGGCGATGTCAGACTCTTACAGAATCATCCAGTACGAGACACGATCAATGGCCCTCCAGGAAATCCCCGAAGCTAAAAACGAGGAGGCCTATGCTAAAGCATTAGAGGCTGCCAGAGCTGGGAAATCGCTGCACATTCCGCGGCCTCCGGGCCACACAAAAGGTCGAAAACTCGACTGGAATCCGGGTAAACACAAAACATACTCCATTGACCTTGCCGTATCTGACCTGCACACCATTGCTGATGCAGCAGGTGTCGACAAGTTTGTGCTCGCTGGCTACTCCGGTACGGCAGCATATGCTGCATTCCTGGCTCCGTACAGTGACAGGGCTATCGGGCTCATTGCCGGTGGATTCTCAATCCTAGGCTCCCAAGAGTACTGGGTTGGTATTTTGGAAGGCGGCAGGATGGCGATGCTGGAAGATAGAAAGGGAAAGGAAGCTGCACTCGCCAATTTGAGCATTTTGTTTTACAAGGACTTGCACGAGCGGAACCAGGAGGAGGCCTACTCCAATCTGCCCGGGCCAAAGATTGTCTGGTTCGGCAGCAAAGACGGAGAACCTGAAGATATTCTTGCCACTATGCTCAGAATGGGCCGCGTCGCACAAAAAACGCGTAAATACAGGAAAGAGTACGAACGACTGGGATTCAAGATCATAGAATTGGAAGGCTATACGCACATCGATGCTTATTCAGCCGTCGATGTAGCTGTTCCAAAGCTCATGCAGGCCCTCAATGAAGCTGGCTATGAGTGAGTTGTTGATAAAAGGAGCACTACCAGGGATTCGCACCCCGGAATGCATCTAAGACAAATGACCTGCTATTCCCTGAACACAGGCAATCACGTGATTACTTTTTGTCAGCAACAATAAAAATCTCTTTCATCGGCCCCGCCTCTTCGCCAGGTTTCAGACTTTTCCGGAACATCTCGCCTGAATCCAAAATTCTTTCCTCTCCAGATGAATCTTTCAACAGAATCATCCCCTTGACCGCCTGGATCCGAAGATAATCATCCGGAATTCTCTCCACTGTGAACACTCGAACAGCCGCCTCCATCTCCGCTTCATTGGGAGCCAATTCCGTCAACGGCAATGGCTGATTGTCGAATTGAACGAACAGAGTTGGAAAAAATACTGGCATTGTGAGCGATGCCGGTGATAGAGCACTGCCATCCTCTTCAGGTATCGGAAGTGGTGTACCTCGAACCCCGCTACCGCCCCAGCCACAGTTTATCCGAAATCGTTTTTCAGTTCTGCCAACCAGTGAACTGAGAAGAACATAAAGCATCCCTTTTAAAAATTTATCCGGGGATACCCTCACCTTTTTACAGGGATCGGGAAGTTCCAGAGACGTATTCGATCCGAACCGGTATTCCACTCCTCGATCTGGAAATTCAATCATGATTCGTCCCTTTGGGCCAGTCTTGATCCTCGATCCTCCGGAGAGCGGCACAGGTCCGATCTCAGTTTTTTTGCCGTTTATTTTCACATCCCCCCGGATGTATGTGACCATTCCTAGGCAATCATCCTCCTCGACACGTCGAAAATTCCAGCTGACGGTCTTTCTTTTCAAGAACTCTGTTGGGGCAGAGCGAAAGGGGGGAAAGCTGCAGCTCATATGAGTATTGCAGGTGGGCGTATCTTTTTCGCCCTCTGGAATGGCGGTATCGTCCTCAAGAATCTCTGTCCCGGAAATGACATCCCCGGAGAATTTCCCCTGCACATTGAAGAACCACATCGCCCCGGTATCCGGATAAGTCTGGTTTTCTGTCTTTCTATCTGTTTTGCCTGAGCAGGCATCACAAAAGACTTCCTCAGATTTAAAAACAGGCCCTGGAGCTTTGACCTCTCCCTGACCCATGAGAGTGAATATCCGGGATTCTTCATCGACATAGAGATCGAGTGAGGCGTCGCTCTTGTATCCTTTTGTATCCAAAGTCGAAGTCATTTGACCTGTATGACCCGGTGAGACCTTCCGGGTTCCCTTTTGTCGGTCTTCCCAAGTGGCCGCGTTTATCTCTACTTTGCCGGCACAGATCTCGTGGTCGCGTTTCCACTGGCAGTCTGTGTTGATAAGCAAATAGTAAGCAGCCTTTGTCTTTGGATCGCTTGCACTGCCGCCCTCTTGCCCCTCAAAGGAAACGATCATGAAGACATCCAAAGCCGAATTCCAATCTGAGTTTGCCTTCAAACTGCAGTTTTGATTGTTCGCATTCCATCGGTACAACTTCTTGTAGTCGTAATGATAATGGACCGTGCCCTTCCATCTGACCTTTTTCGATTCATCAACAACCCCCGAAAAAAGCGGCAGACACAGAAGAACGACAAAAAGGAATTGTGAGATCAAACTTAATCCTGACCTTGGAATGAGGAATTCAAATTTGGTTTTCATCCGTCCTACCCCCTCATATTCATCTTCATATTATATGAAAAAACATAGTTTTTTAGAACTTTAAAGAACGACATCGGAATGCCATCAGGGCCTTGAATGGTATTTCAGCAATAGAGGACTTATTTCGGGTATGAGAGCTCGATTATGTTTTTTCGATTTCTAATAGATTTCACAAGGTGGCACACAATATATTATTATTATTATTCACTTCAGATATATTTATTGATTACTCTATTAAATCGAAGGAGGAAAAAATGAAAACCAACACGAACCTTGCTCTGTTTGTCTTGGCAACCGGTCTGCTCTTTCTTTTCCCATTCACGCATGAGGGAAGTATTGCGTATGAAAAGAATCAGAGTGGCGAACAGGCACACATCATCAATGAATGGCTCATAGCAGGACCGGCTTCGTTGCCGTTTCCTGCAATAATTGGAAAAGACAACGATTTCACTGTGAAAGACCTTTTTGATCTAAGTCTGACCGAAACTGGGGATATCTGGCCTGAGCAGGGACAATCATTCGCATGGGATCAGAACACAACCTTGACATGGACACCACACCGGTCTGAAAGCGGATATATCAAAATTCCATCGCAGCACAAGGGGCCTGAAATGGTGTTTCTCTTTTGCTATCCTGAAACAGACGGATGGCTCAAGGCAACTCTTGAAATCACCAGCGATCACTTGTTCAAGGTTTTTCTGGATGGTTTCGAAGTGACAGCCAAGACCAGCGCCTCCTCCGAAGATTCAGAAAAACCTTTCTCCCAGGTTAAAGACATCTCCCTGTCCTGCGGAAAGCACAGATTGTTGGTCATGGCCCTCAAAGACCCGGGCTGCGAACGGGAATGGGGCATCAAGACAGAACTAAAAACATCTATCAGCAGACACATCAAGGCCGATATCTCCCCGAAGCGCTTCATGACAGAGGATGATATCCATAATGCCGTCAATATCACGCAAGTCGCTGTTGCTCCGGACGGAACGGCTGCGGCCTGCACCATGGTTCAACGCAACCCCGAAATCATGAAAGCAGAATCATGGATCGAGATCTTCTCTTTGCCAGATGGAAAGGTGGAGCAGTCATTCCGGGATTCTCAAGGCCACAGGAATCTACGCTGGTCGCCCGACAGTCGGTGGCTTTGCGCCATTGTCCCGGGAGAAAAGGACACTTCCGATCTCTGGCTCGTCGAGCGGGAAACCAACACAACCCGCATCCTGTTAGACAATGTCGGAGGACTCGCTTCAGCTTCGTGGTCACCAACAGGAACTTATCTTCTCTATTCCATAACGGAAAAACCCGATGAAATCGTGCCAGAGGTCTACAAACTGGAAGAATTGGATGACCGATGGTTAACCAGTCGAAGCTTGACCCATCTCTACACAGTTATGGTCGATTCCGGTATCCGCCGACGTTTAACGGCAGGGACACAATCCGCCACCGGGCAATTTGCCTCTGCGGCATCGCCATTTAGTCCTGATGGCTCCAAGATTCTTTATCTCACCTCCAGGCCTGACTATAAAAGACGGCCCTATGTCGTCACCGAACTGTATGTTCAAGATTTAACGTCAAACCAATCAAAACTCGTCTTCTCATCGCCCTATGCGATCGAATCCGCTCGGTGGGCACATGATGGCGAACACATCCTGCTTCTCAGCGGACAATCAGCGGACAATGAAAACAAATCCGCCGATCATATTCCCAATGACTACGAAAGGGACCTTTTCCTTTGCAATCCGGAGACAGGTTCCGTCAAGAAACTCACCGGCACATTCGCCCCGGCACTCACTTCATTCAAACAACTGGATGACGGATCCATACTGATGCTGGTCATGGACAAAATGCAGCAAGCGATCTATGTGACAGATACTGAAGGGTTGCGATTTTCAAAGCTGGACCTGGGCATTGATTTTGTCCACGATTTTGACGCCGATTCCCAAGGAAAATTTCTCGTCTATACTGGAACCTCCCTCCAAAATCCGATAAAGCTCTACACATATGATTTAACCACACAAAAAAGCGATTTGCTTTGCGATCCAGGGAGGGATCGATTTGCCAACATCATCTATCCGAAAATCGAAGATTTCGTATTCAAAAACAAGCAGGGCGTCGATATCGAAGGATGGCTTCGCTATCCGGCGAATTTCGATCCACAAAAAAAGTATCCACTGATCGTGCACTACTATGGCGGCACGCACCACACACCCAAAAGCTTCGATATCCGCGTGGGAACCTCTCATCATTATCTCACCACTAACGGATATGCTATTTATGTCCTAAACCCAAGCGGAGCACCCGGCTGGGGTCCAAAGTTTTCCGATCTCCATGTCAATGACTGGGGGAAAATCGTCTCCGAAGAGATCATCACCGGTGTCGAGCAAATCCTCAAAGCCAAGCCCTTTCTCGACCCCAAAAGAATAGGGGCCTACGGCGGAAGTTACGGCGGATTCATGACCATGACTCTGGCCACAAAAACAGATCTCTTCCGGTCCCTCATCGCTCTCTACGGCATCAGCAATATCACGAGCTATTGGGGCGCCGGATGGTGGGGGTTCTGGTACAGCGGGATTGCCACGGCTGAGAGCTTCCCCTGGAATCGACCGGATATTTATGTGGATCGGTCTCCCCTATTTCACGCCGATAAAATAAAAACACCGCTTCTACTGCTTCACGGAGATGCCGACATCAATGTTCCGGTCGAGGAATCCGAACAGATGTTCACGGCTTTAAAGCTATTGCATAAAGACGTGGAATATGTCCGCTTCAAAGGCGAAGATCACGGTATCCTGGGCACGGACGCAAACCGGATCCTTCTGCCCAAAATGATGCTCGCCTGGTGGGACAAAGACCTCAAAGGCCAACCCGAGGCCTGGGAGGATCTTTGGAAAGATAAATGATAGAGGAGCAAGCCGTACGATTCACAAAGTAGACAGCATAGGATCAATAATCAACAATTTCATTGGTTTTTAAAACCTCGAACAGGGATTTTATCCTGCGGAGAGAGAGTTCCCGGTATTCGGCGCTGCCAGCATTCCGGATTTCCAGAAGATTATGTTTTCCGTCAGTAAAATTGAGCATTTCATACAGCATATCATAGCCCGCAATGGAGATTAGGTTCCGGCCGCGGAACAGCTCAAAAACGGCATGCATTCCCAGCGACTGTCCGACAAGGCGCTCCGGGATAATGGCACGGCATTCTTTTTCCAATTCGGTCAGAGTGACATCTTGAGGTTCGATTCCTTTTCTCTTGCAGAGCTGTGTATAGTAATTTTTAATCCTCTCTTTCTGAATTTCGGCATATTTTTTGAGCAGATCGCTATGCGCATCAATCAGATCTGTATGTGTATTGTGATCTGGAAGATTCTTAAAGATGGAGGACATAGACAAAATGCCGTTCTCCAGCAGAATCTCGATATAGTGATGAATATTTCTGTGCACCCTATGGATAGTTCGGCTGCTTGCCTTGTCAAGTCGACTTAGATATTGAAGAGCATACCGCTCCATCTTTCTTTCAACGCTTTGGTGAGTGAGTTCGAGGAGATCAAGCACGTGATCTTCTGTGTAATTGGCCGCTGTCCAACCCAGGAATAGACCGAGCAGAATGCATCGTTTCAGTTCGGCCGGATCAACCTTGTCAGGAGTATCCAGCGACGTATGCCAGAACCGGTTATTGAGGTGAACGATCATGGTCGAAGGCACACCGATTTGAGAATCGTTAAAAAGCAAGTGATCGCTTCCCCCCATGTAATCGATAATTCTGTAGTTGAACATGTTGTTAGGACCTAGCTCTGTGGTGACGTTCAGTTGATCGACGCAGCGAGTGTAATATTCAATGAGTGCATCCAATATGGATGGCAGGGAGAGTGGCGCGCGTGTTATGAGCATAGGGGTCTGGCACACACGTGTATCTTCACCGATCATGTCAAAGTTTATGCCCAGGATTCCCTTTTTTACTGTCTCCCGGTTCTTCTCAATGTAGGCGGCCATTCCCTCCAACTCAGGCACCCAAAGGAAACGGATAGTTCTCAGGGGCTTTGGAAGCATTTCCCTGTCAATCAGCTTGTTCAGAATCATGGCTGCTTCCATGAGGCCGGCACTGCCGCTTGCATTATCGCAGGCACCTGGTTTGTAGTGATCGAGATGGGCCATGAAGACGACCTCCTGGTCAGGGTAGGCGCTGCCATTAATTGCAGTCGTGATAACGGGCATATTCCCGGCGAATGTCTCGGCATAGACTTCTGCCCGCATGATGATTTTTTTCTTTGTTTTCAGCCATTGCTTGAGCTTCTCGGATTGTGCGTTTGAGAGAGAGAACCCCCATGATGCCTGCTTTCGCTCTTCAGCCTTCAGATAAATCCTGTTGACTTCCACGGCTGACGGGTATTCGGCAAGACGCCTATTTCCAGAGAACGCCACAATTATTCCCAGCGCCCCCCGCTTGATCAC
>Ga0180432_10000476_pt1 | contig 65481 bp, 51 predicted proteins | sample SS_ome_10_FD_132414 | JGI IMG/M metagenome (GOLD analysis project Ga0180432, IMG submission 132414) | Hypersaline lake sediment archaeal communities from the Salton Sea, California, USA - SS_1_MS_2 metaG | ecosystem: Environmental > Aquatic > Non-marine Saline and Alkaline > Hypersaline >...
CTGGGGGAGCGGCTGTAAGCTTTTAAGGTGAATATACTGGAAGATGTCATTCAATCATACACGGAGAAGAGAGATGAAACGAACTATTGTATCGGCGGTATTGGTCCTGACGGCGGCGGCGATGCTGTGCTGCGCCGGAGATGCGGTGATCGCCACGGCGCCCTTCGAGGAGGGGCGGACGGTGACCATCGAGGTGACGGCGGGAGAGCACTTCATCCACGACATGAAGATCGGGAAGTTTATGACGATTCACAATCCCCCCACCACCGTCTTCTGGATCGAAGATATGGACGGGAATTACATCGAGACCCTGTTCATCACCGAGAAGGTGGGGACGGAAGGGTGGAAGAAAACGCCGGGTGAGGAGCCGGTGGGCACCGACCTGCGCCGCCCGGGGAGCCTCCCCACATGGGGATACCGGCGGGGGGTGGTCGCCCCGGACGGGGTATATCTCCCCACGAAGGACGACCCGATGCCCGACGCGGTCACGTCCGCGTCTCCCAAGGCGTCCTACACCCTTAACACGGTGATCCCCGAGGAGCTTGAGCGGTTTGTCGTGTTCGCCGAGTTCAACAACTCCACCGACTTCAACGACTACTACCGCTCGGATCTCACGTCCGGGGAGCCCGGGTACAACGGGAACGAGTTCACCGGCGGACAGCCGGCGGTGGTCTATGCCGCCGAGGTGGATATGACCTCCGGCGAGATGTCGTTCGTTATGGAGCTGATCGGTCACTCCAGCCCCGACAGCGCCGATGGAGAGATCGTCGATGATATGTCCCACCTGACCACGGCGACGGACATCGTCGAGAAGGTGACGATATTCGTGGAATAGTCCATCGTGCCGAAAACCATACGATGCCACACAAACGCCCCCGTATTCAGCGGGGGCTTTGTTTTGTAAAGAGGATTATACGAAATAGTCATACAGGCTATATGAAAATCATACACACTATTTACTTTCAGAGGGACGATATATACGTATTGGTACAGCATTCATACTGCAAAGGAGCACTCCATGAAGAGGTTCGCCGTTATACTGAGCGCCCTCCTTATGCTCGTGACCCTTTCGGCCGTCTCCCCGGCGGAACAGGTTCTTACAACCAGCCCCGAGACCGGGGAGATACCGATGACCATCACCGTGAAAACGGGTGATCACTACCTGCAGCCCCTGACGTTCGTGATGGTGCGCCGTGTCGACAGTCCGCCCCAGATGGCCTTCTGGATCGAGGACACCGACGGCGGGTTCATCGACACCCTATACGTCTCCCTGAAGGCGGGCACCCAGGGTTGGACCACCCTGCCCTGGGAGAAGGGGGAAATCCGCCGGGAATACTCGGTCCCCTTCTGGGCCCACCGGCGGGGGGTGATCTACCCGGACGGGCTGTATCTTCCCACCATCGACGAGCCGCTGCCCGACGTCGTGACCGGCGCCACGCCCACGGCCGATTTCACCCTGGAGACGAAGGCGCCGTCCGCCCCTCGCCGGTTCGTGGTGCTGGCGGAGTTCAACGCCCCGTGCGATTTCAACGACGTGTATCCCGCGGACAACAGGCCGGGGGAGCCCGGATACACCGGGGGAAAATGGGGAAGCGGCCAGCCGGCGATGGTCTACGCCGCAACGGTGGACCTTGACGACGGCGTCTTTACCTACGAGATGGTCCCCCTCGGCATCTCCAGCCCCGACGGAAGCGGCGGCGGGCTGACCCGGGACTTCTCCACCCTGACCACCGCGCCGGACATCCTCAAGGGCATTACCATCACCATTGGGCCAGGGGATTAGCAATCAGGCGGCATAGAGGCGACGAAAAAAATCGTCGAATGTTGTTATTCGCCGCGGATTCTCCTTGACGATCGCCATCCGGGGGGGTATACTCCACAGTCGAATCGGCCGGACAGCGGCCTGACCAACCAGGGGTGCCCGACAAGGGCTGAGATCATACCCTTCGAACCTGATCCGGATAATACCGGCGTAGGAAGGCTTGCATATACCCCCGGAAAGCCCCCGATAAGGGGGCTTTCTTTTTGGGTGCGATGGGGTGGGGGGGCTGCCGTTGAGACGGGGGCTGGTGCAGTCGCGTACCGATGGCAGCATTTGTCTCCACCCGGATGGGTCGCCGCACTGGTGCGGTCTGTGGATAACACCGGGGATAAGCCTGTGGATCGGGTGGGGATTCGGTGTGGACGGGGTGTGGATGAATTGTGGATATCTCCGACGGTCTCCGGCGACGTCATCCCCCGCTTTCCGAAAACTCCCTCATGATCGCGAGTATCGTCTCGAAGGAATCGTTCGGCGCGGTGCGGTTTTTACGGGTTGTACCACAGACCTCGCACCGGTGCACCACCACGAAGCCGCCCCCCTTTTCCTCCATGGCCACCGGCCGCATCATACCGCCGCAGGTCTCCCGCCTATCTCCCGGGTGCCTGTCCACGTGCCTGCTCCAGAGACAATGGGGGCAGTGGTTGGTGAAACCCGTGCCCGTCACCTCCTTCCCGCACCGGCCGCAGGTGAAGTCCTCGATGCGCCGCTGAAATCTCTTTTCTTCCATCACACAATCGCCGAAAAATATGGTGTGAGCCGAGTATACCCGGTCACAACCGATCTGTAAAGGGACGGACGGCCCGGGAATCGCCGGAAATCCTTTTTCTTGACATCCCAATCGTCCGGTGATAAGCAGGGGGGAGTCGGTTTTCCATACTTCATTTTTATTTTTTCGAAGTGATCCGATGAACGCCGATTGACGGCATGTGCGGAGAAATCCCGCCTCCTTCGTTTTAAAGTAACATACTATATACTTTTTCATGAAACAGAGGAATGAAACATGAGTGATCTGAAAATCGATAAAGAGCTTCTGCTCGAGTTCGAAAAAGGACTCGACCCCCGCTATCCCGATAAAGGCGGCATTCCCGCCACCGTCCTGGGATACGGGGAGATGTCCACGGTATTCGCCATCGGTGAAGAGGGGCATCAGGACCTGGCCTACAAGCGCATGCCGATCTTCCAAACTCTGGAGGAGGTCGAGGCCTACGAGGTCATCTACGATGAGTACAATGAAATCCTGGAAAAACAGGTGGGGATCTCCGTGCCCCCCTACGATGCGGCGTTCATCACCACGGAATCGGGACGCATGGTGATGTTCGACGTCCAGAAGAAGCTCGAGCCCCTGTCCATCGGGAGCCGCGTCATCCATCAGGTCAGCGACAAGGAGATCTTCCTGCTGGTACGGCTGGTGCTCAGGGAGATGGCGAAGATCTGGCAGTTCAACCGATCGAACAATGACCTGGAGGTGGGCATCGACGGCCAGATATCCAACTGGGCGATCAAGGACTACGATCCGAACAACCCCCGGGTCACCGAGGATACGACGTTCTTCTATATCGATACCAGCTCGCCCCTGTTCAAAAAGAAGGGGGTGGAGCAACTCAACCCGGAGCTGTTCCTCCGGGCGGCGCCCTCGTTTCTCATCTGGCTCGTCCGCTGGCTCTTCCTGGAAGATGTGATGACCCGCTACTACGATTTTCATCTGGTGGTGGTGGATTTGATCGGCAATTTCTACAAGGAGCAGCGCCCGGAGCTGATCGACGGACTGATAGACGTGGCAAACGACTTTTTTGCCCATGACGTGCCGGAGCTGGAAGTGGAGCCGATCACCTTGAAACAGGTGAAGTCCTACTACCGGGAGGACGCCTGGATATGGCGGCTCTGGCTGACGTTTCGTAAGATAGACCGCTTCCTGAAAACAAGGATTCTGAGAAAAGAATACCCATTCATCCTGCCGGGGAAGATCAAGCGATAGGCCGTGTTATAGAGGGAGGCGCCGATCGATGAGCTGCCCCGCGTAAGATATATGTTAAGCACTCTGTCATATTAATTCAGGAGGTACTATGACGGAAAAGGCACAGGTGGAAAAGCTTCCCTTCTGGAAGATGCTCATGTACAACCTGGGGGCCACCGGCTGGTCCATGGGATCATACGCCATCGCCAATTTGCTGGTCTATTTCTATATGCCGCCGGAATCCGGGGGCGACCCGATATTCCCCGCCCGGATCTTCCAGGGCTCCATATTGGGCGTCCTGACGATCATCGGGGTGATCTTCGCCGGGGGGCGGCTCTTCGACGCCGTGACTGATCCCATCGTGGCCACCTGGTCCGACCGGTCCAAATCCCCCTTGGGACGGCGGAGAAAATTCATGCTGATCTCGACGATCCCCTTCGCGATATTTTCCGTTCTCTGCTTCGTCCCCCTGAGTCAGGATGTCAGCGTCATCAATTCCATCTGGCTCGCCCTGACCACGGTGCTCGCCTATTTCTTCATGACGATGTACGTGACTCCCCATTACGCCTGGATCAGCGAGCTGGGGCACAATCCCCAGGAGCGGGTGCTCATCAGCACCGTCATGAGCGTCTGCTGGATCGTGGGATACGTCGCCGGCTCCATGTCCATCGCGGTGCAGGGCATGCTTGAAAAGACCATGCCCTCGATGCAGGCGTTTCAGGTGACCCTGGCCGGGGCCGCGGTTATTTCCGTCGTCCTGATGCTTTTACCGGTGATTTTCATCGATGAGAGTCGCTACTGCGAGCCCCACGTGTCCGAACAGGGGACCCTGGAAGCCCTCAAGTCGTGCGCGAAAAACAAGAATTTCCTCTATTTCGTGCTGTCGGACGTCACCAACTTCGCCGCCCAGATATTCCTCTTTTCCGGGATGGTCTATTACATCACGGTGCTTCTGGAATTTGAGAAGGAATTCTACTCGATGGTCATCATGATCACCGTCGCGGTGAGCTTCATCTTCTATCCCGTGACGGTATGGACTTCGAAGAAATTCGGGAAGAAGGCGGTGCTGCTTTCGTCATACGTGGCGTTCGCGGTGGGGTATCTGATCATCGCGTTCCTGGGCAGGCTGCCGATGTCCCAGATGGCCCAGATCGTCGTCATGGTGGCGTTTTTCTCGTTTGCCATCGCGGTATCGGGGATCCTCCCCAACGCCGTGACCGCGGATATCGCCGAGTCCGACGGCATCACCGGCGGGGAGTTCAAGGCAGGGATATTCTTCGGCGCCCGGACCTTCGCCTACAAGATGGGTCAGATGATCGCGGCCCTGATATTCCCGTCGTTCCTGCTTCTGGGGATGACCGTGGAGAACGATATTGGCATCCGCCTTTCCGCGGGGGCGGGGCTGGTCATCACGATCATCGGGGGGCTGTTGCTTTTCAAATACAACGAGGGGGAAATCCTCTCCATCCTGGCCACCCGGGAGGACGTCTCCGACGAGACACAGAAACAGATAAAGAAATAGCGGCACGTCATCCGGGGACATGAGGGAGGCAAGGTTGAGAGGGACGAAAGGGGCGAAATACCCCGGATATCAGCGCAGGTCCTCCCGGTAGTTCATGGCCACATAGAGGTTGAAGGCAAGCTCCGGCGGAAAGAGGGCAATCCGGTCGTCGGGGGCGACGGTGTCCTTCCGGGACGCGACGATCCCGTTTTTCATGATCATCTTCACCCGATCCGGGGGAATATCCAGGGCCGTGATGATGTCTTCGATGGGGGCGCCCTCGGTGATGTCCATGGTCCCGGTGCCGCGGTCGAAGGTCTCCGGGGAGTATTTCCTTAATGAGGCAAAGAGCCTGACGGTTACAGGTGGCATGTCGACCTCGTGATGTGTGAGGGTGTTGAGTGTTTCCGGCGATGAGTCCTACTATAACGGGCCGTCGCCGCTTTTATAGCGGAAGAATGTATCATTCCGAAGGGGGAGACGTTTCAGGGGCGTCTCCACTATCCCCCAGCCACCGGCGGGAAGATCGCCAGTCGGTCTTTTTCCTGCAGAACGGAATCGACGGTCCCGTGAACGCCGTTGATGAAGATAATTTTCTTTTTCTCCTCGGGTATGCCCAGGGAGTTGATGATGTCCCCGACGGTGGAACCGTCGGGGACATCCGTATACCGTCGATCCCGGGTATTCGGCGTGTATGCCCTGAATCCGGCAAAGAGTTTGATTTCCACCTTCATGAGCTGCCATCCCGGATCGCCTCGTTCCGGGCCGCCTCCGGTTTCGGTTAGAAGTTAAATACTGTGTCCAGCTCTTCGTCCTTCACCTCGAAGATCTTGTCATGGGGCGAGAGCTTCTCGGCAAGGAAGTAGGCCGGGAGTCGGTCGTCCGCTTTCGTGAAGCCCGCCTTCTCGTTGAATTCCCGCTCGGTCTTGAGAACCTGCATGCCCAGGGCGCCCACGTCGTCGGCGGTGAGGTTCAGGCCGTACTGGGCGTTGAGCATCTCGTAGACGCCCTCGAAGCCGCTGGGAATATCCAGGATAGCGAACGCGATGAAGAGGCACAGCCCCGCGGAGTCCACGGCGGCGGTGGCTATCTGGAGGTTTCTGGACGTCTCCACCTGTCCCTCGGGAACCAGGGGATTGACCTCGCCTCCCACCTTCATGATATTCGGTGCGATGGCGTAGCCCGCGGTGTGATCCGCCCCCATGGTGGAGGTGGCGTAGGTGACTCCGATTCCCATGATGGGGCGGGGGTCGTAGGCGGGCAGGGCCTGGTTCTTGACCACCGGCACCCGGGTGACGTTGTATTTTTTCCCGGTGGCAGCGGCGCCGTTGCCCAGGGTTTTCCCCAGCTCCGTACCCTTGGGGACTTCCTTGATGAGCTCGATGGCGCCCTTGGCGTCTCCAAACTTCTTGACGCCCGCCTCCATCGCCACGCCCACCGTCGCCCCCCACTCGATGGTGTCGAGGCCGTAGTCGTCGCACAGGCGGTCTATCTGGGCGATGGCGTCAAGGTCGTCGATGCCGCAGTTCGCGCCGTTGGCCCAGATGGTTTCGTATTCGGGCCCCTTGGTGAGGTATTCTCCCTTTTTATCGTGGTAGATGCGGGAGCACTGGATGACGCACCCGGGCATGCAGCCGTGCTTAATCTCTCCGCCCCGCTCCAGGATAACGTCGTGTTGGGTCTCTCCACTGATCTTTTCCACTCCCTCGAATCGCCCTTCCGAGAAGTTCCGGGTCGGGTACCCCCCGGCCTCGTTGATGATGTTCGCCAGGATATTCGTGCCGTAGGTGGGAAGCCCCTCGCTGGTGACCGAGTGGGTCTTCAGGGCGTCAAGCAGCTTCTTGGACGCCTTCTTGAAGCCCTCGGGATCCACGGGTTTTGGAAAGGCGCCGCCAGTGTCGTCCACCACCACCGCCTTCAGTCCCTTGGACCCCATCACGGCCCCCACGCCGCCCCTCCCGGCGTGGCGGGTCGGTCGGTTTTCCCGGTCGGTCACGGCGATGGATGAGCCGGTCAACAGCATCTCCCCGGCCTGGCCGATGGATACGTAGCCGGTCTTTTCCCCGTGCACGGCGGTGAGCTTCGCCACCGTGTCGTAGTTCCCCAGGCCCTTCAGGTCGTCGGCGGGCTCCAGCCTGGCGTCGTCCTTGGTAAGGATGAGCTTATAATACCCGTCTTTTTTCGGCTTCCCCTCCACGACGACTGCGGCGATGCCCATCCGGCCGAACTTGGTGCCCACGACGCCGCCGGCGTTGGCCTCCTTGATGCCACCGGTCAGGGGACTCTTGCACCCCACCGACAGGCGGCCGGCATTGGGCGCCGGTGTGTTGTTGAGAAGCCCCGAAGCGATGACCAGCTTGTTGTCCGGTCCCAGGGGATCGCAGGTGGGCGGCACCTCCGACGCCACGATGGTGGAGGTCAGGGCCCTGCCTCCCAGGCCCTGGTACTGCTTCGGCACCTTATCCGTTTTCACCGAAAGGTCGCTCATGTTCACGCGAATGATCTTTTCCATGTGTCCTCCTTGTGTCAATGCATTGATATGAATGAAATATAGAAAGTAGGATGACGCGATTGTGCCCCAAAAAAAATAAGGAAGAAACACCGGGCATGATATGTACATTCATGCCGATGCCTCTTCCTTTGCAAGTACGGCAGGGTGTCGGATTGCTCCGGCGCCCCTCACGTCCCGCAGGTCCTCAAAGGATAAGCGGGATCGGAAGATGGTATGTAAACAGAGTAGCTAAATATTACATAATGGATAGATGTTTGTCAAGGGGAGATTCGCCGCCCGGGTGTGAAGAGGGATATGATGCGGGCGGGGTATCTGAGGCCGCGGTTGGTAAAAAAATCTCCGCTTCCAGATATGGAAGCGGAGATGCGTGGATCACGATTTTTGTGGGATTCGATGACCTTTTCGCCGTCGCCTCAGGGAAGCCTCAGGGGAATGATTAATCACATCTCCGGTGGGATGCGAACACCCCGCCCCGGATTGTATCAGTCCAGCCCCCATCCCAGATCCCTCGGGTCCGGGCTCGGATCCCGCAGGGTGATGTCGTCGTTGATGATCTCGGGCTCCTTATTCGCCCGTACCTGCCAGATGTCCAGCGCCTCGTCCCGGTCCAGGTTCATCCACGCCCGGGCGATGAATGTCTCCTCGTCGGCCGCAAGAACATCCCACTCCCAGAGTCCCGGCTTCAACACGTCCGGGTTGTCCCCGATGTAATGTTCCGGGTAGACGCCGTTCTCTTCGTGGTATGTCTCGGCGTACTCGTTGAGGGCCGTCAACAGGCGCTGGGCTTGCGCCCGGTGATATCGCTTGACCTGGTGGTTGACCCAGAAAAACAACAAAACCAGCAGGAGCGCGATCGCGGTATACAGAGCGCCCCGCTTCAGCTTTGCGAGGGATGTCTTTTTATTTTCATCCGGCATTGTGCGTCTCTTTCAGAGAGGTTACCGATCCCGTTTTCCGGGGGATGTCCGGCTCGACGGGGTAAAACAGTATATATCACATTTTCACCCGTCTGCAAAGGGCACGGGACGCGTGCGGCCGCGGGATGCGACGTTTCTTTTCAGCTATCTCAACAGATACGCGATGGTGATCCCCAGGTAATTCCCGATAGCGTATCCGATGATGCCCGTGGCCAGTCCCGAAACCACCACCTCCTTGTTCTTGAGCTGGGCCGCCACCACCGGCACGAAGGGGGGCGAAAACAGCGCCGATGTCGCGGTGATGATGGTGGTGTCGGTGTCGATGCGAAACGGGATGGAGAGCAGCAAGTGCACCAGCCACGAGCCGTAGACCACCAGGGTGGTGTAGATGAACACGGCGGGGGCGGCGGTGACGAGGTTTCGGACATCGGCCATGGACCCCACCACGATGCAGAAGATCAGGATGATGTACTGCCCCAGGTGAAAGGTCATCTCGATGTTTCTGACCTTGGGGATGAACGAGGCGAAAATCCCCAGGGTGGTGATGGCGAGCATCAGCACCGCCATGTTGTATTCCTCGGGCACCACGGAATACACGGCGCCGCCGAGGCCGAAGATGAGGAACGCCAGTCCCAGGGCGCCCAGGAGCGGCAGGGCGATCTTCTTGGAGAATATCCCCCGGTAGTCGGAGAAATCCACCGTCTCCCGCTCCAGCTCCCGCTCCGCCTCGTCTCGATCTTCACCGGATACGCCCGATTCAGCTCCTGCAAACTGGAAGGGCGGCAGGATCAGCCCCAGCACGCGCTGGCCGGCCAGGAGGATGAAGGCGAACCAGGTGGTGCAGACCAGCATGTCCGCGGTGTTTGTCAGGACCAGGAGGTGCTCCTCCACCTTCAGGGCCAGGCCGATGGCGTTCAGGTTGGCGGTGCCCCCGGTGTAGACGCCGATGAGCATCCCGGCGACCTGCCAGGATTCGGGGAGGCTGTCCTTGAAGATCAGGTAGCCCACGAAAATCGACACCAGCACCCCGATGATCATGAACACCAGGGAGAGGAAGGTCTTCCCCGCGAGCCTCGACCATCGCTTGAAATCGACGCCGAAAAGCATCAGGGGGATGGAGAGCGGCACGGTGATGGTCATGAAAATCATCTGCAACGATGAGCTTCCCTCGGGGACCAGTCCCACTATGCTGATGAGCATTCCCGCGCCGTAGCAGATAATGCCGGCGCCGACCTTGTCCACCGCGGGATACCGGTGACACAGAAACAGCGTCAGGGCGGGGAACAGGAGATAATAAAGGGCTAAAAGAACCAGGGACGTGATATGCATGATTCATTCCCTCAAAGATGGTGAGATAGTCGATATGGTAACTTCGCGGGTGATCCCGGCGAAAACGTCACTCGTTTGTATCAGGATTGGAAGGGTGTGTCAATAGGGATGATGAGGGGGGAGTGAACTCCTGGGAGTCGTGTGAGTTTGAAGAATTGCATGCATTTTTATTCGTGATACATCGTATCAGTGCGACATGTCATCGGCAGGAATCAAAAATTACGCTGAGAAACAGATAAAATATCCCGAAGATGATTACCATTATAAATCTCATGTAATCATCGGACTTTTCTGACTGTTCGAATTCATCGTCCTCTTCAGGGTCGGGAATATATTCCTCCTCAGCATTGGGAATCAGCATATCTACATCAAGGTGCTCCATTATATCTTTAATATCCGACGTAGGTATTGAATACATCCGATAATAGGACTTGTCCGAGGGTGAAAGCATCTCGGGAGGTTCCTCCTCCGGGGCGGATACCGGTCGGGAAGGGTCTTCCTTCGGGATTGAGGGCATTCCGGTCAAGGGTTTCGTCGGCTCCGCCGGGTGTTTGAGATCGCTTTTTCCGAAGCTTGATTCGTTTAACGAAAGATCATAGGCAGGGACACCATCCCCCCGCTCCGGGGTACAGGTGATGGCGAACTCACCGATCAGAACGGTATCTTCCAGGACGAGGGAGATAGATTCTCCTTCAATCTTCCGGTCGTTTACCAGGGTCCCGAAGCCGTTATCGGTATATGCAACTTCCGTGTCTTTGATATGAAACACCCCGTGCTCCGGGGGGATATCCCCGCCCAGGAGCGTAATGTCGTCGGTGTACGCGCCGCCCACCGTGAGCTTCGTCCGGGAAGACTTCAGGATGTCGGTGCCGCCGTCCTTATCAATGATGGTAAACACAATCATCGGTCACCACTCCTTTCATATGAAAAGGGAACAGGATGTACCGTTCTGCGTAACGGGTTGGTATCCCCTCGACACATGCTCTTTTCTCCCGCCGAAAACGTCACTCGTTTGTATCAGGCTTGGAGGAGCGAGTCACTATTGCGGAGAGGGGCGTGTATTGGACGTTCTATCGCATATGTTTGGCTGCGATCTTGATACCGATGATGAGAAGTATCAGTACCAGGATGGAGACGTTGACAACCAACAGCTTCCCGTAGAAGAAAAATTCAAAGTCCAGAGGTCGCTCCTCCAGGTTGCGGCCGATTTTTTTGAGGCCCCACCAGTTTATAAAATTCATCAAAAAACCGTACGGCCAGAGAAATATCATCAGGAAAACGACATAAATCACCGGGCCGAGATCGTTCGCCAGGGTCTTATAGTCGGTGACCTGTTTCCCCGATTGTGTTGTGCTTTTGTACCTGGAGAGAAACCGGGCAAGGGTCGGCCCGGGGGGTGAAAGCGTGTAGGGAGGCGCCGGTGTGGGGATCGAGAATCTCCGGGATGACTTTTTCCCGGGGGCGGAGAGGGTATGTGAGGGACCTGTTCTGATGGAAGAGAAGATCCGGGACACGTGTGGCGCCGGCTCCGGTTTGCGGAACAGTGGTCTCACGAAAAAAAGCGGGGGTGGCGATGGAGGCTCATCGACGGTCGGGGGAACCTCATCCTGTTCCAGGACATGGGTGATGACGAATTCATCGATCCGAACGGCGTCGTCCGGTGCAAGTGGGGTGGTTTCTCCGACGATCTCCCGGTCGTTCACCAGGGTCCCGAAGCCGCTGTCGGTGTAGACGACCTCTTCCCCTGTAATATGAAACATACCGTGCTCCGGGGAGATATCCCCGCCGAGAAGCGTGATGTCGTCGGTGTACGCACCGCCCACCGTGAGCTTCGTCCGGGAGGTTTTGAGTGTCTCAACATCGCCGTTTTGTCGTGTAATCGTAAAGACGATCATCGTGCAACATGTCCTTTATACAGAATCTGTCTGGTCAACCACAAAAATGCTCTATGAGAAGAAATATCACAGCGATTATAAAGACTACCAACTTAATACTGCCAAAGAGACTGCTAAAGCAGGATCGATCGGACGGCTGTTTTGGTATATCTCTGAGTTCAAAGTCGGGAGCTGTTTGGGAGACGTCTTTCGCCTGCAAAGGAGATTCCGGCGATGGATCTTCTTCGTGTGGTGAAGACGTCCCAGGCGCAGGTGTGAACGCTTTCGAATAACTGGACCTCGTGACCTTGATGACATCCGATGTGAACGACGGCATGTGCCGAACCGGGACGGTCTCCTCCCGCTCCAGGGTATAGGTGACGACGGACGATCCGACCGCTACCCTGTCTTCCGGCGAGATGGGAACGGATTCACCCACGATCTCTCGGCCGCTCACCAGGGTTCCGAATCCATTGTCGGTGTAGATGACCTCCTCCTTCGTAATATCAAAGACCCCGTGCTCCGAGGAGACATCATCGTCCAGCAGCGTGATGTCGTCGGTGTACGCGCCGCCCACGGTGAGCTTTGTGCGGGAAGTCTTCAGGGTATCGGTGTCGCCGTCCTTATCGATAATGGAAAAGACAATCATCGTGCATCATAACCTTCACGTGAGGGAAGAGGCAAAATATACAAATCCGAGGTGAAGATATCACACATGTGATCTATATATCAAGCATGAAGCGGGGAGTTCGTATTTATTCTCGGTCTGTTTCCCGATGCTGATCCTTTTCGGGAAGGGAGGGTTTTATTGTCACGGAAAACGGATCGGCTCCACCGAAAATTCCCCGACGCTTTCAATTGGTTCGTATCGGGATCGAGGCCGCCTGTCAATACGACTGGTGAGCAGGATGCGGCGGATGATCCTATCGGCTCCCGGCAGTGAAAACCAGCATGCCGATCACAAGCAGTGAGATGACCAGGATGATGACGTTGAAAACCAGGAGCGAGCCGATGCATCCGGACGAGCCGGTCTGCACCTCTCTGTTATGGGCGTCCCTGTTGATGTATTTCCAGGCGATGATATTCGCCAGAAAACCGAGGGGCCAGAAGAATACCATGAGGAAGAGAATAAATATTGCGAGGCCGCTTTGAGTGAGCTCCTGTTTCTTCGTCTCGGGGATCTTGATCTGCTTGAAATCGATGAGCGGTCGAGGTGAGATCGCCTCGGGTGTTGAAGATGTCCGGGAGGAAGTCGCATCGGTGAATTTCGCTCGGGGATACGCCGCTTCCGGTGTGGGAAATCCAGGCGGAGCGGGGCGCGCCGGCTCGGACCACTGAAAAGGCGATTCAACCCCGGTGCGTGTCGATTTGGATGAGGAAACATCCGGATTCAGTGCGGCCGTGTCTTGTTCAAAGCGATAGGTAATGACGGATGAGCCGATGGCAATGCTGTCCGCCGGCGTTACGGGAATGGATTCGCCCACGATCTCCCGCTCGCTCACCAGGGTTCCGAAGCCATTGTCGGTGTAGGCGACCTCCTCTCCCGTGATCCGAAACATCCCGTACTCAGAAGAAACTCCCTGACCCAGCAGCGTGATGTCGTCGGTATACGCGCCACCCACCGTGAGCTTGGTTCGAGAAGTCTTGAGTGTTTCTGCACCACCGTCCTTGTCGACAATGGTAAAGACGATCATCGTGTACCGTTCCTTCCATAGAGAAAAAGAGACAGGACATGCGAAATCGGGGCGCGATCCGCCGTCGGTGGAGGGCCGTTGTCATCGGCACGCAATGAAAGACCGGGCGTGTTTCGGCCGATGTGTCTTCCTCATTGTTGTATGATAGAAGAGGTGGGAGAATCCTTATTCCATGTACCCGAGATCACGCAGGAGCTTGAAATCCTCGGCGTTGATGGCTTCCCCCTCGCCCTGCTGCATATTCTCCAGGTTGGTCACGAACAGCGCCTCGGCGTTCGCCGCCGCCAGGGCCACTGCCCTCGTTTCTTCGGGGAAATCCTCGGCGACGTCATCCCATTCCCGGGGATCATCGGCGACGTTATACGCATTGACGCTGTTGTCCGCGTTGTCGGCGATATACTTCATCTCCTCTTCCCGCAGGGAGAAGAGACGCATGCCGTGTTTGTGCATGACGGCTTCGCTCATGGCCCGTCTCTTCGGCAGGGGCCTGGAGAGGGGGATCCCCTCGATGCCGTCGGGGAGCTCGGTGATCCCCAGCACGTCGCCCAGGATGGTGGGGACGATATCCACGATTCGCGCGATGCGGTCGTTCACCACGCCGGTTTGGTGACCGCCAGGATACTTGATCATCATCGGGATGTTGATCAGCTCGTTATGGAGATTTGCGTGTCCGTGTTTCCAGGAGCCGTGATCGAAAAACTCGGTTCCGTGATCGCTGGTGAAGATGATGAGGCTGTCATCGAAGATCTTGAGATCGTGAAGGGCGTCGAAAAAGAGGCTCAGGAGCCGATCGGAAAAGAAGATTTCGGAGTCGTAGAATGTTTTCAGGCGCGCGACCTCCAACTCGGTGAACTGTGCACCGAATTCGGCCAGGTCATAATTCACATCCCCCGTCAGGGGAAGGCCCTGATAGCCCGGATCCATGGCGTTGACGATGCTTGCCGGCGGGATGTAGGGATGGTGACACTCGTAGGAGTGGAGAAAGAGAAAGAGGCGCTCCTTGTGATGCAGGTCGTAGACCAACTCGGTGGCCTTTTCGAGCTGCACGGGGAGGTCGTTCTGATATTCTCCCGAGTTCCGGGATTGTTTTATCCCTATTTCGTGAAATTCGTCGAATCCCCGGGCGAAACCGGCCGTCTCGCACATATACCCGCCGCCGGTGACGCCCGCGGTGTAATATCCCAGCTCCTTGAGCATCTCCGGCAGCACGGGCAGCGATCGGGGCACCGGTGTGGGCATGGTGCCGTCGTCATTGTTTATGGGCAGCCCCGCCGTGTGCTGGTGGGGCATGAGTCCGGTGAAGAGGGAGGCGAAGGCCGGAAGCGTCCAGTTCGACTGGGACATGGTGTTGGCGTAGCGCACGCAGGATTTGCTGAACGCGTCTATATTGGGGGAGATCCCCCGGCTGTAGCCGTAGCAGCCCAGGCTGTCCGCCCGGAGGGTATCCAGGCCGATGAGAATGATATGCGGCCGCTCGGAAACGGTTTTTCCTGAGAGAGACGCCATCCAGCGGGCCAGGGCATCCCGCCCCAGATACGCCGCCGCCGCTCCCGCGGCCCCGGCGACGCCCAGCCCCAGAAGCGCCCTGCGGGAGATGCGTTTTGATGTCTCGTCCAGCACCATGCGGTCTTTTGTGTCGTCGTGTTCGGTCATGAGAATTCCTTTTACGCCGTCGTTTTTTCTTCGAATCGAGGATGAGCTTTTATGAAACGCTCGGCCCTCCGGGGCCCGTCGACGGTCAGAAGAGCGCGCTCCCGATCATCTTTTCGCCCGGCATGATGCCGAAGGCGGAAAGCACCGTGGGCGCGATATCGAAGCCGGTGGGGTCGTTCTTTTTCAAAGCGGCGTTGGAGAAAAATATCCCCGGCACCAGGCTCGGATCGACGATGTGGTCTCCGCTCCATTCCTTGTTGTTGAGCTCCACAAGGTGGGTGGGGGTGCCGCCGATGGCCGTCTGCCAGCTCATCCGGTAGCCGGTGTCGAATCCGACTACCAGGTCCGGGGCGTCGAAGATGTTCTCCGGGGAGTAGAGATCCTTCGCATCATAGACGTTTCGGACGATGCGCTCCCCCGTCTCCGGGTCTTGCATCTCGGCCATTTTTTCGATGATGCCGGCCTTCAGGGCCTGTGCGTCGGCCGGATTGATGGTCCCGTGGCCCTCCCTGCCGGACAGGTTCAGGTATATGCTCGAAAAGCCCAGGGCATAGGCCGCGGTGTTGTTCCAGTCCACGTGGCGAAACAGCGCCCCCCCCTCTCCGTCGCTCGGGTCCGGCTCCTCGGTGAGGGTCATCAGCCCCTGGTCGATGAGCCATCGATTCAGGTTGACGCCCTTGCGAAACGGTGAGAACCCGTGATCGGAGCAGACCAGCAGCAGGGTTTCGTCGTCCACGTGGTGGGTGGTGATGTCGCCGATCAGGCTGTCGACCCGTCGGTAATACTCCCTGATGACGTCTCCGTATCTCTTTTTGCCTTCCTCGGAGTAGAGGGGATGCTCGGGGTCCTCGAATCGATAGAACATGTGCTGGATGCGGTCCGTGGTGTCGATCACCAGGCTGAAGAGCCCCTCGGTGAACCGGTCCAGGCCGTATGTGAGCATCTTCTCCCGCTCGGTCATGATGTCGTCACACTGGGAGATGAAGGCGTCGTCATCCAGGACCTGCTCGGTGACCGGCTTGGTGTCCTCGGGGATGCCCAGGGTGTAGTACACGTCGCCCACAGCGTCCACCAGCTCCGTCGCGTAGCCGGACGTGAGATCCGGGTTGGAAATGACGAAACAGGGATTCTCCGGGTCGATCTGGAGGGGGGTGAGGTAGAGGGAAATGTCGTTTTCCGTCTCCAGGGCGAAGAATCTCCCGATGCCGAATATCTTTTTCCGGGGGCCGCCGGGGAACTCGAAGCGAATCCAGGGGGACCACTGCCGGGGGGAGAGCTCGAACTCTCCGCCGCCGGCGGTTATCCTGATGCGGTCCGAGCCGCTTCGCGACGCCGTCATCGGGGAGGTGGTGGTTTTTTTGCCGGACAGCCCCTGTACGTCCGGTCCGGGGATGTCGGCGGTGTAGCGATCGCCGTCCGGGACGAGGGGGACGATCTTGTCACGGGCCTGGGGGAAATTCTCCGAAGACCGGGTGGTCAGCAGCGAATACCGCCCCAGACCGCCCTTGATATCCGGGACGCCCAGCCCGGCCAGGACCTTCGCATCGCTCTGGGCCGGGGGAAACGTCATCGGCCAGCGGATCGAGGCCGAGGGGATGCCGGCCTCGGCGGTGTAGTCCCAGAAGAATTTCGAGCCGCAGGTGGGCTGAAACATCTTCTCCCTGGTGCCGAAGATATTTTGCCGGTTGTACTTGAGCATCCCCAGCTCCGGAAGGTACTTCTTCGGGTCCCTGACGATGAAGTCGAATATCCCGTGGACACCTGCGTCGGTGCCGGAGCCGATATTGCTCCAGGCCACGGGGCTCTGGGGGGGATTCGAGGTGGCGAGCCGGGCATACGAGCCGGCCTGGGCGATGCGTGAAAATGCCGGCAGGTCACCGTCGGCCATATATCGGTCGATAAAGGAGGGATCGATGCCGTCGATCCCGATTACGATAACGCGCTTGTACATGGTCTTGCCCCTCAACAGGCCGAACTCCCGGTTGCATCCCGCGGCCCCCAGCGATCCCGCCAGGGAGCCGGCGCCCATCAGGGTGAGGCCCTTCAGAAAATCTCTGCGTTTCATATATACCCGTGTGGTTGGAATGAGCTACGTCTGCTCATCCGTGGTGGAAGTATTCGCCTGAGCATCCGCCGTGTCGTCCGTGTCCTTTTTGAAAAGTTTCCGATAGAGGACCTTTACGGGGTGAAAGATGACGGCCAAAACCGCCGCCGCACCGGCGATGATATATCCCACGGCGCCGAACACCACCGATGTGGTGCCCGGGTCGATGTACGCGATCTGTGCCGGGGCCGTCTCCGAACCGAGGGTTGCGAGCGTGAGAACGGCCGCGATCAACAGCATTTTGTCGAATCGATTCATGGTGTCCGAAAATCCTTGAAAAATTGAGTCTATCTTCTATGGTATTACAGATAGCCCAAATCTTCCAGTCGTTTTTTCAATTTTTCCTCGTCCTCGTCTTCCACGGGGGCCACCAGGCGCCGGGGGTCGATGATGTCCCGCTCGATGAGAAGCTCGATCACCTTCTGGGCGCTTTCGGTCGGTGACTCCGCATCCGTCTTGAGGACCAGCTCCGGGTTTTTCGGCGGCTCATAGGGATCGGAGATGCCGGTGAAGTTTTCGATTTCTCCCGCCAGGGCTTTTTTATATAGGCCCTTCGTATCCCGCTCGATGAGCACATCCAGCTCACAGTCACAGAAGATTTCCAGGAAATCATCGATATCCTCCCGGACGCAATCCCGTATCTCCCGGTAGGGAGAGATGGCCGCCGCAATGGCGATGACCTCGTTTCGAGTCAGCAGCTTGCAGACGAAGCCGATACGCTTGATGTTGGTGTCCCGGTCCTCCTTGGAAAAGCCCAGCCCCTTGCTCAGATTCGTGCGTATCACGTCGCCGTCGAGTATTTCCACCTTGTAGCCGGCGTTCCTCAGCGCCGTTCCCACCAGAAGGCTGACGGTGCTTTTTCCGCTGCCTGAGAGTCCCGTAAACCAGAGGGTTACCCCGCTTCCCATGATGTCCTCCGCGTGATGAAAGTATGGGTGATGATTGTATCCGGGGGGGGTGATGCCATACCCCGGCCTTGTTTTCAGTACTGCCCAGAAAGAGATCGGGCGATGTTCGGAATCATCGCCGTCCGTGTCCACCGTACAGGTTTCATTCCAGGTATCCAAGCTCCTTGAGCTTATCGCGGATGATGTCCCGATCACGATCGGTCAGGTCCTGGGTGATCTGAAATTCACTCAGGGGGTGCGTCCAGGTTCCCCAGGTCAGGAGATTCCAGATACGCTCGTGAAAATAGTACAGAATCATCTTCGCGACGACCTCCACCGCCCCCACGCCCACCGAAAGGAGCAGCTCCCCGGTAAAGAGATAGACAATGGACATGGTGGTGAGTGTCGCCAGTACACGCCAGCTGATGGTCTTGAACAGTGTTCGATAATGTTTTTCGTGCTTGTCGCGCTGCATGGCCTGACCCCCTGAGAGCCGGAACGAACGTGGGGAAAACGGTCCTCCCTTCGTGCAGATTTTGACTATATAGCCGGAGATGTCGTTTGTCAAACCAAAACCGGGAATCGGCGTCGGGGGAGTGACATAACCCCGCCCCCCTCAGGGGAGCCCGAGGGGAGCGGGAAGGGCGTGATGATGCTTTTTTACGGCCGCCGCTTCGCTCCGATTCTCTACAGCCCCTTTTCGCTCATGAGCCTCTGGATAAATTCCCCGATCTGGGGTATCTCGTGGGTGTGCGCCCGGGGAACCAGGCGGACCGCCTCCGCGGGGCAGGTGGGGTGGCACACGCCGCAGCCGATGCAGCGGGACTCATCCACCGTGGCGGTCTCACCCACGGTGATCGCATCCACCGGGCATCGGTCCGCGCACGTGCCGCAGCCGGTGCAGTCGTCGACCGAGACCTCCATGATGAAGTTTGAGTTGACGTGGCTGTTTGTGAGCCCCAGCTCCTTTTTCGCCCGCATCCAGACGCAGCAGTCGCTGCAGCAGGAGCAGAGGGTGGAGATCCTCCCGGCGTAGTTATCCGCCATGTGCACCAGGCCGTCGTCGTGGGCCTTTGTGAGGAGCGTCTTTGTTTCGTCTCTGGTCAGCTCCCGGGCCATGCCCTGGGCCACCATGTATTTCGCCATGGAGCCGAAGTGAAAGCAGTTCTCGGTGTCATGGTCGCAGTGTTCCCGGTCGGTGTAGCGGGCCATGAGCCGGCAGGGGCAGTGGGCCACGGCGAAGTAGTCGACCTGGTTCATCAGATCGTCGAGCATCTCCGGCGGGGTGACCGTGGCCCCGGACTCGATTGACTCCTCCACCGGCACGACCCGGACCAGGGGCGTCTTTCTCCCGGCGATCTCCGGTCCGTATTCCCCGTAGATATAGTCAACCCAGAGTTCCGCGAGCCGGTCCGTGGTCTCCGAGCGCTCCCCCGGCCAGAAGGGGGTCTCGGAAAATCCGACCATGGAGGGGAGCAGCCTGAACTTTCCCTTGTCGTTCATGAAGACCGTCCCCTTTTTCGCCATGGTTATGAGCAATTCCTTGAGTTTTCCCTCATCCATGCCGGTCTGCTCCATGAGGGTGGGCAGGTCGGTGTTGAGAAAGGGTATCTTCCGGGCAAGCTCCGCCTCTTCCGGCGTGAAGAGGATCTTCAGAATCTCGATGAGCTTGTCGGACATGGGCGCCCCGACGGGGGCCATGTTGATATACTCCGCCAGTTTTATATAGATTTCGGTGGACATGTCAATTTCTCCTGCGAATGAAATTAGCTGAGACGTCGTCTCTCATTCTTGCGTCTTCGACTGCAGGACGATCAGGGCGGATGAGACGCTGTGTTTCATGGGAGTGATATCCTTGCTGACCCGGGCCAGCATCAATCCCCCCTCCATGACGCTGACGATGAAATGGGACAACTCCTTCGCCGGGGCGTCGGTGGATATCTCCCCCCGGGCCTGACCGGCCTCGATGGCCTCTTCCAGGCGGCTCGCCATGTCGGTGAAGATCGTCGACAGGTGTTGTCTCAACTTGTCGTTGTAATCGGAAATCTCCAGGGCCATGTTCCCCAGGAGGCACCCCCCCCGGCAGTCGGAGGCGTCCATGAAGGCGACCAGGGTGTCGAGCATCCCCTTGATGCACTCCAGGGCGTTCGCCTCTCCCCGGAGGGCCGGCTTCAGCGTTGTTTCCAGCATCGCGCGGGTGCGGGAGTAGAATCGATCGATAACCGCGTGTCCCAGGAGATCCTTGTTGTCGAAGTGGAAATAGAAGCTCCCCTTCTTGATCTCCGCCGCGTTCAGGATGTCCGAAAGCGTGGTGTTCTTGTACCCGTTGGCGTGTATCAGCCGGGTGGCGGAGTCGACGATTCTCTTCTTCGTGGCCTGGCCCCGGGAGGTGCGCGGCTCGTCGCTCCGGGAAGGGCCTGTACCGGTGCCGTCAGGCGTGTTCATGATTCAATCCCCGTTCATGGGTTATACGGTATGTTCCATTCAGGATATACCATATATCCATCCGTCCTGCAAAAAACTTTCGATCCACCATGGATCAAGTCGGAAACGGTAGGGTGTAGTTGAGCAGCCCGGGAATAGGGTACCGCACGCCCCGCTTGTGCTGTATATTCATTCCCTCGATGACGTTGGAAAGGAGCGGTGCGGGGACGGCGAAAACCAGCTCCGAGTCTTGGACCCCGGCGAAGACCCGGTCTCCGTTTCCGGGGAGGGCGATCACGGGAGATCCCGTGGTGTACGCACCCAGAAGCCCCTCGGCGCAGGAGCCGGCCCGGCCGCTGATGCTGCTTGCAATAGACTCACCCGCCGCGTATCCAAAGCCTTGGGCGAGGCGCATGATCTGGGCCGGCATGCCGAACACCAGCACCACGTCCGGGTCGATCTTCGCCCGGGACAGGGGGAAGAAGACCAACTCTTTCACGGGCTCCGGGAGCATGATGAAATTTTTCATGATGGCGTCCGCCGCCGCCTCGTCCTTGGCGTAGCCGATACCGGTGAGAAAGGCTCGCAGCATCACCGGATCGGGCTCGTCACCGATCCGGTAGGCGGTTTTGGCGATGGGGCAGGAGAAATCGTCCGCACCGAAGGCGACGGTCCAGCCGTATCGCCGGGCAAGGGTCATTCCCTGGCAGGGGGCGATGGGTTGGCCCAGGTGTTCCGTGGGACGTCTCGTCTTATCGGGAAGGCCTTTGCCGTCCTTCAGGAACGCCACCCCGACGGGAAAGGTCTGGGGCCGAAGCAGGGTTTCCAGCTCCTGGGCCGCTGTTTTCCATTGTTCCATCTGTTCACCTCATAAGAGATATATAAGATAAAGTCCTTCGGGTATCTCCCGCTTCAACGTGTGCTCCGGTGATATAAAAGAACCGACCGGTTGGTTTGTTTTTATCCTTTTTTTAGGTACGTGTCAAGCCTTTTTTTCAGCGTCCCGTTTCCTGTTTCTATGTGAATTGTCATCTGCATCGGGCGGAACCGATTGACATGTCTCGTCCGATCAGGTATGAATAGGGAAGTCAGGTCAAACGTTGTACTATTCTATACACTGTACGGAGGGTGGATTTATGAAAAAGTTCTTTCTCGTTGTGGCGGTGATTATCATCGGCATCGGCGCCGTGCTGGCGGCGTGGGTGGTAACTCTCGGCGACCTTCCCGGCGTGGAGTTTCGAGACGTGCCGATAGTCTCCAGGGACAGCGCCACGGGAATGGTATACGTGGATATTGGGGGCGAGCCCGATATGTTCTGCGTGGTGGAGGAGATCGACGGCAAGGCGCGGATCTTGAAGGTCCAGGCGGAAGACCGATATATGCTTGGGTATTTGAAGGCGAGGGCGATCGGCGATGAGATGGTCGCATACATGGATACCGTCGACAGCGAGGTGACCGATTATGCCGGCTCCCTCTTGAAGATGCGGGTGAAGAAGAAGAGCCGCTACTACTGGGACGCCATCGAGGGGCCGTATCGGGATGAGATCCTGGGCATCACCCACGGCCTTCGGGACGAGGGATACGACGTGAAGGCCGCGGATGTCCTGTTCGCCTTTACCTGGAGGGAGCTGGTCTACGTCACCCTGGCGGTGAAGATCGGCCCGATCTACTACAAGCTTTTTTACAAGAAGAATCATCCGGTGGAGAGCCCGGTGGATGATCCCTCGGACGATCTCGGCGGCTGCTCCGCCTTCGGTGCGCTCAACCCCGACGGATCGGTCATCATCGCCCAGACCATCGACAGCCCCCCCCAGTCCAAGGGGTTCGGCAATTACTATTTCGAGGAGCAGACGATCATCGGCGAGGAAAACACCACCACCATGACCTCGTACGCCGGGCTCTTCGGCTGGGACATGGGATGGAACGACAACGGGGTGTGCGTCGTCATCAACAACATGTTTACCTCGGAGTATGCAAAGGAGCCGAGGCTTCCGTACACGTTTCGGGGGAGAGAGGCCCTCAGGGTTTCATCCGATGCGTATGAATACGTCGATTTCTGGGTATCCGAGGGGAGCCCCAACGCCCAGAATTTCATCGTCACCGACCTCGACGGGAATCTCCTGCGCCTGGAGCGCTCCCGGGAGGAATACCTCATCACCGATGTGAAGGTTGACGGACTTTCGGGGACCTACTGGGAGGAGATCGGCATGCTCACCTCCACGAACACGTTCGTGACCGACGAGATGAAGCACCTGATCCTCTTCCCGGACGTCTGCACCGGGAGGCAACCCACCGCAGACATGGTGGCGACGGAGCACGCCGCAGACGGCGTTCTGACCCTCGATGAGATGATCGACATCCTCGCCTATCAGCCCGAGGGGCTCGTTACCGACGAGAACGCCATCTGCTATCGCACCGAGGCGCTGATAGAGAAGAAAAACACGTCGGTGACCGTCTACCAGCTCATCTTTGAGATACGGAACGGGAAGCGAACGATTCTTATGAAGGAGACCTGGGATTGCGGCGACAGGGAGTACGTCTCCCCCCCGGATCCGCGGTCATAGGTAAACGGCGTACGCGATGACCGGAGCCGCGTAGGATCGGCGGCGGATTTTGTATGTCATAATAACGGGGCCGAACGCTTGTCAGCGTCCGGCCCCGTTTTGTGTATGATATGCCCTCTTGTGACTACGGGAAGGTGACGATGTTCAGCTCCTCCAGGTTGTAGCCGTACTCCTGAAACCGCAGGGAGAATCCACCGCCGCCCACTATATAGTATATCAGGTACGGATCGGGACAGGTGCTGCCGGTACAGGTGGCGCTATTATCGACGGAGAACTCCCCGCCGAAGCCGCCGGTGCGGCCGAATTCGGCCTCGTACCAGCTCCGGGTGACCGGCAGGTTTCGAAATCCGCAGTCGGTATCGAAAATCACGGTCACCTCCTCCACGTTCATCGGGACCCGGGGCGCCACCAGGATGATCCTGAGCAGGTGCTCGCACGCCATGGGTGAGCCGACGTAATACTCCGTCTCCGCGGTGAGCTTCGTCTCGGTCTCCATGGGAAGGCCGCTGCCGAACAGCCAGCCGCTGTCAGCGTGAATCATACGGTATTCGTCGTTCTTTGCAAGCCATATTTTCATGGTGCCGCTATCGGCACCTCCATTCACATCACTTGTCCCGGAGGCGGTCACGATGATGGTATCGTTGGTGGAATTCACCCGGATGATGCTCCAGTCAACGGTTATATCCTCCCGGTAATCCACCAGGTGCAGGTACGCCTCGTCTACCAGCTCGTTTTTGGAAAAGTTCCCCGCCATGTTGCCGTCGAAATCGTCGGATATCAGCTCTTCGAGGGCGGTGATATCGGCGTTCTCGATGGCGCCGAAGAAGCTTTCCATAAACCCCTCGGCGATGTCGTAATATCCGATATCCTTATAGGAGATGTACCAGGGGCCGATGTCCAGGGGATCTGAAACGATACCGGCGGCGTTGGTGACCCGGAGCATCACCTCGTATTCGAATCCCTCCTCGGGGACGAACCGGAACCGCCACCGCTCCGTGCCCTCGGCCCGGTTCCACTCAAATCCCCCGTCGATGCTCCATTCGACGCCGGTGACCGGGAACGCGTCGTCCGAGGCGGAGCCGCTGATGAGAATGTCACCCTGGTAGTCCAGGTCGTCCTTTGAGAGCCACAGGGTGTCGTCCACATCCTCCAGGTTGATGATGTTATTCAGGAAGGCGGTGACGATATACGGCGGCGAGGCATCGCCGCTGTCGGGGATGATGATTCCGCTGGCCCCGGTTTCGGAGTGGAACGCCATCTCGGTGAGGAGGTCATTGAGTTTTTTGGGATCGACGGCGGTGACAGTAGAGGGACCGGTTATCGAAGAGACGGTCACCTCATTTCCCGTGCACACCGACAGGGCGTCGATGTCGGGAAAGAAAGATGCCACGACCTCGACGCAGTCATCGATACTGATGACGTTGGTGGCGCCCAGGTCAGGATCGAAGATGGTCACGAAATCGGTGCCCCGCACTCCGATGGCTGCATTTTCAGTTTCAATGGTGAAGCTTGATTCCTTCCCGTACGTGGGGGTTACCAGGGCCCTCACTTTCCCCATGATCAGCTCCAGGGAGGTGAGGTGAATCCTCGTCGCCTCGATCATGTCCAGCTCCTTGATGCGTACCCGGCTGTCCGGACCGATTTTGACTATCGATCCATCGGAGAGGAGGAGCTCCACCGTTCCTTCCGGTCCCGTTTCAACCGTATCGCCCACATTCAGTTCGTCTCCCGCAGACAGCGCCGTCCAAGTATTCGTGTCGACACGCATCACGTCCACAAAACCATCGATATATAATACCCGCGCCGCCTCCACATCCTCTCCCCGGGCGGTTAAAAACCCCCAGGTGATAACCAAGGCACACAGGAGGATCGGCGCCGCGATCCGCGTCGTTTTCAGGAGGATCTTCCGCAGTGTGTCACTCATATACCGCTCCAAGAATGCTCTAGTACTGTAATAGTGTAATCTCTCACACTATATCGTATCACTCCGTAAAAACAAAACAAAAAAAGGAGTGGGCGGTCTGAGACCGGGACAATGTATACAAAATCAGATACGATTCCGTCATCGGCTTTTTTTCATGGGAAAAGCTGACTTTTGTTTCAGATGTGTGATATATTATAGTGCACATATTTGTTTATTCTACAGAATCGCATGCCGCAATTTTTTAACGTCGGTCATATAGTTACCGATTGGTTTTCGAGGGGCACATATGATTCTGTCGCGAGTTTTCCCCATGCCTCCATCCCGGAACGACGTCCGTATCGCATTCCCACGCCGTGTTTTCAGGGCGGTCATCCTCTCCATTGTGATGGTGCTCTTCTTATCCTGCTGTACCGATTCCGGGTATCGATCCACTCCGAAGGAACACAACGGGAAACCCTGGCGGGTGGCCTATTATGAAGGGGGCGAATATTTCTATTATCAGCGGGAGCTGGAGGCCATTGTCGTCGGATTAATGGAAACCGGGTGGGTGAAGACATCCGAGATTCCGGAATTTTCGGACGAGGCGGACACACGGATCGTGTGGGAATGGATGGCCCGGGAGCTCTCAGGAAAATACCTGGAGTTTGTGGAAGACGCCTACTGGTCCGCCGGGTGGCATGACGATGTCAGGGAGAGAGACCGAAGGGAGGCGATCGACCGGCTGTCCAAAACCTGCGACATCGACCTGGTATTCGCCATGGGCACCTGGGCCGGGCTGGACATGGCCGTTGACGACCACTCGATTCCCACCATCGTCATCTCCACCAGCGACCCGATCAAAAGCGGTATCATCGACAGTGCCGAGGACTCCGGACACGATCACGTCATGGCCCAGTGCGATCCCCTGCGCTTTGTACGGCAGCTCAGGATGTTTCATACCCTCATCGGCTTTGAGCGACTGGGGGTGATATATGAGGACACTCCAGAGGGTCGGGTTTACGCGGCCCTGGAGGACATCGAGCTGGTGGCGGTGGAGCGCGGCTTCGACGTCGTCGTGTGCATCGCCCCGGAGACGAATATCTCCGAGGAGGAGGCGGTTCGGGAGGCGGTGCGGTGTTTCGAGGAGCTGGCGCCCCATATCGATGCCTTTATCGTCACGCCCCATACAGGAAACAGCGTGAAATACATGCCGGACATCCTGTCGACGTTTTATGATTATGATATCCCCACCTGGGCCCTGGACGGCTCGGAGCTGGTCAAACACGGCGTGTTGATGAGCATATCGGATGTGACCACAGATCGCGCCCGGGGGCTCTGGTATGCCGAGGCCATCGGGAGGATCCTGAACGGAGCCCGACCCCGGGACCTGGATCAGGTGTTTGAAAGCCCGAAGACCATCGCCATCAACCTGGAGGCGGCCTCTCTCATCGGATATGATCCCCCGTCATCAATACTCCTCGTGGCCGACGAGATTTATGAGTCGATCTCCCCTCATGAAGCTTCGCGGGAAAAGTAACACCACATATGAAGAAATCGCTGCTGAAAAATCTCTCTTTTTGGAAATATCCCCGGGATAGATGGGAGTTTCGCCTTTCGGTAACCATTCTCTTGACCTTACTCGGCTATCTTATCGACCGCATCCCCATCAATATGAATTTCTTCCCCCAGTGGATGCCCGATTTCTCTCCGGGGATGGTCTGTGTCATGCTGGTAACGCTGGCGTGGGGATGGCGATACGGGTTGATCGCCATCGTTGTGTTCCTGGGGGTGCTTACCCCCTCGCTTCTTTCAGACGGCGGCCAGGATTGGTACGTGCTGCTGGTGATCACGCTTCTCTGGATCGTCTGGCACGGGTGGTGTGTCGATATATACCGCCGGACCAAGAATATCCGCTGGCATTCGTATGTGGTCGAAATACCCTTCCGTGTCCTTGCGTCCGTGTTTCTGTTTGTCTTTCTTGTGTATATTATCGATCTGCGCCTGCCCCAGATCGATGATACTGTATTTCAAATACTGGACTCCCGTCAGTATGCGTTGGTGCTGATCATCAAGCAGACGCTCAATGGGTACATTGTAATTTTATGCGCTGACATCCTGCTCCAGATTGGGGGCGTCCGCTCCTTTCTGGGGCTCAAGGAATATCCGGATCGGGGAAGAACATTGTTTGTTATCGGCTCCGCCATCATACTCGGAATCCTGTTCTGGCTGGCGGAAGGTTTTTATGAGTTCTACTTTTTCAATCAACAGATCCGATGGATGCTCTTTCAGGAGCCGCTGACCCTCCGGGATGCGTTATTCTTCCGCATCCCTCCCCATGGAATATTCGTTCGTATCGCCTTCATACTTGCCTGTCTGGTCGGGGGGCTCTCCACGGCAAAGCTGCTGAGGAAACAGCGTCAGAGCGAGGACGCCCTCAAGCAGTCGGAGGTGAAATTTCGCACCCTCTTTGAGACCTCGATGGACATCATTTTCGTGGTATCCCTGGATAACCGGATTTTGGATGTCAATATGGCGGGAGAGGAGCTGTTGGGATATCCCCGGAGTGAGCTTCTCACAATGAATATGAGAGACCTCATGGTCGATGAAGACCAGGCCGAGAAGTACAATGAGATGATACTCCATGAGGGATTCATTAAAAATCTTGAAATCGCCTATCGAAAAAAAGACGGCTCCATCCTGCACGGCCTGGAGACCGCCATGGTCCGCTGGGACGAGGAGGGGCGTATCGTGGGGATCCAGGGGATCATCAGGGACATCACCGAACGGAAGCAGATGGAGCAGCAGCTCCTTCAGGCGGAAAAGCTCTCCAGCCTGGGGGAAATCCTCTCCGGCGTGGCTCACGAGCTGAACAATCCCCTGACCGCCATCATCGGCAATGCGGAGATGCTGGCCCTCAAATCGATTCCGGACAGCGTCCGCCCCCGACTGGATGTGATCGTCAAGGAATCGATGCGGAGCGCGCGCATTGTTCAGGGATTGCTGGCGTTCGCCCGGGAGCACAAGCCGGAAAGGAAAATGATCAACATCAACGGGATTGTCAGGGAAGTCCTGGAGTTGAGAAGGTACGAGCTGGACGTCAATAACGTGGAGGTGAAGCTGGAGCTTGCCGAACATCTGCCGAAAACCCTGGCGGATCCATATCAGCTCCAGCAGGTATTGATCAACCTGATCAACAACGCCCAGGACGCCCTGGCGGGCGTCCGGGGCGGCACGGTCGTATTGACCTCCTTTTTCCGAGATGATACTATCTACATTACCTGCCGGGATAATGGACAGGGCATTCCGAAGGAAAATCAAAAAAGAATCTTCGACCCGTTCTTCACCACCAAGGAGGTGGGCAAGGGCACCGGCCTGGGGCTCAGTGTCGCCTACGGCATCATCCAGAAACATGGCGGAGACATCACGGTCGAGAGTGACGGTCGAAGCGGAACGACCTTTACCATTCAACTGCCGCTCGTGACGGAATCGGAAACCGGGAGAACGCCGGAAATGGAATTGGACAGACCCTCGGACGGAGTGTTTCGAGTCCTCATCGTGGAAGATGAGACCAACCTGAGGCAATTGATGTGTGACATCCTGATGCGGGAGGGATATCAGGCGGACGAGGCCGATTGCGGCGAGCGGGCGGTGGAGCTGCTGGCGGAAAACAGCTACCATGCGGTGGTGTCGGACATGAAGATGCCGGGGATGACCGGCATTCATCTGTACGGAATCATCCGGGAACAATACCCGAAGCTCACCTCCAGGGTTCTCTTCATCACCGGAGATGTCCTGGGCCGGGAGACCCGAGATTTCTTCCATCAGACCGGGGCGCCGTATATTGAGAAGCCCTTCCAGGTTAGAAGCTTCCTGATGCGTTTGCAGGATATACTCGGCGACCATTGACGGTGTCCCCCACGGGAGATGCCGGCCTCGCCGGGCGATGCGATCATCGCCGGGGCGCTCACGGGCCGTTTTGTTGTTTTTCCGCTCCGGTCGGTATCCTCCCACGATCTGCCCGACCATTCGTCCCTTCGTTTCACACCTCAGCGCCGGATATCGGTGACGCCGGGGGGTAATTTCATGAGCGGGTTGCGGCAGAGGGTATGCCTGTATGATGGGAATCGAGTGTCTTGAAAACAGTGATACCAGGTCGGCATGAAACAGGTCTTGACAGCGGTGTGAAGATCGGTTAATAATGTACCAACCGGTCGGTTTTCGCCGTATCAATACAAGCCCGCCCCGAGAGGCCGGCGGTGACAACCCGCGGTGGACATGCCGCCGGAAAAGGGGGCGGAAACGTCTCCGGCGGTGCGGGACGGCTTCCGCCGCCGATAACGTCCTGATGAGCGAGGGCGGGATCATCCTGAGGGAATGGGGAGTGACTGCCGCCGTCGTGAGGAAGGGGACGTAAGGAATGGAGAGGCCCATCGGAGAACCGCCTCCAGCGATATCGCATCATCCATACCGGGAAGCGGGTGAGATACATTTTATATTGCATTGCTGTTTTCTATGAAGTGGTGTAGAGATACCTCTGTACCCCCTGGTGAATAACACGGAGTTGATACCATGGCTGAATGGAAGAAAACCGGCTGTGTCCTGTGCGCCCAGAACTGCGGTCTGGAGGTCCAGGTGGAGAACAATCGGATCGTCAAGGTAAAGGGTGACAAGAACAACCCCCGGTCTCAGGGCTACGTCTGCAGGAAGGGGATGAACGTGGGGCGGCACCAGCACCACGCCCAGCGGCTTTCGAAGCCGCTCAAGAAAAACGGAGATCGATTCGACGAGATTTCATGGGATCAGGCCGTAGAAGAGATCGCCGAGAAGTTGAAGGGCATCGTGGACGAGCACGGTCCCCGGTCCTTCGCGTACATGGGTGGCGGCGGCCAGGGATGTCACTTCGAGGCGGCCTTCGGCCTCAGGCTGCTTCGGGGCATGGGATCCCGGTATCACTACAGCGCCCTGGCCCAGGAGCTGACCGGCCAGTTCTGGGGCTGGGGGAGGGCCGTGGGAAAGCAGTACCTCTTCGCCATCCCGGACGATCACAATACCGACATGCTCATGGCCGTGGGCTGGAACGGCATGAAGAGCCACCAGATGCCCCGGGCGCCGATCGTGCTCCGGGAGCTGTCGAGAAATCCGGACAAGCTCCTGGTGGTCGTCGATCCCAGGAAGTCCGAAACCGCCCAGATCGCCGACATCCACCTCCCCATCCGCCCCGGGACCGACGCCCTGCTGTTTCGGGCGATGATCGCCCTCATCCTGGAGGAGGGGTGGGAGGATACCGACTATATCAGGGATCACGTGACCGGTTTCTCTGATATAAAACCCTGGTTTGAAAATTTCGACGTCCGGGGGGCCGTTGAGATGTGCGGACTGGATTTCGAAGAGGTCCGAACGGTCGCCCGGGAGTTCGCGTCAAGAACATCCTCCCTCCACCCGGACCTGGGGGTTTTGATGAACCGGCACAGCACCGCCACCACGTATCTGTTGATCATCCTCCTGGCGGTGTGCGGCCGCATCTGTGTCCCCGGGGGAAACGTCATTCCCGGCCATCTCATGCCCATCGGCTCCCACACCGATGAACGGAGCGACCGCACCTGGCGCACGATGACCACGGACTTCCCCGCCCTGATGGGGACGTTCCCGCCCAACGTGATGCCGGAGGAGATACTGAGCGATCATCCCCAGCGGCTCCGGGTCGTCTTCTGCGCCCAGTCGAACCCCCTGCGCTCCTATGCGGACACCCCGGCCTACGAACAGGCGTTCAACCGCCTGGACCTCTTGGTGACGGCGGAGCTGGCCATGACGGAGACGGCGGCGCTGTCACACTACGTGCTCCCCTCCCGGTCCGGGTATGAATCCTGGGACAGCACGTTTTTCGCCTGGACCTATCCCGAGATCTACTTCCAGATGCGCCGTCCGGTGGTGGAGCCCGAGGGGGAGCGGCTGGAGGTGAGCCAGATGATGGTGCGTCTCGCCGATCGCCTGGGGCTGCTACCGGACATTCCCGAGGCCATGTACGAGGCGGCGGCCTCGGGCGACCGTCTCGCCTTCGGTGCCGAGCTGATGGCATTCGTCTCCGCCGATCCGACGGTGATGGGCTCCATGCCGTTCATCCTGGCCAAGACCCTGGGAGAGACCCTGGGCTCCGCGAACCTGGCGGCCCTGTGGGGGATGCTCCAGGTAATGCCCCCCGGATTCATCGAGAACGCCGCCCGGGTCGGCTTCGAGCCGGGGCCGGACTTCGGGGAGCGGCTCTTCCAGGCGATCCTGGACAATCCCCAGGGGCTCTGGATCGGCAGAGTGGACCCGGAGGACAATTTCGCGTCGGTCAGGACCGAGGACGGCCGCATCAACGTGTACGCCCCGGAGATGGACGGGTGGATCAGGGGCATCACCCCGGAGGGCGAGCGGGAGACGCTGGAGTTGAACACCGAGTATCCCTTCGTCCTCAACGCCGGGCGGCACATGGAGATGAACGCCAATACCCTCATGCGGGACCCCTCCTGGAACGAGGGGATGCGGGCCTGCACCCTGGCGATGAATCCCGAAGACGCCGCCCGGATGGCGCTGGAGGATGGCCAGGAGGTTCGGGTGACCACCGAGGCGGGCTCCGTCACGCTGGAGCTGGAGGTGACCGACGAGGCGCGGGTGGGATCGGTCATCATCCCCCACGGCTTCGGCCTGGTCTACGAGGGGAAAGTCTACGGTGTGAACGTGAACATGCTGACGAAGAATACCCACCGGGATCGGTTCGCGGCGACGCCGCTGCACCGGTTTGTTCCCTGCCGGGTGGAGGCGGTCTGAATTTTAAAGAAAGGAGCGGGGACGGCGCGGCCTCTCCGACGGCGTTTCATGCAAAAGGACAGCCCATCGGGGGCGGATGCACCCAGTTGCATCGGCCCCTACAGCGTTGATGAATACATCGAGGTGATCCGGACCTTTCACGGATTCCCCGCCCCGGGCCTGGTGGTCGGGGGATTCATGGTCCAGGCGGCCCGGCGGCACATCCCGGACGGCGTCCTGTTCGATGCGGTGTGTGAAACCGCCTGGTGTCTCCCCGACGCCATCCAGCTTCTCACCCCCTGCACCGTCGGAAACGGCTGGCTGAAGATATATCCCCTGGGCGTCTACGCCCTGGCGCTGTACGACAAGGAGACCGGGGAGGGCGTGCGGGTGTCTGTGGATCCGAAAAAGCTGGGTCCCTATCCCGAGACCGAGATCTGGTTTCTAAAGAAGAAGCCGAAGAGACACCAGGACTCGAACCGGCTCATGGAGGAGATCAAGGCCGCCGGGGAGGATACCCTCTCGGTGACGGCCGTGTACCTGGACCCCCGGCACATGGCCCGTCGCTCCAAGGGGGAGGTGGCCGTGTGTCCCCTGTGCGGGGACGCCTATCCCGCTCGGGACGGCGCCGCGTGCCGCGGGTGCCGGGGGGAATCGCCCTATCTGGCACCGCCCCGGACGCTTGATGCCCGGCCCGGCGGTGATGGGCCGGGGCTTTTTTCGGTTCCGGTGGAGGATGCCGTGGGAAGGGCCGTCGTGCACGACATGACCCGCATCGTCCCCGGCGTCAGCAAGGGGCCCGCCTTCGTCCGGGACCAGGTGATCACCGCCGGGGACGTCTGCCGCCTCCAGTCTATGGGGAGGCGTGCCGTCTACGTGTCCGGTGAGGAGGCACCCGGACCGGAGTGGGTGCACGAGGACGAGGCGGCGCTCGCCTTCGCCCGGGCCATGGCCGGAGACGGCACGGAGGCGACAGGACCCCCGTCCGAGGGGAAGGTGAATATCCGGGCCCTGAAAAGCGGGCTCTTCGTGGCGGATGCGGTGCGCCTTCAATCGTTCAACCTGGTGCCGGACGTGATGGCCGCCTCCCGGCGGTCCTTCGGCGTGGTCGGGGAGGGGAGCATCGTCGCCGGGACCCGGGCCATTCCCCTCTACCTCGCCCGGGAGCGATTCGATCGGGCGCTGTCGGTCCTGGGGGCTGGGCCGGTCTTTTCGGTGCTCCCCCTCAGACAAGCACGGGTGGGGGTGCTGGTGACCGGCACGGAGATCGTCCAGGGCCTCATCGAGGATCGGTTCGAGCCGGTGGTGACGGCGAAGGTGATGGAATTCGGCTCCGAGGTCGTGGAGAGCCGCATCGTCCCGGACGAGCGAGAGGCCGTGGCCGACGGGGTCCGGGGGCTGATCGACACGGGATGCGACCTGATCGTCACCACGGCGGGGCTTTCCGTGGATCCCGACGACGTGACGAGGCTGGGGCTTCTGGACGCGGGGCTCACCGACGGCGTCTACGGCATGCCGGTGCTCCCCGGGGCCATGTCCCTCGTCGGCAGGATCGGAAGCGTTGACGTGCTGGGGGTGCCGGCCTGCGCCCTGTTTCACAAGACCACCGCCTTCGACCTCTTGCTGCCCCGGATACTGGCGGGGCTTCGGCCGGGTCGATCGGACCTGGCGAACCTCTCCCACGGGGGATTGTGCCACAACTGCAAGTTCTGCACCTATCCCAAGTGCTCCTTTGGGGCCTGATTCTTCCGCGCACGATGGGTGGATCGGTGGGCATACGCCTGTATGGAGCATCGAAGCTCTTCTGACCTGCCGGGCGCCGCTCCCGAAAAAATCTTGACATTTTCATGAAAAAACATTACAAAGGGCAATTAGCCGAGTTGAAACGACGAAAATACCCGGTTTCGACAGTAAAAAAGGTCACCGGGAGGTGTTTTCGTCGTCATCGGTCCTATTTGCACCATTACACCACCGGGAGGAACTGACACGTGAGCGATGTGCTCTCTTATTCACAGCCCGCCGTCGACGGGCGATATTACATCGACCTGGAAGACGCCTACGGGGCGAAGAACTACAAGCCCCTGGACGTCGTATTGACCCGGGGCGAGGGCATCTGGGTGTGGGATACCGAGGGGAATCGATACATGGATTGCCTCTCCGCCTATTCGGCGGTCAACCAGGGGCACTGCCACCCGAAGATCATGGCGTCCCTGGTGGAGCAGGCCGGCCGGCTGACCCTCACCTCCCGGGCGTTTCGCAACGACCAGCTGGGGCCGTTCTACGAGGAGCTGTGCCGGCTCACCAACTCCACGAAGGTGCTGTTGATGAACAGCGGCGCCGAGGCGGTGGAGACGGTCATCAAGGCCGTGCGCAAGTGGGGATACAAGGTGCGGGGCGTCCCGGAAGACCGGGCCGAGGTGATCGTGTGCGCAAACAACTTCCACGGCAGGACCATCACCATCGTCGGCTTTTCAACCGAGGATCAGTACCGGGACGGCTTCGGCCCCTTCACCCCCGGCTTCACGGTCATCCCCTTCGGTGACGCAGACGCCCTCAGAAACGCAATCACGCCCAATACGGTGGCGTTTCTCGTGGAGCCGATCCAGGGCGAGGCGGGGGTAATCATCCCCGAGCACGGATACCTGGCCGAGGTCAGGAAGATCTGCCGGGAGAAGAACATCGTGATGATCACCGATGAAATCCAGACCGGGCTGGGGCGCACCGGCAGGATCCTGGCCGAGGAGCACGACGGCGTGGAGGCGGACGTCACCCTCATCGGCAAGGCCCTCTCGGGGGGATTCTACCCGGTCAGCGCCGTTCTCTCCAACGCCGAGGTCATGGGGGTGTTCATGCCGGGGGACCACGGCAGCACCTTCGGCGGCAACCCCCTGGCCTGCGCCGTGGCCAGGACCGCGCTGAAGGTCCTCGTGGAGGAGGGGATGGTGGAAAACGCCGAAAAAATGGGCGCATATTTCCTGGAGCGGCTCTGTGAGGTGAAAAGCCGACATATCCGGGAGGTCCGGGGAGCGGGGCTCTTTATCGGCGTGGAGCTCAATGACGAGGCCGGCGGCGCCCGGCGGTTCTGCGAAGCGCTGATGAAAAAGGGGCTTCTGTGCAAGGAGACCCACGAGAATGTCATCCGTTTCGCTCCGCCCCTGATTATCACCAGAGATGACATCAACTGGGCCATGGAACGTATCGGGCCGGTGCTTGCGGGAATGTAAAGAGAACGGATTATATCGAAGATCTACGGGCCGGGGGTTTCGCATCCCGGCCCGTTTTTGTGGTAGAATAAAAAGCAATTGCAAATGCAGGCAGCAACATAAGTGCTCCGTCCCCGGTGAATATCGAGGGCGAAGGATTTTCGTGGGAAAGCGGTTTATAATACAAAACACACACGTATCGAAGGGAGGATACACCGATGAAACGAATATACACGTCGATCTTAGTATTGAGTGCCGCTTTCGGCCTTGCGGCCGTCGTCTTTTCCGGGGGCGCCGTCGCCCTGGCCGCAGACGATGCGCAGCTCGGTCCCTGCATGGAGGCGATCTTCGCCGATATACCCCCGGGGGAACTCTCGGATGATGAGGCGGCGGGGATTCTCTACATGCGCGAGGAGGAGAAGCTGGCCCGGGACGTCTACGCACGGCTGGGGGAGCTGTGGGGCGTACCCGTCTTTTCCAACATATCTAACAGCGAACAGACCCACATGGATGCGGTGCTGGTGCTGATAGATCGCTACGGGCTGTCCGATCCGGTGGGTGAAGACATCCCGGGGGTGTTCAGTGACCCCGCCCTCCAGTCCCTGTACGACGACCTGGTGGAGACCGGCTCCGCTTCCCTGGAGGACGCCTTCCGGGTGGGGGCGCTCATAGAGGAGCTGGATATCGCCGATCTTGAGGAGCGTCTCTCCGTGACCGACAACGATGACATCGCCATCGTCTACCAGAACCTGATGAAGGGGTCCAGGAATCACCTGCGCTCGTTCTATCGCCAGCTCGATCGGTCCGGGATCGACTACGAGCCGACCTACTTGCCGGCGGATGAAGTTTCCCGCATAATAGACTCACCCCGGGAGACCGGCGGTGCGATCGAGGATCCGAACTACCGGTATTGAGTGGGACAGGACGGGTTGTCCGGACGGGGTTTGTTCATCTATTCCGGATTGTGAAATCCGAAAGGAGGACCGATGGCGGGGGCATATTTTCAGAAGCTTTCGAGCGGGCAGCGGGCTATCGGGGTGGCGGGATTGTTGGTCATACTGGCTGTCGTGGTCACCGGCATCGTCGTCCAGCCCGCCGCTGAAGAAGCCGCCCCGCCCGCCATCGGCCTCGAGATGACCCTCTCCGAGGCCGCCCACGCCCTGGGGATCAAGGGGGGGATTTTGCGGCGGAGCTGGGACTTCCCCGGGAGACGGCGAAGAACGTCCCCATGGTGGAGCTGGGTATCGATGAAGAAGAGCTTTCTCACACCGTCACCCACCTCCTCGAGCATGACGGATCGACCCTCAAATATTTCCTGTTCGCGGCCCTGGTTCTCTGGGGATGGATCTTCCTGGTGATGATCGGCCGCCCGGAGGGCGCCCCACTCAAGGAGAGGAAGGCCTGGTATCCCCGCCTGGGGTATATCATCGCCCTGATCCTGGCGGTGATCTTCTGCGGATTCGTGCTGGGGAAATCCCCCAACCCGATGGAGAGCGTGGTCAAGCTCCTCAAGGACATCGCCGGGGTTCGGGAAGAGCTGACGACGGACATCCTGGCTTTTGCGCTTTTTATCGGCCTGGCTGTGATCGGAAACAAGCTGATATGCGGCTGGGCGTGTCCCTTCGGGGCCCTCCAGGAGCTGATCTACTCCATCCCCCTGTTTAAAAAGATCAAGAAGAAAAAGCTCCCCTTCTGGGCCACCAACACCGTTCGCGGCGTCCTGTTCGTCGTCGCGGTGCTGGTGATGGTGGGCCTTGTGGGGGGGGAGCCGGGGCTGTCGGCCTATCACCAGGTGAATCCCTTCAACCTCTTCGGTCTGTCGTTCGAAACCTGGATCATCCTGGCCACCGTCATCGCGGCCCTGATCCTCGGCCTGTTCGTCTATCGCCCCTTCTGCCAGCTCATCTGTCCCTTTGGATTCATCTCGTGGCTGGCCGAGAGGGTGAGCCTCTTTCGGGTCCGGGTGGATCATGACGCCTGCATCGACTGCGGCGCCTGCATCAGCGCCTGCCCCCTCACCGCGGCCCGGGCCCGGGTGAAGAAAACCCCCTTCGGCGCCGATTGTTTCAGCTGTGGGCGCTGCCTGAACGTGTGTCCCACAGATGCGATTCACTACGGGTGGGTGTTATCAAAGAAGAGAAGGAAAACCGGGGAGCTCCCCGCCGGGAAATAAGCGGTGTGATTCAGGTGCTGGATATGGTACAATCGATACCGTATTGTCCATATCATTGAAGGAGGTATTCATGAGACTCAGTGCGCCGAAAACCGTCACCTGGGTGGTGGCGGTTGTCCTGCTCGTGGTGGGCGCCGTTTCCTTCATCCTTCCCCTGATCGGCAGCAGCAGTTTTCTCCCCGGCAGCGTTGAAAGCTGGTTCATGCTGGCGGCGGGGGTCATCCTGGCCCTGGCGACGCTTCTGAAGGGGCTCTAACAGGCATCATCTTGAGTATGCATGAAAAACAGGGCGTCCGATACATCGGGCGCCCCGTTTCTTTTCAGCCGCACAGACGGCTCAGTCGATACTTTTTATCTCCCTACCCGAAGGCCTTTTTCGCGATATCCAGAGCGACCTCATAGGTGATGTCCTCGGGATTGATGGTGCACGAGCCGTCGTTGATGCACGCCTTCGCGATGTCTTCCAGCTGATCCTCGGTGACACCCGCCTCCTTGAGGGTAGTGGGAAGGCCCGACGCCTCCTTGAGCTGCTGGCCCAGCTTACGCACGGCGGCCACCACCAGCTCCGCGTCCTTCTTCACATCGCCGGTGGATTTCTCTCCCACGATAGGAACCAGCTCGGCGATAACGTCTCCGGCCTTGTCGAAGTTGTTTTCCAGTCCGAAGGGGAGGTAGATGGAGTTGGCCACACCGTGGGGGACCCGGGCCACGCCGCCGGTGGCGTGGGCGATGCCGTGCACCACCCCCACCAGGGAGTTTGAGAAGGCGATCCCCGCCAGCATCGAGGCGTTGAGCATCGCCAGCCTCGCCTCCAGGTCTTTGCCCTTCTTCACCGACTGGAGCAGGTACTTGAAGATGAGCCTGATGGCCGCGATGGCGTAGGCGTCCGACACCGGGTTCTTCGCCAGGCAGTAATAGGCCTCCATGGCGTGGGTCAGGGCGTCCATGCCGGTGGCGGCGGTGATTTTCGGGGGCATGGTCTCGGTCATCGCCGGATCGAGGATGGCCACGTCCGGGAAGAGGTGGTTGGAGGTGAAGGCCAGCTTCGTGTGGCTTTCCTCATCGTAGATAACCGCCGCCGCCGTGACCTCGGAGCCGGTCCCGGCGGTGGTGGGGATGACGATAAAGGGCTTCAGGGGCCTGTCCAAACGGTCGACGCCCTGGAACTGCATCAAATCCGATGTCCCGGTGACGACGATCATGTTGGCGCACTTGGCGGTGTCGATGGAGCTGCCGCCGCCCACGGCGATGAAGCAGTCGCACTTGTTGTCGAGAAACTGCTTGGCAACCTCGTTGACGACCTTGCTGCCGGAGTCCGGCGGCGTTTGATCATAGACCACCCCCGCCTCGCAGTCGGATTCGCCGAAGGCCTCGAGAACCTTCTTGACGAGTCCCGCGCCGGCGACTCCCGGGTCGGAGACGATCATGGCGCGCTTTGCGCCCAGCTGTTCCATCTCGAAGGAAAGGTTGGCCAGGGCCTTTTTTCCACTCAGCACCTTTACCGGACAGATAAATTCATAGTATTCGGGTATCATGTATAATTCTCCTTTTTTATTTCGTGGCGTTCAGGGCGATGCCCAGACCCATGGTCATGTACACGTTGAGCTTCAGCATGAGCTGACGAAACGTGTATTTCGGGGGACGCTTGAATGTGTAGTTGAGTACTATCTTGGGCAGCAGATATTTCTGCACGATGTTCATGGCCCGGTTCGCCTTGATGCCGTCAACCACGTTTCCATGAAGCAGCGCCCGGTGCTGGACGAATGCGGTATGGGATCCCATCTGGCCGGTGAACGGCAGGAACGCGCTGTCGACGTTCTTGAAGAGAATCTTCAGCTCCGGATCCTCCTTGTATCCCCTGCCGAGGTACTTGATGCGCCCGCCGATATGTTTTAACGTGATGGCGGGGCCGTTCGGCAGCACGCCCAGGGAAAAGACCAGATTTTCCTTCCAGTCCTCCAGCTCTTCCTGAAGCTCCTTGTCCTTGTTGGAGACCTTCACGAAGGTGACTCCCAGGGCCAGCAGGGCGATACTCACCACCGTCTTTTTCAGCTTATACGAGAACGGCAGCTTTCTCGGTACGGTCTGTGTCCCCATTTGAATATACCTCCTTACAACAAATTGCGAATGATGATTTTTTTCGCGTCACTATACCGCTTTTCCCGCGCAATATCAACGAAAATGACACATTTTTATACCGGCGGTCAAAATGAGAACAAGGGCCGGGCCCGTAGATTCAAAAGGAGATGATTCGGGAACCGGGAACGGTCGGGAAAATGTCTTTACAGCGTTTCGGGGTCTGTGTACTATGAACTGGTCCCGGGCGAAATGAAACCCGATACGGTAGCGGAAACCGAGGAGCGGTGATATGATTTCTCACGAGCAAGTGAACCTGAAGGGATTTTTGAGATGGGGTGCCCGGAAACAGTCGGTTCTGTCTGCAATACCGCCTCTTTCGGCTGATTCTGATACAACCCGATCAGAAGGCGCAATTACATCCTCCGATTCCGGACCCCGTACGCTCTTGAAGAACGGCCTCATCGTGGACGGCACCGGCGCGCCGGGGTTCACAGGCCATGTGTTGCTGGCCGGGGACCGCATCGAGGCGGTCACCACCGAGGAGGTCGACGCGCCGGGGGAGGTGATCGACTGCACCGACCGGGTCATCGCCCCGGGGTTCATCGACATGCACTCCCACATGGACTGGGTCCTCCCGGTGGCGGGCCGCCCGGAGCTGAAGGCGCCGTTCATCAACCAGGGCATCACCACCTTCGTCGCCGGCAACTGCGGCTACGGCGCCGCCGGGTTCATGGAGGACTCCCCCCACAGAGACCTCATCGCCGATCGGGCCTGGGGCCTCTTCGAGCCGACCTGGCGGACGATGGATGAATACTTCAAACACCTCGAATCGGTGGGTTTGAGCCACAACCTCGTCACCCTGGCGGGACACGGTCACACCCGGGCGTCGATCCGGGGGTTTGATACCTCGCCCCTCAGCAGTGATGAGATGGATTTGATGCTGGGGCTTCTGGGGGAGGCGATGGACATGGGCGCCTACGGCGTATCCCTGGGGCTCCAGTACGAGCCGGGCATCTTCGCCGCCCCGGATGAGCTCCGGGAGGTGGCGAGGCTCGTGAAAAGCCGGGACAGGATACTGACCGTGCACATGAGGGCCTATTCCGCCCTGTCGGGGGCGTATCCCGTCAGGCCCTTCGGGAGGCCCCACAACCTGCTGGCCATCGGGGAGATGCTCCGGCTGGCCAGGGATACCGGCGTGAGGCTTCAGATGTCTCACCTGATCTTCGTGGGGAGCAGGACCTGGAAGAACTGTGAGGAGGCGCTTGAGATGATCGATGAAGCCGTCGCCGAGGGGGTGGATGTGAAGTTCGACATCAATGCCTACTACTGCTATTCATCTCCCCTCACTGTCTTCATGCCCGGGTGGTTCCTGGCGAGGGTCCCCGGCGTGTACGAGGATCGAAGGGCCCTGGGGAGGCTCAGGCTGCAGATCGGCCTGATGGAGAAGCTCCTTGGGTTCGGGTTCAGGGACATCCAGATCACCTCTGCCGACCACGATGAGCTGAACCGATACAACGGGATGTTCCTTTCGGAGATCGCCCGAAAACGGGGGATGAACGGGTTCGACGCCTTCATCGACATCGCCCAAAAGAGCAACGGCCGAGCCCGGGCGCTGAGCCATCGATTCAGCAACCGAGAGATCGTCGACATCCTGATGGCCCACCCGGCGTCGCTCTTCATGACCGACGCCTCGCCGACCGCCGAGGGGGTGCAGCATCCGGGATGCTCCGGATGCTTTCCGAAGTTTCTCCAGGACGCCCGGGATCGAAACATCATCTCCCTTGAAGGGGCGGTCCATAAGATGGCCGGCGCTTCTGCGGAGCGGTTCGGCATCACGGACCGAGGGTTGATAAGAGAGGGGATGGCGGCGGACATCGTGGTGTTCGACCCCGAGAACATCGTCGACAACAACAGTCTCACCGAGACCGACCGGACCCCCGGCGGCATTATTGCCGTGTTCCTCAACGGCGTGCGGGTTGCAGCGGGCGGCACCGCCGACGGCGATTCGGGGGCGGGCGTGGTGGTGCGCTCCACCTGAAGAGATGCGGGAGACAGCCCTGGGGCGCCGATGACGAATCCCGCTTGATGATAATTCTCCCTGAGGACTCGATGGATATCTTCTATGTATCATACCGCCTGAGCGTCGATACGGGACATTTCCGGCGGTATCCTCGGGTTTGGAGGGAGGTCGTTTCGGGTGCTGGTCGGTGTGGAATCTGCTTTACAGCGCCTCGACGCCTGTGTAATATAGAACAATATACATACCGTCGGCATTGAGCCCTGTATCCGCTTGTATCCCGTCCGGAGGATACGGAGGAGGTTTTGTGAGTATTCTCATCGACGGTCTTCATACCAGATATCCTTCATGCCTTCATAGATACAATAGAAAAAAGACGACGGGACAGTGTTGTGAAAACTCGAATCTGGACAAAGGAGTGATGGTATGAAACAGGATCGCGACACGCTATTTGGGAAATACGTGAACCGGAGAGGATTCCTGGGCTGGTGCGCCCGGGGACTGGCGGCCCTGGCGGCGGCCCCCCTCTTTTCGGCTATTCCCGGCACGGCCCGGGCCGCGGGGACGATTACCCCCTCGGGCCTCGGACCCTACACGCTTCTGAAGAACGGCCTCATCGTGGACGGCACCGGCGCGCCGGGGTTTCCCGGTAGCGTATTGCTGGCCGGGGACCGCATCGAGGCGGTCACCACCGAGGAGGTTGATGCAACCGGAGAGGTGATCGACTGCACCGACCGGGTCATCGCCCCCGGATTTATCGACATGCACTCCCACATGGACTGGCTCCTCCCGGTGTCGGACCGCCCGGAGCTGAAGGCGCCCTTCATCAACCAGGGCATCACCACCTTCATTGCCGGAAACTGCGGCTACGGCGTCGCCGGATTCATGGAGGACTCCCCCCACATGGACCTCATCACGGACCGCACCCGGGATCTCTACGAGATGACCTGGCGGACGATGGATGAGTATTTCGAGTACATCAAGAATGTGGGTCTGAGCCACAACCTCGCCAACCTGGCGGGCCACGGCACCACCCGGGCGTCGATCCGGGGGTTCGACGCCTCGCCCCTCAGCAGTGATGAGATGGATTTGATGCTGGGGCTTCTGGGAGAGGCGATGGACATGGGCGCCTACGGCGTCTCCCTGGGGCTCCAGTACGAGCCGGGCATCTTCGCCACCCTGGACGAGCTCCGGGAGGTGGCGAAAATCATCAAGAGCCGGGACAAGGTGTTGACCGTGCACATGAAGGCTTACTCGTCCCTGTCGGGGACCTATCCCCTGAAGCTCTTCGGCACGCCCCACAACCTGCTGGGTATCGAGGATATGATCCAGGTGGCGAGGGATACCGGCGTGAAGCTTCAGATGTCCCACCTGATCTTCGTGGGCAGCAGGACCTGGAAGAACTACGAGGAGGCGCTTGGGATGATCGATGGGGCCATCGCCGAGGGCCTGGATGTGAAATTCGATACCTACGCCTACCACTGCGGCACGTCCCACATCAACGTCTTCATGCCCGAGTGGTTCCTGGCTAATGTTCCCGAGGCATACGAGGATAAGAAGATCCTGGGGAAGCTCAAGCGACAGATCAGCCTGATGGAGTCGCTCTTGGGCTTCGGTTATGAAGACATCCAGATCACCAATGCCAATTGCGAAGAGCTGGAGCAGTACAACGGCATGTTCCTTGCGGAGATCGCCCGGAAGCGGGGCATGAAGGACTTTGAAAACTTCATCGACGTCGCCCGGAAGAGCAACGGCCTGGCCCGGGTGCTGAACCACCGCTATAGCAACCCGGAGATCGTCGACGCCCTGATGGCCCACCCGGCGTCTCTCTTTATGACCGACGCGACGACGGTTACCGAGGGGGTGCAGAACCCGGGATGTTTCGGGTGTTTCCCGAAGTTCCTCATGGATGCGAGGGATCGAAACATCATCACGCTGGAGGAGACGGTCTACAAGATGACCGGCGCTTCGGTGGAGCGGTTCGGCCTGACCACCCGCGGCCTGATCAAAGAGGGGATGGCGGCGGACATCGTGGTGTTCGACCCCGAAAACATCGCCGACAACAACACCCTCACCGAGACCGACCGAGCCCCCAGCGGCATCGATGCGGTGTACCTCAACGGCGTGCGGGTTGCAGCGGGCGGCACCGCCGACGGCGGTTCCGGAGCCGGCGTGGTGGAGCGATCGTAGTCGTACAAAAAAGAGGGAGTTCCTAAATTATCGGGGCGGGAAACCTCCCCGATTTATTTTGGCAGTGTCAATGGACGGTAGAGAACGACTGTTTTTTTTGATGAAGTGATTGATTTGATATGCTACTATTGAAACATCTGACGATTTCTATGTGGACGGTGTCATGAGCGATCAAGACAATTCCACGGGGAGGAGGAATGTCTGACGACGAGGTCCGCACCCGGACCATTCAAAACGCCATCACGCTGATCGAGGCGTGGTGCAGCGATTTCGGCGACTACGAAGAGCTGGCCCCCCTGGTCAGGGCCATCCGTGATTATCTCGACAACCAGGTGGACGAGGACACCGGGCTTCCGATACGTACAGGAGACGTTTTTGATACCTCGACGCATGAAATCAGCGATGAAGATATCTCCAGTGCCCTGACGGAAATCGAACGAGAATACAGCATGCAGGAAGGCGATGATCAGGTCGCCCCGGCGGAGGAGTTTCCCGAGCGGAAAAAACCGAAGACCGAGGTCTACGAAGAGGACGACGACGGCATCATTCAGCTTTTCAAAAAACCGAAGCGTAAGGCCCCGGAAGTCAACGAAAACGACGTTGAGGTATACGTAGAGGTGGAGAAGGAGACGGATGAGGAGTGAGGGGATGCACATGCCCCGATCCTTCCCTTCTTTTATATGAGAGTGTCAATGCGGCCGCCGGGAGGGTTCCGTTCGGACGCGTCTGAAAGGATGCTTCAGATCTCCCCATCCGGCGGGGCCGGAGCAACAAAACCACTCCCGTGTCACATCCCATCCCCCGGGCCGGCTCCGCATGCGAAATCATTCGTGTACGTTCACGCCCATACATGCTCGTTTCGGCCGTCGGCCGATTCTCCTTCAGACGGGCGCATATTCCCCACCACAAACAGGAGAAATCAGTATGACCTATTCCACCCACAGACAGCGGATTCTCGACGCCATGCGCGGAAAGATGGTCGATGTCATCCCCTTCGTTCCCCGCCTGGATCTCTGGTGGATCGCCAATTCCATGGCGGGCACCCTGCCCTCCGGATACGAGGATAAGAAGCCGGACGACATCGCCCGGGCCGAGGGATGGGCCTGTTACCACATGGTCCCCGATTTCACCAACATGATCAAGAGTCCCGATGACATGCTGCACCAGTCCATCGGTCTCTTCAACTTCATCCAGTCGGTATACGGCTGGCGGTTTTCCGAGGATATGGAGGTGACCGTCGGCGAGAAGGACGGCCAGCAGATCATCGAGTACAAGACGCCGGTGGGAACGGTGCGCACCGTGGGCGGGCTGACCGAGGATATGAAGCGAAAGGGGGCGTCGTTGGGATGGACCCAGGAGCGCATCATCAAGACCGACGCCGATTACGACGTGGTGGGGTGGATATTCGAGAACCTCGAGGTGTTTCCCCAGTACGACGGGGCGACGGAATACCGGGACGAGGTGGGGGAAGACGGCGTGGTGGCGGCGGGAGGGGCATCCCTGGCGGCGTCGCCCATGCATCATATCCAGAAGGAGTTCATCGACTCCACACGGTTCTATTTCGAGTACGAGGACAACTATCCCCTGATGCAGCGGTTGGCCGAGCGGGTGGGGGTATACTACGACAAGGTGATGAAGATCATCGGCGACTCTCCCTATGAGGTGGTGCTGTGGGGGGCGAACTACGACGAGATGCTCACCTATCCCCCCTACTTCGCAAAAGAGATCGCCCCGTGGATCAAAAAGGTCTCCGACTACCTGGGGGAGAGGGGGAAGATCGTCTCGACCCATACCGACGGCGAAAACCAGGGATTGATGGATCAAATTCGCGACTGCGGCGCCCACGTGGCCGAATCGGTGACCCCCTACCCGATGACCAAGGTGACCATCGAGGAATACTACCGCCGCTGGCGCGACTCCCTGACCATCATGGGGGGTATCCCGGAATCGATCCTCTCCCCGGCCACCGCCACCGAAGAGGAATTCGAGGCGTTCATGGACAACCTCTTCGCCTCCGTGGCGCCGGGGGATCGCCTGATCCTGGGGACGGCGGACTCCACGCCCCCCGGGGCCTCCTTCGACCGCCTCCGGAGAATCGGCGAGCGGACGCTCACGGAGGGACGCCTCCCCCTGACCGCCGGAGACGCCCGGCCGGTGTCCGAATCGGAGCTGCAAAGGGCCGCCGCCCGGGTCTCCCCGGAGAAAACGATCGACCGGCGCCTGCTGCCGGTGAAGGAGGCCATCATGGACGGCGACGAGGATGCGTTGACGTCGGTCGTCGCGGAGCTGCTGGGCGAGGGATACGCCGCCCGGGATATCCTCAACGACGGGATGATCGGGGCCATGGAGGTGATCGGGGCGCGGTTTCGAACCGGGGAGCTGTTCATCCCGGACGTGCTTTTGGCCGCCCGGGCCATGAACGAGGGACTGCGTGTCCTGGAGCCGCACCTGGCCGAGGGAAAGGGTGCGGCGGAGGAGGTCAGGGTGCTCATCGGCACGGTCCAGGGGGACATGCACGATATCGGGAAGAACATGGTGGCGATCATGCTCAAGGGGGTCGGGTGCGAGGTGAAGGATATCGGCATCAACGTGACCACCGATGAATTCATCCGGCAGACGGAGGAGTTCAATCCCCACATCCTGGGGATGAGTGCCCTGTTGACGACCACCATGGACCAGATGAAGCTGGTGATCGATTCCCTGACGGAGAGGGGGATCCGGGACGGGGTGAAGGTGATCGTGGGTGGGGCGCCGGTCAACAAGAAGTTCGCCGCTGACATCGGCGCGGACGGGTACGCCGCGGACGCCGGCGAGGCGGTATCGCTGGTGCAGGGGCTTGTCGGTTGATCGGGGTGTATAGAGACGTATCGTACGGAGGGCGTCCCGGGGGCGCCCTCCCCCGATGACGATCACCGAACAGAGGCGGGGGAAAGCGGCAAACGACCGCTTTTCTCCATGAAGTCGGGGGCCTTCTCGGCTCCGTTCCGGCAGAAGAAGGGGGATATCGTCTCTCGAAACTGAGAAGTATCCATCGTACGAAAAGGGGTGAAATCGTATGGAAAGCCCCGGTAAGAAAAGGTTTGGACAAAAACGAAGTTATCTATTATAGTAATATATGTCGTAAAAATGGAACGCCGTCGGCTCGGGGATGATCCCGGCCGTCGTCGGGAGGAAATAATCGTAATAATAAAATAGTATCGTCAAAGAAAACCAAGGAGGACAAAGCGATGATACGCTTGTCGACGAAAAAAATCCTGTTGTTTTCCGCAGCCCTCGTCATCATCTTTTCTCTGGGTGCCCTGGCCGCGGATAAGGCCTTCGTAAGCGATATAGTGACCAATCCTTCGCGGTATATTAACATGACCGTCAGGCTCGAGGGACGAGTGGAAAGCTCCAACCCCGCCGGCCCCTCGATGCCGGGATCCTATGTGCTGGTGGATGACAGCTACGAGCGGATCGTTGTCTATACGTTCGATCCCCCGGCCCCCGGGACCGAGCTTGTCGTGGAGGGCCTGGTCAAGGTGGACCCGAACACCCAGGTACCCTACATCCAGGAAATGGACACCGGAGGCACCGGGAATAACTTCGTGATATACGCCATTATCGCGGGCGTGATCGTGCTGCTTCTCATCGTCGTCCTGGTGATTATACTCACCCGACCCCAGAAAGCGCCGGCGAGACCCGCCACCACGGCGGGGCCGACCCCCTCCACCGTCTCCTCCGACGCAACCCGGCCCGCCACCGCCAGGACCCGCCCCAGGACCGAGAAGATCAGCGAGACAGAGGCCGCCGCCATCGCCGGCAAGGGACGGGCGAAAACCGAGAAGGTCCCGTCCAAGCCCGCCCAGCTTGAGGTTCTCACCGGAACGAAGAAGGGAGAGCTGATTCTCCTGGTGGCGGAAAACACCATCGGCAGGGATAAGGGGAACATCCTCTTCCCCGATGATCGGGGGGTCTCGGGAGAACATGCCCGGATTACCTACGAGCGGGGTAATTATTACCTGACGAATGTCAGCTTGACGAACCCCGTCAAGGTCAACGGCAACGCCGTCGAGGAGGAGCATGAGCTGGCCGAGGGAGACGAGATTCTCCTGGGCACCATCAAGGTGAAGTTCAGCCTCATGGGATAGGCGATGAACACGATCCCTCTCCCATATAGATAAGACAGGGGATGCTCCGGCCGAAAGCCGGGGCGTCCCCTTTTTTTCTCCCGAGGTACGACATCGAACCGCCCCACAGCGGGATGCTTCTTTCGGGGGATGACAGAGAGCACAGGTATTTTCAGGAGTGAATGAAATGAATGGACTGAAAGAGACGAGATGTATCCGATTGGTCGGAATCGTTGTGCTGGGTGCGGCGCTGGTATTCTCCGGCGTGGCATTCGCGGACAATGTATCGCCGGTGCGGGGGGGTGACTCCCTCTTCATCGACGGCGGGTGTGACGTGGCGATAACCTTCGGCGGCAGGCCGACGACGGCGGAAGAACGGGCGGGGATCGAACAGACCCTCCGGGCGGTGTACGACGGGTGGCGCAACCTGGATTTCGACCTCTACATGAGCGCCTGGTCGATCAACGCCAAGCAGTTTTTCAAGAACGGCACCATACGGGATTACAACGCCATCGCCGAAAAGCGGAAAAAGGACTTCGCCACGTACAGTCGGGTCGACGTCTATTGGGAGATTCTCAGCAACGAGATCAAGTATGAAAACCGGGCGTACGTCATCACCATGTACACCATGACCTTTTACCGGAAGGACGGCTCGAGCTTCACCGAGGCCATAGAAGAGCTGTACCTGTTGGAGCTCCAGCCCAACGGGCGCTGGCTGATTATCGAGAACTACGATTATATCGAGTCACTGCAGTGATCGGATACGTAAAAAAGATCGTCCCCTGCCTGGCGATGCTGTTGGTCTGTTTTGTGGCCGGAATATCCTTCGGAGGCGGGGACGCCCCCGCCTCCGGTGAGCTCTCCGCTCCCGATAATCTCACCCTGTTCGTCATCGACAGCGAGAAGACGCTTTTTGTGTACGAACACGGCGAGCTGATCGCCTCGTTCCCCTGCGAGACCGGCTACGGCGGCATGGGCAAGGCCCGGGAGGGGGACGGGAAGACGCCGGTGGGGGTCTACCATATCGCGTGGATGGCGTCGGTGGAGGTAAACCGGGGGCACACCGACAAGGGCGAGCCGATCATCCAGGGGATGACCTGGTGCGACGAGACGGGCCTCGTCTACGGCCCCGAGGGGAGGGACGAGGAACGGCTCTGGACCGACGCCTACGGCGGCGAGGACGCCACGGTCATGGGGCTTGATTATCCGAACGCCGGGGACCTGGCCCGGGGATATACCGGGGACTGTATCGAGATCCACGGGTCCCAGCGGCTCGTCGACGGACACCTGACGCCGTCGGCCGGGTGCATCAAGCTTTTTCCCACGGACGCCATAGCCCTGTACCACCTGGTGGACACCGGCACGCCCGTCGTCATCACCATCGATCGGCAGACGCTCATCGAGGCGTATCCCTTCCTGGGCGAATGACATCATTGGGCAGGATGGAAAAAGGGGTCACACTGATAATGACGAATGATACCAAGAGGCGGTCCGAGACGATATCGATGGGGTCGGTGAGCCGACGGCGCTTCCTGGCGGGGTCCGGGGCTCTGCTCGTCGCCCTGGGGGCGGGGGCCACGGCTGTTTTCTCCGGCATGATCGCCCGGGGAAGCGACGGCGGAATCGAGACCGGTGTGAGCTATTTCGGCAGCCGGGATCCCGAGCACGTAAAGCGGGACATGGAGGATATCGCCCGGCATCACTGCACCTTCGTGGTCCACACCTTCTCCGAGGCTGATCAGCGCTTCTATTCCAAGGCCATGAAGGAGGTGGTGCGCATCTCCAAGGAGGCGGGGCTGTCGGTCTATATCGATCCCTGGGGCGTAGGGGGCGTGTTCGGCGGCGAGGCCTTTTCTCGGTTTGTTATGGAAAACCCCGAGGAGACCCAGCGGCTGGCCGACGGCGCGCCCCTTCCGGCGGCGTGTCTCAATCGGGAGGCCTTCGGCGAATTCATGGACGGGTGGATCGATAATGCTGTGGAGACCGGCGCTGATGTGCTCTTCTGGGACGAGCCTCATTTCTATATCCCCAGGAGTGTATGGCGGGGGGCGCAGGGAGAGAGCGAATGGGCCTGCAGGTGTGATCGGTGCCGGGAGCTTTTTCGGGAGTACACAGGAGAGGAGATGCCAACGGTGATGACGGATGCGGTCATCGCCTTTCGGGACCGCTCCATCGTCGAGTTTTTCACCCGTGCGTCGGCCCGGGGGGCGGCGGCGGGGCTGAAGAACGCCGTGGTGATGCTTCCCCAGGAGAGCCACCTCACCGGCGTGTCGTCCTGGGATCTCATCGCCGCCATCGATACGGTGGATATCTTCGGCAGCGATCCCTACTGGTACGCCTTCAGGAAGCCGATGAGCAAGTTCGTCGCCGATACCACCAAGAAGGTGCTCTCGGTTGCCGTGGAATACCAAAAGACACCCCAGGTGTGGGTGCAGGCGTACCGGGTCCCGGCGGGAAGGGAATCGGAGATTGCCGACGCAATCTCGATCGTCGCCGATCTGGGTGTAAAGAACATCGCGGCCTGGAGTTATCGGGGGGGCGCCCCCATGAACCTGGCCAGCAACGACCCTGAGCGGGTGTGGGAGGTGCTGGGGGACGCGTACGGGCGGCTCCGGGAGTGATCGGGGAAGGCCCGGGAGGTGTGAAGGAGCGGGGGATACCGCCGCTGAGATTCTTGATACACTCATGACTTGTCGGTTGCCTGGGGCCTGCTGGTATGCTATCATCATGTGCATTATTGCACCATTCGCTTCACGCCGCGTCGCGTTCTGTCTGTAACCCGGCGTTCATCTTCTCCTTATACGCTGTACGGGGAATGGAATCATGAAACAGGTCTTTCTCGTCACCGTTCTGGACGGCGGCACGCAGCGCATCGAATCTTCCCGCACCCACATCACCGTCGGCAGGCGAAAAAAAAGTGATATCGTCCTCAAGGGGACGAAGATATCCCGGGACCACGGCTTTTTCAAGGTCAACGGCTCACACCTCGATTATTACGATACCAGCTCCAACGGAACCTTCATCAACGGCGAGCTGGTCAGAAACGAGTCCCGGAATCTCGTCGGCGGGGACATGGTGGAATTCTGGGGCGAGAGCATCACGGTGCTCAGCAAGGTGGTGGCGGATATCAAAACACCGCCGGGGGGGATTGCGGCCCGGGCCGGGGCGGCCCGGGGCGGTGAAGGGAGGGGCGCCGGGAGGCGCCTTGTCATGCCGGATCCCGCAACGTCGGTATATAGAAATCTCTACAAGGATTTCCGCCCCCGGGGACTTGCCATCTTCCTGCTCTACGCCGTTTTGCTCCTGTGGATCGTCGGCCTGGTCGTACACATCGTCAGCAGCATACAGGCGGCGATCCTCAATCGTCGTGGACGGGCGGTGGTGAGAGGCGGCAGGCTGCTTAACGCCCTGTGGATCTGGGCGCCCGTGTCCCTTGTGCTGGGGCTGTTTTTCCTCACCCGGAACTTCCCGGAGTTCGTCATGTCCCGATATATCATGGAATTGATACCAGGTCTTTTCTGAACGGGGAATGTTCATGTCACACTGCTCCCGCTGCGGATACGAAAATCCCGAGTCGGCACAGTTTTGCCTCAAGTGCGACGAGCGCCTTGATCATGGGGACGACCTCTTCATCGGTACCGTCATCGCAGAACGCTTTCGCATCGATGAGCACCTGGGCGAGGGTGGCATGGGATCGGTGTATCTCGGCGTGGATATCTCCACCCACAATGCGGTGGCGGTCAAGATACTCCACCCCGCCATGGCCCGGGATCAGAAGTTTCTAATCCGCTTTCAGAACGAGGCGGAGCTGGCCGGCTCCCTCAATCATCCGAATATCGTCCGGGTGCTGGCTACCGGCACGATTCGGGATTCCAATGTGGCCCGGAATACCTGCTACATCGTCATGGACTATCTCCCCGGCGGAGACCTCTCCAGTCTGATCAGGAAGCGTCGGACGCTGTCCGTGATCGAATCCTTTCGCATCGCCGCCCAGATGGCCGACGCCCTCGCCTACGCCCACGAACAGGGCATTATTCATCGGGACATCAAGCCGGGCAACATCATGTTCACCGGCACCGACCCGAAAAGCACCGTCGTCATCACCGATTTCGGCATCGCCAAGGCGATGGGCATCAAGGGACAGACCACCCCCGGCACCGCCCTGGGCACACCCGAATACATGAGCCTGGAACAGGTCCGGGGACGGGAACTGGACGGCCGGACGGACGTCTATTCCCTGGGGGTGGTGCTGTACCAGATGCTCACCGGTGTCTCGCCCTTTCGCACGGATGCAGAGGGAGAATCCCACGGGGCGGTTTCCACCATTGCGGCCATACTGGATCAGCAGGCGAAACCCCTCGATGAGTACCGCCCCGATATCGACAAGCGGGTCCAGTCCGTGGTCAAAAAAGCCATGGCCAAGGACCGCACCTCCCGGTACCAGACAGCCGAGGATCTACTCAACGCGATGTACAGGGCGGTGGGGAAGCGGGCGCTTCTCGGGGAGCAGGCCGGGGGACGGGGATTTTTCAGGCGTCTCTTCCCCCCGAAACCCCGGCCGGCAATCGTGGACGATACCCCGGTCCGGGTCGAGGAGATCCCGCCGCCGGAGCCGACGACGGTGTACGGCGGCATGGGGACCGGGAGGGCGCTCCTGGTGGCGTTTCTCCTTATCCTGATCGTCTCCGGCGTCGTCGCCACGGCGCTTCTGGCCACCCAGACCCTGACGCTTCCGGAATATCTCGATATCGAGCGCATCACCAGGCATTTCGACCTGGCTGAGCTTTCCCGCGACGGTGGGGGAGGCGGTGGGGGCGGCGATGGAGGGGGCACAGAAGCGGGAGGCACGGGAGAGACCCCTCCGGAAAACGGCGGGGAAACGGGAAATGATGTCGGGAACGGCGTGGAGACGCCGGCGGCCCCGGATGCGCCGTCGAATATCGATATCGGTCCGGTCAGTATATTTTCCTTTGGGGCCGAGGACGAAGCGGATCACGAGGTCCTGTGGGCACGGAACCTGGCGGCCCCCCTGAGGACGTCTCCGGTCCTGGGTGACGGGACACTGTCTTCAACGATATTCGTCGTGTCGGGCAACGGCTTGCTCTACGCCCTGGATGTTTTAACCGGGGAGCTCCGGTGGCACGTGGATTCCGGGGGGGACATCTTATCATCGCCGCTCTATTATACCGAGACGATCTACGCCGGTGAGTACAACGGCACGCTCTTCGCCTGGGACGCCGCCGGGGGGGAGAGACTGTGGAAGTTTCGCACCCCCGGGGGGATTTTTCCCCAGCCCGTGGCTCTGGACGATACCGTGATCACCGGGGGTGACGAGGGGATGATATATGCCGTGGACGCGCTGACGGGGGACGAGCTGTGGATGAGCGATGTGGGGGGAGACCTTTATGCGCCGCCGGCGATATGGAAGGATGCGCTGTTTGCCGCGAGCTTGGATCATTTTCTGTATGCCGTGGATGCCACGTACGGCACCGAGCTCTGGCGGTTCGAGGCCGGCAGCGCCCTGTACGCCGCCCCCGTCGCCCGGGAGGGATGGGTGTTTTTGGGAGACGTCGACGGCGTGCTGTATGCTTTGGACGCTGAAACCGGCACCCTCATGTGGCGCCGGAAGACCGGCGGGTCGATATTTTCACCCCCTACCGTCTCCGGCGAGACATACTTCGTCGGCAGCGCCGATGGATATGTCTATGCCCTCAACGCGCGAACCGGTGCGGCCTACTGGAAGCGGAGGGTCGGCGCGGCGGTGGGATCGACGCCGTTTGTGCTGACCGAAGAGACGCCCGACAACGAGACGGCATCCCTCGCTCCGCCGGACGTGGAATCGGCGACGTCCCCGGATGATGCATCAACGCCCGAATTCACCGACTGGATGGGAACGGATGACACCCTCGACGGGGAGGCGCCGGTCTCCGGGATCGTCTACGTGGGATGCCGGGATCACTCCCTCTACGCACTGGACGCCGCCACCGGAGAGGTGCTGTTTCGCTTCGAGACCGGGGGGGAGGTGGATTCTTCGCCGGTGGCGGTCGTGATGGAGGTCCCGATACGGACCGAGGATGTCGCGGACGAGGCGTTGGAGGGGGCGGCGGACGGTGGGGACGTGGAACGGACCGAAGCGCCCGAAGAGGCAAATGATTCCCCGGGCGAAGGGGATGTAGGGGGGGAGGGAGAAGGGACGGATGACGCGCCCGTCGGTACTGAGATCCCGACGGAGATGAAGGCGGTGATCTTCTTTGGCAGCGACGACGGCTATTTCTACGCCATCTGGTAGGCCTGAGGGGGGGGAGAGGGGGGGAAGGTCCCTTTTCGGCGGTGGATGCGGAGGTATCGGAGACGGGCGGGCGGCGATGATATGCAATGATACCTTTTTATATTATAAAGTTTCTCAGTGAGGAAATCATGGGTTTGAAAAAAATACGGATCGGCGTTCTCTGTATCATATGTGTGATGTGTGTACTGGCGGGTCTCTGGGCCGGGGCCCAGGACATTCCCGAGGAGACGATCCCGGCGCCGGAGGGGACCACGACAGAGCCGGGGGATGTGTCCTGGATGTTCGGGGGAAACGGGGACAATATCACCTTTTCCGATTTCGATCTCTCCGGGTATCCTACCATCTCTCTCTATCTTTCCATAACAGACCACGCGGGCCGTCCGATTGATATCATGAATATCAAAAACCTGACGGTTACCGAAGAGGACACCCCGGTGGAAAACCTGGAGCTGCAGCCCACCGATCCGGTGCGGGACCCGCTGGCGGTGGTGCTTGCCATCGATATCTCCGGCAGCATGGCGGGAACGCCCCTTTCCCGGGCGAAAGAGGCGGCGGAGGTATTCGTGGAGCTTCTGGAGCCCCAGGATAAGGTGGGACTGGTGACCTTCGATCACAACGTATACGTCGATGTGCCGCTGACAGACGATCACGACGCGGTCATCGAGGTCATCCGAGGGCTGGAATACAAGGGGGACACGGCGCTGTATCAGGCCGTCATCGATTCCTCCGAGCTGCTTTCGGACGCGACGGAGGGTCGTCGGGTCGTCGTGGTGCTGACCGACGGCAAGAACGACAAGGCAAACAGCCCGGCCACGGAAATGGACGCCGTCAAGGCGGCAAACGACTCCCGGGTGATGGTGATCACCGTGGGGCTGGGAAAGGAGATCAACTCGACGGTGCTCGACGGTATCGCCTCCGAGACGGGCGGTCGATTCTTCTATGCACCCACGCCCGGCGATCTTGAAGATGTCTACACGCTGATATCCGAGCAGCTTCATTCCCTGTTTCTCCTGTCGTTCACCTCTCCGTTCCCCCAGCGGCCGGACCGGGTGGTGTTGATTCACACCCTGGCGGTTTCCCTCACCTACGCCGGGGAGGAGATCACCGGGTCCAGGGATTTTCTCGCCTCCACCAATCCCCCGCCGGCCACCGGCCTCATCCTGGAATACCAGGAGAAGAAGCGGGCGGAGGAGGGATGGAAGAACGCGTTTTTCACCCTGTTGGTGGTGGGGATCGTGCTGATCGTGGTGATCCTTCTGATGTTGATCGTCAGGGCCCAGAGGAGGAGGAGATAAAAGCGCTCGGGAGACGCCGCATGTTTCCAGGGCGGGCGATGCGGTGAATGTGCCGGGGGAGGGCCGGTGAGGGTGTTCTCTTGAGGGGGAGTTTCCATGAAAGAGAAGGTTATCGGAAAATACCGGATACTGAAAGAAATCGGCGAGGGCGGGATGGGGATCGTCTATCAGGCGAGACAGGCGGGGCTGGACAGGATCGTCGCCCTCAAGGTGTTGCTTACCCACCTGTCGTCTCGGGAGCATTTCGTGGAGCGGTTTTTAAGGGAGGCGAAGAGCGCCGCAACCCTGGATCACCCGAACATTGTGACGATTTACGAGGTGGGAGAGGAAGAGGGGACATACTACTTTTCCATGAAATATATAGAGGGGGGCGACCTGGAGGATGTGCTCTCCCGAGGGCCGATGCCCCTGGAGCGGGCGGTGGATATCGCCCGGCAGGTGGCCGACGGGCTGGCTCACGCCCATGAGAAGGGGATCATCCACCGGGACATCAAGCCCGCGAACATCATCGTGGATACGGACGGCCGGGCGGTGATCACCGATTTCGGCATCGCCCGGGCCGCGTGGGAGGAGAGATTGACGGACGCCGGCATGTCCGTGGGGACGGTGGAATACATGAGTCCTGAGCAGTTTCAGGGGGAGGAGCCGGGGCCCGAAAGCGACATATACGCCCTGGGGGCGACGTTCTATCACCTGCTCACCGGGATCTCCCCGTTTCCGGGGAAGACCACCCAGGAGGTGATGTATCAGAAATTCGAGGGTGCGCCCCCGCCGCCGACCGAGGTAAACCGGTCGCTGCCCGAATGGACGGACCACATCGTGGCCGCCGCCATGCACGAGGATAGAACGGAGCGAATCCGGTCCGCCCGGGAATTCATCGAGATTCTCGATCGACGGGAGGTTCCGCCGGAAACGACGGCTCCCGGGATCGAAGAAGCGCCGTATCCGGGTGACGTCGCCGACACGACGGACCTGGACGGCCACGGGGATGATGTGCCCGCTCCTGTTGCATACGCCGGGGGCGAAGGTGTGCCTTCCCGGATATCCAGAAAGGCGGTCATCGGCGTCCTGACGGCGTGTATCGCCCTGGGACTGATCGTCACGATGCTGTTTGCCGTCAGGGCGTTCACGGAGCGGAGTCGGCCCGTCCCCGGTATGATCACCGACGGCGGCGGGGGGCTCTCGGGGGTTGAGCCGCCTCCGGCCATCGAAGCTCCATCGGTTGAGATGCCGCCGCCGGCATCCACCCCGTCGGTACCGGCACCCGCGCCTGCCCCGGCACCGGAGCCGGCTCCGGGTCCGTCGATACGATATGGGTATATCACCGGCGACAACGTGAACATCAGGTCGGGCCCGGGGGTTTCATACGATAGGATCACAAAGCTCGACAAGGGGGACTCGGTGACAATCTTGGACGAGAGCCTTGCCGGGAGTACGTCCGAGGGGAAGCTCTGGTCGGATACCACGGTATCCCTGGAGGGCGGCGGCGGCATGACCCTGGGCGCGGGGTACGCCGTGACGGTTATGGGGGAGGATGGATGGAACTATCGGATTCGGTTTAACGTGGACGGAACGGAGCACTACGGGTATGTCCCCAAGACCGATGTGAAGCTCTTTATCGATGATTACTGGTACCAGGTGGAAACGCCGTCGGGCGATATCGGGTGGGTGATCGACGATTATGTGAGCATCTACTGACCCCGACGGACGGTGCCGGTGACGACGGATGTGAAACGGGACGAGATACGAATAGATACAAACAGAGACAAATACCGGGAGAAGAATAGATGAAGAGACAATCGGTACGAGATACCACAGTTCTCACCCGGGCGGCGGTTTTTTCCGCCGTCCTGATCGCAGCGGTCTGTGTCGTTTCGATACAGGGTATGGCCCAGGGCCAGCAGCCTCCCCGGGCGGGAAGCGAAGGGGACCCCGCCCTCATGCAGCCGGCGGCCGGATCCCTGGGCGATGTGGTCATCAAGAACGCCTGCGGCGCCTATACGGATGAGCTGGGGATCGATCTTCTTGCCGCCGGGAAGCGGGCCGTGGCCAACGCGGGATTTACCGTAAAGAGTGAGCTTGAGCTTTCGATCTACCGGTTCGAGACCTTCATCCACTACTATCCCGGCGACGAGGCCGCCGCCGAAGCCCTTCTTCGGGCTGTGGGGACGGGGACCCTCACCCCGGACGAGACCCTGACACCGGGGCTCTTGAAGGTTATCCTGGGGGCGGACGCCGTTCCCCGCCTGGTCTCGATGACGCCCCGGGAGCCGGTGGTCTACATTCTGGACGCCACCGGTACCGACCCCGCACTGTCCCCGGCGAAGATCCTCGCATCGATCCTGGCCGCGGCGGGCGCCGAGGAGGATGTATATGAGCCGGTGATCGTCAATAAGGGGATGGAAGAGACGACGATCGTTTATTATCCCCTGGACGGCGTCGACCGGGCCAATGAGCTCCTCACGAAGGCGGGAGGAGGCTCGGGCAGGATGGTGGCGGGGCTGCTGGACTTCTTCGTGGTGCTGGCGCCGGACTCCGTGGGGGAGGTGTGGCAGGCGGTGCCGTCGTGGGAGCCGATAGACGGAGAGGAGTATTCGATCGTCATCGACAAGAGCCGATACATCCTTGAAGTCAGAAACAGCGTCGATGAGGTCGTCGCCGAGTTTTCCATCTCCATCGGGTCGAATCCGGACCTGGGGGACAAGGAGCGGGTGGGAGACTGCCGCACACCCGAGGGGGATTACTCCGTCAGCAACCTGCACGATGCATCTGGCTGGCGCTTCGAGGAGGAGCTGGCCTACGGTCCCTGGTTCATTCGGCTGTCGACGCCGCCCTGGACCGGCATCGGCATCCACGGCACAAACGAGCCGTACCTGATCGGCGCCCCGGCCACTCACGGCTGCATTCGGCTGGACTCACGAAATGTCGACAAGGTCAGGCGGGCGCTGGATATCGGCACACCGGTTACCATTATATCCGATGACGCCTATACGGAGGAGCCGGCGGTCGAAGAACCCCTCCCCGAAAATACGGACATACAAACTAATTCACCATAAGCGGTGAGGATGGGATTATGTCGATGATACTTCTTATCCTGATTTTCTTTGTATTGATGATCGTCCTTCTGGGCGCCGCCATCGTTTTTATTGTCGTCAGACAGCGGCAGACCGGGGGGACTTCCCCACCTTCCACGGGGGAGCGGATGATTCTCCGGGCGGAATCGACGGACTCTTCGCACATGAGCGTCAGCCTGAAGCCCGAAAGCGACGGCACGTCCCGGGATGAGACGACCGCGTCCGGCACCATCGGCAACTATGAGCTGATCAGCGAGCTGGGCGAGGGGGGGATGGGGATCGTCTACAAGGCCCGGCAGGCCTCCCTGGATCGGATCGTGGCTTTGAAGGTGCTGCTTCCCAACCTCTCCCGGAAGGATCGATTCGTCCAGCGTTTCATGCGGGAGGCGAAGAACGCCGCCACCCTGGATCACCCGAACATTGTTACCATCTACGAGGTGGGCGAGCACGACGGCTCCTACTATTTCTCCATGAAATATGTGGAGGGTGAGGACCTGGACCAGCTGGTGGAGGACGGAGCCCTCTCCGTTGATGACGCATCGGCCATCGCGCTCCAGGTGGCCGGGGGCCTTGCCCACGCCCACCAGCGGGGCGTCGTCCACCGGGACATCAAGCCCGCCAATATCATCCTGGATACCTCCGGCAGGGCGGTCATTACCGACTTCGGTATCGCTCGGGCGGCGTGGGAGGAGCGCATGACCTCCACCGGCATGGCGGTGGGGACCGTGGAATACATGAGCCCGGAGCAGTTCAAGGGGGGCGACGTGGACGAACGGAGCGATGTCTACGCCCTGGCCGCCACGTTCTACACCCTCCTCACCGGCTCTTCGCCGTTTCCCGGCGCCACCACCCAGGAGGTGATGTATAGGAAATTCAAGGAGGCGCCTACGCCCCCCACGGAGGTGAATCCCTCTCTTCCCGCCTGGGTGGATCGCGTGATCGCCCGGGCGATGGCGGACGATCCGACCGATCGGTACCCGACAACGGACGATTTCGCCCGGGATATCCGGGCGGGGCTCGAGGGAACGCTGGAGGCGGCACCGGGGGCGCCCGTCGGGGAGAAGGAGCCGGAAGAAAAACCTGAAGCCGAAGGTGCCGCGGCTCCCGCACCGGCGCCGGAAGACGCATCCCCACCTCCCGGCGACGGAGAAGAGGTGGAAGCAGCGGCGGAGGGTGAAGACCTCCCGGCGACGCCGATTCCGGTTGAGGAAGGCGCCGCCCCGGAGGCGGGTCTCCTCGATGCAGAGCTGCAGCGCATCGATCGGACGGGGCGGACAAATAAGAACCTCTTCATCCTTCTGGGCGTTTTGGCCGCCCTTTTTCTCTTTATACTCGGGACCATCGGCTTCTGGGTGATGAAGAACAGGATCATCCCGTCCCTCTCCTCCGGCGGCACCGCTCCCGGGGGCGGCTCGCCGTCTTCCGGTGGGGGAATGTTCGGTGTCGGCGGCTGCAGCGAGTATCTCGATGAATCGATCATCAGGTCGGTATTCTCCTCCAGGGCCAACGAGGATGGATACGCGTATGACCTGATGAACGTCTACTATTTCGAGGGATCGTTCACCGGCCCGAACATGCGGGAGGCGATCGTGACGTTTGAGGATTACAACCAGTCCAACGCCAGCGAGGTTTCTGAGGTATGGCTGTTTTCCTGCAAGGGGGGGTGGCACGACGTAACCCTCGTCATCGAGGGTGACTATTGCGACGTGTATTCGACAGACGTCAACGGCGACGGGGTGAGTGAGGTGGAGGCCTACGTCTCCAACTATTCCACCGGATTCGGCGGCACCGCCTATTACCTGTTCTCCCTCAGAGAGGGATACGTCAACACCATCTATAACGTCTTCGGGGAAGATCAGCTCGGAACCCCCGGCGAGTGGGCGTATGTGGCGGAACACACCGTTTACTATGAAGACTATGACGGAAACGGTATCATGGAGCTGGTCGACAACCTGACCTACAGCTACTATTCCTATGACTATTACTACAACGAGTGGGACTATCAGAGCGAGGAATATTATACCTATATCTACACCTTCGGTGTGGATGAATACGGGGATCTGTACTTGGGCACCTATGATGGGTACGGTACTGAATAGGATTCGGAATCGGTGCCCCCGCAAGGGGAAAAGTATGGGGTATCAACGCGATAATCGTGACAGGGAATAATCATGGGACCGGAAGATGAATTGAAAATAACGCTCGGTGGCAAGACGGACATCGGCCGGGTGCGTGAAAAGAATGAAGACAGCTTCATGGCCATGACCATCAACGAGGAGGACCGGGGAAGCCTCGGTGTTCGTGCCGTGTTGGTGGTGGCCGATGGCATGGGGGGACACGTGGGGGGGGATGTGGCCAGCAGAACGGCGATCAGGGCCGTTATGGACGCCCTTCGCCCGTCCGGGTATTCCCGTTTGGAAACCCTGGGCGCAACCATGCGGGAGGCGGTGGCCGGGATCGTCCGGGTGGCGGACGAGCGGGTCCGAGAAGCGGGGGGCGGGGGCGATAAGCCGCCGGGGACAACCTTCACCTCGGTATTCGTGTCCGAGAACCGGGCGTATATCGGGCATGTGGGAGACAGCCGGGCATATCATATCAGGAACGATGAGATCGTGCCGGTCACCGAGGATCATTCCTTCGTGGGAAAGCTGATCCGGGAGGGGAAGCTCACCCTCGAGGAGGCGAAAGATTTCCCCCAGAAAAATATCATCCTACGCTCTCTCGGCGCCGGGGAGCCGGTGACGGTGGATGAGCCGACGGAGCTGTTCCTCCAGGACGGGGACATACTGTTTCTCTGTTCCGATGGTTTATGGGACCTGGTCAGCGAGGACGAAATCCTCGGGGCGTTTCACGGGGAGCGAAGCATCCAAAAGGCGTGCGATCGGCTGGTGGACCTGGCGAACTTCAGGGAGGGTCACGATAACATCACCGCCGTCGCCGCCCTGTTCGGTAAGTTCCAAAGAAACCGCGCCCTGGCCTTTGCTCTCCCCCGGTCCGGCCCGGTTACGGAGAAGATCATCGCCGAGGAGGGTGCGGGAGAACAGCGGTTTCGCCGGGGACCCGAAAGCATCAATGTTCGCACCATACTCATGACGGCGGTGGGCGTGTTGTGCCTCTTATTCGTTTTTCTGGTGTCATACGTGACGGTGCATTTGGCTCGGGAAGACGAAAATAGAAGCGGTGTGTCGACGGATGACCCCAACTCCCTGCCGGCAACGGTGATAGAACCGCCGTCGGCTCCGATACCGGGGCCGGCCGTCGGCCCCGAGCTGCCCACCACCCCCGGGGATTCCCCCGATTCAGGAGATTCCACCGGGGAGGAGACCCCGGACGGGACAGACGGAGGCGAGGTTTCATCGACCACGAAGGATCCTGAAACGAGCGAGACCGACGGTGTCACGCCCGCCGATCCGGGGGAAAGAGGACCGGCGACAACGCCCCGGAAAGACGGACAGATATGAGCCGGCTGTCCGGGGGGGAGAGGTGGATCCCGTCACACTCCCTGGAACAAGCTGAAAATACCTATCACCTGATACAGACCAGAATGTAGTTATTCACCGAAAGCCGGCGGCGGGGAGGGCCTGAACACGGCGGAGACGTATTCTTCGCCATGATGACTCGGGAATAGTGATTCGCTATACGGCGGTGAAGACGTTTCTCAGATAACCGGCGCACATCGCACAAAAAGGAGCAGACTATGGCACGATATCTCTTCACGAACGGTACCGTTATCACCATGGAGCGGGAGGACGACCTCCATGAGGCCTCTGCGGTTATCGACGACGTGATTGCGGGCGTGGGCACACCTTCGGACATGAAAGAGCTCCTGGGATCCGATTATACCGAGATCGATATGAACGGCGGGGCATTACTGCCCGGCTTCACCGATTGCCATATTCACATGGTGCTCTCCACCTTCTTTACCATGAACCTGGACCTGGCGAAGATCGGGTCGATCGGGGAGCTGTTGGGTATCATCCGGGACCGGGCGGGGAAGGTGGGGGCTGAAAAATGGTTGATGGGCATGCGGTTTCGAGAGGATGACTACACGGAGGGTAGGATGCCGACGCTTTCGGAGCTGGACGAGGCGGCCCCGGAAAATCCCCTGGTGCTGCTCAGGTATGACGGGCACTCGGCCCTGGTAAACTCCCTGGCCCTGAAAGCCGCCGTCATTACGATGGACACGCCCGACCCCGAGGGCGGCGTCATCGAGAAAAGGGACGGGAAGCTCACCGGCGTGCTCAAGGAGCTGGCCATGCAGCCGGTGATATCCGCCATGCCCATTCCGGATATGGAGGAGTTTCGGCAGGGGTGCATGTCGTTCGTCCAGCGGCTTCTCTCCTACGGCGTCGTGTGCGTGCATAATATCATGCAGACCGGGCCGGACGGTCCCTCGGGCGATCTGGGGCCCTTCGAGATTCCGATCTTCAAGCTGTTCGAGGCGGACATACCGATCCGCTCTTATCCCATGATCGCGGCCCCGAATACCGCCGAGGCGGTGAAGGCTGTCACCGAGCAGTTCGGGGGGGAAATGAAAGACGGCCGATTACACGGCGGCGCGCTGAAAATCTTCGCCGACGGCACCTTCGGCAGCCGAACCGCCTATTTCACCGAGGATTATCACGACCAGCCCGGCGAGCGGGGGATGCTGGTCAACAGCCTGGAGGCCCTGGAGCATCTCGTTTTTTCCGCCCAGGAAGAGGGGGTTCAGGTGGCGGTGCACGCCATCGGGGATCGGGGCGTGTCTGAGATGGTGGATATCTTCGTGAAGGCGAGGGAGAAGTTCGGGAAGAAGGGACTGAGGCATCGGATCGAGCACGCGGGCATGATCGCCCCGGAGCTGTTTCCGAAGATCAAGGACGCAGGGCTCATTCTCTCCTTTCAGCCCTCGTTTATCGCCTCCGAGGGATCGTGGATGAAAACCCGGGTGGGGAAGCGCCTGGGGAGGGTCTACCCGATCCGGTCGGCGATCGACGAGGGCGTCCCGGTGTGCGGCGGGTCCGATTCCCCCATCGAGGAGCCGAACGTGATGGAGGGGATCTGGGGGACGGTGGTCCGGGAGGGTTTCACCACGGATCAGGCTTTGAGCGTCTTCGAGGCGATCTCCCTCTACACCAGCAGGGCGGCGTTTGCCTCCTTCCAGGAGGGGGCCCGGGGCACCATCACGCCGGGGCTCCCGGCGGATCTGGTGGTGTTGGACAAAAACCCCCTGGCGGTGAAGTCTTCGTCCCTCAAGGATATCAAGGTCATGAGAACCGTCATCGGCGGAAAGACGGTGTGGGAGCGATGATTCCCCGTCGGAGGAGTGAACATAACACATGAGGTCCTATTGTATGATCTATGGAATGGGGTAATGATACATGGCGAAGATGAAGGAGAAGTTTCCAAATCAATTGTTTTACTTGATTTTATTGACCGCAGAGGAGATTCTGGGGAAACCGGGTCTGAACGCGATTCTCAACTACTGCGGCATGACCAAGTTCAGGGACAACTACCCGCCGAATAATATGGAGGAAGAATATACCTCCAGAGATTTTTCGATCCTGATGCGGGGATTCATTGACGTGATGGGGGAGCAGGGCGTTCGTCCGATCATGTTTCGAGGGGGGATCAAGGGATTTGAGATAATGAATGAGCAGTTTCCCCAGATGTTCGACATCAACGGCATCACCCCGAAAGAGAGAGACGCCGAAGAAGCGTTCCAGGAGTTTCGCAGGATATACGGCATCATGGTGGAGGCGTCAAAGGTAATGCAGGGAGATATCTTCACCTATTATGACGTGGAAGAGGGTGTGGCCCTGGAAATCGCGCCGTGTCACTGGTGCGTGGGGGTACGCGCCAAAAAGCCGATCTGCTTCCCCCAGCTCGGGTTCCAGTTCGGCATCGCCCGGTGGGTGACCGGCCGGGAGATCAAGGTGGAGGAGACCCACTGCATCGCCACCGGCGACGAGATGTGCCGGTTCGTGATGCACCGGCCCACGGAATAATAGACAGAGCATTATTACTCAAAAATATCAGGAGTAACCGGATGAGCACGAAGCCTGAAACGAAAGGGGCGATAACGAGACGCCGATTTCTACAAGGGAGCACCGCGGCCGCCGGTCTTTTCGCCGCCGGGGGATACGGCTTTTTAACATCATGTGCGAAGGGGCCCCAGAACGCCGATTTTGACATTGTCATCCGGGGCGGCACGGTGTATGACGGCGTGACGATGCTGCCGTATCAGGCGGATGTGGGCATCGTGGGCGATCGCATCACGGCCGTGGGTGATCTCTCCGGCACGGCGGGAAGGGTTATAGACGCCTCGGGGTTGATGGTCGCCCCGGGGTTCATCGATGTCCACAATCACAGCGATCTGACGTTCGAGCGGGCCGGCTGGAAGAGGAGCCTGGCATACGTCATCCCCTCCTTCAAGGGGAACTATAACTATATCAGCCAGGGAGTGACGACGGTGATCACCGGCAACTGCGGGTACGGATATGTGGACCTGGAATACTGGTTTTCCATGGTGGATCGGGTCGGCTTCGGGACCAACGTGCTGCACCTGGTTCCCCACGGAATCGTCAGGGAGGAGCTCTTCGGCGACGACCAGCCGACGACCCTTACGAAGAGTCAGAGGGATCGGCTTATCGGACGGATCGGTGAGGTCATGGATATGGGGGCGGTGGGGATATCGACGGGTCTTGCGTATCATCCCGGCTTTCTGACCGATACCGAGGAGCTGGTGGCGGTCTCCCGGGAGGTGGCGAAGCGGGGAGGTCTCTACGTCACGCACATGCGGGATGAGTCCGGCGCCCTGGATGAAAACGGCGTGTATGGGGTGGTGAAATCAATCAGGGAGACGGCCCGCATCTGCCGGGAGGCGGAGATCCCCGTCCACATTTCGCACCTGAAGGCTTCAGCCCCCCACAACGGCGTGACGGCCCGGGACATCTTGGAGGCCATCGAGTCGGCCCGGGACGAGGGGCTGGACATGACCGCGGACCAGTACCCCTACGACGCCGGGAGCACCCAGCTGACGATCCTGCTGCCCAACGAGATGGTGTCCGGGCAGGATATTCGGGATGAATATCGAACGAAGGAGGGGAGGGGGGAGGTCGAGCGGGCCATCGGTGAAGTCTTCGA
>Ga0180432_10000477_pt1 | contig 65476 bp, 75 predicted proteins | sample SS_ome_10_FD_132414 | JGI IMG/M metagenome (GOLD analysis project Ga0180432, IMG submission 132414) | Hypersaline lake sediment archaeal communities from the Salton Sea, California, USA - SS_1_MS_2 metaG | ecosystem: Environmental > Aquatic > Non-marine Saline and Alkaline > Hypersaline >...
AATACCGGTTGGATGTTCGGCGGAAATTTCATCTATTCATGCGATAGCCGGTTTCCCTGTAGTCACCCCATCCCGATCTATGATCGGCAAGAAACTCCGGGAAATTATGCGCACTTAACAGTGTAAGCTGTTGAGAATAAAAACGACGCCGAAAGGCGAAAGGAGGTTACTCCGTAAGTGGTGGTAAAAGACAAAGGGAGGTGATACTGAATGCGTTAAATTATTGAGATTATTCGCTGTGATTGGGGCCAAGTGCTCGTGTCTTCTTACATAGAGAGGACCCCTACCCCATTTTCAGTCCCGAGCCAGACAGCTTGGCCCCAACGACAGAAAATAATCTGCAGGAGTAAAGAAAATGTGGAAGATTATCTTGGACGAAGTACCAGATCCGCAAGCAGAACCTGGGACAAACGGGAACGCAGTTGGCATTGCCAGCTCAGATTACGACGAGTCGTTGGAAGATGAAATGGTAGCCAGGTTCCGGATGTACGACGATGACGGCGAAATGTATTACGAAGGAATAGCAACGCCGGATGATGGGGAAGATGGATTTGCCCCGCTTGACGATTTCGGGACACCGAACGCCGGCTGTACTGAAATCAGATATCTCGAAGGACAGGAGTGGGTGACTCGATGAAATACGGGGAAGACCCGTTAATTTAAGAAGGAGGTAGGGAACAATGGTAGAGACGAAAGAAAAGGAAGGTATCCAGATCAGCTTCCGGCCGGTCAGGGAGAACGTATCCCTGGGAGAGATCGACGAGTCGAAGGTGATGGCCCCAACGAAAGGGTTTGTTGCATCTGTGGGGAAGCTCGGAGTATTGACTCCGGTGATACTGCAGCGCAATGGTGATGCGAAATTCCATATCATCGCCGGACGCCGACGTGTCAGTGCTGCGATCGCATCAGGGCAGGAAACGATTGACGCTCTGATCGTCGATGAACTCAGTGCTGAACAGGGAGCTTTGATAGCTCTGACTGAGAACATGCAGCGCAACCCGAATCCTCTGGTTGAAGCACGGTTGATGAAGGTCTTGGTTAGCGGAGGCCGGAACCAGAAGGATATCGCTGAGGAACTGAATGTCTCACAGCCCCAGGTAGCCCAGAGGCTCAAACTCTTGAATCTGTGTGAGGAAGTTCAGACGAGGGTTGAGGAAGGAGAAATCACCATCAGTGTGGCTCGGAAGATGGCCGGATTCACTCCTGAGCAGCAACGCGAACTGCTTGATCTGTCTGATTCTGAGGACAGGAAGCTCACTGAGAAGGACGTCAACACGCTCAAGCGCGAGGGCAAATTAGAGAATGTTGTTCCAGAATTGCCGACGCCGGTGAGCCCGGTTGATCTGGCCAGGGGGAGCATCGAAGGGATCCGTGAGAAGGTTGACGATCTTGATAAGAAGGCGAAAGCCGAACTCCGGCAACTCATTGGTGATCTGTACAAAGCTCTCGGTGGAAAGCTGCCGGTAGCGAAGAAGGCCGCGCCGAAGAAAACGGCTCCCGCGAAGAAAACCAAAGCGAAAGCAAAATGAAGTATTTTGCCTTGTACAAATGTCAGTATTGCGATGGGACGGTTGAAGTGGAGACTACGGGTGAAGTAGTAAAGGCTGGTATAGGGTACGCTATCCAGCAGCCGGTAAAAGCCCCAATGCCACTGATACATGATTGTTATCCGAATTTCAAAGGGATAGCCGTTTTTGTTGGCTACAAACAAGTCCCTGAAGAGGACGAAGAGGAGACCGAAGATGGAGAGAACGGGAACAGGGACCAGGGAATGGTCTGAAGTTAGCAAGAACTGCTTCCGTGGATGCTCGAATAATTGCCGATACTGCTACTCCCGATATGACCAGGTAATTCGGTACAAACGGGTGAAGATGGCAGACTGGCCGAACATGATTTTGACCGGAGCAATCGATAAGAAGCACCCGAAGTACGATGGCACGGTAATGTTTCCGACAACGCACGATATCACGCAGGAAACGCTTCTTCCCTGCATTGTCTTCCTGCATAACCTGCTCCGCGCCGGCAACGAGGTCTTGGTTGTTTCCAAGCCGGATCCGGAGTGCATCAAGACCATCTGCAATCTGTTTAGCCAGTACAAAGAGCAGATCCTTTTCCGATTCACGATCGGAGCGATGGATGATCGGATACTCAGCTATTGGGAGCCGAATGCACCGCATTTCAAAGATCGATTGGAGAGTTTGGGTTGGGCTTATGACGCCGGTTATCAGACCAGCGTTAGCATCGAACCTATGCTGGAATCGAGACGAATCGGCATGCTGATTTATCAGATCGAAGATTACGTAACCGAGACGATCTGGATTGGGAAAATGAACGATATCGACCGGCGGGTTGAAATCGAAACGATTGAAGATGCCGAAAGAGTGAACGAAATCAAGGCCGGTCAAACTGACGAACGGATTCTGGCGGTCTTTGAAATGCTCAAAGACAATCAGAAGATCCGCTGGAAGGATTCGATCAAGAAGGTGGTCGGTTCATGAATCATGGGGCTGAGGCGAGTTATGGAACGCAGCTTGTGGCCACTCGACCAGATGGGAGATGCTGTTGGTTTCGAGATCGAGCAAATACCGGTTCGAATCCGGCCAGCCCCTTCAGGAAAAGGAGATAGGAAATGGGTGAAACCAAAATAATAGCAGATCCGCTCCCGAATTTACGGGAAAGGCTGTGTGCTCTTGCTGGATGTCATCACAGACCAATTTGCACTGGCTATCAGGACAGCAATATCCGATGCAGAGCAATCAGCAGGTTAGAAACTGAGATCCGCGAAGCGATCCCATCCGGATGTTCGAATTGCGATACCCAACGACTGAGAGGGTTTTTCAACCAGGTACGCAGACTCAGCCAAGTCATGAAAGCCGGCTGTAAAGATTGTGAAGCCCGGAACGATGGTGATTGTGAACGCTGTCCGGTATGGCAGCTTGAGAATGCTGTTTTGTCGGTCGAAACCGAACGTAAGTTCGGTAATTGGGTAGAAAACTGTAAGGAGGATGGAAATGCCAGTAGACCCGAAGTATGGGAAGGTAAGTCTGGAGAAAAGGCCGGATGTTCCTGATGACGAACCAGTGTTCGTTCTCAGAGCGCAGGATGTTCTGGCAAGTAGCATCGTAGAGGACTATTCGAGGGACTACTTCGAAGCGACCGGCGATGCTGCAGGCCGTGATCGGATCATCAACCAGGCTATGGCGATGAATTCGTGGCACCCTCGCAAGATACCGGATTGAGAGGTAGAACGATGATGAAAAGAAGTTGCGTCTTCTCAGGCGATCGGAGATATCGATATGCGCTTTGGCGGGTTTGGAATGAACCGAAGGGGTATGCGATGTTTGTCGGCTTGAATCCATCAACGGCAGATGAACGCAAAGATGATCCAACAGTGCGCCGGTGCATCCGATTTGCTTATGATTTCGGATTCGGAGGCTTGTGTATGACGAACGCATTCGCATATCGATCGACCGATCCGAACGTGTTGAAGACGCTGGAGGATCCAGTCGGGCCGGAGAATGACCGGCATCTCCAGGAATTAAGTGCCGGTGCCGGCGTTGTCATTGTGGCATGGGGTTTTCATGGTGCTCTCAATGGCCGGCAGGAGGATGTACTGAAGCTCCTGAAGGATCCGCAATATCTGGCACTAACGAAGGATGGCAACCCGAGGCATCCGTTGTATCTGAGGGCTGACCTCAGACCGAAACCATATCCACCAAAAGGAGGTAGAAGAGAATGAGTGAAAAACAATATACCGCAGAAGATATGGTAGATGCCAGAATGAAATTGACAGATACTCAACTCAAAATAATCAACAATTTGTGGATGGGCCAGCATCCACTCCATGGGGCAGTTGGGCAGGCACAACATGGTGGATGGGACAGGGCTTTGCGAGCATTGATAATGAAGGGGGTTGTGTCCATTCAAGAAGATAAATCATATGGTTTAACTGAGGTGGGGCGACAGGCGGCTCTTCATCAGGCTCGGAAGTAAACCACACTGGTTAGTTGGGACATTAACTGGGCCGTAACATGTAAAAGGAGGTAGAAAATCATGCCAGTAACAGAAGGTAGAACAAACAGAGGTTGTGGGCAACGAATCAGAGGGGGCTGCTACGCTTGCACCGGGTTGAGTCCGTTCGGGAAACCGATCGAGGAATTCCTGATCGATCCCCCGATCTCAATCGATACGGAGCCGTTCAGATCCCCGCAGATGTTCCAGAAGGATGGACGGAATCATGTCTTCATCTGGATTGGCGAACAGTATTACCCGACGATGAAGCAGGGACATTGTACTCCGAAGTCTCAGGAGACCTGCATCGGGCTCAACTATCCTCTGGCTTCCCTGTTCCCCCAGGGAATAGACTTCGCTCCGGATGTCATGGAACAGACAAAGCAACCGGTTACTCGATCCGTCGGAGACGTGAAGTATGATGTCTTGGACGCACGAAACATGGGAGAAGTGGTCAAGTACAGCACTGGAGTCTTCGCGGTCTTTCCGATCACGAGACTGGAATATGTGAGAGGGGAAGAAGGCGAGGTCAATAACGAAGTTGTGGAGTTCATGCAGAAAAGCTCGATCCCGGTGGAGCTTTGCGACGATTAGAATAAGGGGGCGCATGTTCCAAGGCTGGCGAACAGGTCTCCAAAACCTGTTGGATGGGTTCGATTCCTATCGCCCCTGCCAGGAAGGAGGATCCAGAAAATGGCAGACGAAGATCTGACTCTGGTGCTCATGAAGAAAGGGAAACCGATCGGAAAGCCGATCAAGGTCGGAAAGTTTGAGCCGAGTCCGATATACAGCGACAAAGTAGCTCTGGCCAATGGGTATTTTGCCCCGTACAAAGTGGAAGTTCGAATAACCAGGCTCCAGAATAAAGAGGAAAAATCCGGAGCGAAAGCGAAACGAAAAGCGAAAGTCGCAGCATAGTTACGAGGTAATTCGATTGACATTGTAGCTACGAAAGTTAGAATAGGAGAAGAGGACCTATGGTAATAGCAGATTGTCATAAATCAGACTTGGAAAACCAAAGCAATGAGCCCGTGGTTGTGGTCACGGTCTCCGGCGGGGTACCTATGGTAGTCAAAAAGCCAAAAGGTGTAAAGTTGGTCATCCGTGATTACGATGTGGATGGAGTCGAAGAAAACCTGTTAACTCAGGATCCGTCCGGAGACGATTGCGTCGAATCTGTATGGAAATCCGGGGATATGTTAGACAACGAAGAACTTTTTAACTAAATATCGGAGCATAGATGAACCAGGAACATTCAAAGAGAGTCAGTTTAGCCATGAAAGCCTTGGATGCAGCTTTGATCAATGGTGTCAACCGGGCCAATGATGTCCGGCAGCAACCTGATACAGAACCGACTGAAAGGGGCAGGCTGACTGCTTTCATGAATGATGCCGTCACTTTCAACCAGCGCCTGCTTGAGTACGCCGGCGATCTCGGGTTAATGGAAGACGGCGAATGGCAAGAAATTGAAGAACATAAAGATGGGAAATGAAAGGGTGGGGAATAGCGTCTTTTTACCGTCGAAAAGCGTCGGAAAGTAGTTGGAAAGGGTTTTTTTACCTGTATATGTTGACAATAGTTGTCATTTCTGATAAGTTGTAAGGGAGGAAAAGGGTATGAGGATATGTACTAGCAGGTACCAGGCACAGAAGCAGGTCATGGATTCCGGACTGGTTCCGGTCGGGATCACGGTCGGGAATCCACGCTTCAAACTGCAGTACAAGTATGTTAGCTTGAAACTGCTGGCACCCACAGGACATCTGTTCCACATAGATGAAAAGATTGAGTTCACAAGAAGATTCCGGGCGCATCTCGATCAGATCGGAGTGGAGAAGATCCGGAAGGCACTGGAGAAGATCAGTCAGGATAATGGTGGACGTGGACTCGTGTTACTGTGCTACGAAGATGTTCATAAAAAGGGCGAGTGGTGCCACAGACGGGTGTTTGCCGATTGGTGGACAGACAGAACCGGGCAAGTGATCGAAGAACTGCCCCCACCGCATCGGCAACTAACGCTCGATTCATCCGCCGAATAGAGTGACGACTTTCTAAGTCGTAGGTCGCAGGTTAGAGTCCTGCATGGCGGTCGAGTCAATAAAGGGAGCGGGTTTCAGCTTTTATAGCTGAGCCTGCTCTTTTTTTATATTACGGAGTAATACAGGAAAAATGAATGGTTACAAAGTCGATAGCGACCAATGGGTATACCTTGCTGAAGTAGTGGGGTCGGTAAGAATTCCTGAAAGTGCGGCCTTCATTATCAAGGAAGCCCTCGAAAAGATGACGTCCAATGGTGATATCTCAGAGCGGAATCCCTGGCAGGCGATCGAGTATTGGGCTGCTGATTACCTGCAGGGGCCAGATTTGTCGGAAGAAATTCCTGAGAAACCGAAGGCGACGGAAAAAACCCCAAAGAAGAAAAGCACCAGTAGAAGGAGGAAGACAACGTGGAAGAACTAATCACCGCAACCGAAGACCAAATCAAAGAGGTTTTCACTGAATGGGAGCGCCGGTGCAGGGAGGACCCTGAAAGTTTTGAAAAGGCAGCCGACAGCACTCCTGAGGAATACGGAGAGGCATGCGCCCCGTTTTTCGTCAAGCTTCTGAATGAAATCAAGGGAGGATAAACCAATGGAAATGCCGAAAATGTCGATGTTTAGGATCACCATCATTCTGTGTCTGGCGTTTGCCGTGGTTCTGGCGATACTGGCGCTCTTGATTATCAAGTGGACGCTCCCAGATGCGATTCCGGAACAGACGCTTGGCTTACTAGTCGGTGGGTTGATCGGTATCGGAACCATCGTTGCGACCGGAGCAGTAACCGTATGCACGACTATCCTCATGAGCGAACAGGCAAAGAACACCAGAGAAGAAGATCAGAAGGCAAATCAGGAGTATTTCAGCAATATCTTGGAAACGATTCAGGTAATCGCTGGCAAATCCAATGAAAAACCTGTGTAAACGGCTTTACATTTGGAAGCCGGTTAGCTTTGTAACGCACTTCTTTTGGCCGGCTTTCCCGATCGGATTCTCTTTGTATGCTTGCACGCCGATTGGGGCTGCGGCTCTTTGGGTGTTTCTGAAGTATGAATTCAATGAACCGAAGTATCTGCCGAAGGATCGACCGTTTCAGGATATTCAGGGTGTTTGGGTCGCGCTGACTCTGCCCGGAACCGTCATCGGAATCCTCATTTTAGCGGAGATCTTGCCGGCATGTCCGTGGCTCGGCATCGACTAAAACTGGTGGAATCGGAGGAAAAAAGTGGCTGAATTGTGGCAAAGACAACCAAAAGAGAGGGCGAAAGCGTGGAATGCGTTCAGAATTTACCGTGATTTGGGGGAAACTCGCACACATGAAAAGGTGCGGGTTGCCCTCGGACGCACTGCGGGATACACCAGGCAGATAGAGGAATGGTCGGCTAAATTCAAGTGGGTAGCCAGAGTTGAAGCATACGAGGCTCACCTTGACGAAGAACGGCTGAAACAGAACGAGAAGGCAATTCGAGAAATGAACGAAAGGCAGGCTGAAGCCGGTGTAGCTTTGCAAAAAATTGGGTTAACGAAGTTCACTACGCTTCCAAGAGATAAAGATGGGAATATTGATTCTCAGGCTGTCCTTCAATTACTCAGTAATAGTGAAGCGATTCGAGCGATCGAGGCAGGGTCGAAACTCGAACGAACTGCCAGGGGCGAACCGACTGAGATACAAGGGGGAAAACTGGTGGAAGTAGAGGATGAAGTTGCAGGAGCGCTGATGAAAGCCTACGAGAAAATTCAATTGAAGAAAACGGAGTAATGACAAAAATACCGGAACAAGCCTTGAAAATAATAGCCGGAGAAACGTGTGCCGATCTGGAAGGTTACATGAATTTTGTCTTTGGTTTGGAGCCAACATGGTTCCACCTTGAGTGGATGGAAATACTGCAGGAACCAGCGAGGTATCCGCGAATACTATTCATTTGCCCGCCAGACAGTGCGAAGACAACTCTGGTCGGAATCATCTATACCTCGTGGATGATTTGTAAAAATCCAGATATTCATACTGGCTATGTTTCGAACACGTACACGCAAGCTGCCAAGCAATCGGTGGCGGTCAGGGATACGATCCACGGTAATGAACGATTGAAGTTTGCGTACCCTAATCTTCAGCTTGATCCGACAAAAGGAACAGCCGAAGCCAGGTGGTTTGTCAAGCGCCCGAACATCTCGGATAAGGACGCAACATTCGTTGCATCCGGCGTCGGGGGGCCGATTCTCGGCTCTCGATTTGATCTTCTGGTATGTGATGACGTTGTTGACAAGGACAATGCTGCGACCGAATTACAGCGCAATAAGGTTTACGACTGGACCACTTCAACTGCATTCTCTCGGGTAGTTGCCGGTGGCCGGATCGTCATCATCGGTACCCGATGGCATGAGGATGACGTGTATGGCCGATTGGAGCAGCATGGATTCAAGGTGATTCATTATAAGGCAATAGACGATGAGTATCGAAATTACCGAGAGTAACCTTCTGTGGCCTGAACGCTGGACTGTAGAAGACATCCTCGAAAAGAGGAAACTTCTTGGTGCTCGTCAGTTCGAATTGATGTACCAATGCACGGTAAATCCGGAAGAGGGAGACCTGTTCAAGAAAGCCTGGTGGCAGTATGCCAAGGTAGTCAATGATCCGTCGGAACCAACGGTGGTGATCGGCAACGAGTCGTATCAGGTCACGCGGGTTTACCAGTCAGCCGATACCGCACAGAAAGATAAGGAAAAGAACAGTTTTTCAGTAATAGCAACATGGGGAGTTTTCCAGCTTGGTTATATCCTGCTGGACATCTGGAGAAAACATGTTCCTTACTATCGACTGAAGAAGGCTGCAAAGACCCTCGGAGAGTATTGGGATCCAGCCATAATTCTTGTTGAGGATAAATCGAGCGGGATTTCGCTGATTCAGGATCTGAGGTATGACACTACTCTCCGGATTGTCGCATGGCCGGCGGATAGCGATAAGACGGCCAGAGCCGAAAGTATCACTCCTTTTTTCCAGGGAAAGCGAGTGTGGATCCGGGAAGACGCTCCCTGGAGTGAGGATTGGGAGATGGAGCACGAGGTCTTCCCGAATGGGACATACGATGATCAGGTCGATACCACGACCCAGTTTCTTAATTACATCAGAGAATCGGAAAAACTAAAGAAAGGAAGAGTCAAAGCGAGTTCGACATGAACTGCGAACATGACCTGCTATGGGACAAATCTAAAGGGAATGGCAGTGTTGTTGTTTGCACGAAATGCGGGCACGAGCGGGAATACTATTACGATGAAGACGCCCAAATGGTGTTGTCGAGAGTAACTAAAGAGGGACGGGAAATAACTCTTGTCTCTGTAAAGGAGGAAGCAGTGATAGAGCAGATCACACGACCAAAGAAAGTGATCCGGGAGGAATTGCTGGAACTCGGGCCGAAGGGTTATGCAGAGAAGTACGGGTATGAAAAGAATCAGAAAGCATTCCTGTTCAATCTGTACAATCGGTGGTCTGAGGGACTTCCAGGCACGCCAAGAAAGAAACAGCAACCGAAATCGAAAGGATCCTCTCCGGATTTCAGCAAGGCTTTCGAGACGATCCGAGAGTTAATGCCGGAGCCTGGGACTCCGTTGACGTATGATCAACAGCAAGGGTTAACCGAGATGACTGCGGGAGCGATCAAAGTCATGTATCCGATCAAGGACTGATTGATTTCCTACAGTTACGATAGGCCGGTAGGAAATCGAGGGGATGAAAGACGCTAGAAAATCGGGGATATAGCGAGTTAGTAGGTAAATGAGTAGGAAATCAGGGAGAGTAGCACGGCGGTTAGTGCACCAGTCTTATAAACTGACGGTCATGGGTTCGAATCCCATCTCTCCTACCAGAACTCAACGACTATTGCCTGTTTAGTTATAAGGGAGAATTGTCAGATTTTGTCAAGTTAAGAAATTCATGCCGAGACAGAAGATGTCAGATTTACGAGGTAATACGGAGGAATTGAATGGGAAAGGTATTCTGCAAGGATTGTAAGTATATGGTAGTACATATCTTATTTGATCCCATAAATAGATGCAATTCACCCAAAAGAGGAATTACGGATTATGTAACGAATTATCCCCCATCATGCGCAAGTCTTAATCCTAAAGGTGAATGCAGTTTGTACGAACCTAAAGATCCGGAACCAACATGGAAATGTAGGTTGTTTGGGCATCGAATGGTAGGCTCGGAAGGTTTGAGAGGTGGTGTTAGCTATAGGGGAGTAGCAGGCCCATCAGTATGCCGATGGTGTGGGTTGAGGAGGTCCGGTGTTGACTGGCCTCGCCCTGATCCTCCACCGCCGATTGTTCCAAAACCGCCAGCACCAGAACCGGGAAGAATCGCCTAATCGATAGAAGGTAGATGATAAATAAATCAGTCGTGAAGTCATTCGATGATTAAACGATGAAATCAAAAAGGAGAAACGATATGGCAAAGAGTAAAGAGGAAAAACAATCGAAGACCAAGGTTAAAGCCTATATTCTAGGAGACGGGGAGCTGCTTTCAGCAGACACCCTCGAACGATATCGGCTGAAACGAGAAGATGAATCATCGGAAGTCAAAAGTCGGGCATTATCGAAGACTGCATCGAGAGAGTTGGGACGTAAAGGTATTGTTATGCCTCCAGTGAATTATGCTTCCCTTGTCAATCTGCTGGACGCAAATACCTGGCATAGCAAGTGCGTGAGGGTCAAGGCTCAGGACACGATCGGTCACGGTTGGTTCCTTGAATCCGACACGGACGATGAGGGGAACGCTACCGGATCTGAAGAGAATTACAACAAGCTATGGAAGTTTTTCGAGGAAGCTGCGATCGAAGACGGTGATACCCTGTTGAATACTATTGATGAACTTCTGATCGATTACGATTCCATAGGGGTAATGAGCATGGAACTAATCAGGGCTGATCGGAATGAAGGAGATCCGGTTGGACTGGCTCATATCCCAGGTGATACCGTGTACCGACATAAGGATAAGAAAAGGCTGGTGCAAAAAGTCGGGACAAAAGAGGTCTGGTTCAAACGTGCTGGTGTCAAAGAAGTAATGGATAAAGAAACTGGCGAGTTCGATAAAAGTATTGATTTCACGAAGTCGGCCACGGAAATCATCTATTGGAAGAACTATACTCCCAGGTCGGAACTGTACGGCCTGCCTCAGATTTGGCCAGCGCTCGGAGCGATCCTGGGAGATATGAATCAGAGGGATTACAACATCTCATTTTTCGAAAACCACGCGGTACCACAGTTCGCGGTGATTGTAGAAGGTGGGGATCTGGATCCGGAAGTCGAGGCAACGATCAAGGATTACTTCGAGCATAAGATCAAAGACAATCCGCATTCCACGCTGATCATGACAGTGCCACCGAAGGAAGCCCATCAGAAGGAAGGGGTTAAGATCCGGTTCGAGAAGTTAGCGGTCGATATCAAAGAAGCTCATTTTAGACTCTACCGGATGGACGTTAGGAACGAAATCTTGGCTGCGCATGCTGTTCCCCTATATCGCCTTGGGATTGCAGAGAAAGGGGATTTGAACTCCAGCACTGCTCGGTACTCGAATGAGATTTACAAGTTTCAAGAAATAGATCCTCGCCGGCAAATGATTGAGGATAAGATCAACCTCTTTGTTGTTCGCGAAGGCTTTGGCATCACTGATTGGCGGTTCCGGTTGCAAGAGCTGGATATCTCCGATATCAGGGAAGATTCGGAAATGTACGGGAAGATGATCGACAAAGCCATAAGAACACCGAATCAAGTCCAGGAAGCCCTCGGGTACGAGAAGTCGGAAGACCCGGCGATGGACATGTATTACCTGAACGGCGCTCCTGTCAGTAAGCTCGGAATGGAGACAGAGGAACGAGCTCGGGAAATCGCTGGCCGGCAGAATGCCGACGAAGGTAAAGAAGAAGAGGATTCATAGCCGAATATTCGTACTGTAGATTTGGCAATGAGGTAAACTGAAAACGGGAGGATGGAGACGATGACGCACGAGGAAGTAACGAAAAGAATTGAACAATGGTTGATTAAGACAAAGCGATGCTCGTTTTCGTTTGTGGAATTACGCAGTTTTACCGATTCTGGTGAAATACCGGATAACATAGGCTGGCGTTGCACTGATCAAGTATCGATTCTTGTGGAGGCAAAGATATCGAAGACTGATTTTATGTCGGATCAAAAGAAACCGTTCCGACAGAACCCGATGACGGGTGTCGGTAATTATCGATACTATGCTTGCCCTCCGGATGTGATACATCCAGAGTGGTTACCCGCACAGTGGGGGTTGTTGTACCTCTATCCGACGTTGATTCGGGTAATCCAGGAAGCAGAACCTTTTCTGCAGCCTATAGTCGGAATGAATGAGAGACCAATATTGATGACGGCTCTTCGCCGAGTCCATATCCGTGGTGACCTGCAGAAGATTTATGATCGGAGGACTGTACCTAAATGAACAACACGATTATTGACGCTCAGGACCAACGTATCGCTATCCATGTGCTGCAGCAGACCGGCGAGATGCCGGCATTCTACTCGGTACCGAAGAAACAGCTCAAGCTCGAAAAAGCGTTCATTGCGGAAATGCGGAAGGGGCTGGAAGGTCTCGGGACTGTTCTCTTGCAGCATGTCCACCGGAAGGATCGAATCCTCTCTCCAGAGAATCTGTTCGGGTATTTCGAAGCGGATCTGATGAAGAGGGCTACCAGCTTGGAAGAGGCATACAGCACGCACATGGGCATCGGCATGGAAATGGGATTCATGCGCGGAGCGACCGAGGTGAAAGAATTGATCGGAGTCACGATGAATTGGGATTTGAAGAATCCGGCTGTCCAGAGGATCCTCCAGGAACAGTCGTTTGTGGCATCAGAAGCAACAATGAACCGTATGATTAGCGATATTGATACCATCCTCAGACGCGGGTATGATCGAGGGCTCAGTGGCGACCAGGTGGCCAGATTACTCGATCAGAAGTTCTACGAGCTGAAGCATCAACGACTCGAATTCATCAGCCGGACGGAAATCGGCAGTGCTCAGAACCAGGGTGCGATGATGACTTACGATGAGGCTGATATTCAGAATATTCAGTGGTTGGCCACGAAAGACGGTCGGACGCGGTATAGTCACCTGCTGGAACACGCAAAAGTAATCAAGCGCGGAGACCGATTCCCGACGACAGGGCTATTACATCCTGGCGACAAGTCCGGAGATATCTCGGAGTGGGTAGCCTGCAGGTGCGCTGTCAGGGCTAAAGTGAAAGTTCCGAAATAGTAGAACCGTCCCCGTACCCTCTTCAGCCATTGGTTATTACGTAGTAAACTATGACAACTATCGTGTTCAATTTTGCTATAAAACCTTGACATAAGAACTAACATATGTTAGACTTAAAACATAGGAAATATACCAAACACGAAGGAGAAAACGATGGTTCTTACTCACGTAGATGGTAAGTTCCTTTGGGAAGGCGGATTCGAGGAACGGTTTATTCCGAAAGAAGCCCGATTCAGGTGGGACCCTCACGGTAATGATTGTGGGCAACCAAAGACCTGGTGGACAGATGACCCTCAGCAAGCAATCCGCTTGATCGACTACGCAATCCCTGAAACCCGCGCCGTGCTGGAACAGAGGGAGACCGAGCTAAAAGCCACGATCGAAGCGAGTAAGGCGACGGTCGTTGATATTGACATCCCTGCACCTGAAGGGCTGGAGTACATGCCCTTCCAGAAGGCGGGGATAGCTTTTGGAATACCGCTTACCAACGTCCTTATCGGTGACGAGATGGGACTCGGAAAAACGATTCAGGCGCTGGGGCTTATCAATGTTGACGAGACAGTAAAAAGAGTCTTGGTTATCTGCCCTGCCTCCCTTCGATTGAACTGGCAAAGAGAAGCGGAGAAGTGGCTGGTCAGGCCGATGACGATTGGTATTGCCGATAGTAAGAACGGATGGCCTCATTGGGCAGAGATGGTAATTATCAATTATGACATTCTCGAAAAATACCACGATGTTCTCAGAGCCCAACAGTGGGACATGATGATTTGCGATGAAGTACATCTGTTGAAGAACCCGAAGACCCTCCGGACAGTCAATGTCTTCGGTCGATGGGCTCGGAAAGTCGAGGATCAGGTCGAGCCGATACCGGCAAAAAGACGGGTTTTCCTTACCGGAACACCGATAGTCAATCGCCCGATCGAAATGTGGCCGATGTTGAAGTCGGCAGAGGTCTTCACCAACTGGAAATTCTACGTAGAAAGATATTGTGACGGCTGTCAGACCAGATATGGATGGGACGTAAAAGGCGCAAGCAATCTTCCGGAGCTGCAGGAGAAGTTGAGGTCAACCTTTATGGTGCGCCGGTTAAAGAAAGACGTCATGGCGGATCTTCCACCGAAACGACGGCAGGTAATCGAATTGCCGGCCAACGGTTGCTCCCAGGTAATCACGGAAGAGCGCCAAGCATGGGAACGGCAGAAGGAGGTCGTTCAACAGCTTCAAGTCGCCGTTGAACTTGCAAAAGCCAGTGATGACCCTCAAGACTACAAGGAAGCGGTTCAAGCCCTCAAATCCGGCATCACCGCTGCTTTCAATGATATGGCCAAAGCTCAGTACAATGTGGCAATAGCCAAAGTTCCGTATGTGATAGAGCATCTGAGGGAAGCCATTGACAGTTCCGGGAAGATTGTTGTCTTTGCCCATCACCATGACGTGACCGATGCAATCATGGAAGCCTTCGAAGGACAAGCTGTAAGGCTTGATGGCCGAGATAAGATGGCTGACCGGCAGGAGTCGGTAGATCGGTTCCAAGGTGATCCGAGTTGCAAGCTGTTCGTTGGTTCGATTGGTGCTGCAGGAGTGGGTATCACTCTGACGGCTTCAAGCCATGTTGTTTTCGCCGAACTTGATTGGGTGCCAGGTAATCTCAGTCAAGCCGAAGACCGGTGCCACCGAATCGGGCAGGAGGAATCGGTGCTGGTTCAGCATATCGTACTCGAAGAATCGCTCGACGCAACGATCTCTCACAGGGTTGTCGAGAAGCAGGCTGTGATCGATAAAGCGCTTGACGATGAGATCGAAATCAAACGGACACCGATAGCTCCGACAGTAATCACGAAGACAGCTACCAGCAGCACCAGTCGGAAGGATATCGCGGAAGAAGCCGAGAAGATGACCGGAATCGAAATCGCCGAAATTCACGCAAATCTCCGTTTTCTGGCGATGCGGTGCGACGGCGCTCATGCAATGGACGGAATAGGATTTAACAAGTACGATGCTCCGATAGGACGCGATTTGGCCTCAAGGCCGACGTTGACTCCGAAACAGGCTGCTTTAGGCAAACGGATATGTAAGAAGTATCAAGGGCAGTTGAGTTCGGTATTTGCATAGGAGGAAAAGGAAGATGGCACAAGATGTTCGAAAAACGATGTCGGACAATGACACTAAGATAATGAGGACCCAGGGTAAGCGAACGCTCGTTTATAGATGGGACGATGCTAACTGTAAATTGAATGCGAGATATTACCGGATAGGCGGGTTCGCTATTGCGATGAAGGAGTTCGAATCCGCACCCATGATACCTGGCCCTCAAGCTAGTTTTGGCGCTATGCACCAAGTCGGGGAAACGATGTTTTACGGGAAAGGCTTTATCGGAGAGGTCGGTGAGGTCTTGGCTATTCATCAGGAAGAATCTGACGAAGACCGGCAATGGGATGAGGTTATGAAGTTAGCTGAAAAGTATGGCCTGATCCGGCAAGCCTATGGCGGTGTTGCGGTTTTGGCACATCAGACCGTAGAGTTCCCTGGTGCTGTGAAAAACGCAGCCAAAAAGGTTGGAGCAACTCGATGATTGATGCAGATTTGAAGCAGAAGCTCCTGCAAATTCAAGCCCTGGCCGAACGCGGAGTCGGTGGCGAGAAAGTTAACGCAGCACGGATGTTGAAGGATCTACTCGATAAGAAAGGGCTCACTATCGAGGACTTGAACGACGAACCGGAACGGCAGATCTACTGGTTTAAGTACAACACGGTGTACGAGAAAAATCTTGTTCATCAGATTGTTACCTCGGTTTGGCAGGCAAAATCGATCAGATTCTACCTGAGGAAAGGGAAAGCAATGCACGGTTTCAAATTGACTGCCGAAGAGTACGAGTCTGTGAACCGCCAGCACGATATCTATCGGAAGGAACTGAAGGGAGAGATGGATATGCTGTTCTCTGCCTTCATCCAGAAGCATAAACTAGTGGCACCGGCAGAAGTTACCTAGGAATGGGACGGAATGCCGGAGCCACAGCCGAAAGTGAACCCCGAATATTTAAGAAGGCTATTCGCAATGATAGGCAACTTGGCGGATGTCCAGATCCCACAGCCGGAGAGTAGGCGCTTAGAAGCAGAAAACAACAGCGTTGAAAGTCTAGTCTAGTAGACTTCTCAGAATTACCAGGAATGGTAACTTTAGCCCCTTTTTGCTCTCAAGAATTACCGCCAGTGGTAACTCTGAAGAAGGATTACCAGTAGCGGTAACACTGATTACCAGTAGCGGTAACTCCACACGAACGCTCTTTATAGAAAGAAAATTGTAAGAAAGAATCTTGCCGGCTTTTGCCGGTCGCTTCCTCTAATCGTATAAACGATGCTTAAATGACAACTATAGTTGACAGGTTTTAAGAATTATGGTATTGTGTTGACCAAAGGACGCCGTGCAGGGAAGTTGTTGGCAACTCGCCGAGCTTCATAACCTCGGATTCGCGGGTTCGATTCCCGCCCCTGCTACCAAAGGATTACGGGGTAATAGTCCCCGAAGGAAAAGGATAAGGAAACGGAAGTCTTGTCCTATTTTTTCGGGAGACAAAATGATCGAAACAGTACAGAAAGACGAAAGCCTCGGACAGAAAGAAAACCGTATTCGGCAAGCCTTCTATAACCTGGTTAACCCTCCATCCAGCACTCAGTACGTTGATATTTGGGTGCGCGAAGTCTACAGCGATTACCTAATTACTGAAACTCCTCAAGGACTCCTGAAGTATTCCTACGTTGATGCTGATACCGGCATTACCTTCTCCGAACCGATCCCGGTCGAAATCACGTTTATAGCCAAGGGAAAGGAACGGATTACATCGATACTAAAAAGTTGTTTTGCGATGTTGAGCGGCACTTCATCGCAGCAAGACCCCCCAAATAAAGGGATTGAGGATCAGAGACTCATGACCAAAGATGTTGAGATGAAGATCTGCTCTTCAGACGAACGCATGGTTGGAGGTCTGACCCTCGTCCCTGGAGAAGTAGACTCCCAGAATGATTTCTGGAGAGCTGAAGATATTCGCAAGGTTTCCTCCGGTTTCATGGAGAAATCACAGGTAATTGACTTCATGCACACGTCACTTCCGGTTGCGACAGTGGTTGAAAGTATGTACCTGCCCACTCCAGAGGAAGGAGGGCAAGAAAATTACACCCTCTATGACCAAGAAGCTCCGGCCGGCGCGTGGTGGCTTACCGTAAAAGTCTACGACGACGACGCCTGGGATTTGGTTAAGAATGGCGATCTTACCGGTTTTTCGATCTTCGGGATTAAGAAATCGAAGAAAGCCAGTTCCGTTTCTAAGTCTGCTAATGGAGATTCACAAGCCGGAGCACGACTGATGGACGGCGATGAATGGGACGTTACGATGGTTTCTTTGGTTGATAAACCAGCCGTGAGTAAAGCCACGTATTACGTTGTAAAGCGAGACCACTCCGGAAGTCCTCAGTTTGTCGAATACAAAGGACGGAAGATCAGCGATGACACCCTGCTAAAGTTGCAAGACGCTTATTTCAGCATCGGTTCTCTGATTTCCTTTGCTGAAGGCGAACGGACAAAAGAAGTGTTTTCGGTAACATCTGAAAAGGAGGCAAAGAAAATGAAAACTCCGGAACAAATTGCGGTAGAGGAAGCTCAGAAGGCGGTCATTGCGGTAGAGGAAGCTCAGAAGGCTTTCGATGAAGCATCCAAGACTCTTGGGGAGGCTCAGAAAGCTGCGGGAGTGGAACCTTCTGTGCTTATCGTGGAGGACAAAGACCTGCAGGCGGATCCGATTGCCGAGGGAGTCCAGAAGGCGCTCGACGCTCTGACAGCTACCGTGAAGGATCTCGAACAGAAAGTATCTGAGATCACTGCAAAGGCAGAGGAAAAGCCGGAACTCTCGGAAGAGGTATCGAAACGGCTTGAGGATATGGATACCGTCATCAAGGCTATCGCCAGACAGTCCAATTCCATCAGCGTTGAGGACGTCAGGAAAGGCGAGGAAGGACCAACCGGGAAGCCCTCATGGGTTTCGAATGGCGGGGATAAGGGCTAGAAGCACAAAACAGTAGGAGGTACGAGAAACATGACTGACGAACAATTATTGGCCCTGGTGAAAGAGAAAATTTCCAAGGCAGCCCTGACCAGCTCGGATCTTGCCAGTGGTGGAAAGATGAATCCTGAGACCGCTGATCGATTCTTAAAGAAGGCGATCGATACCTCGAAGATCCTGAAGGTTGCCAGAATCGAGCAGATGAAGTCTGATATTAAAAACATCGACAAGATCGGCTTCTCCGGCAGGATTATGCAGGCTGCGACGGAAGTCACCGCGCCTGAAACCACTTCAAAGCCAACCCCAAGCCGGAATCAGCTCATTGCCCAGGAAATTATCGCGGCTGTCAACGTTTCCTATCAGTGGTTCGAAGACAACATTGAAGATGAGAACTTTGTGCAAACGCTGATCGATTTGATCGGTGAACAGTCGAGTGCGGACATTGAAGAGCTGGCTTTGTATGCCACGGCGATTCAGGACCCCGTTGTGGATGCTTATCTGGAGGTTCTCGATCACAGAGGGTGGCTGACTTTCACCAACGGCGACGATGGGTGCTACGTGCAGGACTGGTCAAGCGCGGTTCCGACCGGCGGAGTATCCGCCGTATTCAAAGACCTTCTCGCTGGTATCCCGAAGAAGTATTTCTCTGTTGGCGGAATGGCTTCATGGAGGTTCTACGTATCTTGGGAAACCGAACAGGAATACAGATCGGAACTGGCGGAACGTGCCACGATGGCCGGCGATCGCGCATTGCTCGAAGACGTACCGGTATATTACAAAGGTGTTCCTGTAATCTGGGTACCGAAAATCGCCACAAGCGGGTCCAATGTTACCGACGGTATGCTGGCGCACCCGAAAAACCTCATCGCCGGCTTCAAACGGGATGTTGACATGGAAACCGAGCGTGCTCCCAGGAAACGCCAGATGGAGTACACCCTGACGGCCAGACTGGATGTGGGCTTGGAAGAGTATGAGGCTCACGGCATTGCCAAGAACTTCAAATATGCTGCCTAGCTGAATCCTAGCTGGACACGAAGGAGGACAATATGTCTGGTACGTATCCTGACAATATCGGGCAAGGTGGGGCAGGATTAAAAGATCTGAAAACCTACCTTGATGAAATATGGACTGAAATCACTGCTCTCGGCGCAGCCAGCGGAGTAACGATTGCTGATGCCGGCAGCCGGTTTACAGGTGAGGATGTGGAGGCAGCTTTGCAGGAACTGGCCGGTGCAGACCGAACCAGTGAAACAGTGAAAGCCAACAAAGCCCTCATTGACACCCTAAATGCCTTGAATCCGATGGCCACCCAGGTTGCTGATCTGATTATCCAGTATAAGAAGGTCACGCTTCGGGGGGCGAACCCGACTGAAGTTGCTTTCAATGCTGCTACTGCAGCCGTGGTCGAAGGTGATAACGCGGAGACGTTCGACATCAATGATGGCCAGACGTTTATTGCCAACATCGATGGTGGTGGAGCTGAGACGGCCACATTCAATGGGGCTGCAGCCACGTTCGATGGTGGGGCAACCGCATCGACTGATATCTCCGGAGGACCAGACACGAAGCTCAGTATTGCGGTAGATGCTGATGTTGATACTCCGAGCTACCACGAAATTGAGCTGACCATCGCTGGAAAGAATACCGGCAACCTGATTGCCGCCGAAATTCAGACCAAGGTTCAGGCTCTCGGCGGAATCTATGCCAGTGTGACCTGCGTATTCAGCGTGAATAAGTACGTTGTTACCAGCGGATCTGCCGGCACCGGCTCGAAAGTTCGGTTCGGATACCCTGCGGATCATTCCCTGGCGGAAGAGCTGCAACTGAATGCTGACGATGGCAGTCCGACCGATGGAACCGGCGATGCTGTCGATATTACCGCGTACACTGCCGACGAGGTTGTGACCTGCATCAATGGTGATCTCACCGGAACGCCGGCCAGTAAAGACGGAAGCGATAAGATCGTCATTACGTCGCCGACAACCGGAACCAGCTCGACAATCGCCATTGGTAGTGGTACCGCAAACACAGCTCTTGGGTTTACCAATAGTGAAACTGATTCAGGGGCTCTCGGTGCCGGCCTCTCGGAAATGGGCGACACGAGCTACCTGGTCTTCCTTGCGTTGGACGATGCAAGTGATCAATCCGCCCGAGGGCTCACTGTTAAAAATAAAGCCACGACCGGTTTTGATATCTATTGCGAGACTGCGGGAGCGACGGACGATGTGAGTGTGCTGGTAATTGGAGCAAAGGCTTAGAGGAAACCTGCTAAATTCAGAAACCGAGGGCTGGCTAGGTAGTGGGTACCTAAGCCAGCCCTTTTGAGTAAAGGGGTCGATATGCCGTCAATGAAAGACCAGTTGGAAAAAGCTTTTAACCAGATCGATCAAATGGCAGGTCATGTCGCGGCAATCCCGTATATACAAAAAGACCTCGAAGAGAATGCGAAAAATATCCAAACTCTCTTCGGGCAAACCAGGGCACTTGATAAGGCAGTAGCAGCACAGCAAGCGACATGCAAAGCAAGACACAACGGGAACGGATCGAAACCAGATCCGGTCGAACCTGAGTGTAACAATCGAGTGGAATTCTCGGTTCGAATCCCATTCTCGGGCAAACAGGTTGCGACGGGATTCGCAACATTGTCGGCGTTGATCATTCTCGTCTCGACGCTGGCTACAGTTCTTAGTTAGGAGGTAGTGGCTATGAATCTGAAGGATTTAATCAGGGCGCTTAGACCGAAAATGATCGCGAGGCCGGTGGCAAACGCGCTTACTTCTACCGGAGAACAGCTCTCCACGAGTTATCAGCAAACCAACAGCGATACAAAGGAAGAGTCTCTGTACGAACACCATGAGTCGATCGATGGAGTGATTGACGGAAAGGAGACGGACGGACGAGTTTTCATCGTTGCCTCAGTGTACGTGGAAGATCCGGAGGATAACGCAGACAATCTTGATTGGTGTCCGATCATCCGAAACGAAGGGGAATCGACCTGGGAATACCCGCTTCTCAAAACGGGCGAGGCTCCAAACATGAGAACGATTTCGGCGGTTGGCAGTGGAGGCCATTACGATACGTGCGTTGGATGGATGGCCACGACAGCCGGATTCAATAATACCAACTTCGAGATCGGAGTTCGATCGGAATCAGGCAATAGCGATACTAAAATTTACCTGACTGAAGCCACAGTCGTCGAAGCATACTACGTACCGCAATCATAACGAAGGAATAAAGTTTTGAAGAATCGAGACTGGTTGGAATTCGAAAGCTATTTGAGATCGGAGATCGGAGGTATAGCCTTCTGGCTTCCTCTATCGAAGATGCCTCAAATAATCAATATGAGTGACACAGTTTCTATTCCTTCGAGAGATCCGCATCGTTTGCCGTTTGTTGCTCTCGCATCCCCTGATTATATTCCTCTTGGGATGCTGTGTGAGGGCGAGGAAGATGCTATAGGGGTTATAGAGGGAGGTGCTGGAACCTGGCAAGGGCTTGATTTCGACGATGAAAAGGGAGTAACGATCATTTCCTGGATGAATCCATACAGTACAGCTTTGGTGGGACTTGGGGTGTATTTCTTTACGCTGTTAAATAAATATTTAGCGATTGTTTTTACGGTTGATAGTAGCCATTTAGCGTTTTATACGAAGACCCCTGCGGGAGACAGTACAACTGCGATGGATCTGTCTAGTTATTGGGAAGAAAAGACATCTCTGAAGGTTTTTGGAGCCACCTGCAAAAATGGTGAAGCAAAATTACTACTTGGCGATATCGAAGCTCCTGATTATGAAGAGAAAGAGACTCATGCGTTTCCTGTGTGGGGGGCCATGGCAAAGAATCTAGTTATAGGAGTCAGTCTGACCGGTAATACAGGGACTTTTGCGTTAGCAGCAACGCTCGTTATAGATCACGCGCTATCAATTCAACACATGGCTGAGATCGGGCGTCTAGGGAAAGAGGTCTTATGATCGAGGTAGTAATAATTAGCGTCATGGTGCCAATGAGTCAAGTTAAGGACAGCAAGTCTGACTTGGACAAGATGGGTGAGTTGGTTAAACAGATAGCCGATATAGCTCCGAAGTCGTTTGTCGATTGGGGACGTGATTATTCAGCCGCTCGATGGGATGTGTGCACACTTCCCGCTATTTCAGGGTATAACGCCGAGTTCCATTTCGATGATAAATCCAGAATTGAAGCCGAACCGTTGTTGGAAGAACTGTTGGTTTTATATACCGCAATGATCCCTCGGATGGTCGGTGGCGAGGAAGGACCTCTGGATGTCCAGTTCATCCCAGGGCTGGCAAGAAAAGCCGGATACTACGGGCCACCAACTCCTAAGACGTATCGGTTTGAAACCAGAATTAGCGGGAAGGATGACCGCAAGCAAGGCACTCCCTGGTTCAATGTTGCGAATCACCGAACTTACCACGAGATTGCCGAGGCAGCATGGAGCCGGTGCGGAGTTGCGATTGAAAAGGCAGTCAAGGACGGTATTACGGAGTTATAGATGACACGCGCATATATCACTAAAGCAGATGCCAAGCTTCTCGTTGGATTGGCTGAGGCCGATACGAAGTGGGATACCCATATCGATAGCATGATCGAAGCTGTTTGTCATGCTGTAGATCTTGCCTGCAAGCGGACATTTGTAGTCAGTGTTGATGAATCCGAAATCAGATACTTCCACACCGAGGCCGGGAGGAAAATGCTGTCAGTCGATGATATCCGGACGTTGGCAAAGCTCGAATGGGACTATGCCGGCGATGGTACGTTTTCAGTGGAGTTGGTCGAGAATACCGATTTCATCCTGGAGCCGATGAACGAGACCCCGAAGAAATGGATCACGCTATTACCGGATGGAAAGATCGCAAAGTTCGTGCAGCAATACAGGGCGATCAAGGCTACCGCGCTTTGGGGATATGGATCTGAGGTGCCGGATGCAGTGAAGCAGGCTTGCAAGATGATTGTTACCCGACTTTACAAACGGAAGGACACGTCGTTTGCGACCATGATTTCCTCGACCGTTTTCGATGGCGTGGAGATTTACCGGGGACTGGATCCGGACGTCTCCATGTTGCTTGTGCCGGTGAAACGACGGAGGTTGATCCTGTGAGGATAGAGTTGGAAGGTCTGGACGAATTCCAGAAGAAGATCAATCCGACGACTCTGCTTGGGCCTGCATTCAGAAGGTCTCACGAACAGTCGATCACCTTACTGGAAGGTGCCACCAAAGCCGGCACTCCGGTCGATACGGGGACAGCACGAAGAGATATCTCTCACGCTACCGATACCGCACCGATACCCTTGTGGAGCCAGGTGGGAGGTAATGTTAAATACTTGCCACCTCTGGAATACGGGCGAAAGCCTGGGAACCCCCCGAGAGTGGAATATCTTAAACCGTGGGCAAAGCGGAAAGGTATTCCGGAAGAGGCTTTATTTGCCATTGTCCGATCGATTGCCAGGAAAGGGACCAAAGGCCGGTTCATGTTCAAGAAAGCCTTCGAACGCAATGTCGAGAATGTTAAGAGAATATTCGACCACAATCTCAAACAGGTCGAGAAGGATTTTCACCGATGACGGATCCGACGATTAAGGAAATGGGCGAAAAGCTGCGAGACACCTTCAAGGCGATCGAAAGTATTACTTATGGCTTTGCTCCGCATGAGATTCCGGAGACGCTTCCGGATACGCCGTGTTTCGTCATCTTCCTGGGAGACGTTAAATATCCCGAGAACGACGTAGCCCACCGGCTGAAAATTACCTTCAAAGTGCAGTTATTTGTAGTCAGGGGGGATCAACCGACGGCACTGGCCACAATCCTGAAATATATCGAACGCACCGGCGATGATTCGTTCGAAGCAGCCCTGCAGGGCAATTACAGACTCGATGGCAAAGTTGATTGGGCTAAGATCACAGCCAATTCAGGCCAGAGCAGTCTTTCATGGGGGGAAGCCCCATATCTCGGAACGGAGTTTGAGGTACAATGTACAGCTCGTTACACATAGGAGAGCCCAATGGCGACGTTCCTAAAAGTAACACTCATGATGATGGTGGAGGATGCCATGTGGTATGGAGCAGGAAGGTTCGGCAACATGCCGACCTGGGTGGTCGTAATTATTTGGGTTGTAGTTGCCGTTGTATTTACTAAGTGGATACGACGAGGAAAAACATAGGAGGGTTGACATGGAAGAAGCAAAACTGAAGTTCATCGGAGGGGACAGGCATTGCCCGACGGTACCGGCCAAAGATTTAACTCAAGAGGATATCGATGTTCTTGGCCGGAGAAAGAACCCGATTTCGGTAGAGGATCTGCTCAACAGCGGGTGCTACGTGAAGGTTGAGGAAGGGCCGGAAGAGCCGAAAACGGAAGCCGTTGAAGTGGTTGAGAATCCGGTGGAAGAAACAAAGACTCCCGATGATGAGGCTGAAAAGATAGTGGAAACGGAAGCCGTGACGGAAGAAGAAACGGAAGAAGGAAAACTTCCGTTCGAGCCGGATCCCGCCGAAAACGAACTCGCTTGCCCTCATTGCGATTTTGTAGCCAGAACCAAGTCCGGCCTACAAACGCATATCAGTGCAAAGCATAAAGACAGTAACTAATTACGCAGTAATAGTAGGAGGTAACGAGAAATGACCACAGGATTGTATGCGTTTAGAGATGTAAGGTGTGTCCCGGAAACAGTTGCCGGCACCAAAATTGACGCTGCGACTGCACGATTGCTAGGGAAGCTCACCGCGCCGATCTCTGCCCCGATTCTACATAAGCCAGAGGACGAGATCGGTAGTTTGGCTGCTAACACCAGGGCGGTCGTGGTCGGTGAAGATGCCAACCTGAGCTTCGAAGGCGATTGCACGTTCGAGCAGTTGATCTATCTCTTGGAGATGGGGATTCTTGCTAACGGGTCTCCCACCGGCGAAGGCCCTTATGTCTGGGAATACAAGCATGACCTTACTGCCCAGAGTACCCCGAAGTCGTTCACTTTCCAGTATGGAGATGACGAGGCTCAGTACGACGTGGCATACGTTGTTGCCAAGTCACTACAGATCTCGGGTAAAATGAATGCCCCTATGACCATGAAGGCCGAGATGTTTGGCAGGAATCTCGAAGCGACTGTGTGGAATCCAGTAGTCGGGGCGCTTGCCAGCCAGACTGTCGAGACGATGCTTGGCAACAAAATGAGACTCTACATCGACGCTGCCGGAGGGACGATCGGAAGCACTGAAAAATCCGCAACGATTATCAGTATGGACTGGAAGCTGGACACTGGTTACCTCCCGAAAATGAGGGGAAGTGCCAACAATTTCTTCACTGCATTGGGGCAAAAGAAACCACAGTTGACGGTGGACATCCGGGCTGAATTCAACTCCGACATGGAAGCCGAGGCTGCTATTGCCAGGGCCGGGACTCGCCGATTGTTCCGCTTGGCAGTGGCAGGTGCAGGTACGTCAGCCTTGCAACTCGACTGGTCTGGCGTGTACGACGTATTCGGGCCTCTGGAAAATGAAGAGGGGATTGATGTAGTGAAGTTCACCACCAGCTTGCAGTTGGATACGGTCTTCGCAGACCTGCTCATTGCACAAGTAACCAACAGCGTATCAGCGCTGACATAAATTAAAAGGAGGGAGGATATATGCCGAGAGGAGATAGAACGGGACCGCCAACCGGAGCAGGAGGATCAAGAACAGGACGAGGTGGTGGTGGTGGACGAGCACCGGGACCTGGCGCAGGCCCGCGGACTGGTGGCGGAAAAGGTAACTGCTAAAAAAGGAAGGAGGGGAAGGTAAAAATGGGAAGATTTATTATCACGGACGACGATCTACATCGGATCGATCTCGGAGACGGTGAATGGGTCGATATTCTGGAACAGGTCACAGGAACAATCAAGAGAAAAGCCCACGAAGCAATGACCAAGGCCGGGGGGAAATTCACTCCGAAGAAAAGCAAAGACAAAAGCAAAAAGAAGGATGATGTTGATACGGAGATCAGTTTCGATTTCCGGTCAGGCGAATTCAACCGAGTCTTGCTGCAGGAAGTGGTCAAGGATTGGTCGTTTAAGGATAAGGACGGCAATAAGATTCCTTGCGACGCAGAAAACAAAGCAAAAATGTCCGAAGAACTTGAAGATAGCATCCTGAAAACGATTGAGGAACTGGATCCTCTGAGGGATGACGACGAAAAAAAAGACTAAAGTACGCCGTCTTCAATGCTTTGAGGGACGGAACGGCATGGCCTCCCGAGTTGAGCTACATCTTGGAAATGCAGCGCATGAGGGTTAACTGGTTTGAATACCAGGCCATGCCGGAGTCAGTTTTAGAAGACTACCGAATCATATTCAAAGCAGAGTTGATGGTGGCAAGGGACCAAGAAATCAACAGCACAGAGTAAAAGATGGCATACATACTGAGCATGATGCTTCGGGCCGATGAAGAGGCCAGTGAAGTCTTCCAGAAACTTGAAGGCGAAACTGCCAAATTCAAGTCCGACATCATGAAGCATAGCAAAGAAATCGGCATGGGCATGACTGCTTTTGGCGGGAGCATCCTCGCTATCGGCGGATTTTCTGTCAAGGCTTTTTCCGAATTCGATGCCGGCATGCGCTCAGTCAATTCCATGATGAACTTGGGGGACAAAGAGTTCGCGGAATTCTCCCAGGAAGTTCGGCACATGTCTGTTGAACTCGGTGTAAATGCAGTTGAATCCACCAAGGCACTTTATCAGGCAATTTCCGCAGGTGTCCCGAAAGAGAACGCAATCGATTTCCTTGAGGTCGCATCGAAAGCAGCAATCGCGGGGCTGACCGATACCGAAACAGCCGTTGATGGGCTCACCACAGTTATCAACGCCTTCAAGATCCCGATGGAGGATGCTCAGGAAGTAGCTGACATCTTCTTTGCCACTGTCAAAGGTGGGAAGACCACTTTCCCTGAATTGGCCTCATACATGTCCCAAGTAGCCCCGATCGCAGCCAGTATGAAGCTGGACTTCAAAGAAGTGGCAGCAGCAACGGCTACCTTGACCAAACAAGGGACCCCAACATCTCAGGCGATGAGGCAGATCCGAGCATCACTGATATCCCTGACAAAACCAACTGAGGATATGAAGACCCTGCTCAATGAGATGGGGTATGAATCCGGTGAAGCAGCTTTGCATTCGTTAGGTTACGCAGGAGCTATGGAGGAACTTCGGATCGCAGCCAATGGGAACAACGAGGCTTTGGCCAGAGCTTTCGGATCTGTTGAGGGGTTGAATGCAGCTCTTGCCGTGAGTGGTAATAACGCTGTAATGGCAGCGCAAGACCTGGAAGCTATGAGCGCAGCTACCGATGGTGCCGGCGCAGCTACCGATGCGTTCAGTATTATCAACGATGGTGCCGGCAGGCAGTGGGAATCGCTGATGGCAACCATTGATGAATGGAAAATGCAAATCGGCGAAACCGTGATTCCGGTTCTACTCTCACTTATGGGAACGATGGGTGGCGTGATAACAAAGGTTACGGACTGGATGGAAGACAATCCCACATTGGCTAAAACGATTATCGCTATTGTGGCAGTCGTAGGAACCCTCGCTGCTGTTTTAGGGCCGATCCTGATCATCTTGCCAACTTTGGTGACAGGTTTCCATCTGCTGGTAGGAGCATTGGCAATAGCTAAGACCGCGATGATTGCTTTTGGTGCCACTATGACAACCACGACGGGAATTATTGGTGCTGTAGCCTTAGTAATAACAGGGGTCGTATTGGCACTGCAGCACTTCCATAAAGAGTCGAGCAATATAGTGGAGGTAACCAAAGGATTGTCGGAGCATTCCCTGCCTCAGTTGCGGAATATGCACGAAATCGTGGCCAACCAACTGCTAACTTCCACTGAAGGATCTAAGGAATATTACTCGATATTACAGCGTTTGAAAGATATCGACGAGGCGATTACCCAGGCAGAGCAAGACAATGCATACGCACAAGAAGCTGTGGCTGAAGCCACTGCTATTGCGACCGGCGCGGCTGAAGAGCAGGCGCGAATCGCTGCTGAACAGGAAGCTGCTCTCAAAAGTGCTACCGATGAAATCGGTTCATACGAGGAAGCCCTGGAAATGGCTCAGGCAGATCTTGAAAGAACCAGGGACGCCTTTGAAAAGACGAAAGAACAGGTAGCTGAACTCGAAGAAAAGCTCAGGGAAACTAAGAGCGCCTTGCAGGATCTGAAAGCCCCTCGCTTGACAGGGACCCAGGAATTTGAAGACGAGATGTTCCGGATCCAGCATAACATCAATCAGCTCAAACTGGCCACGATGGACGAAGCAATGAATGTCACCCTGCAGGTCAAGGATGAGAACGGAAATATCGTCGACAAAGTGATCCCTCAAGAGGCGTTCGAACAGACGATGGAGGATCTGAAAAAACTCGAAGAACGAACGGAACTGAAATGGACGGTTGATACTGAGGGAGCAACGCGGGAAATCAGAGAAGCTGCAGAGCAAGCCCTGGGAGAGAACACGGAAATCGGTGCGCAGGATGCTCTTGATCAAATCGCGGATCTGGCAGCACAAATTGCTCCCGATGGCGAGTTGATGACGAACCTGAATCAAATGAAAGCAAGGATGGATATGCAAGAAAACGCCGTCAAGATTAAAGAGGACGTTGTTCGTGAACTGTCGGCGATGGTAGTTGAATCGAAGAAGAAATTGGAAGCCTTGAAAGCAGAATTCGAGGGTAAGACTCAGGATATCGTGGATATGGCCACCAGAGCAATGGTTGCATGGGAGAAGGTCTTGTCAGCCAGACTGGCAGCCGAAAGCGCCAGCTCAAACGGAGGGAGCAGCGTTCCTTCAATGGCCACCGGTGGAATTGTCCCTGGTCGACCAGGTGAACCAGTAGCGATCATCGCCCATGGTGGCGAGGAATTTTTGGGAGTAGGTCAGTATCGTAAGTCTTCTGGCCCTCAGACCGTTGTTATCCCGATCAATCTTGGAGGCCGTGAGATTGCCCGTTATACGGTGAATTTGATAACCGAAGAGGTAGAATCCCAGGGAGCGTTGAATTAAATGGAAGCGAAGTTGCTGATTGACGATGTAGATCTCTCTTCGAAGTGGGACGCTTTAGGGTCGAGAATTACGAACGTGCTCTCTCAGCGTATTGATACGGCCACGATCTTTATCGAGGACGACGACGATTCGCTCGATATCGAAGAACTTGCGCCTGTCGTAATATCGAATGCTGCTGGTGATGAACGCTACTTCTCTGGCTACATCGGCACGTCAGATCCGGAAATCGAAGGGGTGAAGAAGCTCTATAGGTTTGACTGCAGAGATAATTCGGGAAAGCTCGATCGGAAGAAGATTTATGAAGTCTACGAAGATAAGACGTCGAGAGCTATCCTGCAACATGCCTTCCAGAAGTACAAACCCGAAATCCGGACTGCTCCTGCAATACAGTTTGCTAACGGTACGGCGTGTACAGTAAATTGTGGCACGGATCACAGTTTAGACTTTGATGCCAGCGAAAAGTACACTTGGGCTTTTTGGCTATATATTGATACACTGCCTAGCGTCATTGGTAAAGCTGGCTTGGTAATCAACAAAGGTACAACCAGTTCAGGATATCGTATCTCAATAGGGTCAAATGATAAAATCGCCTTTACGTCCTATCAAGCAGGCCCTTCCCACAACGAGGTATCTTCAGACACAACTTTGAAGGCAAAGCGATGGTATCGTGTAGTAATCACATACGATAATGGTTTGGTTGAGATCTACGTAAATGCTGCATTGGATAAATCAGACACTCTAGCGGGTACGCCTGTAGACGATACAACAAGCGCGTTTAAGTGGGGGGCAGGGGGTGCTACGTACACGTTATCAGGAAAGTTGGCTGACGGCAGGCTTTACTCTCGAAAATTGAACAATGTAGAGATTGGCCGGTTATATCGTGGTGGATCTGTTGATGATACAGACCTTGAATTGTGGACGATGTTCGATGAAGGTACTGGTTCAACTGCTGAAGATGACAGCGGGAATGATAACGATGGGACAATAACTGGTGCGACATGGGCTTTGGTTGATTACGTGGAGGAAGGACTGACGATCGAGCGGCTGGAGTGCAAGGGTTGGGATCTCATGCGCCTGGTAAAGTGGCTGGCGGATTACAATGGTTTTAGCTGGTACATAGACTATTGGGAAAACCTTCGGTTTTTTGCGGATCAGACGGAAGAGGCCCCGTTTTCAATCGATCGAGATAATCCGGATGGCGTGAACTCGTTCGGTGCCAATATTACGAGATACCGGAAGAACGGGAACCGGATAGTCAATCGAGTCCTCGTCAGGGGTGGATCTTACCGAAGCTCCGATACCGAATACGAAAGGTCCGGAGACGGCAACACGACGGACTTTGCCCTGCCATATCCGATGCACGCTCCTGAAGGCGAAACTGCCCTGCTCGTTTATAAGAATACCGGCACCGACGAGGCTCCGGTCTGGACAGCGCAGACCGTAGGAGCTGATTACATCAACAGCCTTGATGATTATGATGTGCTGCATAATTACCAAGAGAAGATTCTCAAGTTTGCCTCAGCGCCCTCGAAACTGGATAAAGGGTGGAAATTCGAAGGCCAGTACGATGTCCCGATCTCTCAATGGGTACCTTCCCAGTCATCGTATGACAGGTATGGTGAATGGTACGAAGATGAACTCGTGGATGACACTATAACGTCGGTTGAAATGTCGATCCTGAGGGGGCAAGCATACCTGGCTGAAACCGCGTTTTCCAAAGAGCAAGGCGCGTTCTTAATTGATGGGCAGGATGGTCTCCGTTCCGGAATGAAGATCTATATCAAGGATAGCCAGCGCGGGATTGATGATTGGTATCACATTCAGAAAGTAGAGACAGGTTTCCTGGGAACTGGAGTGGCACAATATAAAGTCGATTTTGGCGAGTACAATCCGGATGTCATTGATATGCTGATTCAAGTAAAGAAGGCCAGCGATCCGAAAATTCCGATGGGCAGCACCGAGAAAATGAACGAAATGTTCAATCCGGAAGAGTGGGTAGCTCTCTGGGATTCGGCTGAGATTTCGTCTCATGCGACCGAGGACTATAATTGGGGGCCGGATGACGATGAATTAGTATGGAGTTTTTCAACATGGCAGTAATAAAAGCAAAAGAAGGCAAGATAGCGCTTTGGGGTAGAGTCCGGGTCCGGAAACGGCTAAAAAGCGATCTCCCCCCAGATCAGGGCGATTGGACTATCGCGAAGGATTGGGGACCGAATTGCATCCTGTATGTCGGACTGCACATGATTGCGTATTGGGCAATCAATGACGCTGCAAAGTATCAGACAGGATTCCTTTATCAGTGTATCGGGACGGATGGCACGGATCCTGCCAATGATGATGAAGGGCTCGGGGCTGAAGTCGCTCGAAAGACCTTTACTACAAAAAGCTACAGCGAAAGTACCCGAGTAATAAGCCTCAGCACCTTCTTCGCTGCTTCCGAATGCGATGATGATATCCAGGAAGTGGGGGTTGCTGGCACGTCTGATGCAACGGCAACGCTGGATACCGGTGTGTATATCAACCGATTCCAGGTTGATTTCGATAATTCGAGCGGGGAATATGATCTGACTGTAGATACTGAGATCGGCCTGCAGGAAGGGTCAGCCCCATCTTAGAGGTGGAATATGGCAACTAAACCAACAGCGGTAAATGCCGGAGATGCAGCAACAGCCGCAAATTATAACGACCTCTGTGATTACGCGGAGGATATTCAACAAGAGTATGCCCCGGCTGAACGGACTGGAATCTGGACTGGAACCCTTGCGAATATTCCGTCTGGATGGTACCTGGAAGACGGGAACAACGGCACTGTGAATATGCTAGATCGATTTATTCAAAGTGTTCCAGATGCTATGACCGATCCGGGAACTACCGGCGGAGCTACGGCCAAAACAACCAGCGGTCACTATCACGCTCAGAAGATGAGTGCTGCAGGTGGATTATCGAGACAGAAAGATACATCTATCGGATCAGAAAACTCAGATGGATATGACGATCCGATGTATACCACTACTGGTGTTGGAACCATGACCGGTATCAGAACGGGGACCCAATCGAAGACCGATGGAATCAGTGACATCAGGCCAAAATATTATGAAGTAGCGTTCATCCGACGCTCATAGGAGTTATGAAATGCTTATCTATAATTGTGTTAGGTGTGGCGAAGAACTAGAGATCGCTGATGATATTGTATATCCGGTCAGATGTCCGAAGTGTGGAAAGTTTTACCAAGCGGGGTGTTTTCGTTGTAATATCCCCTTACCTGATGCCAGTTATCGAACAGCCGTTTACGGCATAGTTCCTGAAGCTATGGGTACTCGTGAAAAAGATTGTCAGATTGCCCTGGTAGACAATCGGAAGGAAGAAGATAAGTACCGGAAACGACCCAACCCAGACACCGGGGAATTAGAAGACGAATACATTGATCCTTGCGACTTATCTGATGATGAGTTGGATGGCGTGGACGTAACTGAGGCATACGAAGAAGTAGCAGACAAACATGGTAAGAAAACTGTCCAGGTAGTTCCTGAAAACACCGTTCGGGTTATTCATCGGATTAAGACGGTTCCACAGCAGAAAACTGCAGTAGTTTGTCGGGAGTGCTACAATCCGGAAACTGATCAGCGGTTCTGGGGCAGCCCAGAGGAAATCGACGCAAGTGATGTGATGACAATGGCACGAGCAGTTGCTGAATCGATCGTGGAGGATGCAAAGGTAGCAGTCCAAGGGAAAACGCCGGCAGAAAAGAAAACAGCTCTCAGAGCTGCTAAAAGCGAAGGGGACCAAATCGTCGAAGAGGCGAAGCCCCAGGCAAGGGCTATGTTGGAACCCAAGGAAACTGAATGAAGTTGAAGCTGTATGGTATTTTAGTCTGTATCTTGCTGTTTTACCTCATGTCTATACCTCTCCATGAATGGGGCCACTATTGGGCAAGTGAGATTATGGGTGGAGAATCTAGTATCACATTCCCAACGCCAGTCAGCGGTTTTATCCACACGAGCAATTTAGAAAGTGGAATTGAACGATGGCTCTTCGGTTTCGCCGGCGGTTTCACTGTTTTTGCGGTTTTCCTTTTGCTCTGGATCCAAGCTCGTTGGAGCCCAACCAAGTGGGATCTGGATGACGAGTTTGCCCTGGCTATCGTTGGAAGCTGTCAGTTGGTCTACGCTTTTTTCGAGGCATGTTCTCCGGATCTGGCAAGCTCCTGGATAATGGCACCGGTATCGATGACTGTGGCTACGATTGTGGGAGTGGCGTATCTTAACCCGCTGTTAGGGTTTTTGTCCCATAAGGATCAGTAAGCTAAGGATACAACACCGTAAGCTGCATCCGTCCATTCATACTTCAAAGCATTTTCGCCCTCGATCAGCTTCACAGACAGCACCCCGAGTTCGCCTTGGTTTTGGAAGACACACGAAACCGATGTCCCTTTGACAGTGTAAGTTGCCGGGACTTTCCCTTCAACGCTTTTCTGAGAACTGGATCCGTCAGCTTTCATTACGAGGTAATTCCCACTGAATCGAACGAAGTCGTTCGTCCCGATTTCTATAGTGAAAGTTCGATCGGTAATGGGTGGAGGGTTGAAGGAAGTGTCGGTCGGGGTCACTGTTTCTGTAGATCCATCACTGCCACCGCATCCGAACAAACAGGCCAGCACGGTTGCCAGAATAATGTATGCGAATATTTTCTTCATAAGTACACCTCTCTCTAGTTATATTGAGTATAAGGATGTTATCGGATTTGTGCAAGTCAAACACCTACAAGATAGATAACGCCGGTCTATCGCATTTCGAGAAAAGGCAAAAGCTCGACAAAAGCCTTTTACCGAGTTCCATAACCAACCACACACGAAGCACGATTTACTCGCGTATATTCGCATTCCGCATTATAGCTTCCAGGTTTTGAATGGTGTAGATAGTTGATGCCATTCCATAGAGTCTTCGGCAGTGAGTGTCCGAACGTATATCTCAGTGGATTGAAGTGTAGCATGCCCCATGACTTCCTGTACAAATCTGATGTCTTTGCCTGCTCTCAGAAGGTTAACTCCGAAAGTATGGCGAAATGTGTGAGGAGAGCATCGGGCGTCTTCGATTTTGGCGGATTTCCCGATTCTAGCAATGAGCTGTCGTAAGCCATTCGGTTCCAAAGGAGCCAGGAAGTTCTTATGATTGAAGGATAGAAAAACCCGATCATGTTCTGTTTTTGGCCGTAACATTAGCCAGTTTATAAAAGCCTTGGTCAATCGGGGGTCCATGAAGACCTTTCTTTCTTTGTCTCCTTTGCCATATATCTTGATATAGTGCTCACGAAAATATAGGTTGCTTATTTCGAGGTTCGAAAGCTCTTCGCATCGAATCCCCGATAAGAGGAATGTCAGAATTATAGCACGATCCCTTATCCCCCATCGTTTGTTCGGGGGACATAGTTTGAGCATTTCAGTAATATGATGCTCTGTGAAAGTCGGAACGATTTTCTTTTGGGCTCTGGGTGGCTTGATACCATCGGTAGGATTCTTGTTGATTTTATGACAACTCTCGTGTAGCCATGTGTAGTACAGCCGAATACCGCGCCAATGTTTATTGATGGTATTCTTTTCGAGTTTTTTCCCAGGCTTTAGATTGTTGTCACGTTCACGAAGGTTGGCGAAGTAAGCGACGAGGTGTTCTTTGGAAAAGTCATCAACTGAAAGTGGGATGCAAAAGGAAGATCGAAAGCGCCGGAGATCGTCGAATATCCACCTGAGAGTTTTAACGGTGGTTTCAGAACATCCTTCAGCATATTTTGATAGTAGGAAGAACTCTATGGAGTCTTCATCCGCAACATAGGACTGTGGTTCATGGCTATGACCATCTTGTCTCTGGTTATCCAGCATAGGACTGCGTTCCATATAGCCATTTGGGGGGTTCCGCCTCTAAATTTTTTGATCGTACCCTGATCGAATATGGTGGGCGATCCTGGGCTCGAACCAGGGACCTCAGTCTTATCAGGACTGCGCTCTAACCAACTGAGCTAATCGCCCGAATAATAAAGCGCATTAAGCGAAAGTGATAAAAAGATACCTTAACCCCTGAATAGTGGAAGGAAGACAACTTTTACATTTGTACTAACAAAGATCATATTGATCTTCGACCGACCTGGAAATCTAGAGTTTGCACTCTAAAACTCCCTTGAAAGGAGGTGATCCAGCCACACCTTCCGGTACAGCTACCTTGTTACGACTTCGCCCCAGTCACTAACCCAACCTTCGGCGACTGCTCCTCGAAAGTTAGCGCATCGACTTCAGGTTTTGCCAGCTTCCATGGCGTGACGGGCGGTGTGTACAAGGCCCGAGAACGCATTCACCACAGTGTGCTGACCTGCGGTTACTAGCAACTCCAACTTCATGGAGGCGAGTTGCAGCCTCCAATCCGAACTGAGGATGGTTTTTTGGGATCAGCTCCGGATCGCTCCTTGGCTTCCCTCTGTACCACCCATTGTAGCGTGTGTGTAGCCCTGGGCGTAAGGGCCATGCTGACTTGACGTCATCCCCACCTTCCTCCTCGTTTTGCGAGGCAGTCTCCTGTGAGAATATAACACAGGACGAGGGTTGCGCTCGTTACGGGACTTAACCCGACATCTCACGACACGAGCTGACGACAGCCATGCAGCACCTGTGCAAGGGCTCCCGAAGGCACTCCCCCCTTTCGGGGGGATTCCCAAGCATGTCAAGCCCAGGTAAGGTTCTTCGCGTATCATCGAATTAAACCACACGCTCCGCTGCTTGTGCGGGCCCCCGTCAATTTCTTTGAATTTTAGCCTTGCGGCCGTAATCCCCAGGCGGGACACTTAACGCGTTAGCTACGGCACGGAGAGGGTCGATACTCCCCATACCTAGTGTCCATCGGTTGCGGCGTGGACTACCAGGGTATCTAATCCTGTTTGCTCCCCACGCTTTCGCGCCTCAGCGTCAGGAATAGCCCAGGAGATCGCTTTCGCCACTGGTGTTCCTCCCGATATCTACGCATTTCACCGCTCCACCGGGAATTCCATCTCCCTCTGCTATCCTCAAGTCTGGCAGTTTCCTTTGACCTCTCCCGGTTAAGCCGGGAGCTTTCACAAAGGACTTATCAAACCGCCTACACGCCCTTTACGCCCAATAAATCCGGATAACGCTTGCCACTCACGTATCACCGCGGCTGCTGGCACGTGATTAGCCGTGGCTTATTCCTTGGGTACCGTCAGAGCTTCTTCCCCAAGAAAAGAGTTTTACGACCCGAAGGCCTTCATCACTCACGCGGCGTTGCTGCGTCAGGCTTTCGCCCATTGCGCAAAATTCCCTGCTGCTGCCTCCCGCAGGAGTCTGGGCCGTGTCTCAGTCCCAATGTGGCTGATCATCCTCTCAGACCAGCTACCCGTCGAAGACTTGGTGAGCCATTACCTCACCAACAATCTGATAGGCCGCAAGCCCCTCCTTAAGCACCCGAAGGCTTTGGTATTTGGGCCTTACCCCAATACATTATGCGGTATTAGCCACGATTTCTCATGGTTGTCCCCCACTCAAGGGCAGGTTGCTTACGTGTTACGCACCCGTCCGCCACTAGGAAATAAAACCGAAGTAATATTCCTCGTTCGACTTGCATGCATTAAGCACGCCGCCAGCGTTTATCCTGAGCCAGAATCAAGCTCGCCATCTAAAATTCTTCCTTCCACTATCCAGTTGTTAAGGTGCTTTTAACGACCTTATTGTTATATCATGTCAGCGATAGCACTGTCAATAGAGCTATTGCCCCAAAATTCATTTCTTGTGAAAGATTATCAGCATATGCAAGTTAATGCGCCAATCGTATTTGACAAATATAAGAAAGCATGGATAAAATACACTGGTTCCCGATGTCCGAGGAATCAGAAGGGGCTGTAGCTCAGTTGGGAGAGCGCCTGCTTTGCACGCAGGAAGTCAGGAGTTCGAGTCTCCTCAGCTCCACCATCCTTTACCTCTTACTGTTCACAACCAGCAGGTAACTGCACAGTAATCCCAGTCCACTTGAATTTGCGAATGATAAAGCGAAAGAGTAATATACTATATGTGCATGTTTGGGTGATGATGGTGCCGGGGGCGGGACTCGAACCCGCACCCGCTTTGAGGCGGAACGGATTTTAAGTCCGTCGCGTCTGCCATTCCGCCACCCCGGCATCGGTCTGATTGTATCCTTTTTGGCTGACCGATTCAACTGTTTTCACAAAGGAAATCCTGTCGATCGGCACTGACAAATGCAGCGAGAGAGCCAATCAAAGCTACTGCGAGTAATAATCTCCCCTTGGAATCTGTTGCTGCGCACTTCGGATAACGCTGTAGGAATTATTCTTGCCGCAATTATTGGGGTTGGCTCTGGGTTCGGCGCCGTGGCCTTCTGGAAACTGATCGAGTTCTTCAGCTGGGTATTCTTCAAAAAAGGTGCGGACTGGTTCGATTTCCTTGGCGACTACTATGTCATAATTCTCCCCGCCATCGGTGGAATCATCTTCGGGCCGATCATTTACTATTTTGCCAGGGAGGCCAAGGGAGAGGGCCCGCCGGAGATCATGGAAGCAATGGCACTCAGAGGCGGGCGGATTCGGATGCGTGTAGCGGTAACGAAAGTGCTGGTATCCTCCATTTGCATTGGCAGCGGCGGTTCGGTAGGCCGTGAAGGCCCCATCGTTCAGATTGGTGGATCGCTTGGCTCGACCATCGGGCAGGTTTTCCGTATCCCCGAAAGATGGCTCCAGACGCTGGTACTGTGCGGGGTTGCCGGGGGAGTAGCTGCCACTTTTAATGCCCCCATTGCCGGAGCATTCTTTGCCCTGGAAGTGGTCCAGCGTCGGATCGTGGCCCTTAACGTCGGTTTCGTGATTCTCAGTTCGGTGATGGCCAGCATCATTTCCAGAATTTTTCTCTTCAAAGAAGATAACCTCACCTCATTTAAACTGCCGGAAAAATACGGCATGGCAAGCAACCAGGAAATACTGCTGTATCTCTTATTGGGGATAATATGTGCCGCCGCGGGCATTCTGTTCGTCAGGTTCTTCTACAAAATCGAGGACTTCTTCAAAAGATGGAAAGTACCAGTACTTCTGACACCCGTTATCGGCGGATTGCTGGTCGGGGGCCTCGGGTTCGTTTCGCTTGAACTAGTTTCCTCCGATACCTTCCTGGCCGATATTTTCGGAGTGGGCTATGGCAATCACTACGCAGCCGGAGGGGAATTCCTTGAAACGGGAACCCTGGATAATATCCTCACCGGTCAGGGAGCGATTTACATAATCGTTGCCCTGATAGCTTTAAAGGTTCTGGCAACATCGATTACCCTGGGCAGCGGGGGCAGTGGAGGAGTCTTCGCCCCGACCCTGTTTATAGGTGCGGCTCTCGGTAGCGTTTTTGGGAATCTATTTGGAAATCTATTTCCCGATATCACCGCTCCCGTTGGCGCTTATGCAATGGTGGGAATGGCCGGATTCTTCGCCGTAGCGGTTCGGGGACCCATAACTGCAATCCTCATTATCTTTGAACTCACCGGCGACTACGACATCATTCTTCCGGTAATGACAACAGTGGTGGTGGGAGTTATCATTGCCCGGGTATTCAGCAGTCAAAGTATTTATACACAACGATTGAAACGCAGGGGAGTGAACCCCAGCCTTATGGAAGAACGAGACGTTATGAGAACCATAACTGTCTCCCAGGCAATGACCAGAAACTTCCCTTCCGTGCCTCCTCATATGCCAGTCACCGAGGCATTAAGACAGATGGAGCGGATGGGACGCCTTGGCTTCCCGGTGGTTGATGTGGAAGGCCGACTGCAGGGAATCGTCACTCTTTCGGATATCCATAACGGAACCAAGAAAGAGGACTCCGAAATCCACTCACTTACCGTTCAAGATATCGCCACCCCGGCTAAATCACTCGTAGTGGCTTATCCGGACCAGACACTTTATCAGGCATTTCTGCAAGTAGGGGCCAAGGACTTGGGTCGCGTCCCGGTGGTTGATCGCAAAGATCCTTCAAAAATAGTAGGAGTGCTCAGCCGTCACGATATTATCCATGCCTATATCAGCGGAATAACGCCACCGGCTCCCGGGCCACAGCCTCCGGAAGGCTCAATCGTCTTTTGACAGCTTTCGCTACCATCGAGTATCATTGAATTCAGGAAATGCCATGAGAACCCTCTGGAATTACATCGACGTTCTCAAGCCTCGTGAGACCGCACTGCTGACTTACATCGGACTCTGCGCCGCCATCGTCGCAGCAGATGGTTCCCCGGCAGCCTGGTCACTGGCTGGCGTTTTTGCGGCTGTTCTACTGGGCAGTGGCGGGTGTAATGGCCTAACCAATTATCTCGACCGCAACGTCGATATGCAGATGCTGCGTACCTGCGGAAGAGCAATTCCTACCCAGCGTATCTACCCTCCTGAGAAAATGCTCCCCCTGGCAATCGGGCTGGTGGTAATTGCATTGGGCCTCGCATGGATACTGCATCCACTGTGTTTCGCTTTTGGATTTGCCGGCACGATCGCTTCTGTAGTCTACCGTAAGCGGGCCATGTGCGTTTTCCAGGGAATGATCGCGGGGTGTGCGCCAGTGCTGATCGGCTATCTGGCCATTACCCAGGATATCAACTGGACCATTCTGTTCATGTGTCTGCTCATCGCAGCCTGGATTCCACTGCATGTCTGGAGCGTGATGATCGCCCGGCGTGAAGAGTACGTCAAAGCAAATATCGCCTATTTCCCCCTGACAATGAAGCCCGCCAACTCCATAAAACTGATCTTCGCCCTTTCAGTGATATTGTACATAGCTTCACTGCTCCTCTGGCACGCAGCCGATTTTGGCTGGTTGTTTTTCACGATAGCCAACATCTCCGGAGCGGTCATGGTCTGGGCCAGCTTCTGGCTTGTACGAAATATGGAATCGAAGGACTCGTGGCGGTTGTACAAGATATCATCCTTCCCCTATCTGGGGGTGATCTTTCTGGCCATGTGTATTGATTTCTGGATTTAGTAATAGGGGTACGTTGCAACGTGCCCTTACCCTGAGCCGCCCGAATGAAATTATTTGAAGTAGAAAACACCTGTTCTCAAACCGATGCCCGTGCCGGGACGATCACTACACCTCACGGTTCCATCCCGACACCGGTATTTATGCCACTGGCCACACAGGGATCAGTCAAGTCGCTTTCACCGGAAGATATCCAAAACCTCGAAGCGAAGATTCTACTCGGCAATACTTATCATCTCTACCTGAGACCAGGGCTTGAAGTAATCCGGGAATCCGGCGGATTGCACCGGTTCATGGCATGGGAAGGCCCAATACTCACCGATAGCGGGGGCTTCCAGGTTTTCAGCCTGGGGCACTTGCGCAAGATCAATGATGAAGGAGCTGTGTTCCGCTCACACATCGACGGCAGCGAGCACCTCCTCACCCCTGAGCTTGCCATCGAAATACAGGAAACGCTCGGAGCGGATATTATCATGGCCTTCGATGAATGTGCTCCGGCAGATGCCAAACCGGATGTTTTCCGGGAAGCGATGAATCGCACGCACCGCTGGGCAGAACGCTGTCTTGCCAAACATCAAAGAACGGATCAGGCGCTTTTTGGGATCGTACAGGGCGGTTTTTCGATGGAGTTGAGAAAGCAATCGGTGGAAGAGCTTACCTCTATGGATTTCCCCGGCTATGCCATCGGGGGTCTGAGTGTGGGTGAACGCAAAGATTTGATGTACCCGGTGACAAAGGAAACTGCCGCTTTACTTCCTGCGAGCAAACCGAGGTACCTGATGGGCGTGGGCTCGCCGGAAGACCTGGTTGAATGTGTTTCCTATGGTATCGATATGTTCGATTGCGCCCTGCCCACACGTATCGCTCGCAACGGGGCTCTATTCACCAGAGAAGGCCGGGCAAATTTGCGCAATTCTCGTTTCAAAAACCAGATGGAACCCATCGATCCGAATTGCGATTGCTACACCTGCCGCACCTTTTCCGCTGCCTATTTGCATCACCTTTTCAAATGCGAGGAGTTGCTGGGATACCGGCTGGCGACCATCCACAATCTGAGTTTTATTTTGAAGCTGATGGATCGGATGCGCCAGGCCATTATCGAAGGGACTTTTCCCCAATTCAAAGAGGATTTTCTGGCTGGCTACCAGACAGTGGATGAAGAAACAAGGGTAACTCAGAAAGCAAAGTGGATCACCGCACAAAGAAAGAGGTAGGGACAGGTTTAAACCATGCCCCCTGCTTTTCTCATTGCAGCGCCTTGTTGAAGACAAAACCAATCAGACTGATAATCAGTGCTCCCAGGATAGCCGACCAGGGATTGGCAATCGCAAAAGAAACACCGACATCGCTTTCGTAAGCTTCGAGGAGATAAAGCATAGCGGTGTTGGCTGCCAGGGTCAGCATCCCAATCATGGGGTCTTTGAGTGCTACGAACAGGCGGGAGAGGATCGGGTTGACCAGTACATTTATCGCCCCTATGATGAGAGCCACGATGAGAATTGTCTTCCATCCACCAGTGTGCAAACCGGGAATGAGATAATCCGCCGCCCAGAAAGCCAAACCGCTGACCAGAAACTCAACAATTATCCGGGCAAAAAAGCCGCCGCTTTTGGAAGTTTTTTCAAGTAACATCGGCTGTAACCGCTAATCCTAAGCTCACTTTAGCGGTTCGGAGTTGAAGCTGTCAACCCCGCTTAAGTTTGGGTCACCGCCAGCCTCTTTGCCACCAGGAAAAACACCGCGCCCAACAGAGCCAGCGGCAGCAGATAATACACCACCTGAAGCAGGCCCACGAAATGCCCGCCGGCAGCCAGCCGGGTCATGAGCTCGAAAGGAGAGGGGCTTGCGAAGTAGCTTAATCCGGCCACGGTAACCAGCCCCACCGAATAAACAAATTGGGCTCTTTCCCTGTCCTTCATGGCCAGCGCAATGATGCCCGCCCCAAAGGAAACTATAAAAGCGATCAGTATGGCAAGCAGGAGCACCGAAGGAATATTCTGAACCGAAAGACTGTTCAGTCTCAACAAACCCACCCACAAAATACACTGAGCCAGAGCCGTGATACCGGCAGCGAATATCTTGGAAGAGAAAATCGTGCCCAGCGAGAGCGGCGCCGACCAGAGCGTATCCAGAGTTTTGTTCTGCAACTCCTCCGAGATGGTATCGATGGCGATACTTCCCGCAATGAGGGCCGGGAAGAACATCAGCACCGGGATAATAACCACATAGAGGAATTCAAAACTGGTACTGGATTTGCCCTCCAGATCATCGTAGCGCAGATCGATTCCGTTCATCCGGCGCAGGTGGTTTTCCGCTTCCTTCAAAGGCGCATCGAGCGTCATCATGATAAGCATCGATTCCGTATCGGACTGCGGCAGGATGAGTTTCATTTCCACTACCCCGGAATCGCTCCGAGGAATGGCCATCACCGCATCAACCCGGCCGGACCTGAATTGCTCCTCGGCGGTTTCAATGTCGTCAAAACGGATTACCGTGATACTCGGGTCATTTTCCACATAATAAGCAATCGGGCTGGAGGTATAATCTACCACCCCTACTTTCAAATGCACCCTGGCATTCTCCCCGATGGATTCGGGACTGTAAAACGACATCACCCCGATCATCAGCATCGAAGAAAAGGCAGCAATGAAAAGCTGGATGAACACAGCGAACATGATCGTCTTTTCACGCCGGATCGATCTGAGTTCCCGTTTTACCAGAGCCAGAAATCTCATCAGAACAACTGCCCCCTCATCACAATCAGATTATAAGTACCGTGAATGAGCGCACCTGCCAGAATCGCCAGCGGGTAAAACCTGGCCCCGAGTCGCGCCGAAAGAAGGCATACCACGCAGGTAGTCACAAAGTGCATCGCCAGCGGCAGGATCAGCCAGCCGGAACCCAGCGCCGCTTCGATAAACATGGTTTTAGATACTACGCTCAGCGTTAGATAGAGCAGCAGCTTCTCTCCAAGGAAGAAGCCCAGCGCGGCGAAGAACGAGAACTTGACTACGCTTCTCAGCGAGTTGATGGCCCCGTTCTGCCAGAGCACTACTACGCCGATTGATTTGGCGATCTCCTCCGAGAGAATTGCCAGCGGGAATATGATCGCCAGCGCGGCTGTCTCGGGAAGATTCAACCCAATGACAATCGAAGCAAACTGCACCATCAGCACTATTGGAATAAGTATCAGGCTTACCAGAATCACCGAGAAGCTTAGATGGTTTCTATCCATCACCATATTGATCGCCTCGCTGAGCTTGCGGTGCAGCGGCCGAAAGCCCATGAGGTACTCTTCATTGAATACTCGCACCCCCACGAACACGGCCACGGAGAACAGCAGGTACAGAGGGATGGTAGCCAGCAGGTATTCCTTCAATCCAAACGGCTCATCCCGGTACATCTCCACCGCCAGCGTCAGAGGAGAGAAGTAGCTCACATCGCTTAAGCCCGTGAACATCGCCGGAGTGACCAGATAGGCGATCATCACCCACGCAGCCAGCACCGAGAAAAAGGTCTGATCTTTGAACGTCCGGTACAGCATGGCCACCATCAGCAGTGCACTGAAGATGAGCATGGAAACGGGGATGAAAATGGCCAGACTGAGCAGTATGTTGCCTCCGAGAATAAGTGTAACCACAATTATGGCAATGAACGAATACACAATGTACGGGATCATCTTGCCCGCGATCACCTGAAACGGGGTGACCGGCGCGGAGAACAGCACGATGAGCTTTCGGCCGATTTTTTCTTCCATAAAACTGCTGGTGAAGAATACACCAACCATGAATATGGGAATAATGTACAGGAAAGCCAGAATCACCTGTGCCAGCGGAATAGGAGGAGTTGAGAGTGACGGAACAATGATCTCCTTATCAGAAACAAACTCGGCCTTAAATTCCGGCAAGCCGTTGTTGTTTTTGAACTCCTCCAGTTGCTGCCTCACCGCGTCGTCGGTTTTCGCAACCACCTGAGCGGAATCCGGCTCGGAAGGGGGTGAGGTTTCAGGACCGGGGGCGGGTTCTACATCAGGCTCCGGGTCTGGCGAATCGGGTTCGGCGGGCTTCGGTTCCGGTCCCGGGGGAGGAGCAGGTTCGAAGGGAGTGGGCTCCGGTTTCAGTATATCCGAAAACGATGATATGCTCTCTTCTCCAGATATTTCATCATCAACCTTCAAATGGCGAACTTCGATCCGAAGCGGGAAAGCCTGATCAATTTCGTATTCCCTCGAAACCCTCAGCAATTCGGTCTTTTCCAGATATTGCTTGAGGGCCCCCAGCGCATACAGCGAGCGGTCATTTCTTCCCCTGTAAGCGACCTCATCACCGCTGACATAAAGATCGAGCTTTCCTTCCCAGAGTCGATTGTAACCGGCGTGCGGGTCAAGCGGAACGATCTTGAAGCGCTCATCGGTGATGGATGGAGCATCGGGAGAGATTCCCACGGCATACAGATGCCGGCTCATGCCGATATCCTGCTGGTAAACCACATAGCCAACGGCAGCGGCAAGTAGTATAATGGCAAACAAGGCAATCCTGGACTTGCCGGTGAATCGAGATCGCAGACGGGTGATTTCCCGTTTGGATATAGTGAAAATGATACGCATTGTTTCAAACGCTGTTTCCACGATTATACAACACAAACAGGCAAAAAAGATGCCGGGGACTCCTGTATCAAATCTACAGGTTAGCCCTCAAGATTGTTGTACCGAAAGGATGGTAGGATTGTTTCAAGGGAAAGCGCTGCATTACCGATGATTAAACTGGAAGCTCTGACTAAAAAATACCGGGACTTCACCGCCGTCGACAATCTGAATCTCGAGGTTAAGGAAGGGGAGATATTCGGCATCATCGGCCATAATGGAGCCGGGAAAACCACCACGCTCAAAATGATCGTGGGGCTGCTGGCTCCCACCTCCGGGTCCATCAATGTTATGGGCTGGGATATGACGAAGGAAAGCACCCTCGCCAAACGAACCATCGGGTATCTGCCGGAAGAAAGCCCCCTTTATGAAAACATGACCGTGCAGGAATACCTGATGTTCTTTTCCGAACTGTACAATCTGCCAAAATTATATGCCAGAGAACGCATGGACCTCCTTCTGGAATCGCTGAAACTTGGCGAAAAGGGCAAATACACCGGCGAACTTTCCAAGGGAATGAAGCGGAAAGTATCCATCGCCCGAACCCTGCTGCATGATCCCGATTTACTGATTCTCGATGAGCCCAATTCAGGTCTCGATCCGCTGACTTCATTTTTCATCATCGACTACCTCAAAAAACTCAATGAGGAAGGGAAAACCGTCGTAATAAGCGCCCACAATCTGTTCCACGTGGAGTACATTTGCGATCGGGTGGCCATCATAAAAAACGGAAAACTGGTGGTTTGTGATACAATTGAAGCCATGCGCGATAGTTTCGGCAAACGTGAATATGAGGTAATTTTCAAGGCAGAGGAAGAACTGGCCTACGAGACGAAGGAAGATAATTACGTATTCCGTGCTGCCGATGTTGCCCAGATTGCCACAGTGCTGCAAATGATATCCGAAAAAAACTGGGCCCTGATCGACCTTTCTGTGAAGCAATCCGCGCTCGAAGAGATGTACGTCGATATCATGGCCCGGGAATAGAACCATTATGAAATACCTGACAACCGAAAACGGTTATCGATCTCCAAATACTCGTCTCTCATGGCTTTTCCGCAGATTTCCCAGCGTGTTCTGCTACGTCAGAATGGCCCGTATGCTGCAACTGGGATCACAAGCTGCCAAAAAGGGAAACTACTCTGTCGAAAGACGCGTTGACGACAGCCTGAAGGTGGTTGAATATCTGGAGGATGTGGGAGTCAGATTTGAAGTGGAGAACACTAGCGCATTTCGGAAGCTCGAATCGCCGTGCGTGTTTATCAGCAACCACATGAGCACCCTGGAAACCTTTGTGTTTTCCTGCATCATTGAACCCTATCGAAAAATGACCTTCGTGATAAAAGAAGGACTGATCCGATATCCATTCTTCAAACACATCATGGTTACTCTGGACCCGATTGTTGTAACGCGTGAAAACCCCAGGGAGGATTTTCGGATCGTGCTGAAAGAGGGACAGGAACGCTTGAGCCGGGGCATATCAGTAGTCGTTTTTCCTCAGACCACCCGTAACCCGATATTCGATCCGTCCACCTTCAATACCATCGGGGTGAAACTTGCTGCCAAGGCAAAAGTACCAGTAATACCGATCGCCATAAAAACCGATGCCTGGGGCAACAGCGACTGGTTCATCCGGGATTTTGGCAAGATCGATCCGAACAAACCGGTCCATATCTGTTTCGGTGAGCCAATTGATATCCAGGGTAACGGCAAAGCCGAGCATGAGCAGATTGTCAGGTTTATCGAGGGTAAGTTGAGGGAATGGGCTTGAAAACCAATTCCTTACCCGTCCCCAACACTTCCCTCCAATATCCTCCGAAATTGCCTCTACCAATCGAATGTATTTTCAGGTAGAATTTCTACTATGGAATGCAATATCGAAGCCAATTTGCAGCGATGCAACTGCACCTACGAACCATGCAGTCGGAAAGGAAAATGTTGCGAATGTATCGCCTATCACTGGAAAATGAAAGAACTTCCGGCCTGCCTGTTCCCCGATGATGTGGAAAAGACTTATGATCGCTCGATTCGCCGGTTTATTCAAATCTACAAGGATAAAGTCTGAATTCCCGGAAGGGCAGGGCAGGGTGAAACTGATCGTGGGATTGGGGAACCCCGGGCGTGAGTATGCCGATTCGCGCCATAACCTTGGGTTCAAATGCATCAACCTGTTCGCCAAAGAGCGGGGTATCGAATTTAGCAAGCAGCGTTCAAAATCACGGATCGGGTTCGGTGAGGTGGACGGGGAAAAGGTGATTCTGGCCAGACCTCAGACTTTCATGAACCTCAGCGGCGAATCCGTTGCTCCGCTGGCACGATTCTACAAAATCGATACTTCAGATATCCTTATCATTCATGACGACGTGGACTTGCCACTGGGGAAAATACGGATACGTGAAAAGGGCAGCCCTGCCGGTCATAACGGCCTGAAATCAATAATTAAGCAACTGGGAAGCCAGAGTTTCCCTCGCTTGAAAATAGGGATCGGAACGCTGGAGTCAGACGATTCTGAAGTAAGCATGCGAACCCCGGAATACGTTCTCGGCCGCTTCACCAAAGAGGAAAAACTCATCGTTGCTGATATCTGTTCACAAGCCTCCGAAGCGATCTATTGCATATTGACCGAAGGCATCACCACCGCAATGAACAAATATAACGCCGGATAATCAGAATGCACGCACACGGTATAGACATTATCGAAATCTCCCGCATCGCAAAGGCCGTGGATTCATGGGGTGAACGCTTTCTCAATCGAATCTACACTTATAGTGAGATCGAATACTGCAAAGGAAGAGCGCCGGAACTGGCCGCCCGATTCGCGGGGAAAGAGGCGGTAATGAAGGCATTGGGTACCGGGCACGTCGGAGTATCGGCACAGGATATCGAGATACTTGCCGATGCGAAGGGAACGCCCACGGTCAATTTGAGCGGAAGCGCTCAAAACAAAGCCAGTGAAATTGGATTGGAAGGCCTTTCTATCACATTATCACATTCGCATGACTACGCCATTGCTTCAGTGGTAGGAGATAAATTATGAAAATCGTTACCGTTGAACAGATGATCGATATGGAGCAGCGCGGCGCCGAAGTAGGAGCCCCCCCGGATTTCCTCATGGAAAACGCCGGACTGGCAACGGCAAACTGCGCCCGAGACCTCCTTGGGGATGTTGTGGAGCGATCTATTCCGATTTTGATTGGGCCGGGAAACAACGGTGGAGACGGCCTCGTCGCCGCCCGGCACCTGCACGACTGGGGAGCCAAAGTCCACCTGTTCCTGATTAAACGCAAAACCGAAAACGACAAGAACTTCGCCCTCGATATGGAACGGAACATCCCGTGGACAGATGCCCTTGCAGAAGAAAACCGGGCAATTTTCAACGAAACTCTTTCATCGGCTGATCTGTTCATGGATTCCCTTTTCGGCACCGGCAAGACTCGCCCATTTGAAGGCATTCTCAAAGAGCTGCTCGAATCGGTGGCAGAGGAGAAGAAATCCCGTCCGGAGATGCAAATACTGGCGGTCGATCTCCCCTCCGGTCTGGACGCCGATACCGGAGCAATCGATCTAGTCACTATAACCCCGGATCTGACAGTAACCTTTGCCTGTCCTAAAATCGGGCTCCTCAGATTCCCGGGTGCGTCCTGCCTGGGACAGCTTCAAATAGCTGATATCCAGATACCGGAATACCTGTCCGATCACATTCCCACCGAACTTATCACAGGCGAGATGGTACAATCCCTGCTCCCTCCCCGCCCGCTTAATGCCAACAAGGGAACATTTGGCAAACTGATGGTAGTGGCCGGTTCGGTCAATTACATCGGCGCGGCATATCTCGCCTGCGAAGCGGCGATGCGCGTCGGGACGGGATTGGTAACTCTGGCCACGCCCAAAAGTCTGCAACCAGTGCTGGCTGGCAAACTTACCGAGGTGACCTACCTGCCACTTGAGGAAAGCAATCCGGGAATGATTGATGCCGAAGCGGTATCAACTATCCGGGGGCAAATTGCCGACTATGATGGCCTTCTTCTGGGATGCGGACTGGGACAAAATCCGCCAACAGTTGAATTCGTGAAAAAACTGCTCTCCAACGGTCTTTCAGATAAACCAACGGTGATCGATGCCGATGCACTGAATATCCTGGCAGGAGCGGAACAGTGGTGGCAGAATCCCCCGGAAAACGCTGTACTCACCCCCCATCCGGGTGAGATGTCCCGCCTCATGAAAAAACCGGTGGCCGAGATACAGGAAAACCGCCTGGAAGCCGCCTTGATGGCTGCCGGAGAATGGAACCAGACGGTGGTTCTCAAAGGGGCTTTCACAGTAATCGCTTCACCCGATGGGAAAGCCAGAATCTGTGGCATTGCCAATCCGGGGTTAGCCTCAGCAGGAACAGGTGACGTACTGGCCGGTGCCACTGCCGGATTCATAGCCCAGGGACTTTCCGCTTTCGATGCGGCCACCTGCGGAGTCTATATTCATGCCATGGCCGGAGAGATTGTAAAAGCAGAAATTGGAGATACTGGTATGATCGCCAGTGATCTTCTGCTAACACTGCCGGTGGCTATCAACGAATTGAAAGAGAATCTATAGGATATTGTCCCGGATGTCCCGGAAAGGTTATAATGCTTTTAGCATGGTGACAGGTAAACACCACCACTAATATCTGGCCCACCCGATATTGAAAAGGAAGTGTTCTTTGCTGCGAATTGAGGTATGGAATAAACCTGATTTCCCTGATCCCAGGGCCGAAGGCCTCAAAAAAGACATCACCGACCTGGGAATCGCAGGTATAGAGAACGTACACATTTCCGATGTATACTCCCTAACCGGTGAGCTGGGCACGGACGATGCCAACCGGATATGCACTGAGATACTGGTTGACCCTATAGTTCAGGATTACCGTTTCGAGATGGAACCCGGCATTCCTGAACAAATTACGGGATTCTTTGTTGAAGTTGCCTACAATCCCGGTGTGATGGACCCTATTGAGTTCAGCCTCAGAAAAGCCATCACTGACTTGGGTATCGATAAAGTAAAGGCCATCAAAACCGGTAAGAAATATGTTCTCGGGGGAAGCGTTTCGGAAGACAATCTGCAATCTATCGTGAACAAGCTGCTGCTCAATCCGGTGGTACAGCATGTAGTGACTCAAGAGGAACGGATAGATGCTGATGCGCACGATTACGAATTCAAGCTGACCACCGTTGACCTTATCGGCATCAGCGATGCCGAACTGGAAAGCATCGGCAGTCACAAACTCTCCCTGAACCTGGAGGAAATGAAGCGGATTCAGCAATTCTTCGCTTCCATCGGACGCAATCCCACTGATGTGGAACTGGAAACACTGGCCCAGACATGGTCCGAACACTGCGGGCACAAGACCTTCAAAGGGAAAATCAAGCTTGGCGACACCGTAGTTGACAACCTCCTTAAAAGCACCATTGCCAGGGCTACTCAAGAACTTGATAAACCCTGGTGTCTTTCCGTATTTGTCGATAACGCCGGAGTGATCGATTTCGACGGCGAATACGCTCTTTGCTTTAAAGTTGAAACCCACAATCACCCCTCGGCCATCGAGCCCTATGGGGGAGCCTCGACCGGGATAGGAGGGGTGATTCGCGATCCATTAGGCACCGGATTGGGAGCCAAACCAATCCTCAACACCGACGTGTTCTGTTTTGGCACACCCGACTATCCACACGAAAAACTGCCCAGTGGCACACTCCATCCCCGCCGGATATTCAAGGGGGTCCGCGCCGGCGTGGCCGATTACGGCAACCGGATGGGCATACCCACCTCCAACGGGGCCATCCTCTTCGATGACCGGTATGTAGGCAACCCCCTGGTCTATTGCGGGACACTGGGAATCATGCCCTCTAAAATGGCTCAGCCGGGTCAGCAGAAACCCGGAGACAAAGTAGTTCTGCTGGGAGGAAAGACCGGTCGAGACGGCATTCACGGCGTAACCTTCGCCTCGGTTGAGTTGACCCAGGAATCTGAAGATACCTCAGCCAGTTCCGTACAAATCGGTGACCCTATCACGGAAAAGAAAGTGCTCGACGCTATCCTGAAGGCAAGAGACATGGGATTGTTTCGCCGAATCACCGATTGCGGAGGGGGAGGACTCTCCTCAGCCGTGGGTGAAATGGCTGAAGAGACCGGCGTAAAAGTTTATCTGGAACAAATCCCGTTAAAATACTCCGGATTGTCCTACACCGAAATATGGATTTCGGAAGCCCAGGAACGGATGCTGCTGGCCGTACCACCCGAAAATTTACAACAGCTATTGGATCTGTGCGCCGCTGAAAACACGGAAGCTTCAATAATAGGTGAGTTCACCGATACCAAAAGGCTGGAGCTTTTCTACGATGGACAGCAGGTATGCGATCTGGAAATGGATTTCCTGCATAACGGAACCCCCCAGGTGGCAAGAGAAGCTGAATGGAAACAGCCGCAACACCCTGAACCGGATTTTGCGGAGCCGGAAGACTTAAGCCGGGATCTGCTGGATATCCTCGGCGCATGGAACGTGTGCAGTAAGGAATGGGTCATCCGCCAGTACGATCACGAAGTGCAGGGAGGCAGCGTACTTAAACCACTGGTAGGAGTTGCTGAAGACGGCCCTGGCGATGCCACTATAGTGAAACCGGTACTTGGCTCAAACATGGGCGCTATAGTATCCAACGGGATCAACCCCAAATACGGAGATATCGACCCCTACTGGATGGCCGCCTCCGCCATCGACGAAGCCCTGCGGCAAATCATAGCCGTCGGCGGCAACCTTGAGAGGGTGGCTCTGCTCGATAACTTCAGTTGGGGAAATCCCACCAAACCGGATCGGTTGGGCGCGCTGGTGCGGGCAGCGCAAGCCTGCCATGATCTTTCCCTGATATACGAGGCACCGTTCATCTCCGGCAAGGACAGCCTTTTCAACGAATACGATGTGGAAGGGAAAACCATCTGCATACCCCACACTCTCCTGATTTCGGCAGTAGCCGTAATGGATAATGTGAGCAAAACTGTCTCCATGGATGCCAAACAGGCAGGCGATCTTATCTACATTGTCGGTGCAACCTGCAACGAACTCGGTGGTTCACATTACTTCGGCAACCACGGCTTCATTGGAAATACTGTGCCAAAAGTTGATGCTGTCAAAGGCAAGCAGACAATGGACTCCCTGAGTTCCGCCACACAGCAGGGGCTGGTTGCCTCCTGTCATGATTGCAGTGAAGGAGGCATCGGGGTGGCTGCCGCGGAGATGGCCTTTGCCGGTTGCCTGGGCATGACTATAAAACTGGATTCGGTACCGCTGAGCGAACCCATAACCCGAAACGATTACATCCTGTTCTCAGAATCGAACTCCCGGTTCCTGGTGGAAGTATCGCCCGATAACAAAGAAGCCTTCGAAAAAACAATGGCAGGAATTGATTTTGGCTTGATTGGCGAGGTAACCGGATCGAAGACTTTGACCGTTTCCGGTATCGACGGTCGGCAAATAGTTTCAGCAAGTATTGAAGAACTCAAGGAAGCCTGGCAGAAACCCTTGCGATGGTAGGATATTGAGATGGCTACACCTAAAGCATTAATTTTGAGAGCTCCCGGAACCAACTGCGATGAAGAAACCGGGTTTGCCTTTGAACTGGCCGGAGCGAAAGCAGAACTGGTTCATATTAATGAGCTTGTCTCCGGCAGAAAAGCCCTGGTTGACTATCAGATACTGGTCATTCCCGGCGGATTCACTTATGGCGACGATATCTCGGCCGGAAGGATACTCGCCAACGAAGTACGATTGAAAATCGGCGACCGCGTTCGAGAATTCATCGATCAGGGGAATCTCGTTATGGGCATCTGTAATGGCTTTCAGGCTATGGTCAAAGCAGGCATCCTGCCCCCTTTATCAAACAACGGTGCGCAGGGACTAACCCTGGCACCCAATGATTCCGGCAAGTTCGAGTGCCGCTGGAGCTATCTCCGCGCCAACGAGTCGAGCCCCTGCGTATTCACTGCCGGAATGGGTATCATGTACCTGCCTGTAGCCCACGGGGAAGGGAAAGTGTTAGCTGATCCTAAAGTATGGGATCATGCCAGCATCGCTGTACAATACTGTGATGAAAGTGGCAACATCGAGACAGGCTACCCTGATAACCCCAACGGTTCGGAGCAAAACATTGCCGGTATTTGTGATGAATCGGGACGCATCTTTGCATTGATGCCACACCCGGAACGGTATGTGATGGGAACGCAACATCCTCGTTGGACAAGAATAGGGCTCAAGGAGTCCGGAGATGGGCTTCAGATATTCATCAACGCGGTCAACTGGGCAAAAAGCATCTAAAATCTCTTGCGCAACTCTATCTGAAAAGGCAGGAGTATGCGGGACCGATGGAATATAATTTTCGATCCAGAAATATTCTCGCGCGCGAATTCCCACCCGTCACCCTGAATTTGCACATGCCCTCTTCCGAAATTGGAGGAATGCTGTTTCCACCAACATCCCTTATTCATTTTCGCTGGAAAAACCTCTTGGATATCTAAGGAACTTCTGAACAAGGAGCGGGGATCAAGAAATCAACGAAGGGTAACTGAGAGCATCCGCTCTCATGTTGATTCTATCCGATTGTGTAATAGTTGGAGCCGATGCTCCAACCTACCCATACTTGAAAGTCAATCAGAGGTTATCTAATGAAGTTCAGATGATCAATAAGGAGGTGTAGTTGTGGCCAATATCAAAACGAAAAAGGGCGTTATCGGAATTATGACTGGCGGAGGTGATGTTCCGGGACTGAATCCGGCAATTCGAGCAGTCACCATCAGGGCCATCAGAGAGGGGTATCAGGTAATAGGGATTCGTCGAGGATGGGCTGGCACTGTGGATATCATCCGCGACAAAAAGGCCGACAACAGCAATAACTATCAAATCCTCACCAAAGAGATCGTCAACAAAGCAGGGAGAACGGGCGGCACATTCCTGCATAGCTCTCGCACACATCCGGCTTATGTTAAAGAAGCAAATGTGCCGGAGCATTTGAAAGACACATACAATGACGAGATTAACGACTTGACACCTGAAGTACTGAAGAACCTGGATTTTCTGGGCATCGACTATCTTATTCCCATAGGTGGTGATGACACTCTCAGCTACGCCGTTCGCCTGTACAGGGAAGGAGTAAAAGTTGTGGCTATTCCTAAAACAATGGATAACGATGTTCCCGGCACCGACTATTGCATCGGCTTCAGCACCTGCGTTACCAGAACCATAATGATGACCAACAGCTTGCGCACATCAGCAGGATCACATGAAAGATTCCTGGTTTTAGAGGTATTTGGACGTGATGCCGGTTTTACAGCCATGCTGCCAGCAATGGCCGGCGCATCGAACCGATGTGTTATACCAGAGTACAAATTCAAAATCGATCGACTGGCAGAGTTACTTTCTGAAGACAGGCGCAAAAATCCGAGCAACTACTCAGTTGTCCTGGTATCGGAAGGAGCTACATTCGAAGGTGGAGAAACCATTTTCTCCAATACCGCCACAGATGATTACGGACACGCCAAGCTCGGCGGTATTGGAGACCTCGTTTCAGCAAAACTGAACGAGCTTTCCCCAAAATTCAATGATGGCAAACAGGTAAACGTCATTAACCAGAAACTGGGATACCTTGTCAGGGGAGGTGACCCCGACGCCATTGATTCCATAGCCCCTATGGCTTATGGCACTATGGCGCTAGATCTGATTCTCGAGGGGGTTCATGGCCGACTGGTGGTTTTGAAGAACGGGCGATATGACAGCATGCCCATCGACGTTGTCACCAGTTCCAATAAAAGAGTCAATATAAAGAAGCACTATAATACGGATCGTCTACGCCCTCATTACCACAGTTTCGAGACGAAACCCCTGTTCATAATGACAAGTGAGTAGTCATGTCATGGCCTTCGGCCGCAATTGAATAATTGACTCTCCTGCAAAAAGGTTTTTTCAGCCCCCCTGCCCCCCAATCTTGGGGGGATTTTAATCGGGGGACACCCCCGAAAGCCCCCGACAGGAAGTCTCCTGTACCTCTTTTTGCAGTAACATCATAATTTATATTCCCCCAAGATTGGGAAATCAAGGAGATCGATCAAAGCTTCCCTAACTTGAAGACGGCATCTTCACGGTTTTCATCATCCTGTCAATTTCCCAGAAAGCTCTCAGGGAAACGATCTTCCCTTCCTTATTGACACGGTAAACGAAAACCCCATCACATTTGGCAGTGCCACCATTGGGAAACGAGAGATTGATTGTACCCACGTTGGCTACTTCATCGGCACAGGCAAATGAATCACGAATATCAAACTTGATAGTATTGGGTGCAATGGCATTATCCCAGAAAGCGGAGATGGCCTCCTTGCCTCTCTGCCCCTTGCCTTCCGCATCATACGGGCCCGGACCCACCGGGTCTTCAATCACCGCATCATCGGCAAACAGTGCCAGCCATTCTTCTCTGGCCTTTCTCTCAGCCGCACTCATTGAACGCTTCGAGGCAGCTCGCGCCGGATGTTCATCTGTCATTCTGAACCTCCTCTATCTCACAAAGACTCAGCACACTGAGCCCCTAGGTTTTGAATTTGCTTTTGCACCCATCATTCCAGTGCTGCAAGCCACAACCGGTACATTTCTTAAATCGGCAATCAGGGGTTTCCTCTCCCTTCAGAGCAAGCTCGTACTCCCGCTTGAGGAAATCAGAACTTACGCCGGTCTCAATATGACCCCAGGGCAACGATTCATCCAGCGGCCTCTCTCCGGTGAAGCTCTGTGGATCGATGCCGAATTCATCGAAGGCCTGCATCCATTTATCGAAAACAAACTGGTCAGTCCAGGCATCGAAGAGACATCCCAACTGCCATGCCCTATGAATAACCCTGCCCAGTCGCCGATCGCCACGGGACATCACGCCTTCCAGCAAGCTCACTTTGGGATCGTGCCAAGAGAGCTGCGATCCTGTTTTCCGAATGCCTCGCTTGAGGATTTCATGTTTGGCGTCCAGTTCCGCGCCGAAATTTTGCCCCACCCGCTGAAACGGGGTGTGAGACTTGGGAATAAAAGTGGAAACGTTGACTTTTATATTAGGCTTCTTGCCGTCAGGGCCTTTTAGTTGACGCACCCGGCGAACCAGATCAACGATGCCTTCCACATCCTCTTCGGATTCCGTGGGCAGACCGATCATGAAATACAGCTTGAAACTGCGCCATCCACGCTCAAGCGCAATCCCAATCGCATCGAAAAGGTCTTCTTCGGAATTGCCTTTGTTAATAACACTCCTCAGCCTGGCAGTGCCGGCTTCGGGGGCAAAGGTCAAACCTGTCTTGCGTTCGCCTTGAATCGCTCTGGCGAGGCCCACCGAAAAGGCATCCGGACGCAGGCTGGGAAGGGACAGATTCAAATGCTCTCCCTTGTATTTCTCCGATATTGTGGCAACCAGTTCACTAATGCCCGAATAATCGCTGGTGGAAAGAGAGAGCAGCGAGATTTCATCGTATCCGCAATTGTTAACTATCGCATCCACAGCCTCGACCACCTCTGCCACCGTTCGTTCCCGAACCGGTCGATAAGCGATGCTCGCCTGACAAAAGCGGCAACCTCGCGTACAGCCACGCTGAATTTCCACTACACCCCGATCGTGGGTTACTTCGATGAAGGGAACCACCGGCCGAGTGACCGATGGAGGCAGTTCGGCCACAATGCGCCGTTCGATAGTAATCGGCGCCTCCGGCGTTTGGGGGATGACGGAGCCAAAACAGCCATCAGCATCATATTCAACGCGGTACAGCGAAGGAACATAAATGCCCCGAATCTTTACCAACTCTCGAAGCAATTCGTTCTTTGAACCTGATCCGTTTTTCTTCCAAATACGGAAAGATTCCACCAGTTCACCGAGCACTTCCTCGCCTTCTCCAATCACAAAGAGGTCGATAAAATCCACCACCGGCTCCGGATTGAGAGCACAGCTCCCGCCAACAATCACCAGAGGATGAGAATCATCGCGTTCGGCAGCAAAGACGGGTATCCCGGCCAGATCAAGCATATTGAGCACGTTGGTATAGCCAAGTTCGTACCCAAGAGAGAAACCGATGATATCGAAATTGCTCAGGGGACGTTTCGATTCCAGACTGAAAAGAGGAATATTTGTCTCCCGCATCGCAGCGGCCATGTCCGTCCATGGGGCATAGACACGTTCAGCCAGAACTTCCGGTCGCTGATTCAAAAGGTCATAAAGGATCGCAACGCCCATATTGGACATGCCGATCTCATAGACATCGGGAAAGGCGAGTACAAAACGCACATCAACCGAATCCCAGTCCTTGATAACAGCGTTCCATTCACCACCGGTGTAACGAGCCGGGCGAGAAACGCTATGTAATATGCTATCGAGTTCCTTCATTTCTTGCATCACCTACAAACCTGAATATTATAGCTGTTGAACTGGGAAGAGCGCAAATCAGCAATCAGGGTTGCCAAAGGGGCCACAGCACGTTAGAATTTAAGCGGAACTAAAGCACAAATCGGAGTGAGTGAACAATGGGCAAGAAACAATATCAATCGCAGGGTAGATACGCTAGAACAGGCAGCCAAGCCAAAAAGAAACGTTCAAACGTTCAACGAAGCGTCAATTCGGTCTCATCAGAGCAAGATATGTCCGAGGGCGCAGCTCCGTCAGTTCCAGCAACCCCACGCGCCTCAACGCCAGCAGTCACCACTCCCCACACCTATGTCATCTCGGATATGGTTCATACCCTTATAATCGCAGTGATAGCCTTCGTCATACTGGCAGTACTGTCTTTCGTTTTGTAAAAAGAATCACCACAACCGCCACTGACATCGAACTTGCTTACTCAGCAGAAAAACTTGTCAGCCCGTCAAAATTCAGTGTGGCAAAGTAGTCGTCCACCGTTTCGGCCCGGCGGATTTCCACCACTTCTTCATTTTCCCGAAGCAACAATTCTGCCGAACGCAGTTTTCCGTTGTAATTGAATCCCATCGCGTAGCCATGCGCCCCGGCATCGTGTATCACCAGCAAATCACCGGGAGAAAGTTCCGGCAGGAAGCGATCAACGGCAAACTTATCGATGTTTTCGCAGAGCGAGCCAGTGACATCGTAAACGGTATCGTGAGGCACATTTTCCTTGCCCATCACCGTGATGTGATGATATGCCCCATATATGGCCGGACGCATGAGATCGGCCATAGTAGCATCCAGACCAGCAAAATTTTTGTACGTTTTCTTGATATGCCGAACCCGAGATACCAGATAGCCGTAAGGCCCGGTAATCATCCGGCCGCACTCCATGAACAGCTTCAGCGGAGCAAGTCCATTGGCCGCAATGATTTGCTCATATCGATCCTTCACACCGCTGCTCACCACATTCAGATCAACCGGCTCCTGATCGGGTTTATAGGGAATCCCGATACCACCACCGATGTTGACGAACTCGAAGCAAATCCCCAACTCCCGCGATATTTCGACTACCAGATTGAAAAGTATCTCCGCTGTCTCCACGAAGTAGCTTGCCTCAAGTTCATTGGAGGCGACCATGGCGTGGAGCCCGAACCGATTAATACCTTTATCACGGGCAATCCGGTAACCTTCAAAAAGCTGCTCCCGGGTGAACCCGTATTTTGCTTCCTCCGGCTTCCCGATGATTACATTTCCCTCTTTCAATGATCCCGGATTGTACCTCATGCAAATGAGCCCGGGCAATCCGGCATGCGTTTCGAGAAATGGGAGATGGGTGATATCATCGAGATTGATGATCACTCCCATCTCCTTCGCCTTTACGAACTCCTCCGCCGGGGTATCGTTGGAACTGAACATTATCTCCTCACCGATGATGCCTGTTTTTTCGGCAAGCAGCAACTCAGGCAGCGAACTGCAATCGACACCAAACCCTTCGCTCTTGAGTATTTTCATCAGGTAAGGATTGGGAGCTGCTTTGACAGCAAAGAACTCCCTGAACCCTTCGTTCCAGGAAAAAGCCTGCTTCACATACCGGGCATTCGCCCGGATCGCCTTTTCATCGTAGATATGAAACGGCGTGGGGTATTTTTCTGCTATTTGTTCAAGTTGATCGATAGTAAACGGAACCTGCTTTTCTGCCATAGTTGAACTCGATTAATAAACTGCCAAACGGGTTTAAGATCCTTCGCCGAGAGCGTAAAGATGTTTATCATAAGAACCAAAATATATCGTGCCATCCGCTCCAATTGCCGGGGAGGAAAAAACGCCATTTTCTGTTTCATAGCGCCATTTGAGCGTACCATCCGAGTTGAGAGCGTAAAGGTAATTATCGTAAGAACCTATATAAATGGTGCCGTCCGCTCCGATCAACGGGGAGGATAGTATTTCCCTTCCTGTCTCGTAGCTCCATTTAAGCGTGCCATCGGGATTGAGCGCATAGAGATAGCTATCAAAGGAACCCACATAAACAGTCCCGTCCGATCCGATCGCCGGGGAAGACCAGACATAATTCATGGTCCCGGAACCGGAGCATTCATATCGCCAGCCAGGCGATCCATCCGGACCAATGGCATACAGAAACCCGTCCACGCAACCAGCATACACAGTGCCATCGCCTCCAATTGCCGGGGAGGAAACTATATAATTCCCAGCGGGGTATTCCCACTTCACCGTACCATCCGCGTTGACGGCAATAACACTGTCAATATAGGACCCTAAATATATTGTCCCATCATTCCCCATCACCGGAGAAGACCAGCTACCAATACCAACCACACAGCGCCATCTGAGCTTGCCGCCCGGATTGATAGCATACAGGTAACCATCATAAGAAACAACATAAATCTCTCCGTCTGGCCCGATTGCAGGAGAAGATTGAATTGCATGCCCGGTCTTGTAGCGCCACTGGCGCTTGCCATCGGGATTGAGTGCATAGAGATAATAGTCATCGGAGCCAAAGTAGATAGTCCCATCAGCTGCAATCGCCGGGGAAGAGTGGATACGTTCGCCGGTTTCGTAACGCCATTTCAACGATCCATCAGGGTTAATGGCATAAAAATATTTATCAAAGGAACCCACATAGATCGCCCCATCCGATCCGATCGCCGGGGATGAAAAAACTGTCCCCTCGGCCTCATATTTCCATTTTAGTTCCGGGATCTCCGGGCCGGTAAACGGACTTACCCCAGTATGTTTCAAGTCATGCCTGAACATTGGGTTAGGACTGTCTGCCAGAGGAGCACCTATTTTTGTTGATCCGTCATCTCCACCACACCCGCAAAGACTGGCGGTCAAGACCATAATCATAACCATGAACACGCATCTTCTAAACATTTTCGATCTCCTGATTACATATCCCTGTCTATTGAATTACTCTCATAGTACACAAGCCCTTACCCATAGTCAAGGAAGAACGGGCGGGCCGGAATCCCGGCCCGCCCGCTTGAAAACACTCAGAGATTACTATTAATCCAATAATTAAATGGGATATGTCATTCCCCTCTGAATTCCCGACTGCACAGGAATGACATGAAAGGTGATTATGCCCTCTTTTAATGATTGCCGGTTTAGTGTTTTTTTCAGGAAAGAACTCTTGTCGCCGCTTCCTGAAACTCCTTGAAAGCATCTGAATCGTATTTTTCGATTTCACCCTTATCGCACAATCTGGCCAGCTCAGGATCAAGAGGGATCTGTCCCAAAACCGGCGAACCGGTGGCCGCAGCCATTCGCCCCACCTGGCTTTCACCGAAAATCTCGATTTTGCTGCCGGTTTCCGGCACCACAAAGTAGCTCATATTCTCAACTAGCCCCAGTACAGGCACATTCATCTGCTTGGCCATATTCACCGCCTTGCGCACCACCATCGCAGTAAGGTCTTGCGGGGTAAAAGCAATGATTACACCGGAAAGCGGCAATGACTGCATCACCGTGAGAGGCACATCAGCAGTGCCAGGCGGCATGTCCACAAACATGTAATCCAGTTTCCCCCAGAGCACATCTTCCCAGAACTGCTGGATGGATTTGGAAATCAACGGCCCGCGCCAGATAACAGCATCATCCTCATTGGGCAAAAGGAAATTGATGGAAATAGTCTCAATCCCCGACTTGGTCGGTACTGGCAACAATCCGGTGTCACTGCCCGCCGGACGACCACTGACACCAAACATTTTAGGGATACTCGGACCAGTGATATCAGAATCAAGAATACCAACTGCCTTGCCCTGCCGCTGCATCGCCACGGCCAGCAATCCGCTCACCAGCGATTTACCCACCCCACCCTTGCCACTCATGACACCAACAACCTTCCCTACCTGATTGATATCATGTGGTTTGCACTCCTCAAAATCAACATTCACCACATCAATCCCTTCCGTTCCCTGCAACTTTCCCTGTATTTCCTTTTTGATCCAGTCCTGAACATCAGCATCAAGAGCAGCATTGGAAAGGGTTATTTTCATCTGACTGTTATTGATATCCACACCCCGAAGCAGATTCATCTGCATAATGCTCCGCGTCACCATCGGTACCAGCACCTCATCGAGTTTCTGTTCTACTTGATCTTTCGTAGCCATATTCCTCCTTTAAATAAAGTGATCCATCTATTGCTTTCTGCTGCTCAATAGCAGATAAATTTCTTCCGCTTGCTCTCTGGTCTCCGCAAATGATCCATCGTTATGAATCACAAAGTCCGCATATGCCACCTTTTCATTAATTGGTATCTGGGAGTCAATCCGTTTTAGAGACTCTTCTTCCGTGAACCCCTTTTCCATCAGCCTTTGCACTTGAACCTCTCTGCGAGCAGAAACCACAATTACTTTATCCACAGTCGTATGAATCCCCGTTTCGATAAGAAGAGGCACATCTTTGATAATAACAGCTTCCGGGTCAGCTTTCACTATCTCCTGTACCCTTTTCTGCGCCTCTGCGAACACCGCCGGATGAGTGATCCGATTGAGGCTATTGAGCTTTTGCGGGTTATCAAAAACAATCTGCCCCAGTTTCCCCCGGTCGATTGTGGAATCATCATTCAAAACCTCGCTCCCAAATTCGGCAACGATTCCCTCCCAGGCTTCCCGCCCGGGTTCCACCACCTCACGGGCCAGCACATCATAATCAATGAGGTAAGCCCCGAGTTCAACGAACATCTCGGAAACAGTGCTTTTTCCGGAAGCGATGCTGCCTGTCAGCCCGATAATAATCACCCTATCTCCAATCGATATTCTGTCCTGTCTTTTCCCGGCCATAACTTGAAAGTGACTTTCTTTCCCTCAACTAAATAAGGTTCGTATTCGCTGCGCAATTGATTGAAATCATTGGTTTCCAGAAAATCCTTTAGCATCTGGAGCCTTTCGCCGAGAAGCGTATCTTCTTCGCCGGATTCCAGAAGCTGGCACATAATTCGTTCATATTCCTGTTTGGTGAGCGTTTGAATGCAGTGTTCAAGGGTTGGCGCAAACTCAATTTCTATCATGGCAGGTTAGTAACAGTGCCTGAATTGTTCATGAAGAATTCTTCAGGGAACTCGTTCGCCAGCCAGCAGGAAGCCTTGAAACCGGTACAATGGGAAACCCCCAGTTTCTGCACTCCTATGTCTCTCAAAGCTGCCACAGTCTTAACCAACCGTTCCTCTGTAGCGGTTATGAGATGTGTTCCACCCAAAATGCAATGGACACGCTGCTCACCGGTGACGTTTATCAAATGATGGACTGTATTAATTATCCCCCTGTGTCCACACCCCAGGATCACCACCAGCCCAACTTCAGTTTTTATGCCCAGCGCAAGATCGTCCAGAATCTGATCGGGCTCAAATGATTCCCCGTTTTTGACAAACATTCCGAAATCAATTTCCTCGTAGTCATTTATCATCGGTATCTCGCCGGTGGTTACGATACTTTCGGTAATCCAAACCGGCTCCTTGCTCAACTGAAAACGCGCTCCCAGCGATTCCAGTTCTTCACGGCCAAAAGGAATCCCTATATATCGCTGAAAATCACCATAAACGGCATATTTGGCATCCCACATATCCGGGTGGGCAACAACATCCACCTGCCCGGTAAGAGCCAGAATATCCTTCATTCCGCCAGTATGGTCATAATGTCCGTGACTGATGACCAGTTTATCGATTCCGTGCAGGTCAACCCCCAGCAATTTTGCGTTACTGGCTGCGGAAATCCCCTGCCCGGTATCAAGCAATATCCGGCTTCCCTCCGATTCAACGAGCACGCTCAATCCCCATTCAGCGAGAACCCCGGGATTGGCGATATTCTCCGTGAGCGTGGTGATCTTAATACTCATTCTTTCTCCTCCTTTGAATCTCTGGCTTTTGCAGATGCCTCGGCTAATGAGCCATAACCGATCCTCTCAAAAAGCCAGTTGTATCGCTCTTCTGCCAAATTCCGGCCCTGTTTTTCTGCTTCCGACACATCGCGAAAGTACAACTCCAGAGTCTTATCGGAATATGTTTCCAACTCACTGGAAATATAAACCCGAAATCCGGTATCCCCTTTGACCACCCTGGGATATCTGAGAGCAAGTTCCTGCATCCAGCGGTCTTCAATCTTCACAATATCACCGATGATGGTATTATTTTTCAACGGAGGTATTTTATCATCCATGCGGGCATACTTAAGAGTCAGGAGATTTTTACCATCCATATTGGCCTGCAGCAGATCATCCAGATACGATTGCAAAGTTTCATCGGACAGGACCGAATGGGTCATGGCCCGCATCGATTTAAAAGACTCCGGCTTTTCCTGACACCTTGCTGGTTCGGCAGTTCTCACCCGCTCAAACATATCAAGCTCAAGTTCTATTACCCTGATAAGTAACTCTCTGTCAACCATTTTTAAAACTCCATCGCAGGCACGGATGAACTTCATATGTAGGCGAACCGGTACGAAGCGAAGCCTGAGTAATCGGGCCCATAATCCCGCATCGTATGAAACGGTCAATCACATCGTGCATGTCCAGACAAAGATTAAATTCAGCATTAATCGCCTGCATTTCCTTTACTTCCACATGATAGTTGCCAGCCAGTCCAATAATATGATTCAAGAACTCGATGCTGCGTTCCACATCCGAATCGCCCGTTTCTTTGAGAACCTCTCTCAAAGCAGTGTCACGATCCCAATGGCCCGTTTGTTCTGCTTTCGCCACAAGTAACTTTATCAGCCGTGGCAAATAGTAACTTTCGTTATCGGCAAAGCTGAATCTTTTATCCTCCCAGGCTGAACCGCTCATGGAATTCGAAGGGAGCAACAATCTTTCCTGATATGCCAAAAGTATTATATCCGGTTTGAAATCATCCGCAAAATCGATTCCTGCATACGTTACGCTATCAGACTTGCAACCAATCGATAGCAGCCCGGCTAAATTTTGAGCATCGTCCCCCGGAAAATATTCGGCCAACGCCTCCGCCAGCCGGGTCAAATTTTGCCCGCTTTCATCACTCATTTTGTTTCAACCTTTCCGGCTCTTCTTCTAAACCCTCTAACTCTTCCGGCATCCGCGGCGGAATCGAGTGTGGAGATATCCAATCTTTCATTCCATCTATCTGTTTGAGCACTTTGAGTTCGCATGAAGGAAATAGCTGCGCACATTCTCCCCTCACGCTTTTCGGGATTACATTTGCCGAAATCTACTATCACTCCCGATTTGGGCTTCAAGCTTTCATCTCATAAATTATAAATCGATTTACCATTACTCATGGTCTTATCACGATAGTCTTTCTCTCTTCACTCTTGGCCTTTTCATCCATTATCATGCCCATGTTTTCCTGGACAATTTGAATTGCGATGCTGAGATTATCCGTCTTTACTACCACACAGACAAACTTTTTCAATAACCTTGTAATATTGGGTCCAAATTTTTTACCCACAAGAACATCCACGCCCATTAAAGCAGAGGATGTGGCCTTAGCTTTTTCAGGATCCCCATGTCTCATTGATTCATCGCCTCCGAACTTGGAGTTCGGTCTTTTCTCAATAAGCTCCTCTTTCCCATTAGAAAATCTGTAGAGATAGAAATCCCTGGCCATCCCCACATGGTCATTGTTCAAATTTTCCCCATCATCCGTGCCGAAAGCTATTAACAAATCATTACTCATCTTTTACCTTTCCCGATGAAATCTTGCGAGCACCCTAACCATGAGCAATCCGCTCTACTTCGCAGCATAAATATAATCACATTCTTCAAAATCATCCCCCATGCTCAAATCATCCAGGGAAACGCTCCGCACATCAAACCCCAGATTTCGAAGGTATTTGACGATGTCATCGACTGACTGCCCTAATTGATTCAGAAAATCGTGATGAATCTCACAGAATATCTTTGGACGATTCTTTTTGAGAGTCTCTCCGGCTCCCTCGAGAACCAGCAACTCACTTCCCTCGCAATCCATGCTAATCAAATCTAGCCT
>Ga0180432_10000478_pt1 | contig 65381 bp, 58 predicted proteins | sample SS_ome_10_FD_132414 | JGI IMG/M metagenome (GOLD analysis project Ga0180432, IMG submission 132414) | Hypersaline lake sediment archaeal communities from the Salton Sea, California, USA - SS_1_MS_2 metaG | ecosystem: Environmental > Aquatic > Non-marine Saline and Alkaline > Hypersaline >...
ACGAGCTTCGCGTCGCGTCCCGCTCCGGGGAGATCCCGATGGAGAAGTCGCTCGCGTCGATCTCGGCACTGTATCGTAACCTCGGTGCGCTCTTACAGCTCTGAGGCCCTCGGCTGTCAGATGACGTATTGGCAGCTGTTTCTTGGCAAAGCGACGCGGGGCATGGTACTCTGGCCAGACGAGCGATGCTGCAATGACGACTCCTTAGGTATCAACGCCTGCAATCCGCCCGCTCGCGTCTTCATATGAAGGCACACTGACGCGCTCCTGAGGAGGTGTGTGGATGTCCAGAATCATCGCCACGGCAGCGATCCGCGGAGCCCACGGGTACGTCAGCCGAGCGCGAACTCAGCTCGAGGAAGCCATCGCGACTCACGGTCCCGACAGGCAACTGGTGTTCCCCGACACAGCCTATCACTTGCCTCTGACGCTGGCTCTCACGGGGCACGAAGTCGACTCCCTCGGGCAGGCTCAGTCTGCGATCGAGTGGGCCGCCTCTCTGCTCCCGCCGGTGCCTGAGGCCCGAAACTGGCTCCCGTATCTGGGGAGCGCACTCGACGCCGGGATCTCGACGTTGATTGCCGAGGAGATCCTCGAGGCCCTCAAGTACGTGGACGGGTGGGAGCCGGAGGAGCCGTGGCTCGGGTTCACCGGCGACGCGACGCTTCGACTTCAGGGGATCAAGCTCGTCGATGGTCGGATGCCCGGATTCGCTGCCTGCGTAGGTGCCCTTCCGACGAACGAAGAGGCGGTGGAGCTCGCCCGCTCGCTTCAGGAGCGGTCGATTCTCGTCTTCATGGCCTCCGACTCTCGAGGCATTTCGATGGCCGAGCAACTGGCCGAGGAAGGCGTCGAGATGAGCTGGGACACCTTCCTCGTCCCGTATGGCAAGGAGACGTCGGCGGCCGTTCTCGCTTTGAACTTCGCCGCTCGTGCGGCGATGACGTTCGGCGGCGTCAAACCGGGCGATCTCGACGCAGCGCGGAAGATTCTCCTCTACAACAAGGAGCGGGTCTTTGCGTTCGTACTCGCGCTCGGGGCCGACTACGGCCCGTCGGATGACGGAAAGGCGGAACAGCTCCTCACGGACGAGAAGTACGCGACCGCGGCCGGGGCGATCAACTTCGGCTTCCCGGTCATCTCCGACGTCGAGATCCCGCAGATCCTTCCCCGCGGCATCTGCACGTACGAGCACGTGGTCTCCGGGATCCCGCGGGATCGGATCGTCACGAAGGCCGTCGAGGTTCGGGGGCTGAAACTGAAGATGAGCGAGATCCCGATTCCCGTTCCCTATGGGGCCGGTTTCGAGGGGGAGCGCGTCCGCAAGGAGCAGATGCAGGTCCAGTTCGGCGGGAAGTACACGGAGTCGTTCGAGCTCGTCCGCGGGCGGCCGATGAACGCCGTCGAAGACGGGAAGATCGAGCTCATAGGCCCGGACATCGACGAGGTCGAGCTCGGTGGCGCCTTGCCGCTCGGCGTCGTCGTCGAGGTCTCCGGCCGGAACTTCAAGGAGGACTTCGAGACCGTCGTCGAGCGACGGATCCACGAGTTTGCGTCGTGGGCGTTCGGCGTCTTCCACATGGGGCAGCGCGCAATCGTCTGGGTGCGGATCTCGAAGGACGCCTTCGAGAAGGGATTCCGCCTCAAGCACTACGGGGAGATGCTGGTCGCCAAGCTTCGTGAGGAGTTCTCCGCGATCATCGACAAGATCCAGGTAACGATCTACACCGACGAGGCGAAGATGGCCGAGTCGCTCGAGGAAGCCCGGGCCGTCTACCGTCAGCGCGACGATCGAATCAAGGGGATGGTCGACGAGGATGTCGACACGTACTACTCGTGCATCCTCTGCCAGTCGTATGCGCCGGATCACGTCTGTGTGGTGACTCCGGAGCGGCTCGGGCTCTGCGGGGCGTACACCTGGCTCGATTGTGCAGCAAGCTACGAGATGAATCCCCGCGGACCGAACCAGCCGATCGTCAAAGGGGAGACGATCGATGCAGTGAAAGGACAGTGGCGAGGTGTCAACGAGTACCTCGAGGTCGCGTCGAACGGGAACCTCGAACGCTTCAACGCGTACTCGATGATGGATGACCCGATGACGAGCTGCGGTTGCTTCGAGTGCATCACCGCGATCCTCCCCGAGACGAACGGCGTGATGATCGTCAACCGTGAGTTCGAAGGGATGACGCCGGTCGGCATGACGTTCTCCACCATGGCCGGTCAGATTGGCGGGGGGATTCAGACTCCCGGGTTCATCGGAATGGGAAAGCTATACATCACCAGCAAGAAGTATATCTCCGCCGACGGGGGAATCGAACGCGTCGTCTGGATGCCCGGCATCCTCAAGGAGGAGATTCGCGACCGGCTCGTGGAGCGGTTCGCGGAACTCGGGACCCCTGAGTTGCTCGACAAGATCGCCACAGAGGAGGACGCGACGACGAGCGATGAGCTGCTGACGTTCCTCGAACGGGTCGAACACCCCGTCTTGGCGATGGAACCGATGATGTAAGGAGGGACGGGGAGGACCATGGCGAAGGTCACCGGCATCGACATCTACAAGCTGCTCCCGAAGACCAACTGCGGCGATTGCAACTTCCCGACGTGTATGGCCTTCGCCATGCAGGTCGCGGCGAAGAAGGCCGCACTCGACCAGTGCCCGCACGTCTCGGAGGAGGCGCAGTCCGCCCTCGGTGACGCTCAGGCTCCCCCGATGCGGACGGTGACGATCGGCGCCGGGGAGGCCGAGGTCGTCATCGGCGGGGAGACCGTGCTCTTCAGACATGAGGAGAAGTTCCATCATCCAACGGGAGTGGCCGTGCGTATTCCCGCCGCTTCAAGCGAGGTCGAAATCGGCGCGCGGCTCGACGCGATCGCGAAGCTCCGCTTCGTACGGGTCGGAGAGGAGATCGGCGTGAACCTCGTCGCCGTCGACGGGAAGGGGACGGATGCTGCTCGCTTCGGTGCAGCTCTTGAGCAGATTCGCGGTGGATGCGATCTCCCCCTGATCCTTCTGTGTGACGACGTCGAGACCCTCCGCTCGACGGTCGGAGATGTTGCTGGAGACCGACCGCTGATCGGACCGGCGACGACCGCAGACTGGGAGGGATTCGCGGAGCTGGCCGCGGAGAAGAAGCTCCCGGTTCTCGTTCGATCCGATTCCCTCGAAGGCCTGGCGACCCTTACCGAGAACCTCAAGGGGAAAGGGGTCGAGGATCTCGTTCTGGAGCCGACGTCCGATGATTGGCTCGAAGCCTTCACTCAGTTGACCCTGCTGCGTCGCCTCTCCCTCGAGAAGGTCTTCCGGCCGCTCGGATACCCGACCTTGACGGTCGCAAGCGGGGAGACACCGGCGGATCAGTCGCTCGCCGCGGCGGCGGCCGTCTGTCGCTATGGCGGGATTGTGATCACGGATGCCGCAGCGCCGGAGGAGATTCTTCCCGTTCTGACGGTCCGGCAGAACATCTACACCGACCCGACCGTGCCGAACGCGATCGAGGCGAAGCTCTATGAGATCGGCAACCCGGGGCCGGACGCCCCGGTGATGCTCACGACGAACTTCGCGCTGACGTACTTCACCGTCGCCGGCGAAGTCGAGAACAGCAAGGTGCCAGCTTTCATCAGCGTGTTCGACACCGAGGGGCTCGGCGTGCTGAATGCGTACGCCGACGACAAGCTGTCCGCCGAGGGGATCGTCAAGTCGGTGAACGCCCAGGGCGTGATGGACCGCGTGAACCACAACAAGCTGATCATCCCGGGCCTCGTCGCCGTCCTGAGAATGGAGATCGAAGAGGAGTCCGGGTGGGAGGTGATCGTCGGTCCCGAGGACGCTGCCGGGATCCCTCACTTCCTCAAGACGGAGTGGGGCGGTTAGCGGACGACCTATGGAAGCGGAAATGGTTCGTGTCAGATTCCAGCCTGAGGGGAAGAGCGTCGAGATCCGTCGGGGAACGTCGCTTCTCGACGCCGCGCGCGCAGCCGGTGTTTTCGTCGCGTCCATCTGCGGCGGCGACGGCATCTGCGGACGTTGTCGAGTGCAGATCCTCTCCGGCAAGGTCGACGCGGAGCCGACCGCTCTTCTCACTCGTGAAGAGATCCGGGCGGGGTTCGTTCTCGCGTGCCAAACCCGGGTCACCGAGGACGTGGACGTCATCGTACCTCCCGAGTCCCGAGGGGACGGGGCTCAGATCCTCGTCGATGAAGACACCGACCGATTCCGTGCGCTGACGCCCGGGCTCGGGGCCGCGAAGGAGTATCCGACCGCTCCGATCGTGTCGAAGCTGTGCGTCGAACTTGCGCCACCGACGCTGCAAGACTACCTCGGCTGTCAGGAGCGCTTGTACCGAGAGATCCGGCGGCACGTCGACGCTCCGAGGATGCAGATGGGACTGAAGGTTCTCCAGTCGCTTCCGAAGCAACACAGGGATGGCGCCTGGCGGATCACCGCAACGCTCGGCGCGCGTGGCGAGACGATCGAGGTGATCCAGATCGAAGAAGGGGACCGGACCGACGCGTCCTACGGTATCGTCGTCGATATCGGAACATCGACGGTCGTCGCCCATCTGGTCGATCTGATCTCGTCGAAGACGCTCGATGCGGAGGCGTGCTACAACTCGCAGATTCCATACGGCGCGGAAGTCACGCGCCGAATCATCTACGCCGAGCGGGAAAGCGCGGGGGCGCTCCGAGAAGCGATCGTGGGTGACATCAACAACCTGATCAACACCCTTGCTACGCGTTGCAGCGTTGAACTGCAGGACGTCATCGCGTGTTTCGCCTCCGGGAACACGACGATGCTGCATTTCCTGCTCGGGCTCGATGCATCGCACATCCGGAAGTCGCCGTACGTCCCGGCGACCACGAATCCACCGCCGGTGCGCGCCGCAGAGGTCGGAATCCGAATCAACCCGCGCGGCATCCTCTATGCGATGCCGGCGATCGGAGGCTGGGTCGGTGGGGATGTCACCGCCGGGATCCTTGCCACCGGGCTGGCGGATGGGCCCCATCTGACGATGTTGATCGATGTCGGCACGAACGGCGAGATCGTGCTCGGGAACAACGATTGGATGCTGGCGTGTGCGACGTCGGCAGGGCCGGCGTTCGAGGGGACCGGCGTCAAGTCGGGAATGCGAGCGTCCCGGGGGGCGATCGAGCGTGTGGCGTTCTCCGACGGCGAATCGATCACGATCGAGACCATCGGCGACGGACCGCCCCGTGGCATCTGTGGCTCCGGGCTGATCGACACGATTGCCGGGTTGTTCGAGGTTGGGGTCATCGATCGCTCCGGGCATCTCCTGATCGATCGTTCCACCCGAGTTCGCGAGGCCGGCGGGCAGCTCGAATTCGTCCTTGTTGCCGCCGGGGAGCGAGGGGCCGAGGCGGACATCGTCGTCACCCAACCGGACATCGAGAACGTGCTGCGCGCGAAAGCGGCGATCTACGCCGGCGCGAAGATCCTCCTCGAGTCGACTGATCACCGGTTCGAGGACATCGACCGGCTGCTGATCGCCGGGGGGTTCGGCAACTACCTCGACGGTCGCAAGGCGGTGCTGCTCGGGATGATCCCGGACATCCCGGTCGATCGGATCCACTTCGTCGGCAACACCTCCGTGATCGGTGCGAAGATGGCCTTGATGTCCATGGACGCGTTACGTCGCAGCGACGAGATCGCTGGGACCGCCACGTACTACGACTTGATCACCTATCCGGACTACTACGAGGAGTTCATGTCGGCGAAGTTTCTTCCGCACACCCATCTGGGATTGTTCCCGTCCGTCGCGGACGTCGTCGCCGCCTCGTCTCCTGCGGAGGATCGGACGAAACGATGAGCCTGACGATCGCGGTGGCCGGGAAGGGCGGAACGGGAAAGACGACCCTCTCGGCCTTGCTGATCCGCTCGTTGTGCAAGCGCGGATTGACACCTCTGTTGGCGGTTGACGCCGATCCGAATGCGAACCTCGGCGAGGCGCTCGGTCTGAAGACCGAGCTGTCGATCGGCCGGCTCCAAGCCGAGACCTTGAAGCAGATTCATAGCCTGCCCGCCGGTGTCCCACTCAGCCGACATCTGGAGTACCAGCTCCATCAAGCGATCTCCGAGGGCGAGAACATCGACCTCCTGGTGATGGGGCATGGCGAGGGGCCCGGGTGCTACTGCGCCGTCAACCACATTCTCAGACGCTACATCGAGTCGCTGCGCTCCTCGTACCGCTGCACGATCCTCGACAACGAGGCCGGGATGGAGCATCTCTCCCGCCGCGTGTCCCACGGGATCGACCTGCTGCTCGTCGTCTCTGACGCCAGTCCGACCGCCCTCCGTTCCGCCGGACGCATCGTAGGGATCGCTGACGACCTCGAACTGGAGATCGGCCGACGCTACCTGGTGTTGACCAACCTGCGAGAGGAGTTGAGTGACCGTGCACGCGAAGAGATCGAGCGGATCGACCTGGAGCTCCTGGCGAAGATCCCGTTCGACGAGGAGATGTACGAGCTGACCCTCGCCGGACGCCCGATCGCGGAGCTCTCCTCGGAGGCCTCTTCGCTCACCGAAGTGTCCGGCATGCTCGATACGTTGCTACAGAAGGAGGCAATCGCGTGACCGTTGAGATCCCCGACGTCAGAAAGGACTGGCCGCATTCGATCAACGCTGTGACGATTGGCGCCACGTCCGCCGAGGGCGGGACGCGCACATCGACCATCACCATCGGCGGTGAGAAGACCCTCCCGTTCTACCATTTCGAAGGGGCGATGCCCAATCCGCCGGTCGTGGCGATGGAGGTCTGGGACGTTCCGGCCGAGGACTGGCCCGACACCGTCCGGGAGCCGTTCGCCGATGTGCTTGACGATCCCGCCCGATGGGCGAAGATGTGCGTCGAGTCCCACGGGGCCCAGATGATCTGCCTTCGCCTGCAGGGATGCGACCCAAACGGTGCGGACCGGTCCCCCGATGAGGCCGCTGCGGCGGCGAAGGCGGTTGCCGGAGCGGTCGGCGTCCCGCTGATCGTTTGGGGCTGTGGAAGCGATGAGAAGGACAACGAGATTTTCCCTGTCGTCGCGGAGGCCCTCTCCGGGGAGAACTGCCTCCTCGGAACCATCACCGAAGACAATTACAAGACGTTGACTGCACTCGGAACCGCGTACGGGCACAAGCTGATTGCGGAGTCACCGGTCGATATCAACATGGCGAAGCAGATCAACATCCTTGCGCTCGACGTCGGCTTCCCGGCGGAGAATCTCGTGATCTTCCCGAGCACCGGTGCCCTAGGATATGGGCTCGAGTACGTCTACTCCATCATGGAACGACTGCGGGCCGCCGGACTGAAAGGCGACAAAGTCGTCGCGATGCCGATGCTCTGCGACGTCGGTATGGAGGTGTGGGGGGCCAAGGAGGCCCGAGCGCCCGAAAGCGAGGTCCCCGGGTGGGGCGATGCGGGGGTCCGCGGGCCCCTCTGGGAGGCGTCGACGGCGACCGTATACCTGCTTGCCGGGGCCGATCTCCTGATCCTTCGCCATCCCGAGGCAGTGCGGCTCACCAAGGCGGCGATCGCCCGGCTGATGGGGGGTGAGGCCGGATGATCCTGATCGGGGAGCGGATCAACGCGGGATTCAAAGATATCGCGAACGCGATCCGGACGAAGGATCCGGCCGCGGTCGAGAAGTGGGCCGTCGCGCAGGCCGAGGCCGGCGCGACGTATCTGGATGTGAACATTGGGGCGGCATCGCGCGATCCCGCGGACATGGCATGGCTCGTTGAGGTCGTTCAGAAGGCCGTTCCGACGAGAATCTCGGTCGACTCGACGAAGATCGAGGCGATCGAGGCCGGCCTTGAGGCGATCGACGGGCGCGGTGTCTTGATCAACTCGACGACCGCCGATCCCGGGAAGCTCGAACGGATCGTCCCCCTCGCCGTGAAGCACGATGCGACGCTGCTTGGGCTCGCAATGGACGACCGCGGCTCCCCGCAGAACGTCGAGCGCCGGGTCGAGAACGGGGCGATGGTCTTCATGTCTGCGATGGAGGCGGGACTCCCCCCCGACCGGATCATCCTCGATCCGATCCTGATGCCGATCAAGTTCATGCAGGAGCAGGCGGTGTTCGTTCTCGAGGCGATCGAGCAGTACACGAACCTCTCCGACCCGCCGCCGCACATCTCGGTTGGGTTGTCGAACATCGGGTCGAAGACGCCCGAACGTGGACGGATCATCCGTACGTTCCTCGTGATGGCGATGGCAAAAGGGCTGGACGCGGCGATCTGCAACGTCTGCGACGAAGAGCTCATTGCTGCGGTGGCGACGGCCGAGCTTGTGCTGAACAAGGAGATCTACAGCGACTCGTATGTCCGGGCGTTTCGGATGCGACAAGGGTCCTAAGGAGGAGACGGTGACGAACGAGAAACCGCGGAGTATCGACAGGGCGTCGCTCGAGATCCTCAAGGTGGACGACGGCGCCCACGAGACCGCTTGGGATCGACTCGAAGCGATGCAGCCCCAGTGCACCTTCGGAGCGCAGGGGGTCTGCTGCCGAATCTGCAGCATGGGCCCCTGCCGGATCATCCCCGGCAAGACCGATCGTGGCGTGTGCGGTGCCGATGTCGACACGATCGCGGCGAGGAACCTTGTCCGGATGATCGCCGGCGGAGCGGCCGCCCACTCCGATCATGGTCGGGATGTCGCTCATGCCCTCCTTCTTGCGGCACGCGATGAATCGAGCGACTACGAGATCAAGGATCCGGTGAAGCTCAGGCAGGTCGCGGCCGCCTACGGCATCGGCCAAAACGGCGGATCGGACCGGGAGATCGCGATCGCCGTTGCCGAGCGGGCGCTTGGGAACTTCGGCCAACAGGAGGGAGAACTCGAGCTTGCCTTCCGCGCGCCGGCGAGACGCGTTGCCCGATGGAAGGATGCCGGCGTCGTCCCGCGAGGCGTCGACCGCGAAATCGTCGAGATCATGCACCGGACGCACATGGGTGTCGACGCCGACTACAAGAACATCATCCGCCAGGGGATCCGCTGCTCTCTTGCCGACGGGTGGGGCGGCTCGATGATTGCCACTGAGCTGCAGGACGTCCTGTTCGGGACGCCGACTCCGATCCGGGGGAAGGTCAACCTCGGCGTGCTCGACGAGGCACAAGTCAACCTCGTCGTCCACGGCCATGAGCCGGTCCTTTCGGAGATGGCCGTCGCGGCGGCGCGGGATCCGGAGTTGCTGAAGGAGGCGGCCGACGCAGGCGCGGCGGGCATCAACGTCACGGGCATCTGCTGCACGGCGAATGAGATTCTGATGCGTCACGGCGTCCCGATTGCCGGCAACTTCCTCCAGCAGGAACTCGCGATCATGACCGGGGCGGTCGACCTCATGATGGTCGACGTGCAGTGTATCATGCCCGCGCTCGGCGACTTGGTGAACCACTTCCACACGAAGCTTGTCACGACCTCGCCGAAGGCGAAGTTCCCCGGAGTCGAGCACGTCGAGTTCAGCGAGGAGCGGGCCCTCGAAATCGCGAAGACGATCGTTCGGATGGCGATCGAGAATTTCTCCAAGCGGGATCGGAAGCCGTTCATCCCGGACGAGACGATGGATCTCATCGGGGGGTTCACCGCAGAGTCGGTCCTGAGCTTCCTCGGCGGAACCTACCGAGCGACCTACCGTCCGCTGAATGATGCGATCATCGATGGGCGCCTTCGCGGGGCCGCGGGCGTCGTCGGCTGCAACAACCCGAAGATCACACACGACTGGGCCCATGTCGAGATGGCGAAGGAGCTGATCAAGAACGACGTGCTGGTCGTGACGACCGGTTGCTCGGCAATCGCCGACGCCAAGCAAGGGCTCATGCGCCCGGAGACGGCGTTCGACCTCGCGGGGGACGGACTGAAGGAGATTTGCGAGACGGTCGGCATCCCTCCGGTCCTGCACGTCGGGTCGTGCGTCGACAACGCGAGGATCCTGATGATCCTGACAAACGCGGTGAACGAGGGAGGCCTCGGGGACGACATCTCCGACCTTCCCGTCGCCGGTGCGGCCCCCGAATGGATGAGCGAGAAAGCGGTCTCGATCGGCTTCTACTTCGTTTCTTCGGGAGTATTCACGACGCTCGGGATGCCTTTCCCGATCGAGGGATCGGAGAACCTGGCCCGCTATGTCACCGAGGAGATCGAGCGAGACGTCGGGGGCAAGTTCGCGTTCGAGCCGGACCCGATCGCGGCGGCTCGGCTGATGATCGAGCACATCGACGCCAAGCGAAGGGCACTGAAGCTGAAGGAGGTCATGTACGCCTGAGGTCTTCCTCAGGCACGACGGACGAAGCCGGCGTGTAGACCGGCGCCGAGACGACGTAAGGAGGCAGTGTGGCAGGGAAAGTCCCATCCGATCTAGAGATTGCGCAAGCGGCGAACCCGAAGGCGATCACGGAGATTGCGGCGAACCTTGGCATCCTCGAGGACGAGCTCGAACCGCACGGCAAGCTGAAGGCCAAGGTCAGGCTCTCGATCCTCGATCGGCTCGCCGACCGGCAGGATGGCAAATACATCGACGTCACCGCAATCACGCCGACGCCGCTTGGCGAAGGGAAGTCGACGACGATGGTCGGGCTGACCCAGGCTCTCGGCACCGTGCTCGAGAAGCGCGTGATGTGCTGCATTCGTCAGCCGAGCATGGGGCCGACGTTCAACATCAAGGGGGGAGCCGCCGGAGGCGGCTACTCGCAGGTCGTCCCCATGGAGGACTTCAACCTTCACTTGACCGGCGACATCCACGCGATTTCTGTTGCACATAACCTGGTCGCTGCGGCTTTGGACACGCGGATGTATCATGAATCGCGCCAAGGCGACGAAGCCCTTGCAAAGCGCGGTGTGGAGCGGATCGACATCGATCCGGATACGATCACGTGGCGCCGGGTCGTCGACATCTGCGACCGCTCGCTTCGCGAGATCCAGATCGGATTCAACGACGACAAGCTGAAGGACGGGTCCCCGAGCCCCGTCTTCCCTCGAAAGACCGGCTTCGACATCACCGTTTCCTCCGAGATCATGGCGATTCTCGCGCTTGCGACATCGCTTGCGGACATGCGAGAGCGGTTCGGCCGGATGGTCGTCGGCCTCGACAAGAAGGGAGACCCCGTTCACGTCCAACAGCTCGGCGTTGCCGGTGCGGTGACAGTCTTGATGAAGGAAGCTCTCATGCCGACGCTCATGCAGACGCTTGAGGGACAGCCGGCCTTCGTCCACGCCGGGCCGTTCGCGAACATCGCGCACGGGAACAGCTCGATCGTCGCCGACAAGATCGCGATGAAGCTCGCCAACTACGTCGTGACGGAGTCCGGTTTCGGGGCCGACATCGGGATGGAGAAGTTCTTCGACATCAAGTGCCGCGCTTCCGGGCTGATCCCGAACGCGGTTGTGCTCGTCGCTACGGTTCGCGCGCTCAAGATGCACGGGGGGGGACCGACCGTGAGACCGGGGGCCCCGCTCGACGAGGCGTACACGAAGGAGAACCTCCCGCTCCTCGAGAAGGGGTTATGCAATCTCGGGGCACATGTTCAGAATGCACTCAAGTTCGGGATTCCGGTCGTCGTAGCCGTTAACGCGTTCCGTACAGATACGCCGGCCGAACTCGAGATGATCCGTGAGTATGCAGTTGCCCAGGGAGCGGAAGACTCGGTCGTCACGACCCACTGGGCGGACGGTGGAAAGGGGGCGGGAAGGCTGGCTGAAGCGGTTGTTGCCGCGTGCGAGAAACCGTCGAAGTTCGACTTCCTCTATCCGCTGGACTGGTCGATCAAGGAGAAGATCGAGAAGATCGCGACGGGAATCTATGGCGCAAGTGGCGTTTCCTACGAACCGCTCGCCGACAAGCAGATTGCCGCCTACGAGCGGGCCGGATTCGGGAACCTGCCGATCTGCATGGCGAAGACGCACCTCTCGCTGTCGCACGACCCCAACCTGAAGGGGGCCCCGACCGGCTTCACCGTGCCCGTCCGTGAGGTACGAGCCTCCGTCGGCGCTGGCTTCATCTATCCGCTGATCGGGACGATGAGTACGATGCCCGGACTTGCGACCCATCCGGCGTTCATGAGCATCGACGTCGACGAGAACGGCGAGATCACCGGACTCTTCTAGGTCGAGGACTCATGATGACGAGGGATGCGGCGGACCGGATCGAGGCCTACGCAGGTCGCCCCGACCAACTGATTCGAGCGCTTCAGTTGGCTCAGGACGAGTTCGGCTACGTCTCGGAGAAGACGCAGCAACGGGTCGCCGACGCCCTGGGCGTATCGATCGGCCGCGTCCACGGCGTGGTCACGTTTTACCATCTCTTCCGAACCCGGCCGCCCGGCCGGCACACGATCCGCCTCTGCCTCGGAACCGCCTGCCATGTTCTCGGCGCCGATCGCATCCTGGCCGCACTCGAGGAGGAGCTTCGAATCTCCGTCGGCGAGACGACGGAGGACGGCCTGTTCAGCCTGGAGGTCGTCCGCTGCCTCGGCACGTGCAGCCTTGCTCCAGTGATGATGATCGACGAAGACGTCCACGGTCGTCTCACGCCGGAGAAGGTCCGCCGGGCTCTTCGACACTACGCCGGACGAAGGGAGACGCCCCGATGAGCCAGCGCGAGGTGCTCGTCTGCTCTGGGACGGCGTGCCGATCGGCCGGTGCGCTCGACGTGCACGCCCGGCTGGCCGCAGCGATCGAGGCCGCCGGGCTGGCCGACGAGGTCATCCTGACCGAGACCGGTTGCGCCGGCCCGTGCGCCAGGGGCCCGATCGTCCGGATCCTCCCCGACGACGTGCTCTACGTGCAGGTCACGCCGGAAGACGGCGAGGAGATCGTCCGCGAGCATCTCTGCAAAGGGCACGTCGTCCGCCGCCTTCTTTGGTCAGAAGAGGAGGACTCTCCGTCGGCGATTCCCTTCTTCGCCCATCAACGGAAGTCCGTCCTTGCGCATTCGGGGGCGATTGACCCCGAGCGGATCGGCGCGTACGAGTTACGCGGCGGCTACACGGCCCTGAAGCGAGCGCTCGAGGCGATGACGCCGGAGGAGATCGTCGAGGAGATCCTCGCGTCCGGTCTGCGAGGTCGCGGGGGAGCAGGGTTCCCCACCGGGAGGAAGTGGCGATTCACCCTCGACGCGCCGGAGCGGCCGAAATACGTCGTCTGCAACGCCGACGAAGGAGATCCCGGGGCGTTCATGGATCGCGCTCTCCTCGAGGGGGATCCACACGCGGTGATCGAGGGGATGGCGATTGCTGCCCGTGCCATCGGTGCCGAACGCGGATTCATCTACGTCCGGGCCGAGTATCCGCTCGCGATCTCCCGTTTGAGGGGTGCCCTCGTGCAAGCACGCGACCGTGGGTGGCTTGGGAGAGACGTCCTCGGAACTGGCTTCGATTTCGACATCGAGCTGCGGATCGGCGCCGGCGCGTTTGTCTGCGGCGAGGAGACGGCACTCCTTGCCTCGATCGAAGGGCGCAGAGGCGTCCCACGCCCCCGCCCACCGTTCCCGGCGCAGTCGGGGCTCTACGGTCGTCCGACCCTCATCAACAACGTCGAGACGCTGGCGAACGTCCCCGTCGTCCTCCGCGATGGGGCGAAGGCGTATGCATCGGTGGGGACCAAGTCGAGCAAAGGGACCAAGGTCTTTGCCCTCGCCGGCCAGATTCGCAACACCGGGCTGGTCGAGGTTCCGATCGGAACGACACTGCGTGAGCTCGTCTTCGACATCGGCGGCGGGGTCCCGGAGGGAAGACAGCTGAAGGCAATCCAGATTGGTGGGCCGTCCGGCGGCTGCCTGCCCGCCGACCTCCTCGATGTGCCGATCGATTACGAATCGCTGACCGAGCACGGCGCAATCATGGGCTCCGGTGGGGTCATCGTCCTGGACGACACGGCGTGCATGGTCAGTGTCGCACGGTTCTTCCTCGATTTCACCGCGAGCGAGTCGTGCGGGAAGTGCCTCCCGTGTCGGGTCGGAATCCCGACAATGCGCGACATCCTCGTGCGGATCACGGAAGGCGCGGGGGTTCCGGAGGACCTCGATCGGCTGCAGGAGCTCGCCCGGCTGGTCAAGTCGTCCGCCCTCTGTGGACTCGGGCAGACGGCCCCGAATCCGGTTCTCACGACGCTCCGCTACTTCGAGGACGAGTATCGGACGCACATCGAGGATCGGATCTGCCCGTCCGGAGTCTGCGCGGCCCTCGCCCAAACGTTCACGATCGACGCAGAGGCGTGCAAGGCCTGCGGGAAGTGCGCCGCGGTCTGCCCGACCGGCGCCGCCCACGGGACGCCCGGCGAGCTGTACGCGATCGACGAGGATCTCTGCGTTCGATGCGGTGCCTGCTTCATGGCGTGCCCGTTCGATGCGGTGATTCGAGGGGCGAAATCGTGAGCGATCGGGTGCGGCTCAGGATCGACGGTTGCGAGATCGAGGCCCGGGCGGGAGAGAACGTCCTCGCCGTGGCCCGCCGGAACGGGTTCGACATTCCCGGACTCTGCTATCACCCGAGGCTGACCCCGACCGGCGGGTGTCGGCTCTGCCTCGTCAAGATCGAAGGCCGGCCGGGGACGACGACCGCGTGCACACTTCGCGCGACTGACGGGCTCTCGATCACGGCGTTCGACGAGGAGCTCGAATCCGACCGCCGCGTGCTGATCGAGCTCCTTCTCGCCGAGCACAACTGCGACTGCTTGGTCTGCGCGTCGGCCGGGGACTGCGAGCTGCAGGACCTTGCCTACCGCTACGGGCTCGACAAGCGCACCCGCCGGTTCGTCCGCACACCGCGCGAGCTTCCCGAGGAGGACGCCTCTTCGCCGGTCCTCGTCTACGATCCGTCGAAGTGCATCCTCTGCGAACGCTGCGTCAAGGCCTGTGACGAGATCCAGGGAAAGGAGATCCTCTCCTACGCGTTCCGCGGCCTCGACGCGGTTGTCACCGCCGGGCCGGCCGGTTGGGGAGCATCGGCCTGCGATGGGTGCGGCGAGTGTGTGCAGGTTTGCCCGACCGGGGCAATCCGGGAGAAGTCGGACGCCCGGCCGCCGCGGCGATGGGAGACCGAACCGGTCCGGACGACCTGTTCGTACTGCGGCGTTGGGTGCCGGCTCGACCTGTGGGTTCGCGACGGTCTGATCGTCCGCGTCACCGGGTCGGACGCGACTCCGAACTTCGGCTCGACCTGCGTCAAGGGGCGGTTCGGCCACACCTACGTTCAAGCGGAGGACCGGCTCACCCGCCCGCTGGTCAAGCGCAACGGGGCGTTCGTCGAGGCGAGTTGGGACGAGGCGCTCGGCGAGATCGTCCGACGCCTCCGCAAGATCCGCGAAGATCATGGGCCGGACGCGATCGGCGGCCTCTCCTCGGCTACGTGTACGAACGAGGAGAACTACCTCTTCCAGAAGGTGATGCGCGCCTGCGTCGGGACGAACAACGTCGATCACTGTGCCCGGCTTTGCCACGCGTCGACCGTCGCGGGGCTCGCCGCTGCGTTCGGCTCCGGTGCGATGACCAACTCGATCGCCGAATTGGAGAACGCGGACTGCATCCTCGTCACCGGATCGAACACGACGGAGACGCACCCTGTGATCGCCAACTTGATCGTGCGTGCCGTCCGGTACCGAGGCGCAAAGCTGATCGTCGTCGACCCGCGGCGGATCGATCTGACGAGGCGCGCGACCCTATGGCTCCGGCAGCGAAACGGGACGGACGTCGCGTGGATCAACGGAATGATGAACGTCATTCTGTCGGAGGGACTGCACGACGAGGCGTTCGTCGCCGAACGGACCGAGGCGTTCGACGGGCTCCGCGCCGTCCTCGAGCGTTTCCCGATCGAGGACGGCGCTCGAATCAGCGGAATCCCGGCCGAGGATCTCGGCGAAGCGGCTCGCGTCTACGCGGCCGCGGGCTCCGCCGCGATCGTCTACGCGATGGGGATCACCCAGCACACGCACGGGACGGACAATGTCCTCTCGCTCGCCAATCTGGCGATGCTGACGGGGAATGTCGGGAAGCCCTCATCCGGCGTCAACCCTCTTCGCGGCCAGAACAACGTCCAGGGGGCGTGCGACCTCGGGGCGCTTCCGAACGTCTACCCCGGATACCAGAAGGTGACCGACCCGACGGTCCGGGCGAAGTTCGAGAAAGCGTGGGGCGTCCCCCTTCCGCCCGAGGTCGGCCTGACGGTCGTCGAGATGATGCACGCCGCGGCCGAAGGACGACTGAAGGGGTTGATCGTCATGGGCGAGAATCCGATGGTCTCCGATCCGAACTTGAACCACGTCGAGGAGGCGCTCGCCGCGCTCGACTTCCTCGTCGTTCAGGATGTCTTCCTCACCGAGACGGCGCGGCTCGCCGACGTTGTCCTCCCCGCCGCCTCATTCGCCGAGACGGACGGCACGTTCACCAACACCGAGCGGCGGGTGCTGAGGGTCGCTCGCGCGATCGACCCGCCGGGCGAAGCGAGGGCCGACTGGGAGATCCTGTGCGACCTGGCGACTCGTATGGGCCGTCCGATGCAGTACCCCGATCCGGCGGCCGTCATGGATGAGATCGCGTCAGTCTCGCCGATCTACGGTGGGATCCGCCACGCGCGCCTCGAGCCGGACGGCCTGCAATGGCCGTGCCCGGACGACGAGCATCCGGGAACGCCTTTCCTTCACGAAGGGCGATTCAGCCGCGGCCTCGGGCGGTTTCACCCGGTCGAGTACACGCCCTCGGCCGAGCTTCCCGATGGCGAGTACCCGTTCGTCCTATCGACCGGCCGGATCCTCCCGCACTTCCACACCGGCTCGATGAGCCGCCGCTCCCGGGCGCTCAATGCCTACGTGAATGAGCCGTACGCCGAGGTCCACCCCGCGGACCTTGCGGCCCTGGGCGTCAGCCAGGGAGGGAAGGTTCGCGTCGTCACGCGCCGGGGCGAGATTGTGACGACCGCGCGCCCGACGGAACGGGTTACGCAAGGGTCGATCTTCATCCCGTTCCACTTCGTCGAGGCGGCGGCGAACCGATTGACGAACGACGCGCTCGATCCGAAAGCGAAGATCCCGGAACTGAAGGTGGCCGCGTGTCGAATCGAGAAGGTCTAGTCCGCGGCTCCTCAGAGCGGCCGCCGGACGATGCGGCGGCCCCTCGCGACGGGGAGGTCTCCGCGAGCCAGACGGAGAGGATAAGGATCAGGCGATTTCTCGCCGGCGAGGTCACGTCGGTCGATGACGACGTCGTCGCAGAGCGGGACGTCGCGATCGCGATCGCAGGGGAGATGCTCGTCCGAGCGACGTGTTCCCCGGGCGAGCTCGGGGAGTGGGTTCTGGGTTACCTCTACTCCGAGGGGCTGATCTCGACACCGGAGAGCGTTCGCGAGATTCGCGGCGACGAAGGGACGTTCACCGTTCGGCTGACCCGCCGGACCGAGCCCACGCCGCCTGAGCCCGTCGAGAGCGACTGGATCCTCGGCCCGGACCGGGTTCTGGAGATTGCCTCGGAGGTCGCCGAACGTGCGAGCCTCTATGAGGGGACCGGCGGAGCGCACGCGGCTGCCCTCGCAAATCGCGAGTGTATCTTCTCCCTCGTCGAGGACGTCAGCCGGACCTGCGCTCTGGAGAAGGCGATCGGCGAAGGGTTGCTGCGCGGGATCGATTTCTCTCACACACTTGCTTTCATATCGTCGCGCGTCCCTGCACGCATGATCGAAAAGCTCGGGCGATGCGGCGTCCCGATCGTTGCCGCCGTCTCCGCGCCGACGGCCGCCGCCGTCGGTCTCGCGGAGGCGCTGAACGTCTGCCTCTGCGGATTCGTGCGCGGTGAGCGGATGAATGTCTACACCCACGGATGGCGGGTCGAGCTGTGATCGCAGAGCCGGCAACCCTGATCGTCCTCGCAGGCGGGGAGTCGAAGCGAATGGGCTTTCCCAAGCACCGACTCGAAGTCGGAGGACGCGACATCCTGACGCACCTTCACGAGCGGCTCGGACCGCTGTTCGCGGAGACGGTCATCGTCGGGCGAGACATCGAGGCCGTCCCGTACGGGGTTCGCGTTGTGGAAGATCGATTCATCGTCCGCAGCCCGCTCGTCGGGATCCATGGCGGTCTGGCCGCCTCTCTGACCGATCTTGCGTTCGTTGTCGCCTGCGACATGCCCCATGTGGACAGCGATCTCGCCCGATGCCTGCTCGACCGAGCGAACGGCGCGGACGTCTCCGTTCCGGTCGTTCGTGGCTTCTATGAGCCGCTTTGCGCGGCCTATCGCAGATCGTGCCTCAGGCCGATCGAAAGGCTCATCGATCGCGGGACGCTCAAGGTCACGTCCCTCTACGAACTCGTCGATGTGCGGAACCTCCGGGAGGAGGACGTCCGTGCCTGTGACCCAGCGCTGCGATCGTTTGTGAACCTCAATACCCTCGCGAGGGATGCGGCCTGGCGACGGAGTCCGTGAATCGAGTAGCCTGGCCGACTGGCGGTGTCAGCGATGAGGCCAGCCGCTCACGGGGATGCACGGGCCCCGCTCCCCGCTGGATCGGACGCTGCGCTTGTCGGCCGGCGGGAGACGTACGCCGCATCGCCGCTTGTGCGGTCTGCCGCTGCAGGGGCTTGCGGCCGGGTCGCTCTTCCCGCCTGTCGAGGGATCCCCGTCTTCACCGGGCCGAACGGTGGGCATCTCCCGCCGCGACGTGAGGTGTTCGAAGCCCCTTGACGGCTTCCGAGAGACGGCAGCGTCTCCGGCAGCGCGTCCCATTACGTCGAAGCCTCCCGGGTCGTGCCACTCGCGCCATCCGTCATCGGAAAGGAATTCGAGGCCGAACACGTCGAACGAGGAGCGGAATACCTCGTACCTGCGGGTCCGCTTGAGGAACTCGATGACCTGCTCGCCCTCCTGGGGCGTCGAGACACAGAAGTAGGTTCTGCGTGGTCGCGCGTGCGATCCGCGAGCCTCGCTCCAGACTCGGTACACCATCCGATCCACCATCCACGTCCCCGGTACGCTGCCGTCAGGGTCCCTGACCGGCCGTGTCGTCGCTCTCCTCAAGCGCTTCGACAACAGGCCGGGCCCTCGATAGGAGACCTGCGGGTTCATCGAGGAAGCCGACGCCCTGGCAGCGCTGTCGCCATGAGTCTGATGGGCGAAATCGAGAGAGAGCCAGAGAAAGGCTTGGGAGCTGATGCGTTGGGTGGTATCTCGCCGAATCGCCCACCGTCCCTGCAGGATACGTGCAGGAGTCTGGCGATCCAGACTTGCTGTGTCGTCAGCTGTCGAATCACGTTTGCCACGACACTCGCCTCCTGTCGATGCCATTCCATCGGCCGAACACGAATCTCCAGGACTACGGTAGTGGCGCCGCCTGAATCGCATCAATCGCATCCGCTCCTTATCGAGGTGCATTCCTGGGGCTGGGCGCGTCGCAGAGGACGCGGCAGCGTGTGCTAGACCGGAGCTGCTGAGACATCAATGGACAGATCATGCGCTTGCATATGACGGATGCGTATCAGACCGGCGGACGTACAGATCGGCGGCGATCCGCGACTCGGGGGCAGGAATCCGGCGATCTCAGAGGAGCCGCTAGAGCGTCTCCTCGATGATCGACAAGTAGAACGGCGTGATCCGCGCTCGGCTCATGAGGCTATCGAAGTCGTGGATGGATACCACGCGGCCCGATGTCGTCAGAAGCTTGTGGTCGCGAAATCGTCTGAGCGACCGCATGAGCGACTCGACAGACACGCCGAGCATGTCGGAGAGGATTTGACGCGAAACCGGGAGCTGAACGGTCACGACATTCTCCGTCTTCTGCCCGTACTTGTGGGCCAGTGCGATCAGCAGGAGGGCGAGGTTGCGATCGAGCGACTCGACCGCGTCGCGGGTGAGCTTGTATTCGAGCATCACGACGTCACGGGCGAGCCAGCGACAGAGATCGGCGCAGATCTCGGGATGGCCGTCCCGGAACGCGACGAGGTTCCTGCGCTCGATGAAGATCAGCGACGAGGGCATGATCGCCTTGGCATACTGGATGTTGGTCGCGTGTTCGAGGGCGATCGCTTCGAGCCCGAAAAGCTCTCCGACTCCCAGGAATCGAAGGACGCGTTTGCCCGAGCCCCTCTCGCCGTGCTTTCCGATCTTCACCAACCCGGACTTGACGACGTGCATCCCGGACGCGTAGGAGCCCTCTTGTGCGACCAGTTCGCCCTCTTCGTAGGCGATTTCGATGCAGAGCTCGCTTAGCTCGGAGATTGCAGGCGAATCGAGGGCCGGAAAGACGTGACTGAGCAACTCGATCCTCTCCGGCGGATCCTGGGGCGCTTTCCCTTTCGGTTGACGGACGCTCTTCGCACGCGACTGCGCCACGCCGGCCATCCTCCTTCCCTCCGGGCTACCGCGACGTACCTCAGAGCAGCCTGCCCGCGAGGCATCAAGGGCCGCAGGGGCGTCCTCGTCGGAGCGATCAGCCTGGTGCTCCACGACGTGGTCACTGTCGCCCACGCGGTGGGGGTGGTGTGGGCGGCGGGGTGCGTGAGAGGCGTCGAGCGCATCCGGTCGCCCCGTTCCCGTACGAGGAGGAACCCACCACCACACCCCATTATGCCACATTCCTCTCCGGCTGTCCGAGGGCCGATGGAGAAAACCGCGTCCACGGGATCCACACGATCTCTCCTTGTCGGCTTACGCCGAGTGGCCGCCGATGTGCTTTTCCTCCGGGCGATTCCGCTGCCGCCTGTGGAAAGCTTCGTGAAGGCGCACACGGAATCTCGACAGGTTGGCCGCAATCCTGACAACGTGGATTCACGGATCCGACATGATAGGTCTGTAGTCTCTTCTCGTCCTGCATCACCTCCGCGGGACGCCTCTTCCGGGGATGCGCGGGCGCCTCCCTTTCCGCGTGTCCCCGGGTCTTTCGGTGCCGCGGGGGAGGCCGGGCTGAGGCGGCGGCCCGGAGCGCGCTGACTCGGGATGGGCGAGACACTGTTGACGTCCGGGTTGTGTCCGGAAATCGGCCGTACTAGGCAGTATCATTACAGCCGATTCGAGAGCACATTGGAGCTTCGAAGCGAACAGAGGGAGGTGGGAACATGGCGAAGAAGCCGACAGACAAGCTGAGCATCTACATTCCTCAGAGCAAGATGGAGCAGAATCCCGTCGAGCGTCTGATGGAGTTGGGGGACAAGCGTGATCGGTCCGTCAATTACCTCGTTGTCGAGGCGATCATGCAGTACCTGAAGCGGGAAGAGAACAAGTCGTAGCGCAGGATCCGAGGCGGCGACGCTCGGTCCACCGAGCGCATTCTCTTCGAGAAGTGCAAGCGGGGACGGCCTTGTGGGCCGTCCCCGCATCTTGATTGCTGCCGCGTATCGAGAGGATGTTGTTCTTCGACGTCTAGCCAGATTCCTCGACAAGATGCTTGAGCGTTTCGACGCTGTCAGGATTCTGCAGTGTCGTCAGGTCGCCGACCGGCTCGTTGCGGACGAGCGCCTTGAGAACGCGGCGCATGATCTTGCCGCTTCGCGTCTTCGGGACGTCGGGGGCGAAGATGATCCGATCCGGCCTTCCAGTCGGACCAATGACCTGATTCACCGTCGCCATCAATTCCTTGGTGATTTCATCCGAAGCGGTCACTCCCTTGCGGAGAAGAACGAAGGCGATCGGGACCTCGCCCTTCAGGTCGTGCGGTCGCGACACGACCGCCACCTCGCTCACCTTGTCATTCTGGGCGAGGGCGCTCTCCACCTCGGCGGTGGCAAGGCGGTGCCCGGCGACGTTCATGACGTCGTCCACGCGGCCAGTGATCCGGACGTTCCCCATTGCGTCCTTGCGGGCCCCGTCGCTGGTGAAGTACTTCTTGGGGCCGTATTCAGAGTAGTACTGCACCTTGAATCGATCGTGGTCGCCGTAGATGCCGCGGACGAGAGCAGGCGGGAAGGGATTGAAGATGGCCAGGTATCCGCCCTCATCGGGCCCGAGCGGCTGTCCGGCGGAGTCGAGGATGTCGCCGACGACACCCGGGAACGGTCGACCGGCGATTGTCGGAACGAATGGACCGATCCCGGGCAGGCTGTTGACCATGTTCGCACCGGTCTCGGTCTGCCACCACGTGTCGATGATCGGGCACCGGCCGCCGCCGATCGTCTCGAAATACCAGAGCCACGCGTCGACGTTGATCGGCTCCCCGACCGTGCCGAGGAGGCGAAGACTCGACAGGTCGTACTTCTTCGGCCACTCGTCGCCCCACTTGATGAACATGCGGATTGCCGTCGGCGCCGTGTAGAGCTGGGTCACCTTGTGCTTCTCGATGATCGCCCAGAATCGGCCGAAATCCGGAGTGTCGGGCGAACCTTCGTAGACGAGGGTTGTGACCCCATTCATCAGCGGACCGTAGTTGATGTACGTGTGTCCAGTGATCCAGCCGACGTCGGCTGTGCACCAGAAGATGTCGCCCTCGTGCAAGTCGAAGTTCCACTTCGCCGTCGTGTACGACTGAACGGCGTACCCGCCGGTCGTGTGCATGATCCCCTTCGGCTTCCCGGTCGTCCCGGATGTGTACAGGAGGAAAGACAGGTCTTCCGCCCCCATCTCTTCCGCCGGGCAGTCAGGTGAGGCGTTGGCCATCAGCTCCTGGTAGACGTAGTCGCGTCCTGGGGCCATTTCGACATCGGCGCCGAGACGCTTGACGACGACGACCTTCTCAACCGGGGAATCGGCAATGCCAAGGTCGGCGTTCTTCTTGAGGTTGATCCCTTTTCCACGTCGGTAGTACCCGTCGGCGGTCACGAGGACCTTCGCACCGGCGTCGACCATCCGATCGCGGAGGGAGTCCGGGCTGAACGCAGAGAAGACGACCGAGTGCGGAGCGCCGATCCGAGCGCACGCCTGCATAGCGACGACGGCCTCCGGGATCATCGGCAAGTAGATCCCGACGCGGTCGCCCTTTGCAACGCCAAGTCCCTTCAGCACGTTCGCAAACTTACAGACCTGCTCGTGCAGCTGGCGATACGTAAGCTTGATCGGCTCTTCGTCGGAGGGTTCGGGCTCCCAGATGAGGGCCAGGTTGTCTCCTCGACCGGCTTCGATGTGGCGGTCGGGGGAGTTGTACGACGGGGTCATCGTCCCGTCGTCGAACCACTTGTACGCGTGTGGCGCGTACGTGTACGCCTTGTCCCACTTCCTGAACCAGTGGAGCTCCTCGGCCTGCTCGGCCCAGAAGCTCTCGGGATCGGCCGATGCCCTCTCGTAGATCGATTCGTCCGAGACCCATGTCCTCGCCTTCATCTCCTCCGTCGGCCAGAAGACATTCTCCTCGGTCGGGTCTTTCTTCACCCACTGCGTCGCGTCCGGCACGTCAACAACCTCCTGTGAATCTCAGGTCGAAATCGCTGCGAAGTCTAGCTCACGATCGAAGCCCCTGCAATGCTAGAGCGAGACGGGGGGAACGATTCGGAGGAGAGCGGGAATCCTCATGTAGACACGATAGACGGGTCTCGCTCCTTGAATCCGCCGGACGTACTCGATCGTCTCCCGGTAGGGTGTCTCGCCGTCGTCGAGCCACTCCTCGACCGTTGTGGGGCCGGCGTTGTACGCCTCGAGCGCCGTCTCAACGTCGCCGAATCGATCGAGCAACCGCCGAAGGTACCACGTACCGAATCGAAGGTTCCGCTCGATATCGTAGAGGTCTTCCCGGGCCGGCTCGGGAAGGTTGAGCTGCTCGGCGATCCACCGACCTGTCGACGGCGAGATCTGCATGAGGCCGATGGCGCCGCGGGGCGAGACGGCCTCGGGATCGAAGCGGCTCTCTGCGTAGATCAAGGCGAAGACGAGATCGGCCTCCAGGTCCTCCTCGGCCGCAGCGGAGCGCACGGCCTCGGCGAAGTCGATCGGCCAGAGGGTTCTCATGCAGAGGAGTCCCACGTAGAGGACGAGGATCGCTGCGAGCGCCCAGAGAGCGACGCGAGGGAGACGTCGCGCGTATGCCATGGCTGTATGATACTCCGGTGACCTATAATGCCCGAATCGTGTACGGGACGTTCGAGTCACGGAGTGGGTGAGGCACCATGAGGCGCTTTCTCGTCTGGCTGCGAACGACATTCGTGAGCGGGCTGCTCGCCATCCTCCCTGTGGGGGCGACCGTCTTCGTCGTTCTTTGGCTCTTCCAGTTGGTCGATCGGATCGTCGGGAAGAACGCGCCACTCGGGATGACGATCGAGCGAGCCCTCGGGAGGTGGATCCCGGGTCTCGGCCTGATCGTCACGATTCTGATCATCCTGGTGGTCGGCGTCATCATGCGCAACGTGTTCGGCCGGACCCTTCACTACTACTTCGAACGGATCTTCTTCGTCGTTCCGGGGATTCGGAAGCTCTACGTGACATTCAAGCAGTTCTCGACCGCCCTGCTCAATCGATCGGACACGGCCTCGTTCCAGAAGGTCGTCATGTTCGAATTCCCGAAGCCGGGCGTGAACGTTCTGGGACTTGTCACCAACGAAGAGCTCGGTAAGATCCAGGACCTGACCGGAGAGGAGTGTCTCCTTGTCTACGCCCCGACGGCGCCGAACCCGCTGTCCGGGTACATGCTCATCATCCCAAAGCGGATGGTGACCTACGTCGACATGCCGGTCGAAGATGCCCTTTCGATGGTTGTTTCGAGCGGCTCCGCGTTGCCGGACAGCTTGAGGCGGTCCAAAGACGAAGAAGAGGCCGACGATCGGCGATTCCACCTGTTCCGGCGGCGCTCTTAGGGGGTGAGCCATGGCGATCTTCAAGGAAAGGCAGTACCTGCGCGTTGATGTCGACCAGGAGCGGGACGAGTCGCTCTGGATGAAGTGCAAGTCCTGCGGCGAACTCGTCTTCAAGCGACGCGTTCGTGAGAACAACAACATCTGCCCGAATTGCGGGATGTACTTCTTCCACACCGCTGTCGAACGGATTGCCTCACTCGTCGACGACGGAAGCTACGACGATCGAACCGAGCCGATCGTCGCTGACGATCCGCTCTCCTTTGTCGACAGTCGTCCATACGAAGAGAGGATCGAGGAGGCGCGAGAGAAGACGGGAATGGGAGACGCTATCGTCTTCGGGAAGGCGAAGATCGAGGCGATCCCGATCGTGATCGCGGTGATGGACTTCCGTTTCGTAGGAGGGAGCATGGGGTCTGTCGTGGGCGAGCAGGTCTGCCGAGCGATCGAGACGGCGGTTGAGGATCGTGTCCCGTTCGTGCTTGTGTCCTCATCCGGTGGTGCGCGGCTCCAGGAGGGGCTCTTCTCCCTGCTGCAGATGGCGAAGACGGCGGCCGCCCGACAGCGGCTCGCCGACGCGGGCGTGCCCTTCATCTCCGTGATGACGTACCCGACGTCAGGCGGGGTCCAGGCGTCGATCGCCAGCCTCGGGGACGTCATCATTGCGGAGCGTGGGGCGATGATCGGATTCGCCGGCCGGCGGGTTATCCAGAACACGATTGCCCAAGACCTTCCGGATCATTTCCAGACTGACGCGTTCGCCTTCGAGCACGGATTCGTCGATCGGGTCGTCGCTCGCGAGGAGCTGCGCGACGAGTTGGCGACGGTGTTGGGGTTCTTCGGTGAGGCGTCATGAGTGACGAGCGGACGCTCGACCTTCTCGAGACGAAGATCGAGGAGCTTCGCAAGCTGAACGAGGTCGACGGGATGGATCTCGCCAAGGAGATCGCCCGCCTGGAGCGGAAGCTCGAGGACCTACGACGCGAGCTGTACTCGTCGCTCACCGATTGGGAGCGCGTCCGCCTCGCGCGGCATCCGAAGAGACCGTACGCGCTCGACTACATCGGTGAGATCTTCGACGGGTTTTACGAGCTGCACGGTGACCGGATTGCCGGGGACGATCGTGCGCTTCTGTCGGGAATCGCGCGGTTCGACGGGCGTCGAATCATGGTACTGGCTCAGCAGAAGGGGCGTTCGACCGAGGAGAACAAAGAGCGGTTCTTCGGCATGGCCCGCCCCCAGGGATATCGGAAGGGGCTCCGTGCGATGGCCATGGCGGAGCGTTTTGGGTTCCCGCTGGTGACCCTGATCGACACCCCGGGCGCGTACCCCGGCCTCGAGGGGGAGGCGCTGAACATCGGCGGAGCGATCGCCGAAAGCCTCGCGACCATGGCGCACCTCCGGGTTCCGATTGTGTCCACCGTGATCGGCGAAGGAGGGTCGGGTGGCGCGCTGGCGATCGGAGTCGCCGATCGCGTTCTCATGCTCGAGAACGCAGTCTATTCGGTGATCAGCCCCGAAGGTGCGGCGGCCATCCTGTGGAAGGATCGGGACCGGGCGAAGGAGGCGGCTGCGGCCCTCGGTCTGACGGCTTCGCGCCTGCTCGACCTCGGACTCGTCGATGAAGTGATTCCGGAGCCGCTCGGAGGAGCGCACAAGGACTTCCCCGCGACTGCGGCGGCCCTCCGGAGCTCGCTCGCCGACCATCTCGACGACCTGGCGGTTCTTCCGATCGCCGACCTCGTTGAGCGGCGGTACGCACGGTACCGCGCGACCGGGCGATTCCGCCCCATCGATCCCGCGAGCGAATGAAGCGCCTGCTCTTCGGCGTCGGCAATCGGCTTTCCCGCGACGATGGAGTCGGGCCGGTCGTCGCCGAGCAGATGGGCGGAACCGGTGGCTGGCATGCCGTCGATTGCGGGACATCATTGGAGAACGCTTCCGGGATCGCCATCCGGATCAGGCCCGATCTCCTGGTCGTCGTCGACGCTGCAAGGATGGGGCTTTCTCCAGGAGCGGTCCGCCGGCTCCCGATCGAATCGACCGACCGGATGCTCGCCTCGACGCACGCCCTTCCACTCTCCTTCGTCCTCGATCGGCTTAGCGAGGCGGTCGGCGAGACGGTTCTTATCGGGGTCCAGCCGGGCGATCTCTCGTTCGGAGAGGGCCTTTCACCCGCCGTGACGGAAGCGGTCGATCACCTCCTCCCGATCCTCTCCGACGGACTCATAGACCGCATCCCAACGTGGAATCGGGAGTCGACGGGCTAGTCAAGCGGCCGGATGTAGCTCGATCGAGGGGCGATTGTCAATCGTCGAGGAGAGCGTGACCGGCTTCGAGGATCGCGTCGACGGTGATCCCACAGATCGCAAAGACCTCGCTGCCGGGCGCGCTTGCCCCGAATCGATCGACCGCGATGATCCGGCCGGCCGAGCCGACGTATCGTTCCCAGCCGATCCCCCTGCCGGCCTCGATGGCGATCCGTGCGTCGACCCCGTTTGGGAGGATCGAGTCTCGGTAGTCGGGCGGTTGGGCGTCGAAGAGCTCCCAGCTTGGCATCGAGACGAGGCGTACGGAACGATCGCCTCCGGCGAGTTCTTTCGCCGCCTCGAGCGCGAGGTGCACCTCGGACCCGGTTGCGATTAGGATGAGTTCGGGCTGATCCCCGGTCTCCCACAGCGTGTAGGCGCCGCGGCGGAGCCCGTCGGCCGAAGCGACGCCCGTCCGATCGAAGGTCGGAAGAGCTTGCCGAGAGAACACGAGAGCCGTCGGTCCGTTCCGCCGCTCGATGGCGACTCTCCAGGCTGCGACCGTCTCGTTGGCGTCTGCCGGACGGAGGACGACAAGGTCGGGGATCAGACGAAGGCTCGTCGTCTGCTCGACCGGCTGGTGCGTCGGGCCGTCTTCGCCGACGCCGATCGAGTCATGTGTGAAGACGAAGATCGATGGATACCGGCTGAGCGCGGCGAGTCGTATCGGCGGTCGCATGTAGTCGGCAAAGGCGAGGAACGTCGCTGTGTACGGGATGAGGCCGCCATGCTGGGCCATCCCGTTGACGATCGTCCCCATCGCGTGCTCGCGAACGCCGAAGTGGATATTTCGGCCGGCGTAGCTCCATCCTCCACCAGTATCGCCCTGGGTCCCGGCGGGGCGTTCTCCGGGGGCCTGGAAGTCCCCCTGGTCTTTCAGCCAGGTGTAGGTCGATGGGTCCAGGTCGGCCGAGCCGCCGATCACCTCAGGGAGGCGCGCCGCAAGCGCTTGGAGGACGGCCTCGGATGCCTTCCGTGTCGCCAAGCCCTTCGCATCCGCGGGGAATGACGGGAGATCGTCCGCCCATCCCTTCGGAAGCTCGCCGGCGAGCCGTCGCTCGAGCTCGGCGACGAGGTCGGGATCGGCGGCGCGCGCCTCGTCGAGACGGCAGTGCCACGAGGTGCGAAGCCGGCGACCGCGTTCCCGATCTGCATCGAAGAACGCCCGAACGGAATCCGGAACGAAGAATGGCCGGGCGGTCGGCCAGCCGACCGCTTCCTTGGCGGCGGCGAGCTCCTCGGCTCCGAGCGGAGCGCCGTGGGCTTTGAACGTGTCCTCTTTCGTCGGCGCCCCCCGACCGATCGTGGTGTGGAGGACGAGCAGCGAAGGGCGGTTCTCGTCCGCCTCGGCCTCGGTGAGCGCAGCGTCGATCTGGTCGATCGAATCGCCGTCTTCGACGGCGATCGTCTGCCATCCGGCCGCGTCGAATCGGACGGCGATGTCCTCCGAGGTGACCAGCGAGGTCGAGCCGGCTAGGGAGATCCGATTCGAATCGAAGAGGGCGATGAGCTTCCCGAGCTTCAGGTGACCGGCAAGGGCGGAGGCCTCGTAGGCAACGCCTTCCATCAGATCACCGTCTCCGACAAGGGCGTACGTTCGATGATCGACGAGCGTTCGGTTCGGGCGGTTGAACACGGCGGCGAGGTGGGCCTCCGCAAGCGCGAGTCCGACAGCGTTTCCGAACCCTTGCCCGAGCGGGCCCGTCGTGACCTCGACGCCTGGCGTGATCTGGCTTTCAGGATGCCCCGGCGTCAGGCTCCCCCGCTGCCGGAACGCTTCGATCTCGTCGAGAGAGACGTCGTATCCGGACAGGTGCAGGAGGGCGTAGAGGAGGGCTGAGCCATGACCGGCCGAAAGCACGAACCGATCCCGGTCGGGCCAGGCCGGATCGGCCGGATCGTGTCGAAGGTGACGTGTCCAGAGCGTGAATGCGGCCGTCGCGGCTCCGAGCGGCAGGCCGGGGTGGCCGGAGTGGGCCTTCTCGACCGCATCACATGCGAGGAATCTCAATGCGTCGATGCATTCCGTTTCGGTTCTCCTGTCCACTCGGCTCATCGATGATCTCCCTTCGGCGATCCTCGGGCGCGACATCGGTCGCGCGGAGGACCCGTTTCGTCCAATGCTTACTTTCCCGCGAATGGCCCGTCATGTCAACGGGAAAACGATTGCGCGAACTCGTGAAAACGGGCCGAGGATGCCGTATCTTCAATCCGTGAAGGAAGACGTTCCGTCGAACGGAATCTTCGGCGGGTGATCGAGACGGAGGTGGATGTGATGGCGTTTGGAGACGGTGGGAGGCTTCGCGAGGCGTTCCGACGCGCGGAAGCCGCCGGGTATGCATTCATGGCGAACAACATCGCCGAGTCGAACATCTTGACGGGGCTTCTCGAGGCGTACGCCGACGCGAACTCCGATCTGCTCGTACAGATCAGCCCCGGTGCGGCCAAGTTCGCCGGAGGGGGCGACAAGCGAGCGGGACTGCTGGCCCTCTGCGGGCTCGTGCGAACTCTCTCGTCGCGCTATCCGATCTCCGTCTTCATCAACCTCGATCACTTCACGACCGGTGAGATGGATCTGATCGACGAGGTGATTGCGGACCGCCTTGTCTCGTCGATCATGATCGATGCATCGAAGGAGGATTTCGACGAGAACGTTCGGATCAGCCGAACGGTGGTGGAGAAGGCGAAGGGAAGCGGGATTCTGATCGAGGCCGAGCTCGGCAAGATCAAGGGGGTCGAGGATGAAGTCGCGTCGGACGACGCGTTCTACACCGACCCCGACGAGGCGGTAGAGTTCATTCGCGCGACCGGAGCCGACCTGCTCGCAATCTCGATCGGAACGCAGCACGGCGTCTCGAAGGGACGTGACATCGATCTGCGGATCGATCTGGCGGCTCGGATTCACGAGCGGCTGGTCGAGGCGGGCCTTGAGGTTCCGCTCGTCCTCCACGGGTCGTCCGGCGTCCTCCCGGAGCAGGTGAAACAGGTCATCGGGCACGGGATCCGAAAGCTGAACAAGGACACGCATTACCAGTACATCTATGGGCGGACCGCGTGCGAATTCTTCCTCGAGCACGCCGGTGAGATCGTGCCGCCGGAGGGAGTCGAAGACGACGTGGTGAACCTCTTCCCGGGAGGGACGTGGAGTCCGAACAAGAAGGTCTTCGATCCGCGTGTCGTCGGAAAGCAGATCCAGGAGAAGACGAAGCAGATCGCACTCGCCTTGCTCGAGCAAGCGGGCAGTGGCGGTCACGCACTGTAGAAGGGGAGGATGGAGATGGCGAGAGCTGGTGTACTCACAGGGGGCGGGGACTCGCCGGGGATCAACGCGGCCCTTCGGTCGATCGTGCGGTTCGGGATCAAGCACGGTGTCGATGTCATCGGGTTCGAAGAAGGGTGGAAAGGGCCGATCGAGAACCTCGTTCGCCCGCTGACGCCGGTCGACGTCTCCGGGATTCTGCACATCGGCGGGACGATCCTGAGCAGCTCGAGGACCAACCCGTTCCGGATGAAGGACGGACCGGAGAAGGTGATCGAGACGTTGGCGGTCAACGCGGTCGACTTCCTCATCGCCATCGGTGGGGACGACACGCTCGGGGTCGCACACCGCTTGGCCGAGTATGACGTGAAGGCGGTCGGGATTCCGCAGACGATTGACAACGACATCGGGATGACCGACTACACACTCGGCTTCTCATCGGCTCTCGGAACGATCACCGAAGCCCTCGATCGGCTGCACACGACGGCCGCGTCCCATCATCGCGTGCTCATCCTCGAGGTGATGGGTCGCGACGCCGGCTGGCTCAGCCTGATGGGGGGCGTGGCCGGCGGTGCAGACGTCATTCTGATTCCGGAGCAGAAGTTCAACGTCGACTCGATCTTCCGGAAGATCAAGCGGCGGGAACATCTGAAGAAGCGCTTCAGCATCGTGATCGTTGCCGAAGGGGCGGAGCCGGAAGGCCTCGAGGGGCAGGTTGTCGCCGAGGCCGAGGTCGACGCGTTCGGGCATGCGCGGCTCGGAGGCGTCGGTCAGTACGTGGCAAACCAGCTCTCCGAGCGGATGCAGATCCCGGTTCGTGTGACGAACCTCGCCTACTTGCAGCGTGGTGGGAGCCCGTCCCCGTTCGATCGGATCCTTGCCACTCGATTTGGCGCCGCAGCGATCGAGTTCGCCTTGGGAGGCCAGTTCGATGTGATGACGGCGATTCACGGGACGAACATCGTTCCGGTCCCGCTCGGCGACGCCCTTGCACAGCCGCGGCCGGGCGACGAGGGTCTTCTCTACTTGGTCAATCTGTTCGAGTAGCGCAGTGCTGGGTGCGGGAACTCAGCTCGCAATGGATGCGGCGCGGTCGACCGCCCCGCTCTCCTTCTCCTCTACGAGCGTGCCGGCGAGGAGAGGTCGACGTTGAGCAAATATTCGGCGGCCCGGTCGGGCGGCGTCGGGTCAATGTAGAAGCCCGCTGCCCACTCGAAGCCGGCGGCGCGGGCTTCCGTCGATGCTCCATTCAAGGAGGGAACGCAGCTGGATCGCAGGAGTGAGAAGGTCCATCCGGATTCGAACGGGCAGATCGACTTCGAGATCAATCTCTGGGAGATCGTCGTCGTGATCGGACGGCGCTACGGAGCCGGCGAACCGCGATGACACCGCGCTGGCGCTCGCCGTCGACGAAGACGCGTAGGCCTCGCGGGAACGCATAGTGGATCACGAATTCGTCGCGATAGGCGACGTACTGCTCGGCGAGCAGGCTGCGGTTCAGCCGGTCTCCGGCCTCCTCGCTAAACGGAAGGTAGAGAACGCCGCTTCCGACCATGTCGGCGTAGAAGTGCGTCCCGTATGAGAGCTCGGGCGCGAAGGACTCGGTTGACATCTCCACGATCACTGCCGCTCCGGAGATCTCGCTGTACTGCGCCGGGACACCGAGCTGCGGGTTCGTCGACGCCCATCGGCCGGGGCCGATCAAGACATACGGCTCCTCGACGTCTGCGAGCCTCCGGTTGATCCGTCCGATCGATCGAGCGATCTCATGGCCCTTGTCCCATCGGTAGGTGTCCGGCGGGACGAGAACGAGATGGCGGAGATCCTCGATGTGACCGTTCCCGAGGACCTCACGGCACTCCAGCAGGAGGTCCTCTTCGGCGATGTCGGGCACGTGGATGTAGCGGTGCTCGGGGCGACTCCCGAGCGGGCGGACCTGCAGAATGTAGAAGCGGGGTTGGGCCGGCCCGACGTTGTCGACCGATGGGAAGTCCACTGCGAACTCGAGATCGATCGGAAGCTCGAGGGACGCGGTGAACGTGTCGAGAAGATCGCGAAGGAGTGGAGTGAGGGGCATGATCGCGTCGGTCTCGATCAGGCGAGTGAACGAGGCGATCAGACGGTCGGAGCGATCGATCGACGTGGCCAAGCTGAGTTCTCGCAGATCCCGGTTGGCGTCGACTCGTGAACAGATCAGACGGAGGAGGGCGTTGTCGAGTTCGTTCAGCTTGCGCTGCGCCAAATGGCCGGCGTGCATGTCCAGAACGTCGACGGTCTCCTGAGAGAAGTGGATGATCGTCGCGACATCGTTCCCCTCCGGCCGGAGACCCGGAAGCCCGGGAGAGAAGACACGTGCATACTCACGGCCGACGGCCCGGGTTCCTGTTCCTACCACGAGTCGGACGACGCCGTCTTCCGGTTTCAGGCGGTTCGTCCACGGGTAGTAGTTCCGCGAGAAGGCGACTCCGCCGATGAGCGGGTAGAAGAGGTCGTGCGCGTAGGGGCTTCCGACCATGTTCTGAATCAGGATGGCCATGCGCTCTCTCCGCCAATCCAGGCCGTGTCGCTTCCGATAGGCGCGCGCGTTCGCGGCGAACGTCGAGGCGTAGACTCGCTTGATTGCATGAATGAGTGCCTCGAGGCGCATCTCGATGGGCCCTCGGTTTGGGAGGAAGTCGGAGAGGTAGATCCCGGCGAACGAGTGATCCGGGTCATCCTCCATCACCGACGAGGAGCGGACGGCGAGCGGACGCGATTCCCGCTCGAGAAGCGGGATGAGCTTCTCGCCCCACTCCGCCGGAAACCGTGCCGCCACGATTCGCTCCCCGAGCTCCTCGAGCGAGATCCTCCCCTCGCATCCGGCGCAGACCTGGTCGCGGAGGTGATTCTCCTCCATGAAGGCGAGGAAGGCGTCGGACGTCAGGATTGTCGAATCCGGGAAACGCAGAAGAGCGCGATGTTCCGGGAGGTCATCCTTGTCGCCGATCACGCGCATTGCGAAGAGCAAGCCGCGCGCCTTCCCCCCGATTTCGCCGCCGCCGATCATCTGCATCTGCGGGGGGAGGTCGCCCGACGTGAAGCGATACGTGCCGTCCGCGGTCCGACCGAACTGGAAGAAGCGGGAGCGCAGCTTGCGGCCGCGGAGGAGGCGTCGACCGGGCATCGGCTAGTCCATCTCCTCGCCCGGCGAGCGCTCGATCCACCCGATGGCGAGGATCGTTTTTGCGTCGAGGATCAAGCCGTTCTCGACCATCTCACGGAGCCGATCGATGGAGAATGTCGCGCACTCGGCGATCTCGTCAGGGTCGGGAACGCCGACAGGACGAAGCTGATCGGCCAGGAAGAGCGCAATCCGCTCGTTCGAGAATCCGGGTGTGGTGTAGAAATCGAGCCGGTGCTGCCAGAGATCGGCTTCGTAGCCGGTCTCCTCGCGGAGCTCTCGTCGGGCGCATTCGATCGGGCTTTCGCCCGGTTCCAAGGTCCCGGCCGGGATCTCCCAGAGCTCGCGTCTGACAGCGAGCCGCTCCTGGCGCACCAGCAGGATCTCCTCGGATGACAACCGTGCGACGATGGCGACCGCGCCCGGATGGACGACGACCTCGCGGTCCTTGGTCGCTCCGTTCGGATCGCGGAACGTCTCGAGACGGACCGTGATGACGCGGCCGTCGTAGATCGTCCGCCCGGCGATCGGGCGCAGTCGCTCAGGCGGCGGCGTATCCGCGCTCAAGGGCTTGCCCGTTCAGTTCGACGAACTTCGCCTTCCCGCTCGCCTCGAGCATTCTGGCCATCGTCGACTTGACCGTATCGAGCGGGACGAGGTCGGTCACCTTGACGTACGCACCGAGTGCGACCATGTTGAGGGCCCGAGCGCTGCCGATCTCGAGAGCGAGGTCGTTCAGCGGGACGTAGACCGCGCTGACGTTCTCGCGATCGACCTTTCGGCTCACCAGGGATTCGTTGACGATGATCGACCCACCGGAGGCGACGGACGGCTCGAATTTCTCCAGCGAAGGGAGGTTCATGGCGATGAGGGCCGATGGTTCGTCGACGATCGGTGACCCGACAGGTTCGTCGGAGAGGACAACGGTGCAGTTCGCCGTGCCACCCCGCATCTCCGGCCCGTACGAGGGCAACCAGGTCACTTCGAGGCCGTGATCCATTCCCGCTTGAGCGAGGATCTTGCCGGCGAGAATGACACCTTGTCCTCCGAATCCCGCGATGACGACGGATCGTTCCATCATGCCTCCCTGTCGACGAGATCGCCGAGCGGGAAGACCTCGGTGACCGTCTTCCGAACGTGCTGATTCGCCTGCACCGGCGTCATCCGCCAATTCGTCGGGCAGGTCGCCAACACCTCGACGAGGCTGTAGCCCTTCCCGGAGACCTGGTTGGCGAACGCCTTCGTGATCGCCTTCGTGGCGTCGTTGATCCGCCGAGTGTCATAGAGAGCCTGGCGCGTGACGTAGACCGGCGCGTCGAGCTGAGCGATCATCTCGGAGAATCGGATCGGATACCCGAAGAGGTCGGCGCGCCGACCTTCGGGCGTCGTCGTCGTCCGTTGGTCGATCAGCGTCGTCGGGGCCATCTCGCCCCCGGTCATCCCGTAGATCTGATTGTTGACGAAGACGACCGTGATGTTCTCGCCTCGATTGGCGGCGTGGATCGACTCGGCTGTTCCGATGCTCGCGAAATCACCGTCCCCCTGATACGAGAAGACGATCAGGTTCGGATCGGCTCGCTTGATCCCCGTTGCCACAGCACTCGCACGTCCATGAGCGACTTGGACGGCATCGCACTTGTACCAGAGGTATGCGAAGACGGAGCATCCGACCGGGGCGATCCCAACGGTGCGCTCCGCGATTCCCAGCTCATCGATCGCCTGGGCGATGATCCGGGTGAGGATCCCGTGGTGGCAGCCCGGGCAGTACGTGAACCGCGCGTCGGTCAAGCTCTTCGGACGCTCGAACACCTTCGCCATCTTCGCGGTGTCAACCGACATGCTTTTTCACCTCGCTGAGGATTCCCCGCGGCGTCGGGACGACGCCGCCGAGCTCTCCATAGAATGGCGTCTTGGCCCGCTCGGCGACGGCCAGCTGCACGTCTTCCCACATCTGACCCGCGCTCATCTCCACGGTCAGAACCGTCCTTGCGCGGTCGGCGATCGATCGGAGCGGCTCGTACGGAAAGGGCCAGAGGGTGATCGGTCGGAAGAGCCCGGCCTTGATCCCCTCCTCGCGTGCCTGACGGACGACCGTCTTTGCGATCCGTGCGACGGTCCCGTATGCGGCGATCACGATCTCCGCGTCGTCGGTCATCGTCTCCTCGTGCCGAACCTCGCTTGCCTCGATCTCGGCGTACTTCTTCTGCAGGACGAGATTCATCTCCTTCAGGCGCTCGGGATCGAGGTCGAACGACAGCACGATGTTCGGATCTCGTCCCTTGGCGCCCGTCGTCGCCCAGGGCTTCTCGGGGAGCGTGCTCAAGTCGATCGGCTCCGGGAGCTCGACCGGCTCCATCATCTGGCCGAGCATTCCGTCGGCGAGGATCATCACGGGAATCCGGTATTCGTCGGCCAAGTCGAAGGCGAGCATCGTCAGGTCGCCCGCTTCGGGAACCGTCGACGGAGCGAGGACGATGATGTGGTAGTCCCCGTGACCGCCTCCTTTCGTCGCCTGGAAGTAGTCGCACTGGGACGGGGCGATGTTTCCGAGTCCGGGTCCTCCGCGGACGATGTTGACGATCACCGCGGGGAGATTCGAGCCGGCAAGATACGAGATTCCTTCCTGCTTGAGGCTGATCCCGGGCGAGGACGACGAGGTCATCGTTCGGACGCCGACGGCCGAAGCACCGTAGACCATGCTGATCGCCGCGACCTCGCTCTCGGCTTGGATGAACGTGCGGCCGAGACGAGGCATGTGGTGGGCCATGTGCTCCAGGAGCTCGGCCTGCGGCGTGATCGGATACGCAAAGTAGCATTCACAGCCGGCTCGAATCGCTGCTTCGGCGATCACTTCGTTTCCTCGCAGAAGCTGTCGCTTGCCCATTCCCCCTCCTAGCTCGGGACTTTCTCTCGGAAGACCTCGATGGCGACGTCGGGGCATGTCATGGCGCAGAACGCGCATCCGATACAGGCATCGGGGTTCTCCATGCAGGCGACGTCATACCCGCTCTTGTTCAGCTGGCCGGAGTAGGCGAGGACGTCCTGCGGACATGCCGCGATGCACAGGCCGCAGCCCTTGCACCGATCGGCGTCGATGACGACGGTTCCCCTCGGCATGGTTCCTCCGTTTGAGCTTGCTACGTCTGATTGCTGAGCCGCTTCGCTCGGCGCTTCCGAAGGCGTGCGACGGCTTCGTTCGTTCGCGTCATCCACCCTTCGATCCGTTCCTTGCCGAGCGCGTCGCTGTGAGCAGCCTGCTGCTGTAGGCTGTGCGGGCCGTGATTCGTCAGCGCGTCGTGCAGGCGATCGAATTCCTGGTCGAACGAGTGCGGGGGAGGATCGTCGGTCGGTACGAAGATCGACAGGATGGTGTCGCCTTGATCGGTGCGCCGCTCGACCCGGAAGGTTTCCCGCGCGCCGGCCGCCAGATTGGCGCCCGAACCCTTCGGAAGAAGCCCAAGCGCTCCTCCTTCAAGGCGCACGCGCGCGCCGGCCTCTTCGAGAGCAATCACTTCGCCCTCTTTCGGTGATGTGACGTCGGCTCTGCTCATTGTGGAGCTTCCCTATGCGGAATCGCTAAGTGGCCTTGACGACGCGTCCCGACTTGATGCATCGGGTACAGACACGGATCCGCTTGGTCTTCCCGTCGACCACCGCGCGGACTCGCTGTAGGTTCGGAGCGCGAACGCGACGGGTGTGCCGAGCCGAATGGCTGACCGAGTTGCCGGCGGCCGGGCTCTTTCCGCAGATTTCACAGACTCTTGACATCGTCTCTCTCCTCGTGGTCTCGAGTTCGTGGGCTACTCGAAAACCGGTTCAATGTAGATCGGTTCCAACTCGTACAGGCTGTCTCCCACCTGCGTCGCCCCGATTCGGGCGACGGTCAGAGGTGACGGGCGCAACGCCGGCTCCGGTCCGATCCGAAGAAGCGCATGATCGACGACGTGCTCTCGTATCGCTTCGGCGCCGCTGCCGACAAGAGTCAACTCGCGTTTCTCTTGTCGTAGTCGCTCGATCAAGCTCCGCTCCCGGATTAGACATGTCGTTCCTTTTGGCCGGTCGCCGGCGAACCAACGCACATAGAACAAGTCGCGCCGGCTTCGTAGAACGACGCAGACCCGCCTCTCCTCGGGGACTCTGGACCGATACGCGACCGTTCCGTCGACGCCGACCAAAGCCGCTCCCGATGCATGACAGAGTCCCTTTCCCGTCGCAAGACCGATTCGCAGACCGGTGAAGGAGCCCGGGCCGAGGTTGACGCTGACGCACGCGACCTCCTGCAGAGTGCGCGACGAACCCTCAACCAGCTCCCGAACGAGCGGGATGAGTCTCTCGGCGTGCTGAAGCGGGGCCTCCATCAGTCGCTCTTCGGCACAGACTCCCTCTTCGAAGAGGGAAACGCCGCCGATCGGTTCGGCTGTGTCGATCCCGAGCGTCAACATGCCGATGGAAGATGGTAGGTCAGGAGAACGGACCTTTCAACCGCGGATGGAGTCGAAGGTCAACGAATGCCGTCGGGCCAGGTCGGTCGCGGCGCGTACATCGCGGTCGATCTGTGCTCGAAGCTCATCAGGCGACTCGAACGGACGATCGTCGCGCATTCGCTCCATCACGTGGACTTCGATCCAAAGGTCGTACAAGTCCGTCTGCGGGTTCGCGAGGAGATGGAGCTCACATCGACGTGTGTCCGTGCCGAACGTCGGGCGCCTGCCGATGTAGAGAAGCCCGTGTGCCCTCTGACCATCGACGATCGCTCGAGCGAAGTAGATCCCGTCGCCCGGCAGAAGCACCTCCGGGTCGAGAGCGAGGTTTGCCGTCGGGTGACCGAGGGACCGTCCGATCCGATCTCCCGCCGCAACGCGCCCGATCAGCACAGGCGGTCGTCCGAGCAGTCGGCCGGCCTCGAGGACCCTGCCGGCGCGAAGGAGGGACCGGATCCGCGTGCTGCTGACCGGGCGATCCTCGACGAGCACGTGAGGGACACCGACGACGTCGAAACCGAGATCCTCCCCGAGGCGTTGAAGGGTCGCCACGTCGGCCGTACGGCCCTGTCCGAAGCGGAAGCCGACACCGACGACGACGGTCGAGACGCAGAGCTCGTCGGCGAGGACCTGCTCCGCGAACGCTCGAGGAGCGAGCTCTCGGACGTCGGCGAAGGAAGCGAGAACGAGATGGTCGGCGGTGCGGCGTAGGAGGTCGATTCTTACGTCGAGTGGGAGGAGCAATCCCGCCGAGTGGTCCGGGCGCGTCGTGAAGCGCGGAGGATGCGCGAAGGCGTAGACAACTCGCCTGCCACCTCGTTCTTGGGCAATCTGGCCGAGGCGGTCGAGGATCGCTCGATGTCCGAGATGGACACCGTCGAACGTTCCGATCGCGAGGACGTTAGGACTTCCCACCAACATCGACCTCCCACAAGATCCTCCGCGAGGGCCGAGGGCTTCGCAAGACGGATCCCGTTCGCTCGGTCGATCGGAAATTGGCCCCACGTCTGAAGGACCGGTACAATGCGGTTGGGATGAGGACGGAGCGGATCGCCGGGGTGAAGCTCGAAGAGGACGAGAACCAGACCAATCTCCGACCGGGCTCCCTTGAGGAGTTCATCGGCCAAGACGAGGTCAAGGAGAAGCTGCGCATCTACGTCGCCGCCGCAACCGCGCGCGCCGAGCCGCTCGATCACGTCCTGCTCCACGGTCCCCCGGGACTGGGGAAGACGACGCTCGCTCAGATCATCGCCGCCGAGATGGGCGTGAACGTTCGCATCAGCTCCGGTCCGGCGATCGAGAAGGCCGGCGACCTCGCGGCAATCCTGACCAACCTCCGTCCGCACGATGTGTTCTTCATCGACGAGATCCATCGGTTGCGTCGGAACGTCGAGGAGATCCTCTACCCGGCGATGGAGGAGTACAAGATCGACATCATCCTGGGCGAGGGACCGAACGCGCAGTCGCTTCGTATCGACCTCCCCCCGTTCACTCTCGTGGGGGCAACGACGAGGGCCGGCTTGATCTCGGCCCCGATGCGGGACCGGTTCGAGGTCTCCTTCCGCCTGGGTTTCTACGATCTCGAATCACTGACCGAGGTCGTCAAGCGCTCGGGGAAACTCCTCGGGATCGACGTGACCGAAGAGGGAGCGGCGGAACTCGCCGGTCGCGCGAGGGGAACGCCGCGGATTGCCAACCGGCTCCTCCGAAGAACGCGAGACTTCGCCGAGGTGAAGGGCGAGGGGAAGATCGACGTCGACATTGCTCGTCGATCCCTCGACATGCTCCGGATCGACGAGGTTGGACTCAATGAGCTCGACCGGGCCGTCCTCGAGACCCTTGTCGAGACCTTCGACGGCGGTCCCGTCGGCCTCGAGACCCTCGCCGCGGCGCTCTCCGAGGAGAAGGACACGATCACCGACGTCGTCGAGCCGTTCCTCCTTCAGAATGGGTTCATTCAACGAACCCCGCAGGGACGGATTGCGACGGAGCGTGCGTACGCGCATCTCGGGCTAGCCAGAGACGACAGGCTCTTCTAGCGCTTCGCGAGGAGTTTCTTCGTGTTCTCGATGAATTCGAGAACCACTCCTTTGAACCGTCGCCAATCGAGGGCCAGCGCGGCCACGATCCAGATGATGTACCAGAGGAACGCGTTCGGTGCCGCGAAGTAGGCAACGACCAAGGGGAGGGCGACGACCGGGGCGGCGAACGACATGGTCACCATCTTCGAACGGAAGTAGGCGATGAACGCCGCGGCTACCATCGTATAGACGATGGCGGGCACGAAGGGAATCAAACCGGACAGCACGAGGTAGCAGAGCCCGGAGAAGACCATCGCCATGTCGAAGGCGAATTCTTTCTCGCCGACCCACGATGGGGGTTTCTTGATCTTTCTCGCGACGCGCCCGTCGAGGATGTCTGTCGTCCACCCGAGCATCGTTAGGAAAATCACCGTCGGTAGGGCACTTTTGCCGACGAAGCCGAGCCCGAAAATCGCGGCGGCGATCAGCGCTCTCGACAGCGTAAGTAGATCGGGGACCCTCTTCATCATTCCCTCACCGGTTGCGACATTGTAGTCCACCGACCGACCGCGACCAAGCGCCGGGAGATGGGGGCGCGGCCGGCCGCCGGGGTCCCTGATCTATCCGGGGTCCTTCCTTTCGCCGTTCGAGGGCTCGAGCCCCGGAGGCGGGCCCAGGACGATCCCGGCGACGAGCGCAGCTGCCGGGGTCGTCCTGATCAGAGCGCGGATCTGGGAAGCTCGGCTCGTCGCTTGCGCCTTCATTCCTCGATCTTCCCTGCATCGGACGCACTGTCGCTGCCGGCGATGCTGTCACGCATGTCCGTATCGGCCTGAATGTTGCGCATCCGGTAGTAGTCCATGATTCCCAGGTTCCCCTGGCGGAATGCTTCCGCCATGGCCCGCGGGATTTCGGCTTCGGCTTCGACGACCGCCGCACGACGCTCCTGAACCAAGGCGGTCATTTCCTGCTCTCGCGCGACGGCCATCGCCCGACGCTCCTCCGCCTTGGCGCGGGCGACCTTCAGGTCGGCCTCGGCCTGATCCGTCTGCAGCTGGGCGCCGATGTTCTTCCCGACGTCGACGTCGGCGATGTCGATTGACAGGAGCTCGAACGCGGTCCCTGCATCGAGCCCTTTCTCGAGCACGAGCTTCGAGATCTTGTCCGGGTTCTCGAGGACCTCCTTGTGTGAACCGGCGGAGCCGATCGCCGAGACGATCCCCTCGCCGACGCGGGCGATGACCGTCTCCTCGGTCGCGCCACCGACCAATCGATCGATGTTCGCCCGGACCGTCACTTTCGCGATCGCGAACAGCTGGATCCCGTCGGCTGCAACCGCGCCGACCTTGGGCGTTTCGATTACGCGAGGATTGACCGACATCGCGACGGCGTCGTAGACGTCCCGCCCTGCGAGGTCGATTGCCGCCGCCCGCTGGAACGCCAGATCGATGTTCGCCTTATCGGCACTGATGAGAGCCCGCGCGACGCGCTCCACGTTCCCGCCGGCGAGGTAGTGCGCCTCGAGATCCGAGACCGACAGTTTCAGCCCCGCTTTCCAGGCGGCGATCATCGGGACGATGACCCGGTGCGGGTTGACCTTCCGAAGCCGCATGCCGATCAGCGTCACCGGTCCGACCGGGACGCCGGCGGCGAGGGCCGAGACCCACAGTCCCATGGGGACGAAATAGAAGAAGATCCACAGGAAGATGAGCGCGACGACGGCGATGATCACGTAGACGATCATGCTAGTCCTCCTTCACTTGTCGAACGACCTTTCGATACCCGTCGTCTCTGACGATGACGAGCGGCGTGCCCTTCGGAAGGTGTCCCTCTTCGCAGATCACGTCGACCCGTTCATCACCGAAGAGGCCTGCACCGACCGGGTGGAGATCGGTCGCGGCGGCGCCGCGTCGGCCGATCCACACGCTCGGCGGTCCTTCCTTGTCCTGCTGTTTGTCTGCGGCCCGACCGGTGATCGCCGACGACAGAATGACCCCTCCCATACGAAGCTTCGATCTCGGGAGTCTACTGACCAAGACGACGGCGACGACAAGGGCGAAGACGACACCGGCGCTCACGATCCCGATTGCGCGGAGGGCCGCAGACCGGTCTGTGAACGGACCGACCATGGAGGTGTAGAAGCCGAGTCCGATCAGCACCAGACCGACGATTCCGGCGAAGCCGAAGTCTGATGCGGTGAAGATGAAGATCTCGAAGAAGACGGCGAGAAGACCCCCGATGAGAAACGCGATCGACTCCCACCCCGCCAGTCCGACGAGAACGTGCGACCAGAAGAACGCGCCGAGACAGATCGTCCCCACGACGCCGGCGATCCCGAATCCGGGGACCATCATCTCAATGATCAGGCCGAGGAGCCCGACCACCAGAAGGATCGCCGCGAGGGTCGACGAGGTCATCGTCTCGACGACGCGATCGATCAGGCGGCTCTCGTACAGAACGGCCTCATTCGGAGGGTACCCGCGTGCTTCGAGCAGGACGTCGAGAGAAGCAGCCTCCCCATCGGAGTAACCGGCCGACGCCGCTTCCGCCGCGGTGAGGGTCAGAAGTTTTCCCGGCTCGGTCAATCCGGCGATTTCGATCGTCTTGTCGACCATCGCCTCGGCGACGGTCGGATCGCGCTCGCGCGCCTCCGCTGTGGATCGGAAGAGCGTTCGGACGGCAGATTGCACCTTCTCCATCGCCTCGACGTACCCTGCCTCGTAGTCAAAGGTGATCGGCGTCGCCGCTCCCATGACCCCGCCTGGAGCGAAGATGATCGTTTCGCAGGCGAGGGCGAGAAGCGCCCCGGCGGAGATCGCCTCACGATCGATGAACGCAAGGGTTGGGACCTCCGCGGCCAGGAGGAGGTCTCGAGCGGAAAACGCGGAATCCAGGTCGCCTCCCGGCGTCGCGAGTCTGACGATCACAAGCTCTGCCCCGGCGTCCTTTGCGCTTCCGAGGCCGCTTCGTAGGTACGAGACCGTTCCGCCACGAATCTCGCCGTCGATCGCCAAGACGAACACCCGCTCCGCCCCATGAGCGAAGCCGGCCCACAGCGCGAGACATGCCAACAGGGTGACGATCCGCTTCGTCATGCAGCGAGTATAGGTTGACATGAAGGGTTGCGGCAAGATGTGGGATAGGCGCTTGGCGCGACCCGGTGGCGGAACTAGAATGGTCCGAGGGGCGATGGGAGGTGCGACGATGAAGAACGCGATGATCCTGCTCGGTCTCTGGATCGGGATCATCCTCACTGCGTACTCGCTCGTGTACATCGACGGAGGCGGGCCGACCCCGAGTCAGCTCGCTCTCCTCGAGCGACTCGCCGAGCGCACGTACGTAGACCCGGAAGGACGCTTTCAGTTTGAGGCTCCGCCCGGTTGGAGGGTCAGGGAGACGGTCGACGGAGTCCATCTCGTCGATCCACTCGAGAAGATCGAGGCTTGGATCCAGGTCATCGATGACATCGGGGTTGCGCGAGCGATCGAGATTGCTTGTGTGATCGCCAGCCCCTGTCCCGGAAAGGAGTTCGCCCGATTCGACGAGCTTGCGCCCCCGGACTTCGCCGAGAGAAAGGTTCGGATCACCTACGACGCAGAGGACGAGGAGACGACGCTTTACGGCATCGGGTTCGTTCTGCTGCGGGAGACGATCGTGCTGATCGTGCAGGGGGATCGGTCCGCGTGCGAACAGCGGACGGCTGAACTGGAGTCCATCGAGGGGAGCCTCGTCGCGCCGGCCGTTCTTGCGCCGCCGGAAGATGCGGAAAGCGACGCTGAACCGTAGGCCGATCCGCCACGAACCGAACGGAGTCGGTCACGTGGTGACCGAAACCCTCTCGAGACGCAACGTCGGAAGGGTGTAGCTGAAGATCGGCTCCGAGACTGCGGAGACTCCCGAGAGGTGCTTGAGGATCTCGAAGAGGTTGCCCGCGATCATCGTTCCGGAGACGGGACGATCGAGTTTCCCGTTTCGAATCAGCCAAGCTGACTTCGCGGCGCCGGAGAAGTCGCCCGAGACGGGATCCGTATTCCCGGAGAAGCGACGTACGAGCAGGCCGCGTTGCACTTCGCCGATCAGGTCTTCGACCGAGGGCTCTCCTGGAAGGATCGAGAGATTCGTCGGTCCGATCGCCGGGACCGAGCGGGCCGATCCTGCCGCATGCCCGGTGTTCGACTCCCCCAATGCACCGGCGGTGTACGTGTTGTGAAGCAGCGAGGCGGCCACGCCGTCCTCGAGCAGCGCGGCCTTCCGGTGAGGGACGCCCTCCCGGTCGAAGGCCGAGGTCGCGACGCCGCCGGGCTTCCGCCCGTCGTCGACCACCGATAGAGCCGTCGCGGCGACCGCCCGTCCAATGAAGTCCTTCCATCGGCTCCGACCCCGAAGCACGTTCCGGGCGTTGAGCTGGAAGAGGACCGGGCCGACGACAAGATCGGCGACGGCTCGGGGCGCAAGAAGAACGGTTCCGCGGAAGCTCTCGCCGACAGCCGCCCCGAGGGACGCAAGTGCGTTTTCGCAAGCCCGGGCGATCGGTCGTTCGAGGTCGATTCCTGCGACCGTCCGCGAAGCATCGGACTGAACGTCGAAGCTCGAAACACGCTCTCGGTCTCGTGCAGTCGCGACGAGGCCGTAGGTGAACAGGCTCCCCAGCTCTCGCACAGCCAGCCCTTCCGAGTTCGCGACGGCGATCTCGGCCCGTTGGGCCTCGAACCACGCGTCGTTGACGATCACTCGTCGGTCGATCGCCTCGACTCGGTCGAGGATTTCCGCCGTTCGATGCACGGCGTCGGTCGCCTCGAAGGATGCAGCCGCCGGATCGTAGAGACCATCGATCGGCTCCGTTTCAACCGGTTTTGGCAGAACGTTGTGTGGGTCCTCGGGGGAAGCTGCGGCCAAGGTGATCGCCTCTTGGCAGATCGCGTCGATTCGGGACGGGGCGTTCGTGCTGGCGAAGCCGACGCGCTTCGAGACGAAGGCGCGGACGCCGAACGAGGTCTCGATCTGGCTCTTCGAGATCTGGAGGTCGTGCTTCTCGACCGTCGCGTTGACGCTCTCAACGGTCTGCCCGAAGACCTCGACGGCATTTGCGCCGTGGCGACGCCCGTTTGCCACGGCTCGACGACACCGCTCGAGGAGATCTTCGCTAGTCATCCTGCTCCCCTCCGATCGTCAGCGTGCATCGAACGTGCGGTCCGCCGTCGTCGGTCTTCGCCGGCTGTCCCTTTCCGCAGAAGCCGGAGGCCTGTTCCCAACGGAAGTCATCGCCGACCCCATCGACGGACAGGAGCGTATCGAACGCATTGCCGGAGATCGTGACGCCTCGCACGAGTTCGGCGATTCTCCCGTCGCGGATCCGGTGCGCCTCGCGGACGCCGAACATGAATTCCCCGTTCGAGTCGGCCTGCCCGCTCTGACCGAGGCCTCGAAGGTAGTAGCCCTCGCGGACCCCGCCGATCAGCTCGTCGACCGGCGTCTCCCCGGGTTCGACGTACGTGTTGGTCATCCGGATGAGAGGCTCGTCTCGGTACGTGTAGGCCCTGGCGTTCCCAGTCGGACTGACCCCGAAACGCGCCGCCGTTTCCCGGTTGTGAAGGAAGGACCGCAGGATGCCGTCTGCGATGAGCACCGTTCGTTCCGAGGGGACGCCCTCATCGTCGACCGGGACGACGCCGACGGCGTGCGGAAGGTGCTCGGACGTGCCACTGTCGCACATCGTGATCAACTCGGAGGCGACCCGCTTGTCGATCTTCTCGGCGGTGATGGCGCCTCCGAGGACGAAGTCCGCCTCCACGGTGTGCCCGATGGCTTCATGGGCGAGGACGCCGACGAGGTCCGGGTCGAGCACGACACACGCGGTTCCACCTTTCGCGTACGGTGCCGACAGCTGGTCGATGGCCAGGCGGATCGCGCGCTCGGCCAGCTCCTCGGGGGGCTTCGTTCGAAGCAAGTCGGACCAGCCCCCGGTGACGCCGACAGTCTCGAGGCCCATCGCCTGATCGCCGTCCCTCGCGGCGACGGCGAGGACGCTGACAGCCGGTTTCGCGTCGTGAAGGTGGGCCGACGCGCCGTCGCTGGTGACGATGATCTTCTCGTCGACCATCTCGACGTACGCGACCTCGGACGAGGCGATCGCTCGGTGACGGCTCCCGACGAGTTCGTCGATCCGAACGACGAGGTCGAGCTTCTCGGCAAGGGAATGGGCGTCAAGAGGATCATCCGTCTCCAGGGGGAAGATCCCGGACGCGAGGTCGGCTTTCGCAAGACCGGCGATCGGCTTCCGCTTTGCGCCGGCGGCCGTCTGCGCGGCGCGCTGCGCAATCCCGACCGCCCTGCGGAGTCCGGACTTGGAAAAGTCGGTCGTTCCGACGAATCCGAACGCGCCATCGACGAACGCGCGGACGCCGACCCCGACGGAATCGACGCTCGATGACTCCTCGACCTGCCCGCTTCGGACGATGAGGCGCTTCGATCGTCGGGAGTGGAATCGGAGCTCGATCCATCCGTTCGCCGCCCCGGCGATCTCTCCGAGTAGACTCCTCATCTGGCCTCCTCAGGCTTCCGCATCTTACATCAATGATACGGAAGGCTGTTCGGCAACTGCAATCGGCGGGCGCGGCCGGCGAGGCGCAGTTGAACCACGCCCCTCGGCAACGGACACTGACTGTGGAACGCCGTCTTCGGCGCGGTGGGCCGTCGCCGCGCGGATGGGCGTCACAGGAGGAGACAATGCGTAGGGTCTGGATGAGCACGCTTGTTCTGATCGCCATAGCATCGATCACCGTCTCGGCGGGCGCAGAGGAGACGGGATCGTTCTGGTTCGGACTCGGGGGATCGTCGATCGGTCTGTACGCCCCCGACTTGGCGCAGTTGACGACGTTTCTCGACGGTGCCGGGTTTCAGGCGCTTCAGAGTCCCGTTCTCGTTGGAGGAGGGCGTGGTCGCTTCGGGAGCTCGGCCGGACTGTCGATCGGAGGGGTCGGGTGGGGAGGAGAGATTGCGACGAAGGCCGGCGATCTCGCTGCCGGTCTCGAGTTCGGGTTCGGGGGGATCGAGCTGGGAAGCGTCGTCGGTGGGGACGAGCGGTCGTTTCTGACCCTCGGCTTGGTTCTCGGGGGCGGCGCCGCCTCCCTCTGGATCCAAGAAGAGGGGGAGGGTTCCCCCATGCTTGGGGCGTGCGGCTTGGTTCCAGAGCTCACGATTCGGACTGCGCACTGGGCGTTTGCAGGCGTTGTCCCGTTCCTCAGTATGCAGGTACAGCCCCTGAGGTTCCTCGGCTTCGAGGTGCACTTCGGATACATGGTGCCAATCTACTCCATGCGGTGCGGTCTCGGGGACCTTGCAGAGAGCGTCGTCTTCGACGCGTCCGGACCGATCGTCGGCCTCTCGTTCACGTGGGGATGGAGTGGGCGGTCTCCAATGGGGCGACAGCTCGAGGAGACGATCGAAGAGACGGTCGCCTTGACGAGCGGCTGTGTCGAGGTTCGCAACCCCATCGGCTCGATCGAGATCCTCGGGGGCGCCTCCGACGAGGATGAGGGGGCGGTTCCGAGCGGGACAGTCCGTGTGGTTGCAGTCAAGCGGGCTCGCAGTCCCGAAGTGCTCGAGGCGATGACGGTTTCGATCGGGCCGAGCGACTGCGGCGTGGAGGTCGCCACCGATCTGCCGAGCGAGAGCTGGGGAACGGTGGAGTACGCCGTGTCGGTTCCGGCTGGCGTCACGCTGGCTGTCGAGCAAGGGGCGGGAAGGATCGCGATTCTCGACCACCACGGCTCCGTGTCTATCGAGGCTGGGGTCGGAGACGTTGAGATCCGTAACGTCGTCGGCGATGACCTCTCGATCGAGGGAGGAGCGGGGAGTGTGGTTCTGACCAACGTGGAGGTGGGCGTCGCGCAGATCGATGTCGGAATCGGCGGCGTCGTCCTTGTTGCGACGAGCGCGAGCGAAGCGCAGGTTGAGGTTGGGACCGGGTCGATCGAGATGCATCTCGATCCAGACGCCTCGTACGCGATCGCGGCCGATGTCGGTCTCGGCGAGATCAGTATCGGGCCGTTCGGAGGCGAGCGGATCGAAATCAGCGGATTCGCTGGCGAGATCGAGACGGCCCTCGGCGAAGGGGCAAACCGGCTCGAGCTTGACGTCGGAATCGGCTCGATCGATCTCCGGCCGCTCTAGACCGAGCAGTCAGCGTAGGGAGCGGAGGTCGCCGAAGTCCGGTCGGTCCGGTGTTTCGTCCTTGACACCTCCTCGACGCTGAACTTATAGTCGCCTTCGGAAGACGGGTCCATAGCTCAGCGGCAGAGCGCCCGGCTCATAACCGGTCGGTCCCAGGTTCGAATCCTGGTGGGCCCAGACCATGGATAAGCTCTTCGTGTATTTCGCTGGCGACGCGCGTGGGCGGCCCGGAGAGGCCGGCATCGGGATCGCGATCACGGACAAGGACGGGAACGTCATTGACGAGATCTCGCGCGTCGTCGGTCGTGCGACGCCGGAGGTCGCCGAGTATCACGCGTTGATCGAGGCGGCTCGACAGGCGATTGCCTATGAGCCTGAGTCGGTCCTGTTCTTCACCGACAGTCAGCGGCTGGCGAACTACGTGAACGGGGTCTTCGAGAGCCGTGCACCGCACATCAACCACTTGATCGAGCGGGCCGTTGCGACGCTGAATCGCCTGCCGAACTGGCGCGTCAATTACGTCGACCGCGCGGCGAACTTCCACGCGCCTCGGCTCGTCGAACAGGCTTTCCGTCGTACCGTGCAAGCGCAGATCGGTCGGGAGCGGCTTGAACTCGTTCTCCTATCGCGGGCCGCCAAGCTGAGCGACGAGGCGATGGAGCGCTTGATCGACTACGCCGATCGGCTCTCGGAAGAGGGCTGACGTGCGAATCGTTGTCCAGCGGGTGTCGCGTGCCTCGGTCGACGTCGGCGGAACGAGGATTGGCGAGATCGGGCGGGGCCTTCTGCTTCTGGTCGGCATCGCTCCGGAAGACGCGAGTCTGGACCTGCACAGGATTGCGAGCAAGATCGTGACGCTTCGGATTCACGAAGATGACGACGGAAAGATGAACCGGTCACTCGTCGAAGTGGACGGGGGTGTCCTCGCCGTCAGTCAGTTCACGCTGCTCGCTGATACGCGGAAGGGCCGCCGTCCGAGCTTCGTCGGTGCCGCGGCTCCGGAGATCGCCGAGCCGACTTTCGAGGCGTTGGTCGACGCGATCCGTGACCAGGGCGTCGAGGTTCAGACCGGCCGGTTCGGCGCGAAGATGGCGGTCGAGTCGGTCAATGACGGCCCCGTGACTCTCACCCTTGAGGTTGAACCGGACACTGGCTGAGACTAAACTTGCGGCTCAATGACTCGGTGGACGTCGGCCTCACGGCCGGCGCGAGGGAGGAAGAATGGCCGTCCCGAAGTATCGAACGTCGCGATCGAAAGGGCGCATGCGCCGCAATCACTGGCGGCAGGCGACGCAGGTCCCGTCGAGCGAGTGTCCGCATTGCCACGAGACGAAGCTTCCTCATCGGGCTTGCCCGAACTGCGGCTTCTACAACGGGATGGAGATCTACACGCCCGCAAAGGAAGAGAAGGAGTAAAGCGCCGCGGTTCAGGCGTCCTCTTCCCGGTCCTTTGAGTTCGAGGCTTTCTTGAGTCTCTTCACCTCCGCCTTCGCGCGTTTCTTCTCGATCTTCGCCAAGGTCTCGAGACGATCCCGTTCGATCTGAACCTCCGGGGAGACGGGTTCGACCGTTTCTGCGCCTGAGTCGCGGTGTTGCCTACGGCGCTCGATGAGGCGGAGTGCATAGGATCGGCCGAATTGACCGATGAACCCGGCGGCGAGCGCCGCCAGAACCCACTTAAGGATGTTCCAAACCCCTTCCCACGTCACGCGATAGAAGATACCGGAACCGGTCACTCCCGCCAACACGGGCGACTGCGACGGGCCCGCACCATTGACTTGCGCCGGGCCGCCGTACAGAATGGCTCTTGAGGAGAGGGAATGTTCGAAGATCGAGGGCACGAGAAGACCGACGATGGGTCGCTTCGCGACGCGTGGCGTGACCTTCGCTCGGCGATCGACGATCGGATTCTCCGGGCCTGCCTTCCGAAGGACGTGCAGGCGATCAACCTGACGGAAGACCGGCTGCACATCTCGGTCGACAGCGACTTCAAGCGTGAGTACTGCGAGCGGAAGCTCGGCAAGCTGACGGAGGTGGTTCGCGAGGTCTTCGGTGAACGCGAGGTCGTTGTGGGTGAGCTTCCGCTCCTTGAGCAGGCTCGGGAGGAACGGCCGACCAGAGGAACCAATGCGAGAATCCTCGTCCTCGGCGTCGGGGATGGCGGAGTGAATGCAGTCGGACGGATGCGGGAGGAGAGCCTGCAGGGCGTTCGCCTGGTGGCCGTCGACACCGATCGTCAGGTGCTCGAGTCCTCGATCATCCGGGAGCAGCTGCAGCTCGGCATGGACATCACCGGCGGGCGAGGGACCGGAGGGGCGGTTGAGAAGGGGAGACAGGCGGCGGCCGAGTCTCGCTGGGAGATCTCGGAGCTGGTCCAGGGGATGGATCTCGTCTTCGTCACGGCCGGGCTGGGCGGTGGAACCGGGACCGGCGCGGCGCCGACCATCGCTTCGATCTCGAAGGAGACCGGGGCGTTGACCGTCGGCGTCGTCACGCGTCCATTCTCCTTCGAAGGGACGACGCGGAGAACGCAGGCGGATGAAGGCCTCATGGAGCTCCGACGAGCGGCCGATGTGGTGATTGTGGTTTCGAACGACCGTCTCCTCGAGACGAGCGCGAAGGGCCTTCCGATGACCAAGGCGTTCGAGATGGCCGACGGGATCCTCCATCAGGGAGTTCGCGGCATTTCTGACCTGATCACAGTTCGCGGACTGATCAACCTCGACTTCGCGGACATTCGTAGCGTCCTCGCCGGCGCCGGCAACGCGATGATGGGAATGGGGGAAGCTTCGGGCGAGGGGCGAGCCTTGACGGCCGCGAAGCTGGCGAGCACCAATCCTCTTCTCGAAGGGGACTCGATCCGGGGTGCGCGGAAGCTGATCATGAACGTGACCGGGGACGAGGATCTCACGTTGGGCGAGGTGACGGCGGCCGCAGCACACATCCGGAAGGCGGCAGGGACCGAGTGCGACCTTGTCTTCGGAGCCGTCGTTCGAGAGGAGCTCGAGGAGACCATTCAGATCACCGTGATCGCGGCCGACTTCCGCGAATCGGAGACGATCGAGCGTGCGCGGAACGTGCGTCGCGAGCGAATCAAGGCGGACCAGAACCTCGACGTTCCGACATTCCTACGGCGGGAGCGTGAGACGACGGACGAGGGAGTCGAAGCCGACTGAGGCGTCGAACGGACGCGACGAGGCCGGTGCGCCGTCGACTCGGGCAGCGGAGACCGATGGATTCGATTCGAGTTCTCATTTGCGATCGTGACCAAGACACGCTTCGGCATCTCGCAGAGGTGCTTCGGACGGATGGGCATGAGGTTCTTGCCATCGATCGCCCATCGCGGGCGAGGGCGCTCGTTCCGCAATGGAAGCCGGACATGGTGCTCCTGGACGTTCAGCTCGGTCGATCGGAGGCGGAGGGGTGGGCGCTCTTGGCCGATCTGCGGAAGGGTGGGCTTGAGCCGCCGGTGATCGTGGTGACGAGTCTCCATCGCGTCGACGATAGAGTCCGAGCCCTGTCGATCGGGGCGGACGACTGCGTCCAGAAGCCGTTCCACCCGAAGGAGCTCCTGGCGCGGATCGAGGCCGTCCTCCGGAGGACCCGGCTGACGGCGTCGTGGGAAGGGTTCGTGATCGACGACGAGCGAAAGGAAGTTCGGTACGGCGATCGGGCGGTGACCCTCTCTCCGAAGGAGTACCAGCTCCTCAAGCTCCTGCATTCGGTTCCCGGCCGCGTCTTCTCGAGTGACGAAATCCTGAAAGCCCTGTGGAAGCGGCCATCCTCGTATGCCACACGCCAGGATGTCCAGAAGTACATCTACCTGCTGCGGAAGAAGCTCGAACTCGATCCGAAGAATCCGAAGCTGATCCTGACCGTCCGAGGGTTCGGATACCGCATCGCCGTCTAGGGTTCTCGCGCTTCTCAGATGTCCCGTACGTCCAAGTAGAGCGGCGGGTCCGGAAGCTGAGACGAGGAGAGCGGGCGGACCATCGTATGGTAATGCAGAACCTCCGCAGGGAAGAAGCGAGGGCGGGTCGCCAACGGATCGTCGCAGTAGACGAAGAGGGTCACGACGTCGATTCCGTCGGCGTATGCGCGATACCGGATCCGCTGGATCAGGCGCTTCAGGAGGATGCGTCCGATCGGACCGCGGCAGATCGGGTCGAACAACTGCAGGTACGCGATCTTCTCTCCGACGGTCGGGACGCGGGGGACAGGGACGATCCTGGAAAGCGGATTCAGACCGGCGCCGAGGAGTCGCAGGCCGATCGGCATGTGTGTCACGCGACCGCGGTAGATGCTCGAGAGATCCCAGGCGCTGACCTGCGCCGCCGAGCGGCCCTCTTCGAGTCGGTAGATTCCCTTCAGGAAGCCAAGCTCCGCCCCCCGTCGGTACGGGTCAATCAACCGTTCGGGACGCATCGATCGGATGCCTACCGACGTCTCGATATGATCGACCTCGGTTTCGAGATCGTCGAGGTGTGGATCGAGTTCGGGAGCCCTCCCGCGGAGGGACGGGAGGGTGAGGATGTCGAACGACGCGGCCGGTTGAGCTCCCATCTTGGTCGAGACGCTCAGGGACGCGTAGTTGTCGGCCTTCACGTGGCCGTAGATGAACTGGGCACCGCTTTCCTCAATCTCGGCAACGACCGCCTTCCAGAGGCGGAAGAGCCCGCGCTTCATGCTCCGGCGATAGGAGGCCTCCCCCCGGAGATCGTAGAAGTAAGCGACCCGCTCGAGGGTCCCGTCGAGGAAGACCTCCTTGATCGCGAACGCCATCACGCCGACCAGGTTCCCCTTCTCCTCGGCGATCAGAATCTTGCTGCGATCGTGGAGTCTTGATCGATAGAAGTAGTCCTGTCGATCGATGAGGATCGCGATCCCGGTCCCCTGAGGGCTTTCCGCCTCGAGGCGGAGAAGGGCCTCATTGTCAGCGTGCGTCGCTTGACGGATGTGGAACATCGAGGGTCCTTTCGTTCAGCGGATCGTCACCGCATGGGTCATGCGGCCGATTCCTCCGTCATCGTCGATGACGACAAGAGTCACGTAGTAGGTTCCGGGGCCGGGGAACCTGTGGGTCGGTGCCGCGCGATCGGTCCCGCCACAGCTTCCCTCCCGGCCGGGGCACGTCTGCCCGTCTCCGAAATCCCACGCAATATGAACGATCCGGCCGTTCGGACTCGGGTCACTCGATCCCCGTCCGTCGAACGACACCGTCTCCGGATCGGTCGGCAAGAAGCTGAAGCTCGCCACAGGAAGAGCATTGGCGATCGGGACATCGACGGTAAGGGGCTCTGAGTTGGCTCCGTCGTCATCCCGCGCGATCAGGGTGACCGTGTAGATCGAGTCGGTTTGAAAGGTATGGGTCGGCGATTCGGCCGTCTCGGATCCTTCGCCTCCGAAGGTCCACCTCCACGCGATGACATCGCCGTCTGGATCGGCGACATCGGCGGAGAAAGAGACGACGGCACCATCGGTCGGATCGGTCGGTACCCAGACGACTCGGGAGATCGTCGGCGGGCGATTCAAAACGGTGATGGTGATCGGCTCGGACGTTGCAGAGGCTCCACGATCGTCGGTGACGCGAACGGAAACGGTGAAGGAGCCGTCGTCGCCGTACCGATGTGTGAGCGAGGCCGTCGATGTCTCTCGATCGAAGGCGCCGTCTCCGTCGATGTCCCACTCGTAGCGAACGATCGACCCTTCCGGGCTTGGATCGCCTGACGCGCAGGCATCGAATCGGATCGGCGTTCCCGTCTCGGCCGTCTCGGCCGGCGAAGCCTCGAGGGCCGCGATCGGCGGGAGATTCGTAATCTCGAGCGTCACCGTGCCCGTCCGAGACGCGCCCCGGTCATCGACGACGGTGAGCGTGACCGTTGCGTCTCCGCTGGCGCCAAACGCATGCGTGGGGGACGTCTGGATCGAAGTCTCGCCGTCGCCGAAATCCCACAGCCAACTGACGATCGTCCCGTCGGTGTCGGTCGAGCAATCGGTGAACCGCACGTCCTCCAGCTCCTCCGCCTCGAAGGTCGAGATCGAGAACTGGGCGATCGGTCCTGCGTTGACGTGGATCGTTTCGACGAATGGGATCGAGCGGTCGCCGTCGGCATCCTCGACGACCAGACTCGGGCTGTAGATCCCGCCGGCGGTGTACTCGTGCTCGGCAAGGGCGTCTCCACCGACCAGGTCGACGATGTCGTCGCCGTCGAAGTCCCAACGGTAAGAGGCGATCTCCCCGTCCGGGTCGATCGACGACGTGGCGTCGAAGAGGATCGGTTCCCCGTCGTGGAGAACCTCCTGAACGATCGTGAAGCATGCGGTAGGTACTCGGCTGGCGACCCCGATCACCTCCTCCCGCTCGGCCGCATTCCCCCGGGCGTCGACGACGCGCAACCGAACGACGTAGTCTCCGGACGATTCGAAGATATGAGTCGTCTCGGCCCCCGTGGCGATCCGGCCGTCGCCGAAGTCCCAGGTCCACTCGATGAGGTCGATCGATCCGGCGCTCGACTCGCTGCGGAAGACCATCGGCTCTCCGGCACGGTAGATGGCGTCCGGAGGCAGAAGACTGAAGTCGGCAACCGGCGGAATCGGGGGGCGAACGGAGACGAGCTCCGACGCGCTCGCGCGCGCGCCTTTGCCGTCTTCGGCGGTGAGTCGTACGGTGTACTCCCCTTCGACGGCGTAGGTGTGACTGGCAGTCTGGCCGCGGCCTTCGGTTCCATCGCCGAAGTCCCAGGTGAAGGAGACGATCTGATCGTTCTCGTCGGAAGAGTCGGCTGCATCGAAGAGGACCCTTTCGTTCGGCTCGGGAATCCACGGGTCGATTGCGATCGCTACCGTCGGCGGTCGGTTGAACGCATCGTTCTCGGCTTTCGGCGTTCCGCAGGGGCCGATCGTGTCGGCGGGGTCCGTTGGACAGGGGGAGGTTCTCCAGTTGACGGGCTCGTCGGGGTGAAGGGGATCGACTCGTTCCATCGTGCGGGGGGGCGTATCTCCGCGTGCGGGGGCGCCGGCCGGCCACGGGCCGGGATCCGCCTCCTCCGCTAACGGGGCGTTCGCCGAGTCGACGAGCTCCCCTTGCGCATCGTACAGGTACAGGGTTTCGCCAGCGTCGTTCAATGCACCGCTGTAGAGAAGGTCAGCGGTGATCCCCGGCGTCGATCCGTCCGTCTCCCGAACGAGGAGGAAGAACCCGGCGCTCGGGTTCGACCCGCTCCGAGGAGCGAGGACGCCGGCGAGCACGATGTCGGGCGCTCCGTCCGACGACGACAGTCGCCAGCCTTCGAGGTCGATCTCTCGGTCGGCCACGCTGATGAGTTCGATCCATTCCTCGGTGTGATCGCTGGGACTTCCGCCCCACGCGACTTCATTGATCGCGATCGACGGCGCCGCCACGACGGCACCCCCGAAGAGCGCGATCACCATGACGGCGACGCCGATTCTTCGGTTCATCCGAGATCCGCCATCCTTCGGCGCTCCGGATTCTCTAGGGGCACCGACGTCACGATAGCACAGAGTGGATCGACAGGCCAACGCGACATGCACAGATGCCACCGGATCGGCGGGATGTTCAGTCGGACGGACTGGGCTTCGGCCTCGGTCTGGCCGTCCGCTCGTAGGCCTCGATGATCCGTGCGACGAGCGGATGGCGAACGACGTCGGACCTGTCCAGATAGACGAACGAGATCCCCTGGATCCCGGACAGGATCTCCTGGACGGTAATCAGGCCGGACGCGTGCTCCTCCAGATCGACCTGAGTGATGTCCCCGGTGATGATCGCCTTCGAGTCGTATCCCAGACGTGTCAGGAACATCTTCATTTGGATCGAGGTCGTGTTCTGTGCTTCGTCGAGGATGACGAAGCTATGATTCAAGGTTCGTCCACGCATGAAGGCGAGCGGGGCCATCTCGATGCGGCCGTGCTCGATTAGCTTCTCGAACTCGCTGACCGGGATCATGTCGAACATCGCATCGTACAGGGGGCGCAAGTAGGGGCTCACCTTCGCTTGGATGTCCCCCGGAAGGAATCCGAGTTCCTCTCCGGCTTCGACGGCCGGGCGCGTCAGGATGATCCGTTTCACCTGGTCGCGCTTTAGGTAGTCGATTGCGGACGCCACCGCGAGATACGTCTTCCCGGTCCCAGCCGGGCCGATCGCGAAGGTGACGTCGCTGTCGCGAATCGCCTTGACGTATCGATGCTGTCCGACCGTCTTGGCTCGGATTTCTTCGCCCCAATGCGTAATCCGAACGACGTCGGAGAGGACCCCATCCAGTTTGGCGCCGGCCTTCGTCTGCTCGATCAGGTACGAGACCTCGTTCGGTGAGGGCGTGTGATTCCCGCCGATCAGGTCGAGGAGCTTCTCGAACAAGGCGCGGACGCGCTCGACCTCCTCGGACTCTCCTTCGATGCGAACCGTTTCACCGCGCGCGATGATCTGAGTGGAGAAGGCCTTCTCGATCTGCTTGAGGTTGCTGTTGTATTGCCCGAGAAGCGCCGTCGCCTCGGCGTTGTCTTTCAGCGTGATCTCAGCTCGCGCGGTCTCGATCGTCATCCACTCCCTCGAGCCCGTCTACCCCGGCATGCAGGATCCGGACCGCCCGTCGCTCACCGGCCCGAATCGCCGCGGCCGATTCGAATCTGACGTAGATATAATCGGCGGTGTAGCCCTGCCATCGTCCGTCTTGACGGCTCTCGACGAGCACATCTTGAATCGTGCCGATCCGGCTGTCAAGGATTCGCCTCCGAATCGGGTGCCAGGCCCCTGTGAGACGGTTGGCGCGATCGCGCTTGACCCGGTCCGGGACGCGGTTTGGGAGCAGGGCCGCGTCGGTTCCCGAGCGGGGAGAGAATCGAAAGACATGCAGATTGACGAAGTCGAGCCGCGCGACGGCGTCACAGGTGGCCGCGAACGCTGCGTCGTCCTCGCCCGGGAATCCGACGATCAGGTCCGTTCCGAAGGTCGCGTCCGGGAGGGTGTCCCGTACCGCTGCGATCCGCGCTTCGATCGCGGAGATCGATGTCCCGCGCCGCATCGCGCGCAGGATTCGATCGTCCCCGCTCTGAAGCGGGACATGGAAGTGACGGCAGAGGCGCTCGTCCTCTCGAAAGACGTCGAGGAGAGCGTCGGTGAGTCCGATGGGGTTCATCGATGCGAGGCGAAGGCGCGTCATGTCGGCAGAACCGAGGATCGCGCGGACGAGTTCGGGAAGTCCGCCGCGGGGTGACGCGTACTGAGCCAGGTTGATCCCGGTCAGGACGATCTCGGGATACCCAAGGCGTACGAGGTGCGCCGCCTCGTCCGCGGCGGCTTCGATCGACTTGCTTCGAGAGGGTCCTCGAACTTGGGTCGGGCGGCAGTACGAGCAGGCGAGCGAGCAACCGTCCTGTACGCGGAGAAAGGCACGCACACGGCCCACCGGCCCGTCGCTCCGCTCGCTGTCGAGCGACATCGGCTCGATCTGGGGAAGGATACCGCGGCGCCCGGCGAGAGCATGTACGACGACCTCGGTGATCCGTCCCTTCCAACGGTTGCCGGCGATCAGATCGGCTTCGTCGAAGTGCGTGAGACCTTCTCGAACGGCCTCGGCGATGCAGCCGACGAGGACGACGATCGCGTCGGGACGGTCGCGACGGATTCGGCGGGCCGCCTGCCTCGCTTTCCGCTCCGCGAGGTGGGTGACGGTACATCCATTGAGGAGAACGAGGTCGGCCGAGCGATCGCCGGTTCTCACAGCGGAGGAGAGAGCGGCGCGAATCGCGTCGCTCTCGTACTGGTTGGCTCGGCAGCCGAAGGTCAAGATCGATACGCGAGGTCGGTTCATGCCATTCGATGGGCGTTCCGCCCGGCCGGACTCCTGTCGGGCCGTGTGAGCATACCGTTCGGCTCTCATCTGTCAACCGGCTCCTTCGAGAACGAAGTGAGAGGCCGAAAGCCCGGAAGTTCAGTTGACATTCCCGCTTTCGTGTGATAGCGTCGTCCGAGAGGGGGAGCATGCGGGGGATTCGTAGGCCGATTCTGGCAGCCGCCATCGCGGGCGTCGTTCTGGTCGTGGCCCTGCTCTGCTGGTATTTCCTCTCTCAGAGGCCGAGTCCGACGCCGACGGTGCAGGATCGGGAATCGACCGTTCTTCTGATCGGTCTAGAAAACGCCGCCGACGGGCTCCGTGCGCGGGAGCTCGCTGTGATGGCCAGGACCGACCAGGGGGACGTCGCTTTCCTGATCGTCCCCGACGAACTGATGATCAAGCTCGGGGACGGGGACTTCGAAGAGATCGGGATCGCGGTTGGCAGGCTCGGCGACGCGGAGATCGAGTCGACTGTCGGCTCCGCCCTCGGGGTCGAGCTCTCCGGGACGATCGCGTGGGACGCCCGCGGGTTCGTCGACCTGGTGAACGAGTTCGGGGGTGTGATGCTGAACGTCGAGGCGGCCGTCGTCGATCGGCGGGGCGACGCGGAGGGCGACACCTTCTTCGAGATCGGCGTCGGCGGGCAGACGCTCGGCGGGGAGGAGGCACTCGCGTACGTACGCGGATCGTCGGAGGTCTCGCGCTCGGTCCGCCAGGTCCGATTCCTCCGAGCCCTGATCGAGAGGATCCTGTCCGATGACCGGATGCGATCGGCACGCGACGTGACGCGCGCAGTCGAGCCGTTCGTCGAGACGGGACTCCCGTCCTCGGACCTCACCGACTTCTGGATCGGGATCGAGGCCTCCGCCGTGCAGGGACTGCAGACGCCGATTCTGCCGACGGAGTGGGTTTCGGACGACGGCGAGGAGAGGCTCGAACTGCGGGCCGTCGAGGCGGAGCGGATCATTGCGCGGCTGATCCGGGGGCTGGAGCTTCTGACGCCGAATGAAGTGAGTGTCGCCGTCTTCAACGGGAACGGCATTCGCCTGATGGCGAGTCGGACGGCGGAGTACTTGAGGGCGCGAGGATTCGAGGTGACGAGAATCGCCAACGCGGAGTCGTTCGACTACGCGACGAGTTACATCGTCGTCCTCACCGAGGAGGCAAAGGCCTGGGTCCTCCGCGACGCGTTGCCGGGTCCGGTGAGCATCGTCTTCGCGGAGTCATTCGAAGACCATGTCGATGCGCTCTCGGACCTGGTCCCGTTCGGGACGGATCTCTTGCTGATCGCAGGAGCGGGAATGGAGATCGAATGAGCGACGAACGAGCACTGGTCCGTCGGGCGATCGAGCTTCTCGAACAGCGGAAAGCGGAGAACATCGTCCTCGTCGACCTGAATGACGTTGCGATCCCCACGAGCTATTTCCTGATCGCCGAGACGGACAACCCAGCGCACGCGAAGGCATTGATCAACGCCCTGCGCGAAGGGCTTCCGGTCAAGCCGAGCCATAGCGAAGGGTTCAGCGAGCGGCGTTGGATCGTCCTGGACTACGGCGATTTCGTCGTTCACATCTTCGAGAGGACCGCGCGGGAGTTCTACGACATCGAATCCCTCTGGGCCGACCACATCATCGAGCCGATCGCGCTCTCCGGGTCGGCAGGCTAGTCGGAGGCAGCCCGGCTTCTCCGGCGGGAGTCGGTCAGTCCGCCCGTTTGGCGGGGCAGATCGCGGCGTACGGGCAGTAGCGACATGCGCGGTAGGCCGGCTCGCCGGGGAAACGGCCGCCGCGAATCCCGGAGGCCGCTTCTTCGATCTCGCGGCGGGTCTTCCCGATCTGCTTCTCCGTCGAGGCGACCGATCCGACGACGACGTCCGGTGTCAGGAATCGCAGCTCGAGGCGCGTCGGCAGCGTCCCGAACAGGTTCTCGTAGGCGAGGGCGTAGATCCCAAGCTGGCGGCTCTCCCTGGTCCGTCGATCGGCCTGTTCCCGGGTCTGCACGTCGGAGGTCTTGTAGTCGATGACCGTGCCGGACCCGTCGACGATGTCGACCCGGTCGAAGTACCCGATCAGGCGGACGTCTCCGTCGAGGAACGAGAATCGCTTCTCGACGTGAGTCGGCGTCCGACCTTCGTCGATCTCGTAATCGCGGAAGGCCTCGAGCGCCTTCAGACCCTGTTCGAGGCGAAGCTCCTCGTGATGACGTGTGAGGAATCCTTCCGCGCGCCAGTGGCGACGGAAGACGTCGTGAAGCTCGGCGAGGGGTGCTTCGCGGCCGGCGATCCGGCTCAGATTGAACAGCCGGATCGCCTGATGAACGGCGTTTCCGTAGATGACGGCGTGATGCTGCCGGATCGGGACACGCAGGACGTGGATGTAGCGGTACTTGAGCGGGCATGTCAGGTAATCGTCGATCTGCCGGTGGCTCAGTTTCAGGATCGGCTCACCGATCGGGAAGAGCGACGGCTCCGCTTCCGGCTCCGCGACGCCCTCGACCGAATCGTTTGCATGACGAAGAATGGCCGCGAAGGGAGAGCGGCGTCGCGGTAGAAGCTGAGACGAATCGAGAGCGAGGGCCTCGGAGACGAACAGGCTCGGCTTTCTTGGGCGCTTCCCTCCGTAGTCCTGAGCGCTCGTCAGATAGGCGTCATCCTTCGCACGAGTGAGACCGACATAGAAGAGCCGTCGCTCTTCCTCCTCGTGAACCTCCTCGCTCTCGACCAGATCCTTGACGAGCTCGTCGGGCAGAGGAATCGGATCCCGCCGATGACGAGACGGGAAGCGACCGGAGACGAGGCCGACGAGAAAGACGATCGGGAACTCCAAGCCCTTCGCCTGATGGATCGTCAACACGTGGACTGCATCGGCGTCCCACGTGGCGTCGCCGACCGGCGGGTTGTCTCCGGCGTCGATCAATGCGTCGAGGTAGTCCACGAACCACCGGACCCGATCGTAGCGGGCGACTTGCGAGAAGCGCTCCACGATTGCGAATAGCTTGGCGAGGTTCTGCACGCGTTGGGCGTCGCGCGCGTCCTGTGAGTTTGACAGGCGTTCGATGGTTTCGGTCGTGTTTGCAAGGTACCCGTACAGGATCTCGCCGGTCGTCTCATTCGCCGCTCGCGGGAGGCTCTCCGACAGATGGGATAGGAGCGTCCCGATCGCGATTCGAGCTTCCGAAGAGACGTCGATCGCCTCCGATCCGCGCTCGATCAGCCGGAAGACCTCGAGGAGACTCTTGTTCCGCCGGCGCGCGAATCCTACTGCGATCGCTAGATCCTCTCCGGGGACCTCGTAGATCTCGGAACCGGCGAGGTGATGGAAAGAGAGGTCGTCGCTCGGATCGGCGAGGACGCGCAGGAAGGCGATCGCCGTGCGGATCTCTTCCTGATCGTAGAGGCCTCGGCTTCCGGAGAAGCGCCACGGAATCTTGAGGAGGTTCAGGGATCGCAGGAACGGCGTCGCCTGCGCGTTGCTCCGAACGAGGATGGCAAAATCGTCGTACGATCGGTCCTCATCGCGTCGGCGGGCCGCGATCGTCTCGGCGACGAAATCGCACTCCTCGGCGATCGTCTCGAAATGGAGCTGGTGCGGAGAGGTTCCCGGTCCGGACGAGGACTGAAGGCGTTTCGGGATCTGCGCACGGACCTCGAGCCGGTTCGGATCGTTGTTTCGGATCAGTCGGTATGCGGCGTCGAGGATCGCCTGGGTCGAGCGGTAGTTGCGCTCGAGGACCACGAGCTCGGCGTTGGGATACGTCTCCCGGAACCCGAGGATGTTGCTGATCGCCGCCCCGCGGAACTTGTAGATCGATTGGTCGTCGTCGCCGCAGACGGTCAGGTTTCGATTCCGGGCGAGAAGCTTCAGCAGCTCGAATTGCGCGTAGTTCGTGTCTTGGAACTCATCGACGAGAAGGAAGCGGAATCGAGCCTGGTAGCGCGCGAGGATGTTCGGGTGCTCGCGGAGAAGCTTGAGGGCGAGGGTGATCAGATCGCCGAAGTCGACGCACCCGTGCTCCAGCAAGAGGCGCTGGTAGGCGGCGTACGTCTCGGCGAGTTCGCGTTGATCGGTGACGGTCTCGACGTGTCCCTTGAGGTCCCCCTCGGGTGGCGGGGCCGCTGCGAGCGCTTCCACATAGTCGGCGTACTCCTCGACCGTGACGTCCTCGTCCTTGGCGCGAGAGATCAGGGTCAGGATTGCGCCGAGGTTCCGGATCGGGTTTCCGAGTGGGCGGAATCGACGAAGCGGCAGCTCGAACAGGTGATCCTTGAGGAAGATCGCTTGCTCGGCCGGCGTGAGGATCCGGTAGTCGGGCGTCAGGCCGAGAAGGATCGCGTTCTCCCGGAGCACCCGATCGCAGAACGAGTGAAACGTCCCGATCTGCGCTTCCACGTACCCGTAGGGGACGAGAAGGTCAACGCGCTCCTCCATTTCCGCCGCGGCCTTCTCGGTGAAGGTCAAGGCGAGGATCTCAGCCGGCCGCGCCCGCTTCTCGGCGATCAGCCACGCTATGCGACGCGTGATGACCGTCGTCTTCCCGGTTCCGACGCCGGCGACGATCAACAGGGGCCCTTCGCCGAACGTGACCGCCGCCCGCTGCTGTGAGTTGAGACCTTCGAGAAGATCCATTTGGTGAGGAGTATAGGTGGGGCTCCGAGCGGTTCACAACGCGCGATGTTGCGTCGTCGAGTGTGGCCAGGGAGGCGCGGGCGGGCCGAGCGAAGGTGGCCGAGTGCCTATCCAGATGAGGGGCTTGCGTCTCGTCTCGCACGAGGAGGGGAAGTGCGCACCTGCCCCAAACGAAGAGGGGAAGCTTTCGCTTCCCCTCGAACTCTCTCAATCTCTGACTGGCGAGCTTGGCAGTCCCGCTACTTCTTCTTGCTGACGATCTCCTTCAGGTTCTTCCCGGCCTTGAACGCGGGGACGGTCTTTGCCGGGGTCTTGATGCGCTGTCCGGTCTGCGGGTTCATCCGCGTCGTCGCCTTCCGCTTCCGGGTCTCGAACTTGCCGAAGCCGGTGATGATGACCGGCTCGCTCTTCGAGAGCGCCTTGGTGATCACGTTGACGACGCCGTCCAGCGCCGAACGTGCGTCCTTCTTCGTCAGCCCCGTCTCCTTCGCCAGCTTCTCAACGAGCTCCGCCTTGTTCACGTCGTACCCCCTTGGGTAGTGAGAATTCTGGCGCCCAGTATAGCAACGAAGGTAGCGATTGCCAAGTCTCTAGTTCAGACGAGTCCTGTGTTTGAAGCCTCTCGGCGCGCCCGGCGCGGGGCCGAAGGGGGTGCCCGCAACACAGGGACGGAAGAGTGATAATCTAGATAGGGATTGGCGTTTGCGTAGGTCGTGAGTGCGCGCGATCCGGGCCATTCGCGTCGTTTGGGTCGCCGATCGGCGAGGGGGCGGTCCCTGCCGAAGATGGACGCGCCTATCCCAAGGCGTCTTCGAAGGCCGCCTCGAGGATCGCCAAGCCCTCGTCGATCTGCTCGTCGGTGATCACGAGCGACACGAGGACGCGCAACACGTTTCCGTACAGACCCGCCGTCGGAAAGATGGCTCCGCCTCGAATCGACGCGGCAGCGATTGCGCCGGTGAGTTCCTTTGCGGGCTCCTTGGTCTCGCGGTCGACGACGAGCTCCATCCCGACCATTGCACCGAGTCCGCGGACGTCTCCGATGACGTCGTATCGGTCAGCGAGCCGGCGGAAGCCGGCGCGAATGCGATCGCCGACTTCGGTCGCTCGATCGAGGAGGTCTTCCTTGTCGAGCGTTCGGATCACCTCGATCGCCGCACGGCACGCGAGGGGATTGCCGGCGTAGGTTCCCCCGATGGCGCTCGCTTTCGGCGCATTCATGATGCTCGCTCGCCCGATGACGCCCGAGAGGGGGAGTCCCGAGCCGAGCGACTTGGCGGTACAGACAAGATCCGGCTCGACGTCGAAGTGCTCGAACGCGAAGAAGCGACCGGTTCGGCCGATTCCGGTCTGGACCTCGTCGAAGACCAGGACGAACCCGTGCTCGTCGGCGAGGCGCCGAAGGGCAGGCAGGAACCACCCCGGGGGGACGATGAACCCGCCCTCGCCGATGATCGGCTCGACGACCATGGCGGCGACGTCGGTCGGGTCGACGAGGGCGAGGAGGGCTCGCTCCAGGTCGGTCTCGGAGAGCGGCGTCCGGTACTCATAGGGATAGGGAAGTCGGAAGACGTCCGGCGCGAAGGGGCCGAAGCCGGCTTTGTACGGTCGGGCCTTGTGCGTCATCGTCATCGCGAGGAGGGTCCTGCCGTGGAACGCGTTCTCGAAGACGAGAACGGCCTTTCGCTTCGTGTAGGCGCGAGCGATCTTCACCGCGTTCTCGACCGCCTCGGCGCCGCTGTTGAAGAAAGCGGCTCGCTTCTCGCCGTCGATCGCCGTCCGGGCGCACAGGAGCTCGGCAAGGTCGACGAGCGGCTCGTAGGGGACGGCGGTGAAGTCGGTGTGCAGGTAGGCGTCGAGTTGGTCCTTCAGCGCCGCTACCACCGGCCCGCTCCGTTGGCCCACGGCGAGGCAGCCCCACCCACCGGAGAAGTCGAGGAAACGGTTCCCGTCGAGGTCTTCGATGATGGCACCCTCGCTCCTCTTGACGATGAACGGGGCATAGGTTTCGAGCGCGGCGGCGACGAACCTCGCCTTTCGCGCAAACACGGCGGCCGACTTCGGGCCGGGAAGCTCCGTTCGGATACGGGTGTACCGACGTTCGATCATGGTGCCTCCTCGTAGGAATCCGGCGGATGGTACAGGATCGGCGGAGAGCCTTTCAACGGTCGTGAATCCTATTCCACTGTGAAGATCCGCCCCGGGGGGACCAGGGTGACCTTGAAGTCGAGCCCCTCGTACGTGCCGCTCGCCCTCTCGATCTCACGGAGCTTCGACTTGTACCGACTCGAGATGTGGAAACAGATCAGCTCCTTCTTCACGTGCGCGTTGCGGGCGCATTCGATTGCCTCGGCGAGGGTTGCGTGCTTGAACTCCTTCCGGTCTTGGTCGTCGAGGAAGGTGGTGTCGTGGCAGAGGATCTCCGTCTCGGCGACGTAGGCGGGCTTGATCCCGACGGAGTCGCCGCCGTACGAGAACAGCTTCTGATCGTAGTACTCGCTCACCGCCTCTCTCCCCTCGGCGCGCACACGGGCGACGATCTCCTCCTCGCTCGCACCGGCGAGCTGGCGCTTCAGCCGGTGGCGGGTCTCCACCACGTTGTAGCCGAGAGAGACCTCATTGTGAACGTGGACGGTTGGGAAGGCCTCGATCACTCTCGGCATCTGGCCGGCGAGAAGCTCGACGCGATCGCCCGGCTCGAGCGGGACCCACGACAGATCGTAGTTCAGACGCCGATTCGTTTTCGCGAGGAACGCCATCATCTCGGAGATCAGGTAGTTCCCCTTTGGATAGTAGATCGTCAGCTCCTTCTCGGTG
>Ga0180432_10000479_pt1 | contig 65225 bp, 63 predicted proteins | sample SS_ome_10_FD_132414 | JGI IMG/M metagenome (GOLD analysis project Ga0180432, IMG submission 132414) | Hypersaline lake sediment archaeal communities from the Salton Sea, California, USA - SS_1_MS_2 metaG | ecosystem: Environmental > Aquatic > Non-marine Saline and Alkaline > Hypersaline >...
GATGGACTTGTTGATGGCCCCTTTTCTAGCCCCGTGGGTACTTGTCCAGTAGTCAGCGAGGTTGAGGCCCTCGCTGTAGGAGTTCTTGATGAGTCTGGGAACAACCCTATTCTGAGCGTCGAACACCATCGCCGGCGAGGATACAATCTGCTTCAACTGTCCCCATGACGCGCGAGCTCCGGAATCAACAACTTCGAACAGGCTGTTCTTGACCTGCCCAGAACGGAGCAGACTCCGGTTGTGATTATCGAGCTTCTTGATGGTTGAGCCGTAGGCCTTTACCGGGTCTTCCCCAGCAGCAACGCGCTCTTCGGCCTCCGAGAAGACTGCATCTCGGTAGTCCTTGTCGATGACTGCAAAGTCGTCCAAGGACACACTCATGCCGGAATCGGTAGAATGCCGGTTACCGATGTCCTTCAGAGTATTCGCCGCTTCGGCATACGCCTCCGGGTCCTTCTTGGCCACAGAGGTCAAAAGGTCGTTGATCTTTCCGCCTGTCAGCCGCGGCCTCTTCTTGAGATCTCCCTTGAACCGAAATCTCGCTGGGATGGCCCGATTGACCTCTTCCCACCCCATCGTGGTCTCTCTTGGCCCGATCTTAATGACGTCAGTAGGAACGATCTCCCCCTTCCTGAGAGCAGACTCTGCCGCTTTCGTCGAAGAGAACTTCTTGCCCGTTGTCTTCCCAACTTCGGTGATCCCACTCAGACCCCAGACCATCTCGTGGCCGAGCTTGTGGACGATCTTTCCGTTCGCCGGGCTGAACAGGTTCTTGGAAGGAAGGAGACTGCCGGCCTCTTCCACGGCCTTGTCGCTGACGGGCACGTAGACGCTCATCGTGTCCCCGTCGAAGTCAGCGTTGAACCCCCCTGTCACCAGCGGGTGAATCTGGATGGCTTTCCCCTCCACCAGCTGCGGTTGGAAGGACATGACGTTGAACTTGTGGAGGGTAGGGTCACGCTTGAGGAGCACAGGGCGCTCTTTTGCAACTTCGACGAGCACCTCACGAACTCGTGTGTCTTCCTCTCCCTTCTCCTCATAGTACTTGCGCGCGTCTCGCGAGCTGTACCCGTACCTGTCCTTCAGCTTCTTGATGGCCCAGGGCTCGAGCATCGTGTAGGCCATCCCGAAGGGGAGGCCGACCTCGTCGATCTTCAACCGCGGCTCGACGGTGATCGTAGACCGCCCGCTGAAGTCCTGACGCCGGCGGGTGATGTCGTTCTGGAAGAGACCGCGTTTGGACTCCCCGGCCTCACCATACCCGGTCTCCTTCGGCTTCTTGCCGACAACCGTACCGATGACACCTCGGTATGCCCCGCTCAGGGGCTTGTCAGCACTCTTGGCCTGCACCAAGGCCGACATGCCGTCCAAGGTAGCGCGGCGAAGAGGCTTCAGTTGGTCGTCTGGGAGGCCCCACTTCTCCTTCGACTCCTTCATCGTATTGGAGACGAGGGCAAGGTCGCGGTAGAGGTGGTTGATGTCCTCAGCTACCCTCTCTCCAGAACCAATAGAGGTCACCGGGCGAAGCTTGGGCGGCATCACTGGGACTTTCTGTAAGACGTAGACGTCCTCTGGGCGCTTCTCGTTCTTCTCGAGGTTCTCGACGTACTTGAGCTTCTTGTAGATCGTACTGAGCTCTTTCGCCTTCGTCTCGGCCTTCAGCTTGCGGCCTTTGATATTGTCGGCATCCGCGAGCAGAGACTTGCGCAGAGCTGCCAGGTCTACCTCCTGCAGCTTCTTCTTGACTGCCTCTCCCCCCGTCAGGCCCTCGTAGCTGTCACTACCTTCGGTGATGGCCTTGACCTTCCCCTCAGACCACCCTGTCATGGCCGTGATTGCGGGCATGAACATCGGGTTCGGGATCGGCTCAGGGAGTTCGAAGTACGACCACCGCGTACCATTCTCACCGCCGGTCTTGATGGCGTCAAACAGGCCCTCTGGCTCTGCCACTACCCTGTCTCGCTTGTTCGCGAGCATGAGGCCAGCATCTTTGAGGCCTTTGCGCCCCATCGCCATACGAACCGTGTCCTCGTCGGTCTGGGGCAGGAGGCTGACCGTGTCTCCCTTGTTCATCTTCACGCCGGCGACGCGCAACAGGCCCTCAAAACGGTCGTTCTGGGTGATGTGGTTCGGTACCGGGATCGGCTTCCCATTGAGGAGCGCATCCCACAAGCCGTCGTTGCGTTGGCTCTTGAGGAGCTGCATGTCTCGCAGGTTCTCGACAGCCCCATGGGCAAGAAGTCCATACGTCCCGAGCTCCCCCAGAGACTGAGCTCCCCCATCTCCGCCAAGAGGAGTGTCCCACCTGTCGTACTTGCCCGTTGCCCGCGACCGAGACTTCTTCGAGACCTGGTGCTCGAGCTTCATCGTGTACTGCGGGCCGACGAGGACATCCCCGAAAGACCTGTTAGACCTTGTCGGGTCCACGAGCTCTTCTGTATCACTGAGACCAGCCTTCTTGAGCCTCTCCTTGGCTTCATCAATGTAGCTCTGACGACCAAACGGAGCGACCCTAATCGGCTTTCCAGTCTTTTCTGCGACCTTCCCTGTTGCGACCTCAAGGACCTGCCCGAGGTTGATCCTGCCAGGGATCCCGAGCGGAGACATGATGATGTCGACGGGCTTCCCGTCTTTGGTGTGCGGCATCTCCCCCGTTGGGAGGATCTTGACGACGATGCCCTTGTTCGCATTCCGTCCGACGAGCTTATCACCCTCCTTCATCTTCTCTTCGGTCTTGACGAAGACCCGCACCGACCCGTCGGGAGTCTTCTTGACGTCGGTCACAACCCCAGGGACGTCCTTGTCCCAAGTCATCGTCACTGGGTCATACGGGGACAACCGGGCCCGCTTCCTCTGGATGGCCTCCGGTGATCGAGGATCTACCTCCTTGAGGCCTGCGAGGAGAATCTGCCCAGGCTCTATCTTCTGCCCCTTCTTGATAACTCCGCTCTTGTCGAGAGCCCGCTGCTCATCATTGCTCTTGAAGCGTGTACCGAACCAATCCAAGAACTTGCTCTTGTCCTGGATCATCTCCTTGTCTTTCTTCGTACGCTCGTGGAGATGCACACTCGTCAGCTTTTCCGCTGCCTGGTCGCTGATGACAACGCCATCCTCGAACGCGTACCCCTTCCATGGCATGTAGGCAGCCTTGAGGGTCGTGCCCATCGCTAGGACGCCGTCTTTCGTGAACGAACTGTCTGCGACGAGGTCTCCCTCTTTCACCTGGTCCCCGACCTTCACTTTGACGTCGGAGTCGAGCACTACGCCGCCAGATGTTGGAAAGTCCTTGTAAGCCTTGACGACAACGGCCTTGCCCTTCTTGGGCTTGATGCGGACCTCGTAGGCCCCGTCGACTTCATTGACGGCCGTGACCTTGCCAGCTACCGGAGACTTGCGCGCCCCGGCGTGCTGAGACATCTCCTCTTCCATCCCCGTCTGGACTAGCGGCTGCTCTCGGTTCTTCAGCGGCAGGGCCTGGGTTACATGCTTCCCGGCCATCATAGCCCGATTCCCCTGATTGGACTGGAGGAAAGGGACCAGGTTCGTGGCCGTGTCGAAAGCCTGCTGTGGCTTGGGGAGGATGAAGTCCACCGTTTGCGGGTCGACAGACTCTATCTTGCCGTTCCTCTGCGCCAGCACTTTGCCCTTCGCAGCTTTTACACTCGTCCGGCCCGCTCGCTCGCGGATGTTGAACTCGTCTGGGAACGCGACAGTCGCCTTCGCGGCCTCCTCGGCTGAGACGCGCACTTTGCTACCGTCCGTCCGCAACATCTCGGTCTCGAGCTTCCCGTCCCTGGTGGCGCGGACACCGACAGGGAGGTGGAGAGAGACCCCTGCTTTTCGACTCTCCGGCGTGTGGAGAGGATCGATGAAGCCGAAATGTGACGGGCTTACCAGAGGAGCATCGGATGGAACTTGCTCCAAGTTCTTGATGGCCCCCAGGCCCAACATGCTGACTCGGTTGTGCCCAGACATCGTGCCGACGGGGTTGGCATGGTCTACGATGTCAGACTCATCTGAGTCGGTCAGCATAGTGTGGACCGGCTTGTCCAAGATCCGAAGTGGGAGGGCCTTGCTAGCCGTTTCGGGCTTCTTCTTTGGATTGTTGAGGCGACCACGTATCTTCGCACGGATGCGCTCGATGTTCCTTGGGTGTGAGATGCTCTCGGCGATCAGCTTCGGAGGCGCTGCCGTGTGCTTGAAGAGCAAAGACTCCCTGTCGTCTTCTTCAGCTTCCCCTCTGGAAATCTTGAGCAGGCGATTCATCGACGAGACGAGTGTGTCCCCATCGATGGTGTCGATACGCTTCCCGAGAGTCACCTCGGTCGTAGAGGGGTCGATGGAAGTGCGGCCGAAACTCTCTTTGATGCGCTTGGCCTTCTCGTCAGTGGACAGGCTCTTCGTCACCTTCGGGTAGATGGCCGCAAAGGCGCTATCGATGCTACGCTTCTTAGAGCGGGCCGATAGGTTGGCCTTGTGGATATCGTCCCCGAACCTCCCTGATAGCGCCTCGGTATTGTACCCCAAGGCCCCCAATAGGTCGTAGGCGTTGATGGTCTTCCTGGTCCCGATTTGAACGAGGAACTTCCCGCTCTGGTCGTCGAACCTGACTTGGAACTTCCTCCCGCGGTCGACCTTGCCGCCCTCGTGCAACCCGTTGTCGAGATTGAACTCGGACACGAGCTCACCCGCCTCGTTCCTCCGAGAGAAAACGCCCGACTTCCGGCGAAGGACGCTGTGTACTTGTCGCTCTTTCCCAGAGACGATGAAGGTCTTACGATCCGTCATCTTGGGCAGGTCCAAGACCTTCACCCGCGCTTTGTCAATCTCCCCTTTGGAGTCCCGCAAGGTGACATTGGCGTAGACGGGAATGGACCACGTCTTACCTTTGGTGAGCTGGGCGTATTGTCCCGAGATGTCGTCTTCAGCTTTGTTGTCGACAATGTCGACGCTGTTGAGTTCAACGGTCAGGTTCCTGCCAGCAACAGGGAAAATCTCCTGGATGGCTTCGCCGACCGAGTCCTTGATCTCGTCGTAGTCGTAGATCTCTTGCGCCATGAGTCATCCTAGATGGCCGCACTTCCCGGACCACGGCGCGGCGGAAGTTGCTGTGGTTGTGGCTGCATCATCTGAGCACCGGGAGCTGTACCAGGTCCGAACCCGGGTCCTCCTGGCTGCATTCCAGGCTGCATCATACCTGGCTGCATCTGCTCTTCCTGCGGAGCCCCCTGCTCCTGAGGCTGCTCCTCTTGGCCTCCTCCTTGAGCTCGAATCTGCTCAACCATCGAGGCAATCTGCTGCGCGAGCTCGGGGGATTGCTGGGCAACCTCGGTCAGCGTCTGCTCGATGACCTCATCGGGCTGTGGGGCCAGCTGCTCGGCCATCCTCATCGCAAACTGCTGCGGGTCCTCTTCCCCAGTCGGTGGCATCCCTTGCTCAGCCCCGGGCTGCCCTTCCATCCCAGGTTGCTGCATGCCCATCTCTTGCTGCATCGACATCTGGGCCTTTTGTTGGACCTCTGCTGCTTCTGCCTGGGCCCTGGCCTGCTCGACCATCTGGATAGACATGTATTCGGACTGGCGCTTGAGGGACTGCTTGATGTCGTCGTGCTCGTCGGACGGGTTCTTCCCGAAGTAACCGAGCAATGTAGAGTCTCCAATCTTGTTCATCTGCGAAAGCATCAGCGCGTGCTGCTTCAGCTGGATGTCGTCGGCCATCTTGAATGGGGTCCACGCATACGGGATGATCGGCCACTTCAAGAAGCGGGCTACGGACTCGACGACGAACTTCGTCAGGCGCTTGTAGCCCGATGTGAAGCTCAAGATTTGGTTCTCCAACATCCGGAGTGAGACGTTACTGCCAGACCACTGGAGGCCGCCGAAGATGAACTCTGTCGGGACAGCCAAGTCGGCAACAATCATCTCTGTCCAGCCACGAATTTCCGGGACGAGCAGTAGGTTCCGCCCATCGCCCCAAATCGGAGTTACCCCCATAGGGACAGGGGAGAAGGGGATGTAGTTGGGGTCCATCCTGGCCCGAGACACCTCCTCCTGAGTCTTCTGGAGGAGGTCGGTCAGGTTGGTGAACATCATAGGGTTCCACCCCTCACCGCCGCCCATCGGGAGAGGATGGATCATCGTGAGTGGAATCGTGCGCTCGATAGCGTTGGCCTCTTGGGCGCGCTTCATGAGTTGGACGTGGAAGATGTCCTTCAGAGCTGCGAGGATAGGCGGGTGTCCGAGGCCCTGAGATTCACCATCTGGGCTTGGGGCCTTGACGTGGACGAAGTTCCTCTTGTCAAACGTGACGAGGCCCCGCTTCTTCGTCGCAGCGATGAATGCCCACGGGGTCCTCTCGATGACCCTCCTGTCACCTCGCCGGACTCGGCGCATGAGCTGCTCGGAGGGTTGGTACTTGTACTCGGTCTCATCGGTAGCGTCGTTGTGGAACGTGAGGACGCGCTCAGGATTCCAGATCTTGATGCGAAGACCACGGGAGGTCCTCACCAACTGATCCTTGACCTTGAAAGGACCGTTGGTCCCGCACTTCCTGCATTCTCCGTGGAAGCGAAAGTCGACCCACCGGTACTCTTTCTTCCTGAACTCTCTAGCGCGCTTCCTGAAGCCACACTTCGGGCAGATGAGCCACCGGTCAAATGGATAGTGGATGCTGACGTAGGCGTTCCCAAAGGTGTAGTAGTGCAACCCGAACTGGTAGCACTTCTCGTACATCAGCATGTCCTCGAGCATCAATGAGGACCAGCGTTTCTTCCACTTGTCCTCGTCGAAGCTCGAGGACATGCTGGAGTCTGCGTCGCTCCCCCACACGAGTTCTGTGAGAGAGTAGGAGGCCATCTTGGTCACGTAGGCGTAGACCGGGCCATAGGTCAGCGCGTAGTACTTTGCCCAGCGGAACAGCGCCCGCATGTTCTTCGGCAAGTACACCTGCGATAGGTCGAAGAAAGGACTCGGATACCTGACCCCGACGCGGTTGTACTTCTGGAGGTGGCTAGCCGCCCCCAGACCGCCTACCGTGAATCCGTCACCACTCATGTGCTACTCACCCTCTTGTAAGTCGACAGCTCCCTGACGGACTCCTTGACGATACCCTGGACCTCGTCCCACAGTGCCCGATAGCGAACCCCCTGAACGGCCTCTTGGCTAGTCAGAGGATCAGACCCCTTCCTGATGGAAGCTTCTCTGTCGAGCGGGACGGAGAGGTCCCTTCGCTTCAGCAGTTCCCGAATCCGGTCCCCTGCGATCACTAAGGGGAAGGGCAATACCCACATTCCATGCTCGAGGCAAGTAGTTGCGATGTACGAGAGGACCTCTTCACTGTAGTTCTCCTGCTCCCCCCGAGCTTTCTCTACGAAAGACGCAAGGAGCATAGCCTCGGCCATCTGCTCCACAGTCGGGATAGGAAACCCCGTGAAATCGACCCCGTCACCGTTGATGCCCTGGCAAACCCAGTTGAACACCTCCCATTCTTTCCAGAAAGCATTCCCGGACTCCAGCAGACGCAGGGACTGTATCAGGTCTCGTGCACCCTGAGAGATCGGGAACGAGCCCTCCAAGACGTCTACAGTAGCCTGGGCCTCGTGGACCCACCAGTCCTCTCCAAGTTGATCTCGGAGGATGTACCAGACCGTCATCGACTCGAGGTCTGCGAGATCCGCTTCCGCCTCTACCTCGATATCAGAGCTGTCGACAAGGTCTTCGTCCGGGTCGGCCTCGATCTCGAAGTCCTGAGGCGTACCTACAGGCTTATCTGTGTAGAGGGAAGAGAGGTCCTCTAACTGTCCCTTGACGTTGAAGATATGAAAGGTTTTGACCGCCACAAGTTCATGCTCCTCAGACCTGGACGCCGTGCTCTGCTGTGATCTGGTTCGCCAGCCGGCTGATGATGACCTTCTGCGGCCGTGGTAGGGAGTTGAAGATGGCCTCGGGGTTCTTCCTCATCTCTTCAGCGAGGTGGTTCCCAAACTGCTCCTCGATGATCTTCTGGCGGTTGGTCGTCAGCCACTCGAGCTGCCCCTTCGTAATGGAGTTGATGCCGTCATTGAAGAGGACCTCCGGCTCTTGGGCTACTTTCCCAAACGTCGAATAGACGGCGTCAGGAACGGAGTCGAACAGACCTGTTGCTCTGTCGAGCTCGTCGAGGTTCTGCGCAAAAGCCCCAGGGTCGAGGCTGTCCTTGCTCTGGAACAGGCGCCCGTAAGCACTCGTGTCCATCGCCGCCTTCTCGAAAGCGCCGTCGCTCTCATCGGCAGCGACGCACATCGCCTGCCGCATCAAGATCGCCTCGAACAAGTCCGGGGCGTAGGTATCCGATGCGTACTTCTCGAATGGCGACGGGACGTGAACTTCCTCGGCCTCAGCCTGCTTCACGATGTGCTTGGCAAGAGCACGCTTCTCCCACCCTGTGAGGAAAGCCTCATTGTCGTAGAAATAGGCCATGGCCACCTTGACGCCGACGTCCTCAGGGGCAGATGCCGTCTTCACCTGCGGGAGAGGTGGAGGCGCACCCGGGTCGAGCATGACGAGGTTCGTCTCGGGAGAAGGCTCCTTGGTCCCGGCCAGCTTCTCGAGCTCGGGCGGGCAGTACATGCCGAAGTCCTGAGTGCATCGAAGAAGGTTCTCAGCCGCAACCTTCACCGCCTCCTGCGGGAGCAGTGTCTGGTTCCGGAGCAGGGCAACGGTGGACAGGGCGACGTTGCCCTCATCGACGCAGGCGAACTTTCTGTGCTTGGCAGGAGGGTCTCCTGGTGCATAGAGGACAAGGGCAAACTCAGAATCGGACAGCCCGTCCAGCTGATCCGTGAGGTCTGCGGCCACTTTGGTGAGGTCGGTTCTCAGTGTGGCTGGTAGCCGGCCCAAGATCGACGGGTCGTCGTAATGGTCTACTCGGAACATGATAACTCCTCGCAAAATCCTACCGCCAGCTTACTCGGAGCAGGCAAGACCGTCAACGTCGTGCCTTTCAGTTCTCCGTATAAGTCAGGGCACCGGATGACAGGAACATAGCGCAAGGAGGACATGAATGTCAGCAAGTAGAATTCCGCGACCGAGGACTTGGCTGGGACGCGAAAATGGGCGAAGAGTGAGAATCACAAGGTCCCCGAACGCCGACTACGACGATGACGACGATACTGGGATCGACGTACGGAGCGTAGGCAAGGGGAAAGACATCTTCTCCTCCTCGATGGGAGACGTTCTCGAGTCCATCTTCCAGGACATCGACAACGAAGAAGACGTCCCGGTGAAGTGGGAAGACGCCATGGGGATGATGATCAAAGTGACCGGAAAAGCAGCCGCTATGGGCGCGACTCTGGTCGTCTCGCATGGTATTCTGATCGGCATCCGAGCAGCCTTTCAGAAAATGATGGTGTTCAAATGGTAGTAAAGGGGACCTGGGCACTCGTGCCCAAAGGGGAACTCAATTGGCGGGCGCTGACGAGCAAATGCTCGTACGCCTACGCTGACGGGCGCGAAGTGCAAGAGGTGTACGACGTCGGCAAGTACTGGATGTGTCCGAGGGAAGTCTTCTCGGACTCCCAGCTCAATCTCTTGCAGGTCCCTGTCTTGAGGATCGAGCCCGCGTTCCGAAAAGCATTCGGGTCGGCAGCCAATGTCGTCTCCGCGGACAACGCCCCAAACGAGAGGGCTCGGCGAGCACAAATCCAGGCTGTGGATGTGCTACTGGAAGAGAACGGGGTGATCCAACTGCCGCCTGGCACAGGGAAGACCGCTATCGGGCTACAGCTGGCACAGACCCTGGCCGTCCCGACGCTGATCGTCGTACACACGAAAGACCTACAGCAGCAATGGGTAGACCGAGCACAGACAGTGCTTGGTCTGCCCAAGGACCGCATAGGCCTGATAGGAGGAAAGGCCAAGAAGTGGAAGTACGAGGAGAAAGACCTCGTTGTATCCCTGATACAATCTCTATCCAGGACTCCGGACAAGTGCGTCCCCCTCTTCTCGGAGTTCGGGCTAGTCATCTACGACGAAGTACACCACATGCAGGGGTTCCAATTCCGCAACGGGTTGGCGATCTGCAGGGGTAGGCGTGTTGGGCTCAGCGCAACACCGGACTGTGCTGGGCTGGAGTCGGTCTTTTTGAACCACATCGGGCCTGTCGTCTACCGCAACGACGAAACCGACCTCGAGCCCGAGGTCTTCTTCGTCAAGACCAAAGCGCGCCTGACGCAGCAGCAAATCGCCAGGATCAAGGTAGGGGCGTCCCTTGATGACGATGGGGCTGAGCGTGCGTGGACTTTGAACGAAGTTGGTACAAGCAAGATCAACGACTCCATCCTGGCTCAGGTTCAGCAATGCGCTGGGCAGGGCAGAAAGCAGCTCCTCTTGAGCGACCGCAAGGAGCAGCTGCGCTTTCTTCACAGCAACCTGAAAGGGTCCTCCTTGTTAGTCGGGGACACGGACGCAGATGACCGGGCAGGAGCTCTACACGATAGTGACATCGTGTGTGCGACCACCCAGCTGGCAACAGAGGGACTCGACAGGCCCGAGCTGGACACGCTGCACATCTGCTTGCCCTGGGCCGGCAAGAGGCGCTTCGTCCAAGGAGTCGGAAGGATCCTCAGAAACCACCCAACCAAACAGCCGCCGCACGTCTACGCCTACGACCCAGTAGACGTGCCCATGCTACACCGAACATTCGGGAAGTTCCGCGGGAACGTGTACCGATACGGCTACAGGAGAAAGAGCATTGACGGAACTTGAACACCTACCGCCCTCGGAAGTCGAAAGCTACCTGGGAGCGGAGTGGGGGAATTGTACCCGCTGTCCCCTCAACGAGACCCGACTTGGTCGTCCGATCTTCGGGAAAGGAAACATCGACAACCCCCCGATCGTGTTTGTCGGGGAAGCTCCCGGCGTCCAAGAGGAGAAGAAGGGAGAGGTCTTCGTCGGCAAGACTGGAACGACCCTATTCGACGTCCTCTGGATGCTCGACATCGACAAGGATCGCCACTACTACACCAACGCAGTCCTCTGCCGCCCGCCCGACTTGGAGAACCCCAAGTACAACCGGCAGCCGATGGGCGGAGAAGTCAGCGCGTGTAGGGAGCGCCTGCACAAGGAGATCTACCACCTGAACCCGCTTCTGGTGGTAGCTCTCGGTGCCGTTGCTGCAAAGACACTCGGCGGGCCATCCTGCACGCTCAAGGCCTACCGCGGTGAAGTCGTCAACATCAAAGTCCCTAGCGAGGTCAAGGGAGACTTGACATACCCCATGCTAGTGACCTGGCACCCGGCCGGTGTGCTTCGTCGTATCGACAGCCGGTTGCCAGACAACACCCTGCCCCCCATCGACAACTTCCCCAAGGTCTTCTTCAGCGACGATCCGTATGAGCAGCTCGTGAGAGACCTGGCGATTGCCGAGGGGATTACCCAATACGTACTTGCGGCCTACGAAGGACGGAAGAGAGTTCCGGAGATTGTGGAGGAGTTGGCCGTATACCTGAACTAGGAGGAGTAGATGCCGAGAATCAAGAAGAGCGGCGCATTGAGAGACGCCTACGAGCTCGCTACACAGCTGAACGACATGACGGCTGTAGTTGACGAGATCAGAGCCAAGCAGACGGAGGCCGAAGAGCTCTACCATGCAATGCTAGAAGCCCCGGAGCTGCTAGACAAAGTTCGAGAACTTGCCGAGAACATGCCGGCAAAGCCGAGCTTCCAAGACCAGATCGACGAGAGGATGAACGAGATCCAACATCTGATGGCGAAAGCCAAGAGGATCTCCAGGAAATTCTCACGGCCCCAAACCATCGAAGGGTGGACGTTCAAAAGCCACTCCGGGGGCAAGAACAAGGCTTTCAACATCAGTGTCCTGCGTGACCTGGGGTACGGAGACATTGAAATCGGAGGGCAGCCGCTCATCATCACCGAGGAGAAAGTGGACCCGAAAATCTGGGACGCGGCTGTTGCACAAGGGTTCATAAAAGTCGATACTGCTACGCGCGCCGGGGGTTTCGTAGAAACCAATAAGACCAGGCGCGCGGCGTTCAAGAAATCGGAGGAGTCATGAGCGAGAGGAAGAACGCCTTCTCCGGGAAGATGACGATCAAGAACAACATCTCGGGGAAGGAACGAGATTTGGAGGTAGCCATGCCAGGAATCGACTCGGCCGAAAGGCTGATCCGAAAGAAGAACAGAACCGCCCGCGCGTCAGTTAGGCTCTCCTTCGGGAGGTCCGTCGACTACGGGAACTACAGCTTCAAGATCGACATGGGTGGCGAGTGTGACGTCACTGAGGAGGACCTCTTCAACGGGGAGGCCCACCAAACGATGGCGGAGCACATCGCCGACGGGTTGGTGCCTTTCGTCGAGATGGTCGACGGGTCTTGGATCCCCGAGGCCTACCAACTCGATGGGAAGATCGTCCTCCAGATCGGTGATGGCGAATGATCAGGAAATGCGCCATCGATAGAGTCTGCGCGCTAGACGTGCAGGTACAAGAGTCGCTCCCCCGTCAGGGGACAGCAGTACTGAAGGTCCAGTACAAGGCCGGGATCTCCGGCCAGGGTACACCCACCGCCTTCGTAGAGGGCGTCGCAACCAGCGAGCGCGTCATGCGCCGAGCACAGGCTCTCGTCGACGCTATTGCTGACGACGTCGAGGCGGCCTTCGATACCGGAAAGCCCTACAGAGGTAAGGACATTGGAGGTGTCAGCCTCGATTGACCAGGGCCTTTCCGCGTAGTAATCTGTGCGTCCCAAGACGGAGGTAAGCAATGAGCTCGAGGTTTCAGATGGCCCTCGTGACGAGGGTAATAGAGACCGGTGACTTGCGACCTCTACGCATGTGGGGGATCACCCACGACGAACTAACCGACGAAGACGCCTCAATCCTCTTGGAGTTCGTCTCGCTCTACTTCAATGAGCACGGGTCCGTCCCGCGCAAGAAGACCATCCGGGAGAAGCTCCCGGGGATCTACTTCGAGGAGACGGACGAGGAGGACCCAGAGATACTCTGTTCGGCTGTGGCAGAAGAGCTCGCCGAAGCGAAGTTCAGGCGGCTCCAAATCGAGTCGCAGGACCTTCTGGAGAGACACGGCCCTCTCGGGGCTGCCGAGGAGCTCCAGAAGAAGTACATGGATATCTCCTCGAGCTTCGGCAGAACGCCGACCTATGTCTTGGGAAGTCGGGCCGACATCGACTTCAGGGCATTGACCTCCGAACAAGAGGTCGATCGCGTAGTCCCCTACGTCTGGCCCACCATGCAGAAGTGTTCTGGTGGAGCTCGCTCAGGCGAGTTCATCGTACTCTACGGCAAGAAGAAGAACGCCAAGACCTGGGCCTTGCTCGAGCAAGCCGAGTTCGTCTCCAGAGAGGGGTACAAAGTCCTCTTCATCACACCGGAGATGCCCAAGAGCCAAATCGCTCGCCGCGTCTACGCCATCAGGGCCGGCTTCCCCTATTCTCCGATGAGGACGAAAGACCTCTTCAAGATGGGGGACGCCAAGGCTGCTGAGAACATGATGCACCTTCGGCGGGTGATTGCTTCTTTCCTAGACCAGTCGAACTTCATCATCTACGACCCGGAAGACGAAGAGGGCGAACTGCGCATCGACAGAATCGAAGGACTCGTCGATGAGCACAAGCCGGACATCCTCCTGGTCGACCAGATGCAGTACATCACCATGGGTGACCCGAATAGGGAGCTCCGGCACAAGTTGGGTGACGTCTCGAAGAGGTTGAAGAAGATAAGCCGAGTCAAAGACCTGCCGGTCATGGTCTCAACGCAGTCGAACAAGGACGGCGACATCGCAGAGAGTATCCAGATCGAACAGATCGCTGACATCGTCTTGTGGGTTTCTTTGAACAAGGAGACTGGCATACGCCACTTCAAAGTTGCTGCTGCAAGAGAGCTAGAGGCGGAAGACTGGGCCTGCTTCGCAGACTTCTGCGAGAGGATCCACGAGGTACCGCCTGGGCACCGCTCTCTCAGGAAAGACGAGTCGAAGGAGGAGAAAGTTCGTAGAAGAAGTCCCAAGCAACAGAAACTCAGGGGGAGGAAATGAATCTCGCAGTCGAGACCGCCCTCTCCCACCTGGAGAGGGTCAGCAAGCCCTACGCCGGAGAGAGGGGACATCGCCAAATCAAAGCGCGGTGCCCCTTTCACGACGACAACCGCCCCAGCTTCGGGGTGAATTTGGACACGGGCGACTGGAACTGTCTGGCAGGGTGTGGTGGAGGGTGGGTCGATACCCTCCTCTACCGCTTGGGGTACAGCAAGGAGCAAGTCAAGCAGCTGACGAAGGGGCTAGGACGCCCTGAGAGGCCCTCACGCCTTCGCCAGCATGTACTGGAGCAACGACATAGGGAGGCAGGAGTTGTCCTGCCAGAGGAGGTGCTGGACGTGTTCTACGGGTGTCCCATCGACATGCTCGATGACGGATGGCCCGAGGAGGCGTTGTTCAAATTTGAAATAGGCTGGGATCACGGACAGGAGAGGATCACGTACCCAATCAGGGATATGTGGTCAAAGCTGGTCGCGGTCTCCGGGAGAACCGTCTACGGGAATGCCTGGCCGAAGTACAAGTTCTACGGCGAGGAGGATCTGTATGACCTGGCGCCTGTTGGGTATCGACCTCAACGGGCCAACCTGGTCTACAACGTCCACCGAGCCGTCCTGTCGGCCCGTAGAGGGGAGCTCGTTCCAGTATGTGAGGGGTTCAAGGAAGTCATGCGGCTAGAGATGGCCGGGATCACAGGGGTATCCCTGACCGGAGCCATGTTCAGTCGAAAACAGATACGCGTCTTGAACACCCTCGTCTTTCGCACTGGCTGCACGCTGGTCGTCATGCTGGACGATGACAAGGCCGGGCGGGAGCAGGCACCCAAGCTCTGCAAACGCCTATCCCGGTTCACCATGCCCAGAATCGCCTTCACGGAAGATGTGAAGGACATTTCCGAGGTCGAAGACCTCAACCAAGTCAGAAGGGTCGTTAGGGGGTCATCCACATACCTCGATTGGACCCTCAGAGAAAACTAGGAGAAAACCAGATGGGACTCAGAAACGCACAAGCACGTAGCCGACAGCTCGCGCGCCAGAAAGCTCAACAAGAGCAGACCGACGAGGATCGATTCGCCTTCAGGCGCTGGAAGATCCGTCACGATCCGGGCGAAAGCGGGCTGTACATCCCGATGTTGAACGGGGAAGGGGAGTACCAGATCGAGGAAGAGATTCCGGCCCACAAGGTCGGTGACTCGCGCCGGTACGTCGCCTGCACGAGAGAGCTCCCCGACTTCAACGGAGAGTGCTACTACTGCGACCAGCGAGACAAGGAACGGCAGACCAAGGCGAAGAGCGTTGGGGTCGTCAAGACCTCCTTCTCCTTCTTGGGCGTCTGGGACATGAACTGGTGGCTGATGACGATGGGCCAGAACAACATGGCCCTGTACGAGATGTGGCATGGCAGGCACTCCGGCGACACACGGCCCGAGGAAGCCGTCATTGGAGGTCCGAGGTTCTTTCGGATGGGGTCCAACTCGCAGGATTCCTGGAACGACTTCGCCGAGAGCCTCGAGGACGTGTGCGAATGCGTCGCCGAGACGGGCGACCCAGAAGTCAGCACGTGCTACGTCGTCGAGGTCCGCTGCCCCGAGTGCGGGTGCATCCTGAAGACCGACTCCGAGCTCGGGCGGATGGGTGGGCCTGTCAAGATCCGCCACCAGGTCCTCAACCAGCTGCAGAAGTGCAAGCCGGTCAAGGACGGAGGTTGCTGGACCACAGAGAAGGAGGAAGACGCCTTCAACAACATGTTCCTCCCCGAGGCTGTCTACTCCTGCCTCAACCACGAGAAGAACCCGAAGAGCTGTCCGGAGGCCCGCCCCATCGATCCGTTCATGAAGCCGATGGAGGTCACTCGCATCGGGGACAAGACGGCCACGACGTACGCCTGTGAGAAACCCCAGGGAATGTCCTGGGCCGAGTACGTCAACTTCGAAGTACCGAAGGAAGCCTTGGAGGCGTTCGCCGAGGGCATGGACTTCAGCAAGAAGCTGAAGGTCAACAAGCTCAACGACCAGCTCAAAGACATGGGCTTGGCGCCCGGAGGCGGCTCTCAGCAACAACGCTCCCGCGGGTACAGGCGCGGTAACCGGTAGCCGTCACCACACCAACCTGGGGGGAGGTGGGAGACTGCCTCCCCCCAACCAGGATAGGATATGAAATACCGACTAGACCTGCCTCCGCCGGAGGTACTAACGACGAAGGAAGAGGTCCAGGCCCTGTACGAAAGCCTGATGGCCTACGACGAGGTGGTAGCCTACGACACTGAGACTTCTGGTCTCGAATGGGACGCTACCGTCTATATGATTCAGTTCGCATACCGGCCTTCTTCACACCCTCTCGGCCGGCGAGTCCTAGTCCCCACATACAGCCCAGCCTACTTCGTGTTCTATGACATACTCAGACCCTGGTTTGAGGATCCGGAGAAGCCGAAGTTCGCGCAGAACGCTCCCTACGACTACAGGCTCATGGCCAACCATGGTATCGAAGTGAGGGGCCTTCGTGGCGACACGATGAAGATGCACCACCTCTTCGACGAAGAGGGAGACCATGGCCTGAAGACCATCGCCAAGAAGATGTGCGGCTTGAACTTGAAGGGGTTCAAGGAGGTCTTCGGGAAGAAGATGACGCGCAAACTCGTCGTCGAAGTCTTTGAAGACCCCGAGAGGCAACAGGCTGCAACCGACTACGCTACCCTAGACCCATGGGCAACGCTCGAGGTTGGGGAGATGATCCAGGAGCGCTTGGCCACGATCCCGTGGGAGGGTGCCCCAGAATCTCTCGCCGCTATTGGAGTTCCAAAGAAGCCGACCAGGTGGGACCAGCACGTCCACCTCGATGTTCCTTTCATCCAGGTGCTCCAGAACATCGAGAGGCGCGGTGTCCCCTTCGACGCAGCACGCCTCAGTCAGCTAGCCGAGCCGATGGTGAAGGACGCCAGGGATATCACCCGCGAGCTCTGCAGCGAGTACAATGTCAGCGTCAACTTGTCCTCGCCCAAACAGGTCTCCGAGTTCTTGTTCGGGACCTTGGGACTCAAGCCCAAGAGGAAGACGTCCACCGGGTGGTCCGTCGACCAGAAGACCATGGAAGCCCTTCTTCGAGAGGGGCATGAAGTCGCCCGTCAGATTCTCGACTACCGCAAGATCATCAAGATCAAGGGGACCTACGTCGAAGGCTTGCTCAAACACATCGCCCACGACGGGAGGATCCACACGTCCTTGCGGGCGACGACGGTAACCAACCGCCTACGTAGCAGTCAGCCGAACCTGCTCAATCTTCCTAACGCCGACCGTGACGTTTACAAGATCCGCGAAGCCGTCGTTGCCCCACCCGGATACATCATCGTCTGCGTCGACTACAGTGGCCTGGAGATGCGACTGGCTGCCGCAATGTTCGGCGACGACGGGCTCATCCAAGCCATCTCGGACGGGATGGACCTCCACTCCATGACGGCCGCTATGATGTATGGCCTCGACTACGAGGAGATCATCGCAGCGAAGAAAGCGTCCGACCCGACCAAGGCCCAGAAAGCTCTGAAGAACTACCGGAGCTCTGCAAAGACAACCGGGTTCGGTATCAACTACGGGATCGGTCCGCAAGGACTGGCCATTCAGCTTACCGGAATCCTCGGGCGCATCGTCAGCACTGAGGAGGCCAAAGACGCCATCGAGATGTACCTCGAGGCCCGGCCTGGAATCCGAGAGGGCATCAACTACTACAAGAAGATGCTCTGGGAGACGGGCACGGTCAGTACAATCCTGGGCCGCACGAGGACCCCGCATGGCACCTACCACTCCAGCTACGCAGACAGGTCGTCGGCCGAAAGGCAAGCTATCAACTTCCCGATCCAGGGAACTGCTGCAGATCTCATTCAATTGGCTATGATGGAAGCAGAGTATGACAGTACTCTCGCCGACCTCGGAGCCGAGATGATTCTGCAGATTCACGATGAGCTGCTCTTCCTGGCCCCAGAAGAGAACGGTGATTCAACCATGGCCCGGGTGAAGGAGATCATGGAGAACCCGAGAGGGTGGCCGGGACTCCCATACGACGTCCCGGTAGAGGCGGAAGGTGGAACATCCTACACATGGGCCGATGCCAAGTAGGAGACCGTGATGGAAAAGTACGGAGTAGAACAAGTCTCTGTCAAAACAGCCAAGGCTGGAAAGCCAGGCTCGTGCCCCTCGTGCGGAGGCAGGATGGAGAACAAAGGTAGGGTGAGCTGGTGCCCAAACTGTGGGACGAAGCCCTACGAGGAGGAACGGAATGCCGAAGAAGAAGGAGGAAGAAGCCCCGACGAGAACTGAGATACTACGAGGGCTGACCAGGGGCTTGAGCCGCAGCGATGAAGTCGTCTTCACGCCGGCGGACAAGCTCTTCAACGTCCACGAGATCAGGCTCGACTCAGGCATCTTCTCATTGAATCTGGCGCTGAACGGGGGGTACCCCTGCGGCCAGAACGTCATCATCTACGGCGAGCCCAACGTCGGGAAGGACCTGACGGCGAACTTGTGCCTTGCAGCTCTGCAAAGGAACAAGGGGAAGGAGGCCACCGCCGCATTCATCAACAACGAGGGCGAATTCGACAAGAACTTCGCGCGCCTGGTCGGGTGCAAGCTCGACTGGAGCGATGGCGAGATCGACTTGTGGGAAGAGAGGCACAAGAAGAAGCTCCCAGCGAAGAAGAAGAAGGAGCTCAAGAACGAGGGCATCGGGGACATCTGGTTCCCACACGCCAAAGACGCCCAGGCGGCGATGGACTTGATCCTCGACCTGTCGAGTGCTGGCGTCTTCGACATGATCGTCCTCAACTCAATCGACGGGCTGATACTGGCTGAAGCGATGGCTGGGGCGCAGAAAGACGGCATCAGCGGGGCGTCGAAAGGGAGAGGTGGACAAGGCAGAGCCCAGCTCCTGAGCGACTTCTTCAGGCTCAAGGGCCACATCATGCAGGAGCCCGTCAAGGTCAAGCGCAGAGGGCGCTCTGTCGAAGAGAAGAGGCGGACCGTCTGCTTCTTCATCTCTCAGCTACGGATGGCTCAAATAGGCCCCAACATCACCTTGGACAAGCAGCAAACGGGCGGGTGGGCACTGAAGCACTACTCGGGCGTCACGCTGCAGATGTCGAGGGTATCCGGGAAAGAGACCTACACCGGCCCCCAAAGCAAGAAGGCGCCTGACCACGTCGAGACGTCGCACCTCATCAACTACTACCTCAAGAAGGTGAAGTACGGAGCTGCTGACGGGAAGAACGTCCAAGTCAGGTACTACAAGCACGACCACGTTGGGAAAGAGTCGACTATTCCAGCCGGCACACTCGACGAGGCAGAGGCCATCCGCACAGCTCTGCTGGACACCGACTGGCTCGTGCAGCACGGGTCCCGTGGGTATTACCTGCGACTACCTGGGCACGAGGAGAGATTCATCGCCGGGGGCCGGATGCTGGTAGACGAGGTCCTGCGAGACGAGGAAGAGGTCCGCTGGGCCTGCCAGAAGTTGCTGACGGAGAGAGTAAGTGGCACTGAAGTCGAGGAGAACCTTCCGAAAGTCCCAGGAGTCGGAGAAGACGGCAGCGGGGAAGTACGGAAGGACGACAAGGGGTAGCGGGAACGACCCTCGAGATCCCGGAGACGTAGATTTCCCGCACGCCTTGGTTGAGGACAAAGTCAGGTCGGCAGCGGTCTTCTACTTGACCGAAGCCCTCTGGCGGAAGCTGCTGAGGGAAGCTCGCACCGTCTACAAGATGCCGGTCTATCGGGTGACAGTAGGAGACGCTGCCCCCGTCGCTGTGATACAGCGAAATGACTGGCTAGAGCTCGGTGGAGAAGAGCCCAAGGGGGCGTGTCTCTCCATCCCCAACAAGTCATCTGGGTGGTCCTGCAAGATCAGCACAGATCTCGTAGACGACTTGTACGACGGGCCGCTGCACACTCAGTGGCTCGGGTGGGAGCTCATCATTGTCCTCTGGGACGAATTTGAGAAACACAACGACGACTACATGGAGGAGTTATGTCAGAAGCCCTAGAGGGGATTGAGCTAATCGACCCCTGGGACCTCAAGAACAAAATCACCGAGTATCTGCTCGCAGAACAGCAACGGGAGAGGAGCAAGGTCTATTCAGCTGACCTCTCCCCATCGATGCTCACAGCCTCAGACCAAGGACCATACTGCGACAGGTTCCTCGGGTACAAGGCGGTAGGGACGAAGCAGTCCCCGAAATTCAAAATCGGGACCCTGAAGAGATTCGATACGGGGAAGGCTCTTCACACTCTGTACCAGGGGTACCTGACAAAGATATACGGGGAGGACAGGGTAATCCATGAGATCTCCGGTGGCATCCCGGAACTCCAGATGCGGATGAAGGGCGACTCCCAACTCGACGGGAAGTACGGCCTGGAGATCAAGCCGATCTCAGCTGGTCAGTATAAGAAGATCGTCAGCTCGGGGAAGCCGCTCCGGACACACGCCGACCAGGTGTTGTTCTACTTCGTCGCCTTCGGTTGGGAGACCTGCACGTTCCTGTACTTCTGTATGGACGGGCTCCACGACTGGGAGACGCTGGTTATGGCAGGGACCGAGCTGGACCTGGGGGACCTGGAGAAGACGGAAACTGTCATGCGGGCTGACCCAGTACGGTACGAAATGTACCGCCGGCGGATCCTCGACCGAGTGCTCGCTCCCATCAACCAGGGTGAGCTCCCCATTCCGTATCAGGGTTTCTGGTGCAGGACTTGCCCCTACCGGGAAGTCTGCTTGAAGGAGTAGCACATGCCAAAATTCAACATCGACGCGTCCGAGGACATCAAGTTGCTCGAGACATCCTTGGACGCCCTACAACAGACAGTCATCTCCCGAGCTCGAGCTCGGGGGTTTATCCCATTCGCGCGCCCCCGAGTCCCCGAAGTCGTAAAGCCCTTCATCGAGTGCGTCCACCAGGGATACAGGATGTTCCTCAACGACCGCCGCCTGGAAGGGGTCGACCTCGAAGACTTGGAACTGGTCCCGCCGGCTGACGTGAGCAAACTCGACATCGAGATGGTGGGGCATCTCATCCAGTACTTCTCCGCCGAGCTGGCGTTCAAGTCCTGTGAGCTGGTCGACCTCGAGTATGTCCAGGCTGCAGCCAAGATGAAAATGTCCAGGCTGCAGAGGATGGTCGAGATGGACCTACGCGGGCAGAAGGACCCAGCGACAGGCAGGAAGTACTCCGACAAAGCGAGGACCGAACAAGCGAAGTCAGACGCCAGAGTCCTACACGCCGAGGAGGTCTACCTCCTCGCACAGAGCACCTACAAGAGGGCGCAAGCTCTCTACGATGGGTGGCGGCGCGTGGTGGAAGCACTCAATCGCAACCGCATGGCGAAGATGGAGGAAGCACAAAGGTCATACCACAGCCCTGGGTACGAAAACGACTACAACCCCTCGGCTGAACGAACGAAGGCGAGGGCATCAAGATGGAAGAACAAGGGACGTACCTAGAACGTCACATACTGGACATGAGGAGGATTCTCAAGCGTCAGGAGCGCGTCTCCATGACCTGCCCGATGCCGCCCTCCCTGAATAGGATGCAGCGAGCTGTCAACGGACGTATCGTAGACAGCAGGCTCTACAGGGAGTACAAGGCGAGCTTCGCCAGGCGGGTCACGGACAAGAACCCTCACCTCATCACACTGCCGGACGACATCTACGCAGTCGACGGGGTCTACTTGGTCGTTGCCGCGTTCTACTTTGAGCGGATCCGGAAGAAGAACCGAGGAGGAGGGCCATCTCCCTACTTGAAGCTTGACGCCGACAACCGCGTAAAACCCCTACTCGACTGTATTAGGGACTTCACCGGTATTGACGACGCCAACTTCTTCTTCAGCGCCGTCGAGAAGGACGTAGACCCGGATGACCCCAGAGTCGAAGTCGAAATCTGGAGGGTCATGTGAAGCTGAACCAAAAGGACCTTCTCCTTCACGCACAGCTCAAAGGGCTCTTCCTGCCTGAGAGCATGTCGCCGAAGGAGATCATCGAATACATCAGGAAGCACGAAGACGGAGAGAAGATCGACGTCGCGGCGATGCACCATCCCTTCTGGGAGATGAGTGACATCCAGATGACGTGGGTGGAAGACCACTTCGACACAATCAGTGCCCAACACCCAGGGTTCCCAGACTGCATCCGCTGTGAGGCAGCGATGCGGGTGAAGTGCTTTCTGGAGAATCTGAAAACCATGATCCGTGGAGGATACCTCAACCAGGACAACCCCTGGTTGCTGAAACGCTAGGAGGAGAGATGACAGGAAAGAAATTGGATGCTCAGTTTGCGTACACCAGGCCGGAGTTGAGGAAGGTCCCCCGGCTCTTCTTGATGCTGTACCTCGAAGAGCGCTATCAGGTTCCGCGGTCCAAAGCTGGAGCTGAGAAAGGGTACGAGGGCCCCTACACGGCCCTCATCAAGGAGGAGTCGGTCCTCCTGGACCTCATCTGGGAGAAGTATCAGGAGGAGGGAATCGCCGGGGCCAAGGCCCTCAAGAAGGCAGCCCCGCGGCCGCCGACCGGAGAAGCTCCCGAAGAGCCGGAGCCGGAGCCGAAGCAGGAGGTCGAGGTGCCTATCGACACGTCCCCGCCAGAGGAAGAAGCGACGAAGCAGGCACCGGAGCCGGAGCCTGCCCAGAAGAAGGCAAAGAAGACCCGAAGCAGGAAACCCAAAGCGACTGTCGACATCGCCGCTATCGGAGACCTGCTACAGGAGCAGCTTGCGCCTCTCTACAACAACGTCGCCGCACTGGCGGAGGGGCAGGCCCTCGGATCGGACGAACGGAAAGCCATCTACGACATGGTGTCGAACGTCCTCGAGGAAGCCGACCGGCTGACGACTGTTCTGCGGAATGCGCTGGTACTCCTCGGGGGCCTCGTGGGAGACATCCGGGGCCTCGACTTCGGAATCACGGATGAGGTTCTCGAAGAGGCCTTCGTCCTCGGTATGCGCCTGACTGACCAAGAGAAGGTCGAGGAGCAGCCCGAGGGGAAGCCAGAGAAGCAGAAGACGAACGGGAAGGCTACGACGAAGTCCGTACAGGAAGACGAAGGAGCTACCTACAACGTCGAGATCGACGGAGAGACACACAAGGTCTCCATCCTCAGTCTCCAAGATGAGAAGAGGTTTCCGTCGGCGCTGCTGGCCCAGCTCGGGTCTGCTCTCGGCATCGAAGTTCGCGGAATGCCCAGGGTTCGTTCCGTCCCGCTGATCTGGGACGAATTGACGACTCAGGCAAACGCGTAGGTCACGGAAGACCACCAAGGGAAGCGGCGGTCGGGGAAACTCGGCCGCCGCTACCTCTTTGGGAAAACCATCCTTCCGATGATCAGCAGGGCCTCTTGGAGCTCTGCAGGAGTTGGTTCCTCCTTTTCGACGAGCTCGTAGAACCTTCTTTTAACATCCAAGGCAGCCTTGGTCCGCGCTTCGACACGGACCTTCGCGCGCCTGGCCGTCCGATCGCTGGGGCGCTTTTTCAGCTTCCTCTTCCTGACGTAGTAATCGACCCACTTCGCCTGGGGTAGGGCCAAGTCGTCGGAGATGATACCGACAGAGTCGTCCTCGGCAACGATAGGCGTAGATGGGCTAGCGCTCAAGATAGCGCCGTCACTCTTTCGGAATACGTAGTACACGAATCACCTCCTACGTGAAGTCGCCTTCGTCAGGAGCAGATGCTCCGATAGCGTACTCCGCACTGAAGAACAAGACGATCTTGGCAGTGTAGTTGATGAGGTTCGCCCCATACGTGACCCGCAAGTACCTCGTCGACCCAACCTTCTCGATCGCCAGCTTGAGCTCGTACGGGTTGTCTCCGACGTAGGCGTTCGTCGGGTTGGCATGGAAGAAGACCTCGTACTCGTCACTGTCAATCGGGTGCGTTGCGAAGCCTCCGACGAAAGCTGCGCTGTCTTCAATCACGTTGGAGTTGAGTGTGAAAGAGGTCGTATAGACGTCTCCGCCGGACTGGAAAGGGAAAAGGATGTCGAAGACGTGCCACCGTATGAAGTCCCTCGCCCACCCAGTTGCAACCTCCCCCTGCTCGTTGACAGCAAACTGCCCCCGCAGGGTACCGCTCCAAATTGCTGGGGGCATAACATCTGGGTCTTGACGAAGTTGCTGGAGGCGCCTTGGGTCATCGACCCCCGCATTATCCAAGACTTCGCGGTCGATGAAATGGATGATGTACTTGTTGGTCGGGTCGTCTGAGCCTATGCGCTCGTCCATCCCAGCGTAGTAGATACCGTCTTTTCGCCCTGGCCCATTGTTCAACAACACGTTCTCGAAGGTCATCAGACCTTCAGGGTTGTAGCAGAACACCCCTGAGGAGGCGATGTTGCCGACAGAGTCTATCAAGAACGCCACCTTCTGACGCGCGTCGACATGTGGGTGGTTCACAGTGCGCAGGATCTCGAAAACGGACAGGCGCGGGTTGTTCTTGACGTTCTGTGGCCAAACAGCGTTGATGTCAGTCGCCTCGAGGCCCTCCTCAAGGTCGATTGGGTCTTGGGTGTTCGTACCGCCGTCATAGTCGAGATCGATAGACTTCCCGTTGTCGTACGCATCCTGCATACCGCCGGGAGGTCCTGGAGGCCCTGGGGGTCCCATTGCTCCGCTACCGAGCAGGAAGACTACGATCTCCCCTGTGTCCGGCGTTGCATCAGCTGGAGTCGTAGACCACTCAATGCCCCCATAGAGGGTATCCGCAGGGTCTCCCCCTGTGATGGGCATCTCCCTGTACTGGGCATTAGCGTTGGCCAAATACCCGTCAACTACAGCACCGTCGTACCTGGCCGGGAGTTGGTAGACCCCATTGACGTAGACGTGGAGGTGCTTTTGGTTTGGCGCATAGAGGATCCCGATGTCCTCCCAATCTGCTGCTGGAGCAGTAATGATCGTGCGCGAGCCAGCATTGCTTCCAGAGCCGATAGCCCCGGGAACGCCATCCGAGAGGATGCAGTCGTTGTGCAAGACCAGCTGGTCATTCTCGATCCTGGTAGCGATGAAGAAGAACTGTGAGCCAGACACGCCAGCATTGGGGATTGGGCCGGTAGACTTCTGGATGGCCGAGTACGCATACTCGAGTACAGGGTCGACGCCGACATCCCACGTCCCCAATGGGTGAACGTCATCGACGTTCGACCCTCCGTCATTGATGAAGGGGATCTCAAGGTACAACGTCTCCCCGACTGCAATGCTGCCGATGAACCCTGGATTGGCTCCGGAGATGTTGATCTTGATCTTCCACGGCATCGACGGGAATTCGATGTAGAGGGGGGAGCTCCACGTGAACGTTCCTGTCGGACCAGAGATGTCCCAGGTGAGCGTCCCACCTTCAGTCAATCTGGCACTGCGCATCCGCGCCGTAAAGAATGGAGACGCCAAGCGGTCGTCTTGGTGGGTCGTCTGATTTCGGCGTACGTTGGTGTCAGTCATCAGCGGTGCCTATAAACGTGTTGCTGGCTCTCCACGTAGCCTACCACGTGGAGGACCACCTGTTCTACGTACGGCCCGACCCACAGAGAGACCGAAGCGTCATCTGGAGCTCCGCCAGTCAAATTGTTCACGGGGATGATGAACGGGTCGAACGCGTACCGTTTGGTCCCCGAGGTTGCAGCCGCAAGAGGCTGTACCAGATATTGGACGTCGTGGTCGTCTGCGATGCTGCTCGGGAACGACAAGGGAGGAGTAGACTCCGATGAGTAGAAGGCCACGCCGGTGATGTCGGTACCCCCACCGGTATCGTAGGCCGCCATGTCGATGTCGAACTCGACTTGTAGGATGACCCCATGAGCTGTCCTGGGGACATCTTCCGACAGGTCAACCGGGCCTATCTGACCACCACCACTACCCCAACCCCCGCCTCCATTATTGTCGGACAGTACTTGTGGTTGGTGCCCGGCACGGTACCGCACCTCATCCCCCACCCTATCGAACGGGCGGATGTAGTCGAACACCGGGCCGATGCCAGTGTAGGCGTAATAGCAGCCGATGTAGATCCAATCCAGGTTGGACGGATGAGCGAGCCACTTCAAATTGGTATTCGCCAACCCGATAGGGGGCGTCGTAGACTTCTCGATGTTTGTAGGGCCGAAGGCGGAATCGTGTCTGGTTCCTGGCCCGTCTATGTAGACATAGACCAGCCCCCCGGGCTGTGTGGGTGGGGACACCAAATTGCCGTCTACCTGAGCTGGGAGCCAAATGCGGTGGACGACCCACGTCTCTCTCGAAGAGTCCAAAGGCAACGCGAGCTCTCCTGGAGAGATGACCAGGTTGTCACTGCCGGCGTCGGTGTCGTCGAAGAAGACCTGTGGGCGCTGGCTGTAGGCCAACAGAGCTCCGTGATCGATCGCACCAACCCCTTGAGCTCGTCTTCCGGCGACCGGGTCGGCAATAACCCCACCAACGGACATCTCTGCCCCCGACGGGATGTCTGAGAAAGTGACCGTCGGATCGGTAGCGTCGTCCTCTCGGACGTCGTCAGTGCTCAAATCCACCGACTTGATGACCGTACCGTCACTCTGGGAGAGCGCGAGCTGGTCGAGTCCTGTTGGTCCGAGATTTGGTACAGCCAAACCTACGAAGGCAACAACCCAATCATCCACGCTGGGTACGGGCCTATTGGTGGGCGTCCAGGTGATCGTAGTGTACTGGGTAGTGGTGTCAGCTGGCTCGTCGTAGTCCCCGTTTCCTGCACCAGAAGGATGGCCATACCGGCCCTCCACGTAGCGCACACCGTTGACGTAGACCATCAATTCAGTAGCGCCAGGAAAGAATTCAGGATCCGCCCCCGTCGGGCGGATGATGCTCCCACCTACGGCACCGAAATCGTAGCTAGCAGACCCAGTTCCTGGCCCGCTGAAGACCCACCGAACCCCCTGGGCCAGCCCGCCGAGTCGCGTTCTGAAGCCGTCCTCGACGACGGTTCCGTCCATGAGGTAGAGGCGGTCTCCCCTGCATATCCCAAGCACCAGCAGGTTATCGTTGTCCTTCTCAACTTCGGAGTGGTTCAGCGCTCTGGGAACGACCGTCACCAGCGTCGTGGCGTCGTCAGCGCGATCCAGATTCGGAACCCCACTGACGTGGATGATGTAGCACTGGTCGTTGTCGATAGCAGCCAGCGTACCAGACGCGATCCGCATCAGTACGTTGTTGGGCATCGACAAGTAGAAGTCGGCATCGAGCTTCAAACCGAAAGTCGGTCCCTCCCAAGTCAGGACTCCGCCGCCGAGCAGATAGGTATTCCGGTCTTGGTTCTCCCGAACCCGCTCAGCTTGGAACTCGGAGTCCTGTGCATACTGAGTGTCCGTCGCCCCAGAATTGGTAATCGATTCGCCGTCACGAACTCGTCTGCCGTCCCACAGAATGATGTGGTCATTGGGGTTCGGCGGTAGAGAGATGAGCTCCCTTTTGGCGAGGATTATGTAGTCGAAACGAGCAGTCTGGTCTGCTGGCGACTCCGCGGCGATTGCTGCCTCTAGAGCAGTCATGCTCGCGAACAGCTGGACGTCGCCCATCGTGTACCCAGGCTCGGCCGTGCGAGAAACTTTGATGGCCGCCAAGGTCTTTCGAGAACCAGTTCCAGGGGAGAAGTCCAAGGACCCGCTGACGATTGTGTGCTCGACTGCCCCGCCAATGCCGGTTGAGATGTTCTCGTTGGGCATCGACAAGTAGAGGGTCTCGCTGAACGAGAGTGTCTCCGTGCCGGAGTTCCACGAGATCGTCCCGCCGCCGCGGATGACGAGGTTCCTATCGGAGTTGAGGACCGAGGCCAGCTGATCGGTATTGACGAAGGCCTGGTCGTGTGGCCGGTTGGCTATGGTAGCTTCAACGTCTTCGCCGTTGACGATGTTGTCTACCGCGATGGCGGAACTGGACTCTTTGAATGCCATGGCTAGAACTCAATCGTCCACAGTAGTTGCATCGTGAAATCCGCCGTCTTGGTAATCAGGCCGTGGGTTTTCCTGGCTACCAAGAAGGGTCCCCCTGTCGGCCCGACTGGGTCGGTCGTGACAGGGAACCCTGCCGGCGCAGCTGTATAGAGCCCAAATTCCTTGATGAGGGCATCAGCAGCTGTCGGCTCGGTCGGGGCGAAGGTGCGCCCGAATATGACTGTGGTATTCGGGTGCGCAGTGAACTCAATCTGGTCGATCGGGTGATAGTACGATCCCAAGACCGGGTTGGTGATCGGGGACCCGAGCGCCGTGTCCCCATCAGCCTCAGCAGTGTCGTCTTCCCCGACGGCCATACCGCGGATGACCCATCCGTTATTGGGCCCGGTAGCCTCATTGAGGCCGCGATTCGCAGTAAACAGCCCAGCGTTGCTTCCTCCTGCCCACAGCCCAGCCGACATGTATCGGCCCTGGGTTACGACCAGGTTCGACCCAAGCTCGATGTAGTCGTGGACCTCACCTCTGAGCTTGGTATTCGGGTACAGGTCGGAATATCTCAGGACGACAGAGACGCTGCCGCGTGCTCTGGGCTTTCCCCGGAGCTGGAACTGCTGCAAGTACCGGCTGAGGACGGCCTGGCTTGCTGCGAACATCTTCTGGTGGTTCACTGCTTGATCCTCCTCGAGCGCTTGCGGTTCACGGTGCCCATAGAGATCTCGGCCCCGTCCTTCGTTTTGTCGACAGGGGTCAGGCGAACACAGACCCCTTCGGAAGGTCCCGCCTGCGCGGGTATCCTACCATACGCCGAGTCGCGCAAGCTACCCAAGAGCCTTTCCCTTTCTGTCCAATACCTGATCATGGAATCGACTCCACGTGTGTGTTTCCAGGATCTACCGTCACAGGCGACCCATTCACTGTAATCGTGTGGGGAACGACATCTTGGTTCGTCAACCGCACTTCCAGGGGGTCGTCCGGGAAGCTGGGGTGGAACATTCCGTATTGGATGGCCGGCGAAGTGCCGCCATAAGCGTAGTCGTACGGAGGCCCGCCTGGAGCTCCGTACTTCGGCGCGTAGATGTGAGACCCCCCGCCGTGGTCCCATACAGGTGCTGTCAGATTGATTTCGACGGAGTCTTCAGGGCTGACGTCGTCCGATGGGTCGGCAAAGATGCTAAAGACGATCCCCTTCCACGTCTGCTTGATGGACGAGAAGAAGTCCAAGAGGGACGCTAGTTGTCCGGACGAGAACAGCGACTCGTGCACGCTGACCATGAACATGTGGTACTTCTGCGCCTCGTTGACCGGAACTGGGGCCGTCTCATAGAAGCGCAGGGCCTCTGTAAAGACGTCTGTCGTTGGTGTGTGAACGTCCCCCAGAAAAGGCCGGAACCAGCTGGGGTCGTTCTTCCAGTCCTTGACCTCGACGCCCTCTGTCAAAGGGTAGAACTGAGTGACGGTTTCTCCAACCACTACAGCCGCGTCTACGCTGTTGGGGTACTCATAGGCACGCTTGCCGTTCTTCCCAGAGACGACGATCTCCCCCGTGTCCCCGGTCTTGGCCGGGTTTACAGACAGGACCTCCCCCGCCTCTTCGGAGAACGGGAGCCCCAACAGCACTTGCGTGCCGAGCTGGATGCCCAGAACAGTTGGCCCCTTCCAGTACACACTGTGTAAGGCTTGGACCTGAGACTTGTAGGTAGCCGTGTTTGGTCCATCGAAGTTCACATTCAGCCCAAAGCTGTTCTTGATGAGTTCCCTGTTGTAGCTGACGTACTCGGCCAGCAAGAAGTCCTCGGGCTGCTCTTCGAAAGCGAAGAAGTACTCGTGGTACTCGTAGTTCTCTGTGTCTTCCCAAAAGACTACCGGGTCCACCCAGCTGTCTTGGAGGGCTGGGACAGCTTGTACGTCTGTTCCCATCGTCGGGTCCAGATACCCTAGGTAGTAGACGTTTCCTACGACTGCTTGCTCTTTCACTGGGTTGAACCCAACGACGACTGAGAAGTCAGTCTCCGTGATGTCCAGGTTCACCAACCCGAACCTGTCCACAGAGAACTCCTCACTACTCGGGCCACTCAGCAAACTGTACGAGAACCCCGAAAGGTAGACCGTACCATCAGTCGCATCTACGGCCGTGAGCTCGACGGTGTTGTCGCTGCCGCGATATTCGACTTGGAAGAGCACCTTGGTGTCCAGCGGGACGACAGCAGAAGTCTCCACCATGTTCGGGCTGCCATTGGGCGCAACCTGGAGAACGGCAATCCTCCCTCCCCGCCCCACGCCTACCATGAAGCTATTCTCGATAGCCGTCGCCGTAGAGTTGTAGTACCCGACGAAGCCGTAGGACCCAGCGTCGAGCTGTGAATAATCGGCGATCCACCACCACCTGGTCGTGGCCCTCTGGTCGAAGTCGGACCTGAGCTCGAAGCCTGCCCTATCGGACGCCAACTTCGTCCTCCACGTCGCGGCCAAAGCCTGCGACGACGACGCGTAGGGAAAGTTCAGAGAGCCCCTCCCGGCGTACTCTGGCAGCGGGTCGTTGACCATCATCTGCTCGAACCAGAAATCGATATGTTGGTACTTGTGCTGGTAGTCTAGCGCGACGTCGAGCAGGCTCCTCGAGGAGTCGGCACAGATGAGCGAGAGCAACAGGTCGCACATCGCCTCAGAGTACCCCTCCCAGATCCTCGGGAGGAGGTCATAGTCGGCAAGCAGGGAGTAGACGTCTGGCAAAATCTCGTAGAACAGGCGCCCGTCGAACTCCGTATTCCCCCGCGTGACGGGGTCGTAGACAGTAGCCCTCACGGACTGCGTAGTGATGAGGGTTAGGCCCCCTCCTCCGCCTATCGCAATGCTCATCTAGAACACCTCCCCGACGGTGAAATTGTACGAAGCGAGGGCCCTGGGAGTGGAGGGGAGTCTTGGATTACTGTCAGGCCCTGTCGAGTAGCTAGCCACGGCAGTGTTCTTCCCAAGGTGCACGAGCGTCAGGACGTCTCCGTACAATACGGCTAGTTGTCCAGTCGTCGAATCGACCTGGATGGTCGTGACAGCACTGTCCACTTGAGACAGCACGTCGTACAAGGGAGCTACAGGCTCTGTGGCCGCAAGTGTCTTACCGAAGAGGAGTTCCGGAGCAGTCAGGCCGACCCTGTCTGTACGCCAAACCCCAGATCCAACTCCGACGTAGGCCACATCGCCGTGGACCGCCAAACGGCCCTCTCCTCCTACCCACAGGGGAAGAGATACCTGATGCACGCTACCGCTGAAGCTCCCTCCTACAGATTGCCACTCGGAGATGCTCCGTACGATCTTCAATCTGTCTCCGCCGTCGTCGTACTTGATGAGGACATAGAGCTCCCCGCCGCTGGTCACAGCATGTCCTCGAGACTCTCCGCCAAGAGGAGTGTCCTGCGTTTGCAGACTGGCGATGCCGTTACCAGCCCACCAAAACACCGTCACTCCGGTCTCACTCCCAACAATGAAGTAGGTGCTCGTACCGGAAGTGAAAGACGCAACAGCGTCGCTGATTGACGGGCCGGCTGGGGAGAAAACACCGTCTCCGAAAAAGCTGGGAAGGTTCCTGCTATCCAGACCCGCATGGACCTCAGACCGGTAGCGGTAGTGGCCGCCGTCCCGAAAAGCGTAGGATCTGTCCTCTCTGAAGTCGATGACTCGCGTAGCGTTGTCAGTCGAGACCACAAGCCTGCCGCCGCCCCAAGAGACAGCATTCAAGGAATCCCCGTCGATCCCCAAAACGGTCCCCAGTCCTGGCAGGGACTCGTCCTCCTCCCACTCGAGGAAGATGCCGGGGTCTCCTGATGGCAAAGAGGGAACCTCCAAGACGATGAAGCGGATGAAGAGGTCGAAGGTGTCTGCTGCAATGATAGACAGCTCTTGGTCCGTCAGCACAGCAAAAAACGTCTGCGGGAAGCGGTTGAGAGTTCCGCGGTGATCGCCGTCCTCCTCGACAGCCCACGTGGCCCTGTCAGAGGTGGCATCGCCGTTCTCGTAGTAGTTCCCGTCGGCACCGAACCCCGTATAGGTTGCATCCGGACTCCAGAAAGAGCTGCCGCTCAGGTCGACGGCCTCGATGGCCCGAACGTTATCTGACAGCAACACCTGCTTGCCGTTGCCGTCGATGTATGTAGCGTCGACAGGGAAAGTCATCAGTCCTCAACCACCTCAATGTTTCCTGGGATGAACTGCGCCATGCGGAACAGGCTCTCGATGGCTGTGCTGATGTTCTCGGGCACGGAGAACCCATCATACCCGTGGAAGCTCATAAGCCTCCCCAACAACCCCTGGCCGGAACGAGCCTTCCCAGCGTACTCCACGATAGTGCTGAAGGGGTACTCTACCTTCCTCGCTCCCAGTTCCTCAACGACATTGGAGATGGCCGTCGCCGAGCCGTAGGCTTCTTCCTCAGACGATACGGAAGCCTCGATGTATTCGGCGAGGCCAGACTCAGCTTCTTCCTCTGTCGGAAGGTCGGTGACCGAATCTGGCTTGAAGTTCATAGCAATGTGGACCCTCGCCGGAGGCATTCGGCGAATCAGCATGTCCTCCGCCGGCACCCTTTCCGAGTCGCTGTCCAAGAAGTCCTGCACGTCTCGGAACAGGGGAGTCGTCAAGTAGGTGATCCTGATCGACTCCCCGTCCACGTCGGTCGTGTCGTTGACTTTGCTCGTGATCGTCAAGCCCGGTTCCTCGAGAGTCGAGAAGCCGTACCCTTCCAATCTTGGTACGAGTCTCCACCCCTGCGTCAAGAGAAAGGCATTCGTCGGAGAAGCTAGTGGTGTGCCCACCTCTTGTCGGGTTCCCGTATACCTCTCCATGAGCATATCGAAGTAGTAGAACCCGAAAGCGTCTGTAGACGTCATGTCCGACTTCCTAGACCCTTGTAGAATCCGTGCTTCGTACCCGGGCGTTCCCGGGAACGGGAGGACAGCCTCCTCGACTTCGTAGCGGTTCGACGCCCCGACGTTGGTGGCAACGACCACTGATCCGGCAAGAGCTGTACCTGGTGAGGCTGGATCGTAGTACTCGATGTAGTCCCCTGGTTGGGGCTTCCTGTCCGGGTAGCAAGATACGTAGGGAGTGCTGTCGTAGTGTACCCCGTCGATCTCCACGACCGTCGAGCTGACCAAGGTAGCCGTTCCCGAAAGCACAGGTGGCACGTAGTAGGTTCCGGCATCCAAGGTCCAGAGCTTGTGATTCATCTGCAAGACGAAGCGCGTTGGGTACCGGTACACGACCCTGACCCAGACGACCGAGGATGACGCCCGGTCAGAGATGTACAACACGATCGGGTCCCCTTCCGGCACTACCTCACCAGTCGGCTGGTCAGTTATGGGGTCCAAGAACTCCACGCGCGATATGTAGAACAAGGGGAGAGACACGTTCCCGCTACCCTTGTTGGACGCGGCTAAGACGCCTTCTGACTCTTTGACCAACCCAGGCTTTGGGAGGTAAGGGTTCCCACTTGAGTCCAAGACGGGAGACCCGTCTGCCTCGGCCACCAACGTGTCGACGCTGACAGACACGAAACCTGGGTACCGGCGGCGGATCTCGTAGGACACCTCCGACAAGCTGGACCCGGAGGCTATATCTGGAGTCACCTCGATGTCGGTATCGTTGACCGCCGTAACGACGTACTCGATGTGTTGCCCGCCACTATGCTGGCCCTCAACGATGACGTAGTCGTCCACTTGGACAGGTAGGAAGCCCTCGTCGACCTCGGTGAAGAAAGCGCGGATGTCCTCCAGAACTCCGGGGGTACCTGCATTCACGTAGCCTGTCTCAGAACTGAAGACGAGGGCACCCTCATCGGAGATGTTCTTGACGTCAATGGACTCGGTCACGTCCGATGTGCTAGCGCTCGGAGCAGCCCAGATGTCTGTAAAGCCGCCCATGTGGAACTTCTCGCCGACGACGATGTCGGGCGCAGACCCGCCTTTGATTCCCTGCGGGATACCTCCGATAGAGGCAGGGCCGTAGACCAAGTCTCGGGACATTGCAGGATCCATCCTACCGACGACGAGAATCGCGCCGATCTCTGGGTAGTGCTCTTGGTCTGGCAGGACTGTGAGGATGCTCCGTTCAGTAACTAGGTTCCTGACGACGATGCTGGTCTGAGCTGCATCGCGGAGCTCGAGGTTCGTTTGGGTAGTCCGCCCATCGCGGAAGTCCGCCAGCTGCTCTACGCCTACAACCCCTGTGACGCCGTCGATCTCAGAGATGGTACCGGCCTCCACATTGTACTCTTCCCCGGCCTGCTCGGCGATCATCGAAACGTCCATGTAGTAGTAAGCGCCAGTCATCTGCGCTGTCATCTCCAACCTGGAGATAGACTGCGGAAGAGTTGGTACAAACCTCAAACTACCCGCGTAGGCGACGTTTTGAAGGGTTACCGAAACGTCCCTGGGGGAGGCAAACTTCAACCGGATGGACCCGATGGACTTCTCCCCCTCATCCCTGTAGTAGAAGACGTTCTCTGCCAGGATATCGGCCTCCTCGTTGGTCATGGACTCGACGTTCGTCCAGCTATTCCTGAGAAGCACCAGGTTCACTGCCCTACGAAAAGGCTCCAAGATGGCGCCCAGAGGGGTGATGAGTCCGTCCCTGATACCGCTGCCGACGTCCACGGAGATAGTAGGGTCGTGGGTCCTGACACGATCGATGACGATCTGCTCAGCGTCCGTCTCAGTCGTATCCGGGCCGAGGCGGTTGAGAAGTGGGACAATGACGAGCTGGTCGAACTCAGAACCAGAGTCCGTATCGATGTCAGAGTCGTAGACCGCCATCCTCTCTTCGATGAATTCCCTTAGGGAAGCGTTGACTCCACTCGCCATAGCTACACCCTCGTCCCAACGGTGAAAGTTCTGTTAGCCCCGTCAATCAACATTGACTCGACGACAAGGCGTCCGTCGTCGTCCAGGGACACGTTCGTCAAGGTGGCATCCTTTAAGATCTCGGCACGGTTAGTCCGGCGAATTTCTCGAGTCTGCCGTTGGATGATCTGCCTCTTGCATTCATGGTGCATCCTAGCAACGACCACCCGCATAGCTTGCAGATTGGCAGGAGTAACCTGCCCAGCCAGGCGAAGGAAGCCGACACCGCCATTTGGGTCTCGCTTGTCGGAACCCCGCGACATCAACAAGAACCTGATCCAGCGCTGGACCAGGATGTCGCGACCGCGAATCATCGTCGACACACGCCCTATGTCGAAGAGGATCTCGTACGTTCTAGCCTTGGCCGTGAACCCGGAGCTCAAAACCAGAAAGCGCAGGTCCCCGACCTCGTAGTCAATGACCTGGGAGGGGAGAACCACGTCCAGAAATCGCTCACTGACGGCTGCAAAGTCCTTTGCCATGTGGCCGTTGACGGTGACCTCGGCTACTAGGGAAGCCTTTCCGGCCATCCTCAAGCGGACGGTCCGCTCTCCGCCTGAAGTCGTATCGCTTATCGGAACGCCATCGACGACGTCCACGACTTTGAACACCTGGATGTCACTCACTTCCGAACTCCGGGTGTGAACGGGCTACCGTAATCGCCTCGTGGATCCCTCTACGTACTTCCTCTATTCTTTCCTTCTCTGTCAAGCTCCTACGCGTTCTAAGAAAAGTCGCCGTAGGTTCTGTGCCGTCGATCTTCTCCAACGCAGCCTGCTTGAGGTCGTCTACTGAGCGCACTAGAGTCTGCTCAAGCCGACTCCGCGAATGGACAAAGGCGTACGCGCGACCGAGGGCAGTCCTGACTTGGAGCTGGAGAGCCTCTCGTTGCCGCTGTTCTGCAGTAGTTTCAGACATTCCTTACTCAAAGCAGGGGGACGGTCTCGGCCACCAGCTCCCCAAGATACCCAGCATAGGATAGCCCTTTCTCACTGGAAGCCGCCAGTGTTTCGAGGTCCCCAGCGACAAGCAGATCGACAGCACGATCGTACTTCCTCGAGGCCAAAAACGCCAAGAGGGAATCCAGAGAAGACACCTTCGGAGAGACGAGCTGGCTGATCACCGCCCGGACAGCGACAACAGAGGCCTCCACCAAAGAAGCTTCGTAGATGGCGTTCGACCCTTTCGACCTTCTGAGGTCGACGGCCGTCAAGCTGTCCGAGTACGTGGACAAGTCGATCGACGGGAAGAACGAGATCAGAGAATCAGACTCGAGCCACTCCCTCACGTATCGGTACAGGACCACAGGACCGGACAAGTCTGAGGTAGAGATTTCCAAGAGGTCCCCGAACTTGATGTCCAAGAATGACAACCCAGGAACGCGCATCCTGTCTGAGACTTCACCGCCAGCATCTATGAGCTCGGATGCTCCTGTCGTCGAGATGGACGCTCCCGTATCTCCCGGGTCCGTGATGCAGAGACCGATCTTGCTGCGGAGATTGGTAGGGTCGAGCAGCTCTGTAGGGGTGCCTCCGAAGAGCAAGTCCTGCGCCATGGCGTAGTGCCCATACCCAGCTGTCCCGCCACGAGAGACCAGCCCGGATGTGGGGTCTGCGGTAACAGGGCTGCCTGGAGAGACCGTCATGATCTGGCCATCAATGCCGGTGATCGTACTTTCAGTGCGACCGGACGCGGACAGCATGTCGTCAACCTGCACAGAAGCCAAGCTCTCAGAGGTCTCGGCCCAATCAGTACTGGCATCCTCCCGCCTGAGTATCCGATAATCGAGGTTGGTCTTGTCGACTAACAGAGGTATGTTCAACCGCAAGGAGTTCGTCGTCACAGCCTTGATAGCGCACCTGCGCACCTTCCCCTCTACTGTAACGATGAGGAGGCTGTCCGGGTACACGCCCGCGGCCTCGAAGTCTGCTGAAGCGTCATAGAACACCCTCGTCACACCAGAGAATTGAGGAGGCAGAATCTTCGCCTCCTCAGCCGCAAGCGTGGCCTCAACCGGAGGGGAGACGAAAACCAAATCGTCGGCCACAACCTTGGTGACAACGTGGTCAGAGGCCGCAAAGTGGAGAACGTCCCCAGGCTGGACGGGGAATACGAAAAGTGCCGTATAGGATCCCGGCACGACCAGCTGCTCTAGCAAAAACGCCTGGTCTTCGACAACCGCCTCGAGCAGCCCCTCAGAATACCCGCCAGCAGCTGTCGACAACCGCACAGCTATTCGGGGAGGAAGGTCATAGTCGAACAGGTCGGTCCCATCAGTAACGCGAGCCTCCCGCCCGGCCGGAACTTGGAACTCGTAGATGGTGTAATCGTGGCTGTTTGTGGTTGGCCCAGATCCGTCGACGGTCAAGATGGGGATGAGATAGTCGGCAAGCTCCAGCGTGTTGGCGTCGACGACTCGAGTGATGACCGTGCTCCCCAGGTTGGCGACGGTGAGCCTCTTACCCAAAAGGCCGAGCCCGAAGTTGGCCGTCGTATCTACAAGGATATTCGTCGCTGGCCTGTAGATTTCGTAGTCGATGGTCAAACCAGCCGCGAAGCTCGTCGCTACAGTAACCTGTATGTCCGTCTGCTCGAACCCTGCGACCAGTTCTTCGACCACGTGCCAGCGGTTGTTCACAACAGGGCCCACGCCAGTCTCTGTGAGCGAGAGCCACCTGTCCCCAGACTCGATCCCGTAGGCCTGGAATAGGGCAGCAACGTCGCGCACGACTTGCGTCGGGTCGGGCGGGACCACCGGGGTAGCCCCAGTCCCAGATGTGCGCAAGACAGGTGTCCCGGACCCGCTACTGGATAGTAGGACGGCGTCGTCCACTACCACTTCAGCTTCGAGCGCAAACTTGAAAGGTGCATCGGCGAGGACACGAGTCGTCGTGTCCCCTGATTCAGTAGGATCGGCAGTCACAGTAAGCGGATCGATGCCGTCCCCAGAAAGGACGACCACGTCTGGTACAGTAGCCCCGGTCGTACCCTCGAGCAGCAGGTCGTCATCCGGGAACGTCAAATCGTCAAACGGTCCCAGAATTACCTCCCCAGAGAACGAGGGGGTAGAGCTCAGCGACCTCAAGAGAGTCTTGGACGCGATGAGCATAGCCAGCAGCGAGTTGCTCGTACCTGCTTCCTCCTCACGCGTTTTGTTCAAGTACTCCAGCGCGTAGAACGTCAGCTGCTCGCGGATCTTCTCGCCCACTGACTGTAGAGACTTGGACGTCAACGTGAACCTGCTGAATGAGCTCAGGTAGTCTTCGAGGCCAGGTAGGGACACGTCGTCGTAGGAGCTCTCTACGGCATCGAGGTGTGCTCTGACATTGTTGTCGAAGCCCTCGACGGTCAGGACCCGCACGTTCTCCACGACCTCTTCGACGACATCGTCTATGATCTCCTCCGCGTACTCGACCGCCTTGTTGATGTCGTTCTCGCCGGTGAGCGCATTATCGAACACGTGCATGTAGGCGATGCTACGCCGGATTGGGTGCTGACTCAGCAAGCCTACCTCGACGCTGGCGGGTAGGCCGGCCAAAGACTGTCCCGAGTACAGAGCCCGAACAGCGTCCAGGTATTCTCCAAGCTGTCGATAGACCTGGTTGGCCGCGAGTCCGAAGAGGGCAAAGACGCTACTGGGCTCGGTCGTCAGAGTCAGAGAGAGCTGCTCGAATATCGAATTCACCTCCTCCACGACGTTTGGGAATCCCCCGACCCTCAGAGCCCTTCGGATACCCCCCTGTAGGATCTTCCGGATCTCCGCCTCGACTTCTGCTACTGAGATAGACACGGCCCACTCTCTCCAGTTCGGCAAACGACTTGATAGGCAAGACGCGCCTGATGGCTGCGGGATCCAGGTCCAGGGCCATGCAAACGAACACGAACGAGACGGTTCCCTGACGGCGGCCCTTCTTGACCCCTATCCACTCTACATCAGACATTATCCATGCGAAGGCGTTTTCCGCAATCGCCGCTTTCGATTCTTCCCTCTCCCCGTTGTTCCTGAGCAGCTGGGATCGATGGGAAAACCAATCCCCAAACGCCTGAACCAGCATTTTGGAGTACAGCCTTTCGTAAGGGAGGAGGTTCGGGCGCAAGTCCCGTAGGTAACTAGCTAGGGCTCCACCGATGAAATCGCCAACCGCGTCAACTTCTGAGCTCACACAACATCGACGTCCTTCGCTGACCCGATCGAGTACGTTGGCGACGGAAGCGTCAGGAAAGGCGCTTCAAACGTATCTTCCCGGGCTGGGAGAGACTCTTCGTTGACATCTGCGACGTTGACCGTAGTTGCCCCCGCTGCTACCCCCGTGAGTGTATTTCCCGTAACCGAGGCAACAGCTTCGTCGGCTGTCTCGAAAGTTACTGCACTGGTTACATCCGCCTCGACACCGTCGCTGAAAGTTCCAGTCGCCGCCAAGCCTGTCGTCTCTCCCTCCCCAAGGGAGTAGGAGTCCGCCGACATCTCGATCGTTTGGACGTACGGGAACAGGTAGTCGAAGAGGTCCGCCGTAGCCGTCTCAGGAGCTGTGAAGTGATAACGCACATCCGGGCAAACGCTGAGTCGGACTGCGTAGCTCAACCCCTGGACGAATGGCACGTCAACGTGGCCGTCTTCATCCGTGTAGTAGAAGACCTGGCCGTCGACGGCCCCATCAGTGTGTACCGACTTGCCGTAGTCGTAGGTGAGCTGGATCTGCAACGACATGCGGTACAGCGGACGCCCGTCGGGCAGGAAGAAGTCCGCGCTCATCGTGCAAAGGGGAGGAGCCATCAAATCACCGGAGCAACTGGGCCGGTCACCAGGTCGTCGATCACGATGTAGCGACCGTCTGTCCTGGTGATAGGCGTGTCTTCAGCAATCGTCCCGGCTGGCCCGTAGAAAAAGACCCCCTCGAGCTCGCCGCGGATCTCGGTATTGCCCACAACCTTACACCCGATGATGCACGGAAACAAGGTCCGAGTCGGTACCGGAGGAGACTCCCTGCGCTGCCACTGGAAATCCTCAAGCATGTCCGACCCATCTGTGGCCAAGAGGCCAGCTGGGTGCTTGTTGGTGAGGAACGTGTCCGGGATGCCGTCGATCCGAAGCATGGACATCGGAGCTCCAGTCTGCCCCGGGTAGGTCGTCCCCCCAGTCACCAGCAGCGGGTTCGGGTCGTCGCCGGTCTCGAGGTCTCCATAGTGGGACTGGATGAACCCGAGGTAGCCGAAGTAATACGGCGACAGAGAAGACCCCATGCCCCAGATGATCGCCCGCTTGTCGTTGGCGATAACGCGCATCTCCTCGACGTCAGAAGCGCCGCCCACACCACAGATGATGCACGTGTCATCTCCGAGTTCCTGAGCGGGGTCGTTTGGAGCATGGCTCACGTCGTCCCACCCGGCCGGATGCGCGCGCATCTCGATGTACTCGTCGACTCCAGAGTCATCCCTGAAGATGATCTGTACTACGCCGCGAATCGTCGACTGGACGCTTGGGAGGTGGAGTACGACGTAGTCGCCATCAGCCAACTCTGTGTCCGGATTCGCCACTGCGTCCCAATCACCAGAGGTGGCCACCGAGGTGTTCAAGACCCCGTCGACGTAGGTCCAATTGGAGAAGGAAGCGCTACGAAGCAAGTCCTGGAGGTACCACATGAACTTGTGCCGCGTGGGCGCCGCTGGTTGGATGATCTCGTAGGCCATGCTACTTCCTCACTATGAACTTGCCCGCCAGGGTCTCTTGGTCTGCCCCGTCTACGGACAACCCCAACGAGTTTTCAGACAACGCTTCTGGGTCAGAGCTGGAGAAGAAGATCCCTTCAGCTCGACTGGTCGTTGGGATCTCCGAAGGCGTTACGACAGCCCCGCCCTCGAATACGTACCCGTCCGAGGCAAGCTGGTAGCCCTGGACTTTCCCATGAAGGCCGTCGGTCGCGATTCGGACGAACTCTGGGGGATCTAGGGCCATTACGTCTCCAGTACCCTGTGCTCTTGCAGCTCACCGCTGACCGAGTCGTACGAGACTGTCACCGTGTACTCCGTGATCTTCGAGACCATGCCGTTGTCGTCGAAGATTTCCAGCGTCCCTGACGTCATGTACCCCAAGGCATTTGTGCCAGTGACTGTCAGCTTCGTGTTCTGCTTCGTCAAGCCAAGAACCCGCCTCAGGATATCCTCCTTGTAGCGCGTTACGACCTGCACGTACTCGTTCCATGGGGTAAAGACAGCCCCACCCGTCGGGTTGAGAGTCATCCCCAACGTCCCCAGAGCCGAGAATGCGACGGCCAAGACTTCCATGAAGTACCAGCCTGGCTGATCCGACGAGTCGACCTCCGTCCAATTGATATTCGCCTGGGAGATTCCCGCACTGGCGCCTCCAACGTAGCAGGCGTGGAGGTCGAGCTCCGCCTTCACTACCCCGGTCTTCGGAGCCCCGGTCAAGTCTGTCAAGAAGACGAGGAGTGTGCTGTCCGTATCGAGTCTTGCTTCCTGCATCTTCGTCTCCTACGGGTACGCCGCCTTGGCCTTGTAGAACGCGACAATCTGCTCGATGGTAGCCACGTTAGCGTTGGTGAGCTTCGTCATACAAATGACATGTGACCCTTCGTAGCAGAAGGTCTGCCCACTCGTAGCAGACCTGGACAGCCGCTGTGCATCTTGTAGCCAATCACTGTCTGTCGAAAAAGTCGGCTTGGTGGCAGACCCGGTGTTCTCCCAGACGTCACTGACCCCGTTGTAGTAAGCCCGAAGCCACCTGTCGTTACCGGTCAGCTCTTGGACTGAGGCAGTGTACGCTACGCTCAGGAGGGCGTCTTGGTTGACGTCCTTCTTCATCAACTCCATTTTGAAGTAACCGTTGGTTGTGAAGTCCACCTTCACAGCTACCCCGATGAGCTCGTAGTCCCATGGCATCCTGTCCAACCACCACCAAACCTGCCCATCCACAGACGAGAATCTAACGTGGTCATCATTGCCTCCCGGGTCCATAGTGACGCCGGTACTGTCCATGATGATGCAGTTAGATGGGGAGTGTGCAAGTTGAATGATCTGCGGGTAGTCCGCGCCTACCGTATGCTGCCCGACATGAGACTCGAACCCGTCTACGGTACAAGCAACAACCCTCCTGGCGAAAGTTGCCGGTAGGTAGTCCAAATACCCAGACGAGAGAACGGCCCCTTCCGTGTCCAGCAGGATACCTCCATCAGTCGTCGGATATCCAGCATGCGGAGTCTTTGCCTGCAGGATGATATCGTGCGCGGAGAGGGCACGGATCGCTACGTCGTCTCCGGTAGCGCCAGAGCGGTCGTTCAGGAGGAGGATTTCTCTGTCTGGTGGGACAACTCCATCGAGACCGTCAGCCGACAGCTTGACGTAGTGTGGCTCGTCAATCGGTTCTGGTCCTGCTTTGATGTGGACGTACCCGTCGGCTAGCGCCTCGATGTAGAGCCCAGAGTCTATGTGAACGTAGCCTCCAGTCTCCGTATCAATCTCGATGTACGTCTCGGCCGTCATGACGATGTGGGTAGTCGCATCGAGTTCTATGTACGAGGCCGCGTCGATATTGATGTATGAGGCCGCGTCCAGCAGGACGAACGTGCCAGACTCCAGCTCGACATAGCTCGTCGCACTATCGATCTTGATGAGCCCGCCTGTGGAACTGAGATTGATGTCCGACCCGGCCTGCAGCGTAATCAGGGTATTGGCCCCGAGCAGCCAAGAGGTTCCTATGGTCCCGCTGTACGAATAGGCCGTATCGTTGATCTGCCCGTTCGTAGCTGTCGTGATGACGTCTGCATCCGTAGAGACCAAACGGACGTTCCCGTCTTTGGTACCCCCTCCGGAAGCAGGACCCTGACCGGCATGGATGAGGATGTCGCCGGCGGCCGGAGCAACAGCGTCCCAAGTGCTGATCCCTACGCCTGACTCGAGGTTGGTAGAACTGGAACTTGCTCGGACGAGGACATCTCCAACTGGCGAGTAGATGCTGATGTTCCCATCGCTGACTCCCTCGTCGCCAGACTTGATGACCACCTCGCCATCTGCAACTGATGGAATCGAATCGATGCCGATGAGAAGGGCCCCAGAAGTGTTCGCCTCTCCCGCAGCAAGAAGCTGGATGTCGGCTCCAGTCTCAGGCGTGACGGCGTTGACACCGGACTTTATTTGTGTAGCCCCTGTCGAAGAAGAGGTAATCGACCCGCCGGCTCCAGAAGACTCGAGCTGCACAAACCCAGCGGGACCGGAAGCCTTCAGCGTAACTCCAGTACCGTCGCCGTGCGCCCAAGCGCTGATATTGGCCTGGGAAGTGTCCAGCTCGATGTGACAAGTACCGGCAACACCAGTCGTCTGGAGTCGGATAGGTGAGTCGGACTGCGTCGTACCGAAGGTAATCGGCTGCGCGGCCGCCGGGGTAATGAACGACGCCTCCTCTGGAGAGAACTGACGAAATCTGATTCCATCTGCTGACTGGGCCATCTCAACCTCTCACGACGTCTTGGATCTCGTCCTCGGCCGACGCCTCGAGCGTTCGGATGTCGACTTCGTCCTGGTCTGGGATCACGACTCGGAACGACTTTCGCGTCCCCTGGATGGTAATACGAACCGTCGATCCGCGAAAGGCCTCGAGCTGGAATCTTCCCTCTTCGTCGGTGATCTTCTCAGACCGGGCTCCCAGTACACTGCGCCCGGCGAGGTCAGTCGCTCCATAGACGTTGTCCAAAAGAACGGCTTGTAGGGCATAGGGGGTGCCGTCCGTGTTGAAGAGCGTCCCGTAGATCGTACAGAGGTCCTCTCCCGAAGGCCCTTGCTGAGGAGCATAGTCCCCCTGGAACGTGAACGTCTGAGGGTCGGTAATTGCTACTACTGCGACCGTGAACGGCGATGCGAAGGTCGTGTAGGGGTTCTTCAAGAAGAGCTTGTAGGTGGTAGCGTCCTCAAGAAGGATGTCCCCCGTCTCGCCAAGGGAGTCCGTCAGACCAGAATCGAGAACCTGGGTCTCAGCCTGGTCCTTGATGGTCCACCTGACATCCTCCAATGGGAGGGGAGTCGCGTCGTCGCTCTCGACCGTTATTTGCACAGTGACTACGGCCATAATCAGCTCAAGAGGCTATCGATGTCGGTTATTGTAGCACGAATCTGAGAGACCTCGACCGGGCGTACGAAGTCATCGATCCTCGTGTTCAGCCGGCGCAGAAGGTTAGCCCTCCTGTCCAACCTGGCGATCTCCTTATCGGCCCAGGCGTCAGTCGCCTGCTCGAGCTCTTGGAGCAGCTCCTGCGCCCGTTCTGAAAGTGCCATACATCACCCCATGTACGCATGGTTGTCGCGGAGATTCTCGCCGATCCGTCTTTGAGAATCCAACAGCTGCCGCCGGCTCATGTTCAACATGTTGGAGATGTCTTTCGCAGGCTTGCTCTGCTTCAGCCACAGATCGAAAACTGCCCTGTCCTGCTGTGGGAGCTCGATGTAGGTCTGCCGCATTGCCCGCTGGAACGGGGTCTGCTCTACCGCAGCTTCGGCCTCGGCCTTCGATGCCAGATAGTCCTTCTGAGCTGTCTGCTTGCGGATGGACTCGACGTGGTGCACAGGAAGACCAACCCTATCGGCAATATCTGCGTCGCTGACGTAGTCGCGGCCTTGCTCCTCCTGGAGCTCGATGTCAGCCTCCTTGATCTTGCCTATGTGGTCAGACTTGCCATGAGGGATCCGGACGATGTTCTGGTACTTGTTGACCTCGGGGGCCAGCTTGAGGCGGAGGTAGTTCGTGAGGTAGGTGTTGATCTGAGAGCTGCGCCCGTCGTAGTTGTTCCAGAGGTGGTGAAGGGCCATGTTCGTCGCCATGCCCTTGACGACGACCTTCGGGACTCTAGCTTGCCCGCCGGCCACACCACCACGCAGAGATCCCGAGATCGCATTGTTGATCACGGGCTCGAGTTTGGTAAGGAGCGGCCCGACGGTCTGCGGCCCAGGCTGCTGTTTCCACTCCTTCCATAGCTGGATGTCTTGCTGGGCTCTCTCAGAGAAGGCCACCTACGCGTTGTCCGCCAGGAATGCCGCCACGCCTACTGTCTTGAACATCTGCGCGCACTTCTGCAGGTCGCGAGTCCCCTGCAGGTACGGAGCTGCAGCCTCCTTGGAGAGGAGACCGGCTTCGACCAGACTCTGAGCGCAGGTCTGCGCGATCTTCGACATCTCGTCGGCGAATGAACGAGCACGCCGTTTTCCGACCTCGCTCGCCATCTTCAAGTTGATTCCGCTTCCTTGTGCTTCTTGAACCATCTGCTGGATCTCCGCTGGGCCGAGCTCCCCACGTTGGTATTCCTCGAGACCTTCTCGCAGGTCGCCGAGTGCGTGCCTCGGCCCAGAGAACATCGCTTGCCGTCCTCCGATCTGAACACCGAATGGTGACCCGGGCTCGTGTCTGTGCTTTCCTGCTGCGTAGCCGGCACCGCCAGCCCCCAAGAGTGCAGCTGCCCCACCAAGCCCGAGAAGGGCCTTTGCGCGGCCAGAGAGCGCTATTTTCTCCTGAGACATTTTTCTCTCCTACATGGAGTAGTTCATACCTGCTGCCGAAGATGGGTAGCTTTGCCCGCCGCCGCCAGATAACAGCATTGGAGCTCCAACGACTCCAACGCCAGCAGCCGTCGCCTTCAACGGGTTCTTCTTTGCCCAAGACATACCTCGGCGACCGAGGGACATCGCCTTATCAAGATACATCTGCGGGCCCTGCTGCGCCATCACTTTCACGTTCTTGCCGCCGGTAGGCATCTTCGGGGATTTGACCTTCGCCACGTTAGACGTCCCAGAAAGGGGACCTCCAAAGTTCTTCTGTTTGTTGAGCCGCGTGTTCAACCTGGACTGTCGACCAGCGCGCCACTTTTTAGCCATCCCACCAGCACGAGTCCTGGCACCGCGTAGAGCTCGTCGCCCGAGACGCAACCCCCCGCGCACCAAACCCATAATCGCCTCTTTCTCCATACCAGTGTCGTACGTGTACGCACTCGAGGGGAGGTCAGCCCCACTCTCCAGACGGCTGCTGGCTGTTTTCAGCACGTATCCCTCGACAGAGGTGGGTAGGCGGTAACCGGTCATTCTGTGAAGTCCCTGGAGGTCATCTCCCTAACGTAGTCCAGCACACGACTCCGCCGCAGTGTAGCGACGTGAAGTTGGTCTGATTCTCGCCCTTCGAGCCCGGACATGTCAAACGTTTCATCCTCGGCTAGGAAGGCAAACTGGTGGTATCCGGCACCGGCATTGAGCTGTGAACCCTGATAGTTGCCGTACAGGTACGAGGCATCTACGGTAGGATCTCCCTCAAGAATGTCGGCCCCCAATATGTCAACGATGGTCGCGATTGGGCGGGCGACGAAGTGGGAAACAAACGACTCGACATCCCGCGTGTTCAACCCAATACTGCGGTACACCTCCACGAGGATCTCCAGGGCGTCTTCGATGCTCATCCCCTCAGCCGCTGTCGTAGCGTCGAAGTCACGTTGGCACACGTCCCTGAGAACCTCGCGCCAGTACGGGAGCTCTTCGTCGGCCTCTGTGAGAATCTCGTCGTCGAGGGCGTCGTCTTCATGCTCGGTCAGCGGCTGCAGCTCGACAGCGTGGTCGATCAAGGACTTCACTCCGTACGTCGGGAGGTAGAAGTTGGCTCCGATTTGGTCGGAGGAGTAGTTGTCTGAGAAGAACTCTCCGGGACCAGTTTTGATGATATTCTCGAAAGTGTCTCCGCGAGTTCCGTCGTAGTCGATATCTTCGTCGTGCGCGTGCGCGAATCTCCCCCCGATGCTGGTGGCGACAGAGCCCTTGTTGATGGTGATGGTCTTGCTCTCGACGTAGAATAGCGTGTGCTCGTAGGTTCCGAGGTCCCACCCGAGCTCCAAAAGACGATCTCGAAGCTCTCGGATGGCCCTGGTAACGCGAGCAATGAGCGCATCGAGACGAGCAATCTGCGCGCGCAGCCGATCTACATAGCTGCTATTGCTAGAGCTCATGCCGGACAGGGTATCCGCAGCATCCTCGTGCAGGGTGTTCAAAGAGATGTTGCCCTCAACTTGCACGATGGGTTGGGCAGAGTCTCCAAGAGCATTCCTCAGAGTCTCTTCGTGGTACGCTGGCACGACATTGACCGGATCCCCCGTTGTCTCTCCAGGATCCAAGTCTCTAGCGCGAATAGACGCAGCGGTCATATTAAATGCGGGGGTCGGTGTCACCAAACCGAATGGGTCCTCAGAATCTACGACGATGTCCTCTGTTTGGGTCTCACTCCACCTCTCATCCCCAGCGTACACGGCAGGGCGGTTGTTGTTGATCCATTCGATGTAGTTGGCATTCGCCTCTGCCCGGCTCAACTCTTCTAGGAGAGCCCTCCTGCGAGCACGTAGGCGGCGCAGGCACCTCCGTAAAGCAGCCAGCTCCCGCCTCAACAACATCCTCTCCTCGAGGTAGGGGTCGTCCACAGGCTCAGCGCGCTCGACGATGTTCTTGTCAATGGCGACAGCTGGGTAGCCAACTAGGACCCACGGGAGTAGACGTTGGGAGTTAACCTGCACAGTACGAGAGTGGTAGACGGACTTCCAGTGCGTGAACTGCGCATAGGACCGCATGTAGTCCTGGTAGCCGTCTCTGCGAGATAGGCGAGCTAGTTCCTCCCCCATCATCACCACATTGTAGTTGATGCCACGAAAACGCTCGTATGGCAGCTGAAACACTTCCTGCGACGACGTTTCGGTCTCCAAGGCCAGAGAGTTCAAAGACTGTAGGTCTGGTGCAAAGAAGTCGTCGGCGATGGTGTTCCTGGATCCAGAAACCCCAGGAGAGATCTTCAGCAGGGTCCTGGTAGGTTCTGCAATCTGATTATGCCCGTCTTGGATAGACCCGTAGTGGCTCGGGAACAAGACGTTGCACGCCGGTGGGCAAGACCACCAAAGCTCTGGCTTGAACACGATCCCTGACACCTCGTCTACTTGCTCATCCCTGTCTACGACGGCCTCTGCCTCGTCCATCTCGTCTCTCTCTAGGGCTTGTTGAGCCCTTCGCGAGATGAACGGGAAGTAGGTCGGAGTAGCATGTTCCACGTGGTCGTGGAAAAGGTGGCGACCAACGATCTGCAATACCTGTCTGATCGTATAAATGCCGCGCCCACCAATAGTCTGGCGCATAAACCGCTTGAAGACGTCCAAGTTCATCAAGCTCTCAGCAGAGTCGTCGTTAGGAATGGCCTTGAGCATGTCTGGTAGGCGGATGACGTCAGACCTGTTTCTGTAGAACTCGTTGGTCCCCTCAATGAACTCTCTGATGAGAGCTCTCAGGCCAGTCTGGAAGTCTGCTGAATCTCCTACCGTCCTCTCCTCAGTGCGCAGGGCATGGGTAGCAGCAGCTACCATCGCCTCTTCGCCACCCTCGTTCCAGGCCCGCATCATTCTCCCATATCTGCGGATGTAGTCTCTCGGGAGGTCTACGCCTCGCTCCCTGAGCCCGTTGTATATGGAAGCAGAGTTGACGAATGGGATGCCCTCTGTGTGGATCGCTCCTGGGCTTGGGGTATCGCCTCCCTCGGCTGCTCGCTGGCGGATTATGGACGCCACCTGCCCCTCATACGTAGTAGATGCTGGAATCGTTCTCTGGGACCCCTCTCGCAAGAGCTGCGTAATCCTATCTGCTGTAGAATACTGACCAGAGCTGCCCGTGCTCACCTCGTTCTCGATTCCGGCAAACCGCCTCTCGACATCGGACAGAGTACCGCGGCCCCTAAGAGCAGACACCTGTTTGATCGTGTCGTAGTAGTTCGAAAAACCCAAGCAGGTCATAGATCCTTGAGATTGCGCTGCAGACTCCATGCGGCTGACACCGGCAAGTTCCCCCCAAAACAAGAGCTTGTAGTGGTGTAGATTGAGCCCCTCGTCTATCTCAGGCGGGGGGAAGACATCTTCTGGCGGAGTTCCTTCCGGCACGTCGTGCGGCCAGAACATGATCTCTGTCTCGTCGTAGTAGAAGATGTGGACCAAGGACCTGACCAAGATGTCTTTGAGCGCGCGGATGTAGGGAACAGCAATATTGGCTTGAGCTACGCCCCCCAGTCTCTCAGTGACACTCACCCCAAGTACGGGGATCTCGACCCCCTCTACGAAGACCTTTACGTCAACCTTTCCGCCATCGAGGCCCATAGCAACCTACCACTCAAACCCGCCACCGGGGAACAGCTCATCCATCGCCTGGTTGATACCGGCCAGCTCCTCTTCGGTGATCAGAGGCTCGCTGTTGATATCCGACGTGTCAGTATCGCCACCATGGGAACGCCCGTCGTTGACGCGTCTCCGCCTGGAAGATTGGTCGCCTCTGTCCCGTCCGCTGACCCACCCTGACATCTCCTCGAAGGCACTTTCAGCAGCATCTCTCCCAGACTCTATCAATTCGCGTGCCGTATTCATGGTGTGCTCTACCAGCTCGCGCGCCCGCGCCTGACGTGAATCAGGGTGGATACCTGGGTACAGTGGGTGATTGATGAGGCGCTCCATAAGGTCGTTAGCCAGCGCCGTGATGGCCGCCTCCTGCGCCAAGCGGGCCTCGAGCTCTTCGGCTTGGACGCGTTCGCGACTTTCAACAACGATATTGCCGTGCTCGTCGAATGAGTACAGGTTCTCGGTGAGGTTCTGACCATACGCGTTCACGTACTCAGAAGACGAAGCTCGAGTAGAGCTACCGAAATCGGCATCTACTGGACCGAAGGCAGCAGCGCCTGGGGGGTCGGCATAGATGACGTTCGTCAGCAGCATCACGAACTGCATCGGAGACATATTGGGCGTGTCCGCCTGGTCGACGACCTGACAGGAGAGCATGTGCCCCTCGTAGATAGTCTCCTCAACTGTCAAGTACACGCGCGCTGCATCTTCGATCGTCCTGCTTGCCCTAAAGACGCGATCGTAGTTGTAGAGCCACTCTGTCTTCCACGGGAAGTTCTTCGATTTCAGCAGGACTCCCCGGACAGTCAACATCTTCGGCTGCTCGCCGTATGTGTGCAAGTATAGGTTCGCGAACGAGTCAGAGATCTGGATGCGCTCATTCCGGGCGTGGGTCACATGCGTGATGACGAAGTTCGAAGTACCGTAGCTGGATCCTGCCACGTCGCTCGAGTTAATCATCTCTCCAGCATTCAAGTCCTTGAACAAGATGTGCAGGGTAGCGTGGGTCTCACGGTTGATCTCCAGGCCCATGAACGGCCGACGGACGGGTATGTCGACATCGCGGCCCTCATCGATAGCCCTCCTGACCTCACCAGGGTCGAATGGCTCAAAGTCCAAAAACGTGTAGAGCTGCGGCACTACAAGACCTCCGACTCGTTAAAGCGGCGAAGAAGCGGCAGGCGAAGGTTCCTCCTAAGAGGTGGCATGAGGGGCTTCCTGCCCAGCTTGATCCCGCGAACGGCTGTCCGTATCCAGTTCTGGCAGACAAAATCGACTGACAGGCGATTGTAGGACCGCTGGACGGCCGTACCGCGATCGAACGAGACACGCACCTCTGACAAGACTGTATATGCTGACATTACACCCCCTACGAGTCGTCGACTCTGACCCGCACATCGACGAGCCTATTACCGTCAACAGTCTCGTTGTACGTGCGGCTGAAGACATCGAAGTTGCCAGCCATGGCCTCGAGGTACTCGTTGTTCTGTCTCTCCCTTTCTTCCGTAGCCTTGTCCTGAATCATATCTGTGCTCATGAATCCGGAACCTACTGCCCGGCCAACCAGGGATGAGAAGATCTGCTCTCGGGCCCCGGGGTCTTCTCGCATCTGCTCGGCCAAATTAGCAATCTGCTCTTCGCGCGTGTCGCCTTCCGTCGCGAAGTCCTCGAGCATAGCGTTCAGGGCCTCCTCTCCGAAGGGCATACTCGTGAGCATGTTCTCGAGCTGCTCTTGGTTCGCTCTGTTCTCCCCGTAGAGAGCCTCCGAGAGCTGAATCAGAGCCTCTCCACCAGCTCCGAGCTCGCTGATGACGATCTGCTCTCCAGCGTCCAGGCCTCCTTGTCCCATTCTCTGGCCGCTGACGTACATCGCCTGCTCCAACGTCAGGTCGTAGTCCGTCTGCGTCATCTGCTCAGTCCGGGTTTCTCTGAGGGACTCCATCTCTCGATCAATGCCCTGTTGGGTAGCGACCCAGGCCTCTTCTGTAAACTCTCCAGACTCCTCTAGCCGAGCTCGCTCCTCTCTCAAACGGCGTGCCCTGGTAGACGCGACCTCCTCGTTGACGATCGTATTGACGTCAGCCATGTTTCCTTCGCCGACGCTGATATCGGCCCCACCCATGACCTCCAAAAACCGCTGGGCTTCCGTGCCCAACACCGGCATGTCTCCCTCCCTATCTCGCTCAGTTCCATAAGCAGAAACAAGCCGGTCCTCGACCCTCCTCCGAAAATCCTCAGATTCGTTTATCAGGAGCTCAGATCTGGCTGCGCTGACGGCAGTCGACTCAGCTTCTTGGACAATATCGGCTAGTAGGGTACCGCGACTCCCCATCTGACTCGTAATCGCCCTATCCAGCTCTGGGCTTATCCCTCCAGTGGTCATCAGAGTTCGCCTGTGCTCCCCTACAATCTGCCCCATCGCCGTGTTCTGCTCAAAGTCTGCACCGAGGTCCAACCAAGCCGTGTACGCAGCCTCGCCAACTTGCCCACGAACGCGCTCTCTGTCAGTCTCGCTTGTAGGATTGAACCCAGCGAGTAGGAGTCTGGTAGCCTGGTCCGAATCTGGACGCCCTTCCATAACCAGCCTGTCCAGGCGGTCAGACGCTTCCTCGTCTGAGTTGATGACCATGAAGTCACCAGATTGTCGGATAGCCGCGTCCTCGAGAGCTGCGTATCTGTAGGCCATCGTGTTGGAAACACGGCGGACATTCTGATACTGCCCAGTTCCAGTCATCAGCTGGGTGTCACGGTCCATGACCATGATCTCTTCCCGACGCACTTCTACGTCGGCCAAGAACTCGTCTCTGAACTCCTCAGACACCCACGGTTGATTGACCATCTCCTCGATCTGACCTTGGGTCAGACCTCGTCCGGTCATCAGTCTCTGCCTGCGGTCGTATCTGGCAGACAGTTCACCTTGGCCTTCGCCGCGCCCAGCATTGCGCCCGAAGCCGCTTACGTCCACCCCGAACTCTTGCGCTACCTCTGCCTCAGCCGCTACCCACTGGAGGTAGTCCCTACCAGCTTGCGTTTCAATAGCCCCCTGTATCTGCTGCTCGAAGCGGATAGTCTCAGCCTCGTTGAACCTACGCTCCCGAGCCTCGTTGTTCTGTACTACCCCGCTGTACATCGCGTTGCCCATGTACACTCCGCCGCCAGCTGTCTGTATGCCCATTCCTCCTGTCAGCCACTGCTGCTGGCCTCGGCGATCCTCAGCGCGCCTGCGGTCAATACCGGCAATATCGTAGACCAAATCCTGGGCAATGCCGGCTGCTTGCTGTGCATTGTAGGACTCGGTGGTCACCCCAGCCGCAGTTATGTTGGCTCCTTCCCTAACCTCCGTCGGCATGAACTCCTGCGCAATCCTCTCAATAGTCCTACGGTCGCTAGTACTGTAGGTACTCATGTCCCCGCCCAGCCCCAACTCCTCTCCGACGGCTTGGTAATACCCGGCAGCTCCGCCCTCCTCAGTGGCCTCTTGGATACGTGTCATGACGTCACCGCCGAGAGACCCCTCCAACAGGCGACCGAAGCGCCGCACGGTTCCTCTTCTGGCCCCCCTGCCTTGCTGTAGGAGCTCGCGCTCGAACGCCATCCGGCCCCTCTGCGAACTGGCCACCAGGTACCCAGTATCGGAAGCACCTTGGTACCCTGGAAGGTCGACGGCCTCCCGATTGATGAGCCTGCCCTCAGACTCGTAGCGGGACAGAGCCTCCTCATCCAAAGCTGCCTCGCCGTACATTGTGATGCCCATATCGCGCATCATCCGCTCAGAGATTTGGCCCGTACTGATCGCCTCAATCCCCCGAGCAGCCAAGCGGGTATCTGGTTCGCCACCAAAGGGGCTGTTGCGACCCCACCACCCTCTGAAGTCTCTCTCAGCCCCCCAACCTACTTGTTCTCTCCTTTCGACCACGTCTTGTGAGCTCATACTCCGATGCACATTCCCGCGCCAGATGTCTCGCGAATAGTCAGAGATGGCCTCGGCTCCAAGCCTGAGGGGTCCGACGTCAGTAGACTGCCGGCCATGCACGAACCTGGAGATCTGGTCTCCGGCCTCCTCCATAGCCTGCGCAAACTGGCGGCCGAATTTACGAACAGGCTCACCGATGTGCTCGTCGAGTATTCGACTCCAGTCTTCCGACCCCTGCCCAGTCAGCGTACTGAGAGTCGTATCCCACGCCTGTGAGATCCAACTATCATTGGAGTAGCCTGCTTGACCCTGTGTCTGTGACCACTGGTCTCGGCGCTGCTGCTGAGACTCCATGACCTGCATAACCGGAGCTGTTCTCAGATTCTGCAAGTAGGCCAACTGCTCCTGCGGATCGCTGATTCCGAGGCCGGCGAGGAGCTGGTACTGCTGTCTGTTGAAGTCTCTTCCTTCGCCGTGCCTGGCCCGAAGTCGCTGTATTTGCCCCAGGACGATCTGCCCCTCATTCTCTCGGAACTCTTGGGCGAGGTCGTCCATGGCATAAGGATCGAGTCTCCTCCGACTACCCCCTCTTCCACCACCAGTGACGCTGCTGAGACGCTCAAAATCGAACCCAGTTCCCTCTTCATTTGCCAACCGCGACATCAGCTGCTGGCCGCGGTAGGACCTGGACATGTTCAGGGATATCGACGTGAGACGCTGAGCGAGGGCCTGCTCTCCACCTACTCTGTTCAACAGGCCCTGATCCAGGGCGCCCAGCCCTCCTAGAGTGGAAACCGAACTGAGGTTGGCCATGCTCAACCCCATCCCCTGATCTGCGGTCAGCCCGACCTGGGTCGCCATCTGGGCCCCTTGTAGGCCGTGCTGCATGACCGTCCCGAAAGACCTCCCGGTCAAGGACGAGACTGTGCCCGCATATGCCCCCAAGCGCCCTTGTTCGTCACCGCTGACCCCTGCCTTGGTCATCTCGGCCATGACCTGGGTCGCCTCATTGATGGAGACGTCCAAGGTCTGGCTGAGCTTTTGGACCTGCTGCAGCTTGTTTCTGAACTTGGTCATGAACTCGTCGGGTCCGCCGACGTTGCCGAGCATACCGGAGCTCATCATCGCCCCGCCGAGGTCTGTTATGCCCTGCCGTCCCAACCCAGACATCTTTGACGCGGCTGTGACATCCCTGTGCCCCCCGGCCATCGTCCAATCTCGGATAGCCCCACTTCCCCACCCTGATCCGCCCTCGAGTATGGACTGCGAGCCGAACGTCGCCCCCGTGGCCATCTCCCCCATCGATTCCATCATGCGGTTGGTGACTGAGTAGCTCTCAGCCCCCTCCATCATGTTCTCGGCGATGTACCCTACGCCAGCCTCGATAGCCATCATAGGGGCCATCGCCACGCCGAACCCGATCGCTGCGCCAGCAACGCCGGCTCCAACGCCGAGAGCTGCCATTCCGGGGATTTTGCCGCCGATCTTGATAGCAGTACCGAACCCCCTAGCTATCTTGGCTGTGGCCCCAGCTCCTTGAACCCCTCGAGCGGCAGAACCCAAGCGGCCGATGGACCTACCAGCTCTCCAGCCAGGGCGAATCCCCATCATGTCGCCCATACCCTGGCCACGGAGGTTCCTAAGACCTGGGATACCGCGCCCTCCGCGTGCACCTCTGGCCCAACCCCCGACCTTGTCGGCGACCCTGTTGGAGCCCATCTCGCGCCATTCATTCAGGGCAACGAGACCAAAGCCCATAGCTGGTAGGCCTATACCAGCAACGCCGGACACCGCACCGGCGCTGAGCTCCTCCCCGAAAGAGGTCTCACCGCCCATTGGAGGTAGGTCCATCCCTCCACCAGCACCCCACTCAGCCGGATACTCATTGTATCCGTAGGGGTCGTATTCGTCGTAACCATTGGCCACGTAGAGCCTCCACGGTCAGAGTTGACGGATACAGTATGTACTCTGAGGTAGCTTTCTTCAAGGAGACTTCGCCCGCCGGCGGCGAGCAGGGAGTCGTTTCTTCCGGGCGGGGGATAGCTCTTCGTTCCCGATGGCCTTGTGGAAGAGCCTGGCGGAGGTAGCAACTTTTCTGAAGTACTCGAGCTCTTTGCCGATAGGAACGACCAGGAGTCGGAACCCGCGCTTTGAGTAGAGGCGCCTTGCCCCATTGAGCTTGCCTTCTGGATCGTAGACCCCTGGCGCTGCAACGATCAGGTCCTGGCACAAGTACTCGTCGTTGGTGTGCTTCCGTCTCCTCTGGATGATCATGACCCAACGGCCAGCAGGGAGGTTCTGGGCTCCGTCGAGAGCGTGCTGAAGTATCGTCTCCCTCGCGACGAAGAACATGTTCACCCGAGCTGCGAGGGTAGTCTGGATCTCAGTCAGAGGGTTGTTGAGGACTTGGCGCTCCATGATACATCCACGCGAGGAATTGTCGGATGAGCTCCCGCTCGCCCTTCCGAAGTGGGTCTTTGTCTGCGGTGGTGACGTGCTCGTTCCACTGGGAGACGATCCCGCCTGCTTCGTCTTCGATGAAGGCCTCTACTGTCTCAGCCTCCGTCTGCAGCGTCAGCGTCGTCGTCGCCTCAGCAGGCGATGTATCGTAGTTGAAGACCTTCGTTTGTACACGCCACTCGCTCATCTGTCTCTACTCCATGGTTCCGGGCCTCGATTGCCCATTCGGCGCAAGACACCCTCGTGGCTGCCCTTGTCGAGGTGGACTCGAGGATCGTACTTGAAGCCCTGCCGCATGAGCTCCATGACGTGGTTCAGGTGCTCGAACAGCTTCTCACGCTCGGTGGAGTTGATGAGCTTCTCCCTGGTGACCTTGATCTCGATATGCCCATCTGGGTAGACGAGCTCGAGGTCTCCCATCGTGTTGATGGGGTGTGACCTCCAGAGCGTCAACATGAGCTGGAGCAGGCCGCCCTTGTCCAACCGAGCAAGATTGTTGCCGGGCGGAGGGTTGTCGTCGACGAAGAAGTACTTCCCCTCGTGGATGTTCTTCCACTTCTCGAGGATTTCCTTGACGGCCTCTTCCCGCTCCCTGAATGGCATCAAGATGAGCCTACGCTCCATCTCCGCCGGCGGAACCGAGGGCAAGATAGTAAACACCCCGACCTTGCGGAGCATCGTCATCGTCTCGTCGTCGTTGCGGTGGAACCCGAAGATGGCCCTGACGATCCACCGACGGGAACGGTCCTCCGCCATCTCCTCAGCTACTGCCTCGGCGAGCTCTTGGTCAGCGTGCTCGTCGGACAAGGCGTAGGTGCCAGTCTGCTTCGAGCTGGGGTCGTAGATCTTCCCGTGCTGAGCTCTAGACATCCTATCGAGCGGTACCCCACTCGCAGTCTTGGTGATGTCCTTACGCTGGCTGGCCGGGCGGAGCATGTCCTGAAGCCAGTCCTTCTTGCCTTGCCGGCGCTTGATTTTCTTCTTGCCTGGCATCAGTGCAGCGTTTGGTTGGGCCTCTCCTCAGCTTGCCGCGGCTGGAGCTTCCTCATGGGAACCTTGTACCCGCCGGGCAAGATGAAGCGGAAGAACTCCTTGATGGCGTACATCGCCCCCCAGATGACGTCCCACGAAAGGGTCACATCGAGGTCGATACGGTCGTTCTTCTCGGTCAGCTTGACGTTGTTGTTGTCGACTTTGACATTCATCAGTAGTCGTCCCCATCTTCGAAGTAGGCCGACAGTCCGCCCGCCCCTTCGTAGTCCCCCTCGTCGTCTTCCTGGGGCCCAGAGAACTGGGCTGCCGGAATCTGCCGAGAGAGATCGCGGTAGTAGTCGGCATCTCGCCAGTCGAAGTAGGTCTCACCCTCTCCGTCCCGCAGGTTGATGCCGAAAGCCTCGAAGACGTCGATAGGATCGCCGCCCTTCATGATCTCGACGTGTGCAATGAGGGATGCCGTCGCCATGTCGATGAGGGCATCCATCGGGTTCTTCGACCCCGAGCTCATCTTCCGGAAGCGGTAGGTGTTTCCGTCTGCACTGTGGAGCTCGGCAGTTGGGTTTGTGGACCCACCACGCCGGCGGTTCCCGAGTGGAACCCTCTGTGCTGGCTGCTGGGGGAGGCGACGTTTACCGCGGACGGTGTTCATGGGAGGGTGCTGACCGCTCTCCGTAAACCCCTCGTCCGGGAGCTGAGGCATGGGCGCCCTCCGCGGCGGGTTCGGAATCGACGGCTGCTGCGCTGCTTGCTGCGCTGCTTGCTTCTGCGGCCGCCTACGTGGCTGCTGAGGCTGAGGCGGCGGCTGCTGGTACCTCTCAGACTGAGCCCGCCTTGGTTGTTGCTCGTACTGAACCTGTTGTTGCTGCCGCTTCGTCGGCCAGGGAACCTGGCGCCGCCCTCGGGACTGTTGTTGGTCTGACACCTCGAATGCCTCCATCGCCTCATCGAAACTGCTATTGCTCTGCTCGAGGGGCTCGTACCCGCCTCCAGCTCGTGGATCGATCGGTCGAGAGACTCCTGCCGGCGGAGCCCCAGGAATCTCTGACGGTTGACCTTGTCTCATCGATTCTCCTTCTCAGTCCAACGTAACGTTCGGGATTGAGTTCCTCTGGTACAGGCTGGTCTGGTCGTCCAGGTACTCGCGCACTTCTTTGACCTGCTCCTCTGTGTACCTGCGGTGCCCGCCGGGAGTCCGCTCTGGCACAACAACACCCCTACGCTCAAGGCGTCGTAGAGTGGAGGGGCTGATTTCCAGCTGCTCCGCTACCTGTTTGACCGAGAACCTTTCTGACATATGAACTTACCAAACTTGTCAATCTTCCCGAACTTATCAACCTGACAAGTTTCTCTACCCAACGATATCCGCTGAGATCCGGTAATGTCAAGGGGTTTTTGGGTATAAGAACTTAGAGGGAGATGAGTATCTTCCTTAGTACATCAACGGTTGTGCACAACCAGGAGGAATAGAGATGGGACTCAGAACTGAAACAGTCGAAGCCGCCCCGACCTCAGACATCAACGTCGAGAACCTCGACCAAGCCTACGAGCAGATGGGACAGTCAGACCCCGGCCTCTCCACCACCCAGAAGGCCGTCGCTGTCGTCATCCTCGTCCTCGCGGCAGCGGCCGTGAGCTACGGCGCATACCGCTTGTTCAAGTGGCTGGGCAAGAAGCGGGAGGAGCGCAAGGGCAAGAAGAGCGAATGGGCCGACTCCTTCGGGAAGGACGTCGGGTTGCGCGAGGCCATGCTCGCAGGCGCTTCCCGAATCGTAAAGTGCGAGGAGCGAGTCGACGGACACGACGACGACATCGCCGCGCTTCGCAGCCGGGTCGACAGGATCGAGAGCGACGAGGCTAGCAAAGCCTTCCGCGAAGCGATGAACGAGCACCTGCCCGAGATCCAGAAGGCCATCGCAGCAGCGACGTCTACACTCTCTGCTGAGCAGGCTGCCGAGATCGCGAAGGCCATCGCCGCTGAGCAAGCCGAAGAAGCCGAAGAAGCTCCGGCGAAGAAGACCACTCGCAAGAAGACCGCCAAGAGCTAGTCGTCCGAGGCGCCCGCCGAGGACACTGACCCACCTGTGAATCCGCCAGGATCCCACCTATGCCCCGTCCGGGGCATTTTTTAGTATCGGTCAGAAGCCGGTTGCGCTCTAGGGATTTCACTCGTACACTGGGTTCCACACCGCTGGAGGAGAAGTCGATGGACGACAGACTGAAGAACAGAATGGAAAAAGCCGGAGTCACAGGGATCGGAGCTGCTTTCCCAAGCAACCAGCGCCTCAGCATGGGTCTGGATGAGGAAAGTGCAGAAGAGGCAGCTGCAGCAGCTCGAGGGGAAGCCCTGAATCCTACTGGCGAAGAGCCAGAAGAAGCAGAGGTCCAAGAGGAGATCCCGCCTCCCGACACCCTCGAAGCGACCAAGGAAGAGGTCGAAACAGCGGCTCAGATTGTCGATCTTCTCAGGTCCGTTCCAGACTCCCGGAACATGGGGGAAGAGGACCAGATGCGAAGCGAGGAGGTGAGGAAAGAGGTCGAGAGCAAGCTCGCCCCCATCGACATGGCCAGCCTGCTATTCAATGGCTACGTCGAACAAACGATCCCCCTCGGGAACGACAACATGAAGCTGGATCTCAAACTCCGGTCTCTCACAGTCGACCACTACGCGGCCATCGACCGTTGGATCTACTCACACCTGCTCGCCAACATCGCGCTCCCACTCAAGCACCGCCTACGCTTCATCACGGCCGCAGCTCTCAGCATCGAAGAAGTCTCCGGAAAGAAGTCCGCCGAGGGGACCCCCTGGCCGGACAAGGGGAAGGACATCCTCGAGCCCGACTTCAAAGAGTGGTCGGCGTTCTTCAAAGTTCGGCTGAACTGGCTCCTGCAAATGAACCCAGCCGTGGTCGAACTATTCACCACACACGTGACCTGGTTCGAGCAGCGGATTCGGCGCGCCGTCGGCGACCTAGCCTACATGGGGCAAGAAATAAAAAAGTGATCGGCAGCGCCGCTGGCTGGGCCAGGGCGACGCTGATGTACGATTTGAGCCCTACCTACAGCTCCCTGACTGAGACGCAGAGGATGCTCCTCACGTTCGTCGCCATCAAGCGACAGAGGATCAAGACCCTCGAGATCGTAGCGACGTGCAGGGCGTCTATCGCAGCCGCGAACATGGAGCGCGGTATCAAGCTGGTGGAGGCCGCGCAGAAAGCTCTGCGGATGTACATCGCCGAGGCAGAGAACCTCTTCAAAGAAGAAGAGAAGACCCAACAGGACCTCGCCAAAGTCATCGCCGAGGAAAGCCAGAAAGCATACCTCATCCAGCCCGCCCAGGGTGCGTAGCCCGTATAAGGGTACGCACGAAACCAGGAGGGAAACTATGGATATGGAACGCTACCTGGCCAACCATGGCCCGCCCCCTATGGACATCTCCTGGGGGTACCGCGAGATAGGAAAGGGATCCGACGCACCAGAGCCGGCCATCCTCATCGACTGCACTGTCAAGCTCACTGGCTACGGAGATTTCATCTACGACACCTTTGGCGTGTCCGAGGAGCTCAGGCTCGTCTGGACCCCGGTGAAACAGGGCTGGTACATCGACCCGGTTCTCGGCAACCAGGTTCTACCGCCTCCGATCATCGCCTTCGGTTTCTCCCCCCACGGGTGGAAAGCTGCCTTGGAGGAGCGCAGGCGGAGGGAGATGACGACTCTTTGGAAATGTGGATGCCCCGTGCTGCTACGCGTCAGGGATGACCCCAAAGACTACATGGAGGCCTCGGAGGCCTTGCTGTTTGACAAGTTCGACTCTTACGGGCTACTCGACGCAAAGAGAACGCAGGAGATGATGTTCAAACTGCGGGAGCCAGAGTACCCGTTCGGGAAGCTGCAGTACTGGGCTACCGCCGGAATGGATTCCTAGGAGCAGAGGCAGTGTACTGGGGCAGGTGACCGCGCCCAGCTCCTTGGAGCAGGGCCTGACTACGAGCTGAACGGTGCTGCTGCGCCTTAGAGGTCGGCGGCGAAGACTGCATGACTTTGGCGCCAGCCCACAAAGGCACGCCAACGGCCCCGGCCAAAAGCGCCGGCTTCCACCCTTTCTTCAGAGTCTTCTTGAACCCTCCGCGGAGGGCTTTCCGGATCCCGCCAGTGATAGCTCCGCCAACTCCGGCGGCAGTCTTCTCGAATTCTCGGCACCGCAATTCGTACAAGTACAAACGGAAATTGGGGTCGATCACGCTCATGGACCCAATATAGCAACAGGAGGAACGAATGAGCAAGCTGACAGAACAGGCAAAGAAACGCGTCGAGTCAATCCTAGAACGGGAGCTGTCCCAAGGCGAATCGCAGCTCTTTGAGATCCTCGTCGACATCGCAGACCAATCGTGCCCAACCGTCATGTGGAGGGCCCCAATGGTCGTCTCTTCCATGATCGTCGACGCCGTCGTGGACTTCCACGACCAGGCTGCCGAAATGTTGGAGAGGGCGTCCAAAGAGGGCGAGCCAGCGAAGTTCATGCCGCCGGAAGCGTACGTGTTCACCTTCTTCGCGAACTGCGCAAAGGCGGAGAGGGCAATGCTGGAATCGGGGCGGGGGCTGTCCAGGAAGGACAAGGTCCTCCAATGGCTCGAGAAATTCAGGAGTAGTAAATGAGCGTCCAAGAGGGGCTAGGGATAGACCAAGTCGTAGAGGACCTCCTCGACGAGCTCTCTGGTGACAACCCGAGGGGCGTCCTCTGGGGCATAATCGAAGCCCTCGGGGACGGCATCTACGACGATATGGAAGCACTCCTCGACGACCTCCGCGCCCTCGAGGGGATGATGGCCTCCAGAGACATGGAAATGCTCGAGTTCATGCAGACGGAGCTCATGAACCCGTACGGACCCATAGAGCAGGCCGTGTCCGATATCATGGAGAACACCACGTGGATGCAAGAGCAAGCCGACGAGCTAGCGTATGAGCACGCTGTCTGGATGCTGAGCGAGCACTACGAGAAGATAGGCCCGTACTGCGGGCACTGCGGGAACTACACAACGATGGAGGAAGACCTGCGGCGAAAAATGGTAGACTTGCAAAGCGCAAATGCAGAGCTGACTCAAGTCGTCAGACAACAGGAGCTGATGATCGCCGAGCTCGAGATCATCGCTCGAGGAGCGAGCAATGAAAGATCTTCGTAACACGCCGCTGAGAGACCCTCCACCTATTGAACAGGAAGTCGTCAGGACGGGTATTGCCCCACTAGACGACGTGCTCGGGGGAGGGATCCCAAAGGGCGACGGACTCTGCTTGTACTTCGTGCCACCAGTAGACGACTGGACCTTCATCGTAATCATGATGAAGGCGGCCCAAGAGGATGGAAAGTCCGTCTTCTGGTTGGGGCCGTGGGAACCAGACACCCCAAAGTGGAAGGCCCACGGGGTCGATCTGGCCAAGGTCATGATCGCTACCTGTAGCAACCCCAGCGACCTGATGGAGAAATCAAAAGCCGTTCACGCTTGTGGGGCCGATCTTCTCTTCGTTGAGGGGATAAGCACCATCGCCAATATCGAGACAATCGGGGACCCGTTCCGCGTCTGGCAAGCACAGCAGAACGCCATCTACAACCTGACGCACAGGCGCCGACTCTCAAATACCGCTGTCGTCTTCTCCAGGGCCGTCAGTGAGAAATACAGGAACTTCCCTGTGAGGTACGCGAGCGAGGACGACTATGCACTCTTCATCAGGGACCATCGACCATCCAGATTCCACGCCGAGCTGATAGCCACCCAATCCCACTTCATCAGCAGCGAGTTCAGCTGCAAACTCCCCTTGCACATCGGATACTAAGAAAGAGGTCCCCCAGGCCTCTTTCATTAGCATCAGTAAGGGATCTCGGAGAGCAGCGCGAGCTTCACTTCCCAGTCTCTGGGCGCGATGACCGTCTGCTCTGGGAACGTCGCGCCCGCGGGCACCTCGTCTTGCTCAACACAAGCAACAACGTAGAGTCGCTTGCCGTCCCACAGGTGGACATTGGGAATGTTGTCCCACGGCTCCCCAGCCAGTTTGTCGGCCATCTCGTTATAGAGGTTCCCCTGATGTCCACGGATGTGCCGGAACGACAACAGGCTGTCTTCGTCTTTCGCCGACCACCCCAGCCTCATCATCTCGTTCCTTCCATCCGCGATCAGGTCCAAGTTCTTCTTCGGGTTGTAGGTCATGTCCAACGACCGGATAGACCATTGGCTGTCTGAGACGACCTCGACCTCGTGTCCGGCCGACGGGATTGTGCGCAGTGCCCGTATGATTGCGGTGAGCTCGGCGATGTTGTTGGTGACGCGTTCTCCGTAGATGCGCCCGAACATCATCACCGCAGCCCCGCCGGCGAGAAAGACGCAGCCCCACCCTCCCTCAGGGCCTGGGTTTGGCCAGCACGAACCGTCCGTAAATACCTCAATTTTCACAGTTTTCTCCGTATAAGTATTCAGTGTGAGAAGTCTCAACCCCCTTTACCTAGGTACAAAATGAAAAGCCGAACAGCAAACCTTCTTGTCCAATTCGCCGTCTTCAACATCCTTGAGCTCGCCTGGGACATGCTCCACCCCATTCAGACCATCCGAGCGACCGCAGGAGCATGGAAGTGGATGAGGGGCGGGCCGTGCCCGAAACTCTCCCCGGAATACATCCGTAGGTTCGGCCTCTATCAAGAGCGCTGCTTCGACGTCGCAAGGGGTCTTGCTAAGGAAGAGGCCTTCCAAGAGATCCTCGGAAAGGAAGGATCCCACCTGGTCGACCCGGCCACACGTGTCATCTCCTCCTTCACCCTTAAAGCGCTCACCGAGGGGTGGTCTTACAAGGACCTGTGCAACAGGTCCTTGGAGGCCATACGTGACCTCCGGGACCTGTTGGACTGGTACAAGGAGCTCGAAGGAGGAGACGCGGAAGACGCCGCAGAGTTCTTCCGCAAAATCGGCGACCGCAACCGGAAGTACTTCCAGAATCAAGGCAGCCTGCACTAGTCCACCCTCCGAAACAAATCTCCGAAACAACTCTCCGAAAATCGCCCAAACGATTTTCTTTAGCTCAGGTCACGACAACATACCAAGAGAGAGATTCAGCGCATCAGCCTTGAGCTTGGCACCGTCGCCGTACCACGACTGGTAGAGGCGAGAGCCGTCCCGCCCACGGGCGTGGTCGGCCCACTCGCTGGTGGCGTTGTAGAGGCCCCAGGCAGTCCCCTTGGCTGAGTCGAGGTCGGCACCCATACCCTGCCCCTCGAACCTGTCGAGGACGGCCTTGCGGTTGCCCTCCATCCTCTGCGGACGCTTGGCATCCTCGGGGATCGGGAAGAGGGTTTCGATGTAGGTCTCAACCTGCTCTGACGTCACCTGGTGGTTGGCGAGAGCATCGAAGGCTTTCTCGGTCTTCTCGTAGACCTCGCTGATCTTGGCGAGCTGCTCAGCGTAGTCGAACATCCTGCCCTGCAAGCCCTTGGTGTGCCAGAACTTCGCCATGATTCGGCTGTCCATGAAGGCAGCTTGGAGCGTGTTCCAGCAGACCACCCGGATGGGCGTAATCATGATCCACACGGCCATCGACCCGTCGTGTGACGTTGTGAGGAGCATGTACTTGCCGACGAGGTCGTCACCTCCTCCGACGCGCATCCACCCTGGAAGGCGAACAAGAGCCCACACAATTCGGCCACCCTTCAGCGACCCGGCCGTGACGTACTGGGCCTTCCCGACGCCGAGAGCGCTGTCGAACCAGTCGAAAGCATCGACATTCTGCATGGGTTGGTAGCCGGACCCAACGATCCCCAACTGAGCCCCGGTGTCTTTCCGAACGACGAGGTTGTTCTTGCTACTGACTACGCGGACGAGCTGCTCTTCCTCTCCGCTGTCCTCGACCTCCTCTATGGGGACCTTGATCGACCCCAGGATCTTGCCCTTGGAGGGCATTGTATCAGGAACCAGAGCGGCCAGCTGGAGGCATATTACCTCCCAGTCCAACCCGGCCATCTTCATCGCTTCACGACCGCTTTTCGGGACGGTCTCCATGACGTAGCCGAGGCCGTGCCAGGGAGCTCCCTCTGCACGCAGCCAGGCCATCGTGTCTACCAACGCAGGCATACGACTCCTCCTGTCTAGTGATGTAGTTGGTTACGTTGACGGAGCCTTATACGAGAAAGGTCAGGCGCTGGACTTGGGCGGCTTGGGCGGGGCCGGGGCCGGTCCACTCATCCCTGGAACCTTGATGCTGCCGCGGTCCAAGTTCATCGCGGGAGGTTTGTTGCCCTTGGACTTGATGCCCATGTTGGGGGTCTTCGGCTTGGGCGGCTTGGGAAGCCCGACCTTCGCTGCGCGCTTCTCGAGCTCGTCGACAAGGGTTTGAACACCGAGCTCGCAGGCCACCTTCTGTCGGTTCGGATTATTGACCCCAACGGGATGCGTCAGAAGATCACGTGTCCCGTGAGCCGCGCCAAGCCCGGTCTCTCCGATCTGGATCTTGGCTTCGGCGACCCCGGGGGTTGCTGCTGCTGCTGCTCCGGGCTTGAGCCTGGACATGAGCCGCCCCCAAGGGCTAGACGATTCCTTCTTCAGCTTCTCCTCGTCCTCTTTCTTCACATCCTCAGTTCTACCACCGAGCATAGTGAAACCAGCCTCGTCCAATCGCTCGATCAATGCCGAGTTCGGTCGAGCAGCAGCCTGCTTCGCTTGCCGTATCCTCTCTTGGGTAGCTCGTTCCCCTCGCCTCCCCAACGTGTACTGGACTCCAGCTCCGACGCCTCCAACGCCTGCGCCAAGCCCGATGCCAGTAAGACCGGATCGGACTTGCTGCCCAATCGATTTTCGCATCGGCTCGATCAA